>Ga0233425_10000462_pt1 | contig 105576 bp, 110 predicted proteins | sample Watercolumn_Towu_2_FD_181712 | JGI IMG/M metagenome (GOLD analysis project Ga0233425, IMG submission 181712) | Freshwater microbial communities from Lake Towuti, South Sulawesi, Indonesia - Watercolumn_Towuti2014_140_MG | ecosystem: Environmental > Aquatic > Freshwater > Lake | place...
AGTTCTATTCGATCGCGGTGTCGAACGGCTATCAGCAGGTCGACAGCGGCACCAAGATGCTGCATCTCGGCAAGAACACGAAGAGCCGGATCATCTCCAAGGGGATTTCGGCGGGCAGGTCGCAGAACACCTATCGCGGGCAGGTTTCCGCGCATCGTAAAGCGGACGGCGCGCGCAATTTTACGCAGTGCGACAGTTTGCTGATCGGCCATGACTGCGGCGCGCATACGGTTCCCTATATCGAATCGAAGAACCCGAGCGCGCAATTCGAACATGAGGCGACGACCTCGAAGATCTCCGAGGATCAGCTGTTTTACGCGATGCAGCGCGGGCTCTCGGCGGAAGAGGCGACGGCGTTGATCGTCAACGGCTTCGTGCGCGACGTGCTGCAACAGCTGCCGATGGAGTTCGCGGTCGAGGCGCAGAAGCTGATCTCCATCTCGCTCGAAGGAAGCGTGGGGTAGCGGACTGCCCATGCTGCGTGTCCGTCACAACAGATGACGATCGAAACCACCGGGATTTGACCATGCTGGAAATCAAGAATCTTCATGTTTCGGTCGGCGACCGCAAAATCTTGCAGGGCCTGACGCTGAGCGTTAAGGCCGGAGAAGTTGCGGCGATCATGGGGCCGAACGGGACAGGCAAGTCGACGCTGTCTTACGTCATCTCTGGCCGCGAAGGCTATGACATCACGGAGGGCGAAGTCCTGCTCGCCGGCGAGAACATCCTCGCTCTTGATCCCGCTGAGCGCGCCGCCAAGGGCGTCTTTCTCGCGTTCCAATATCCGGTCGAAATTCCCGGCGTCGCGACGATGACCTTTCTCAAGGCGGCGATGAACGCTCAGCGTCGGGCGCGCGGCGAGGAGGAGCTGGCGACGCCGGACTTTATGAAGCGCGTCAAGGACGCCTCAGCGCAACTCGGCGTCAGCCAGGAGATGCTGCGCCGGCCGCTTAATTCCGGTTTCTCCGGCGGCGAGAAGAAGCGTATGGACATTCTGCAGATGGCGCTGTTGCAGCCGAAGCTGGGCATTCTGGATGAGACCGACTCCGGGCTCGACATTGACGCGCTGCGCGTCGTCTCCGAGGGCGTAAACTCCTTGCGTTCGCCTGAACGCGCCTTCCTCGTCATTACCCATTACCAGCGACTGCTCGACTACATCAAACCCGACACGGTGCATGTGATGGCCAAGGGCCGCATCCAGCGCTCCGGGGGGCCGGAGCTCGCGCTGGAGCTCGAGAAACACGGCTATCAGGAATATCTCGCGGAAGAGGCGGCCTAAGCGATGGTCAAGCTGGCGAGCGAAGCAGAGGCGGCGTTTTCTTCATTCTATGAGGAGATGAAGACCAAAGGCGCGACTGGCATGCGCTCAGCGGCCTGGGACGCTTTCTCTTCCAAGGGCCTGCCGAATCGCCGCGTCGAGTCGTGGCACTACACGGACATCAAGGCGGCGATGAGCAAGCCGGCGCCGCTTGCCATTGGTCGCGCCGGCGTTGAAGCGGCGCGCACCCATGACTCAATTCGACTGATCGTGCTCGACGGCGTATTCCGTCCAGAGCTTTCTAATCTTTCGGCGCTTCCGGAGGGCGTAAAGGTTCAGTCGTTACGCGATGCGCTCGCGCAAGGGACGCCTGGCGTCATGGCGCTTATTGCGAGCGCTGACGTGCAGACGGATGACGCGCTGCTCTCGCTTAACGCCGCATTGATGCAGGACGGCGTGATCCTGCGTGTCGGCGGCGGAGTGACTGTCGAGCGGCCGATTGAGCTTGCCAGTATCACGTCGTCGGATGAGGCGCAGTCGAGCTTCACACGTTCACTTGTCATCATGGGCAAAGACGCGCGCGCCGCCGTGATCGAGACGGCCAGCGCCCTTTCGGCGGCGTCCATTCAAGACAATCAGGCGCTGATCGTCCGGCTCGCGCAGGGCGCGTCGCTTAATCTCTTCACCCATGCGACGGGGCAAGGCGAGGCGCTGGTGCGCGTCATGAGCCTCGTCGCGCACCTCGATGAAGGCGCGACTCTCTCGGCCTATTCGCTGATCGAAGGCGCCGGCCTGCTGCGGCGGCAGATCTTTGCGCGGCTGGACGGCGAACGCGCTCGTGTCGCCTTCAACGGCGCGACGCTGGCGCGCGGCCGCAGTCACGCTGATACGACCCTCATCGTCGACCACGCGAAACCCAATGGCGAAAGCCGCGAACGCTTTCGCAATATTCTCGATGAAGCGAGCGTCGGCGTCTTTCAGGGGAAGATCATCGTCCGTCCCGGCGCGCAAAAAACCGATGGCGTCATGCAGTCGAAAACCGTGCTGATCTCCGACAGCGCGACGATGAATAATAAGCCAGAGCTCGAAATCTTCGCCGACGACGTGCAATGCGGACATGGCGCGACTTGCGGTCGGCTCGATAAGGACCAACTCTTCTATCTTACGGCGCGAGGCATTCCACGCAAGGAGGCGGAGTCCTTGCTGATCGAGGGCTTCGCCATTGAGGCCTTCGATGGGCTGGAGAATGAGGCGCTGCGCGACTTCGTCTCCGAGCGCGTCACGAAATGGATGTCGGGGAGAACCGCGTGATGAACGCGCCTGTTCGCTTGCCTTATGACGTTGCAAAGATCCGCGCGGATTTCCCCATCCTCGCGGAGAAGCCTTACGGCAAGCCGCTCGCTTATCTCGACAACGCGGCGTCGGCGCAAAAGCCGCGCGCCGTCATCGAGCGTCTGACGCATTTCTACGAGCACGAATACGCCAATGTGCATCGCGGTCTACATTATCTCGCCAATGCCGCAACGGAAGGGTATGAGGGCGCACGCGAAAGCGTGCGGCGTTTCCTCAATGCGGAATCAACCGACGAGATCATTTTCACGCGCGGCGCGACAGAGGCGCTGAACCTGGTCGCAGCCTCTTTCGGACTCGCCCATATCGGCGAAGGCGACGAAATCATCCTGTCGCTGATGGAGCATCACTCCAATATCGTGCCCTGGCATTTCTTGCGCGAGCGCAAAGGTGCGGTAATCAAATGGGTCGAGCCCGACGAGAATGGCGTCATTGATCTTACGTCATTCGAGAAGCTCTTCACGCCGAAGACCAAGATTGTTTCGCTCACGCATATGTCGAATGTGCTCGGCGCGCCGACGCCGATCGCCGACATCGCGCGCATCGCGCATGCGCATGGCGTCCCGCTCTGCGTCGACGGCTCGCAAGGGGCGGTCCATCTCGACGTCGACGTACAGGCGCTCGATGTGGACTTTTATATTATCACTGGTCACAAGCTTTATGGCCCCACCGGCATCGGCGCGCTTTACGGCAAGCGCAAGTGGCTCGAGAATCTGCCGCCTTATGCAGGCGGCGGCGAAATGATCGAAGTCGTCACGCAGGAATCCGTGACCTATAATACGCCGCCGCATCGCTTCGAGGCCGGCACGCCGCCGATCGCCCAGGCGGTGGGACTTGGCGCCGCGTTGGACTATATGGACAGCATTGGCCGGAAAGCGATCAGCGCCTACGAAGCCGAACTCACTGCCTACGCTACCGAGCGGCTGTCGGAGATTGAAGGCCTGCGTATTTTTGGCCGGGCGCCGAACAAGGGACCAATCGTTTCCTTCGACATGGCGGCGGCGCATGCTCACGACATCGCCACCATCATAGACCGTAGCGGCGTCGCCGTGCGCGCTGGCACCCATTGCGCCATGCCGCTCCTGACCCACTTCGGCGTCACCTCGACCTGCCGCGCCTCCTTCGCGCTCTATAATACCCGTGAGGAAATAGACCGGCTCGCCGAGGCCCTGGTCAAGGCGCAAGCATTGGTTTCTTAGAAAGAAAACCGCGCAAACGTTAGCGAACGCTTTATGCGTTTTCGCGTTCATGCCGGGCGACATTGGATCGTAGCCGCGCTCTGATCGAGCTGACAAAATATGTCAAGCAACGAGCTTCATCGAGCCGCCAGTCCCTACCTGCTGCAGCACGCCGATAATCCCGTCCATTGGCGGATTTGGAGCGCTGAGGCATTGCGAGACGCTCGCGCGCTGCGAAAGCCCATTCTTCTCTCCATTGGATATGCGGCCTGCCATTGGTGCCACGTCATGGCGCATGAAAGTTTCGAGGACGCTGAAACAGCTGCAGTGATGAACGAACTCTTCGTGAATATCAAAGTCGATCGAGAGGAGAGGCCGGACATAGATCATCTGTATGTGACTGCGCTGCAGGCTCTGGGACAAAGAGGCGGATGGCCTTTAACAATGTTCCTGACTCCGGACGGAGAGCCGTTTTGGGGCGGCACCTATTTTCCAAAATCCGATCAATATGGGCGCCCCGCCTTTGTCAGCGTCTTGAAGCAGGTTGCGGAAGCCTTCCACGCCAAGCCAGACGCGATTGCGCATAATACAGAGGCCGTCCGGCAGAGGCTGGCGCAATCCGCAAAGGAGGAAACAGGCGCCGGGTCCTTCGAGCTCACGCCGGCTCAAATGGTCGACCTCGCGTCACAGGTCGCAAAGGCGTTTGATCCGATAGACGGCGGATTAATCGGCGCGCCGAAATTTCCAAATACGCAGGTGCTGGAGTTCCTCTGGCGAGCCGGCGCAAGAAGCAAGGTCCTCCTTTTTCGCGATCTTGTTGAGCTGACCCTGACAAAGATGTCGCTTGGCGGAATTTACGATCATCTTGGCGGCGGCTATGCGCGCTATTCGACTGATGCGCGCTGGCTGGCGCCGCATTTTGAAAAGATGCTGTACGACAATGCGCAGATTCTCGAACTGTTGGCCTTGTGCCATTCGCACTCATCCGGCGATCTCTTTCGACGGAGAGCGATCGAGACCATCGAATGGCTTCGCCGCGAAATGCTTCATCCTTGCGGCGCCTTCTGCGCAAGTCTCGACGCGGACAGCGATGGCGCCGAGGGACGCTTCTATGTCTGGACGTTTGACGAACTCGTCGCCTCGCTCGGCGAAGAAGACGCGCGATTTTTCGGCGAATACTATGATGCCGCGCCCGCCGGCAACTGGCATGATGAGTCGCGTGGAGAAATGGTGACGATCCTCAATCGTCTCTCCGCCCCGCACGCTGAGCCGGAAGATGAAAGCCGATTGGCTGAGCTGCGGGAGAAATTGCGACTCTCACGTGAGAGCCGCGCGCGTCCTGGCCGCGATGACAAAATACTGACGGATTGGAACGGGTTGATGATTGCGGCCCTTGCGAGATCAGCGACGACCTTAGATGAGCCGGAATGGATCGAGATTGCGGCGCGCGCCTATGATTTCATCGTCCGGACCATGCAATTTAGCGACGCAGAGGGTCGTCGGCGACTGGCGCATAGCTGGCGTGCGGACGTTTCGGTAAGGCCGGGTCTGGCGCTTGACCACGCGTCGATGATCGGCGCAGCGCTCGCGCTGCATGAAGCGCGTAACTGGCGTGCAGCCGCACTGCCGAGCAGAGACTATCTTGGCGACGCCATCGCTTGGGCGGAAGCGCTTGAAGCCTATCATCTTGACCCGAAGACGGGACTTTTGCGCATGGCCGCCAAGGATGCAGAAGATGTGATCGTGCAGCTTTCGCCAAGCGCTGACGATGCGATCCCGAACGCGCACCCGGTATATCTATCGGCTCTGATCCGACTCGCCGCGCAAACCGGCGATGCGCAATGGCGACGCCGAGCTGATGAGATGTTCGCAAGCCTCGGACCGGCCATTCGCGCCAATTTTTTTGGACACCTCGCCAGCCTCAATGCGCTGGACACGCGGCTCAACGCAAAGACGATCGTGATCGTCGGCCCAAAGCGAGAAGATTTGTATGAGGCGGCGCTGCGCGTTTCATCCTACGATCGCATCGTCCTGGACCAGGACAGTGCGGAGGCAACGGCGATGATTGACGCCGCTCGATTGCAGTCTCTCGGACAAAGAGACGCCGCCGCCTTTGTATGCGCCGGCGAAACCTGCTTTCCGCCGGTCTGGGACGAGCAAGGGCTTCTCTCGATTCTTGATGAGCTGGACGAGGCCATAGTTTCATAACAGCAGTCGCGACGAGGACATGTCAGCAAAAAAGTGACGGCTGACGAAACTTCAGTTGATCGACAGCCGTGTTTCACTCGACTGTGAGGTTCCTGGCCCTCGCGACGAGCTGCTCGAAGGACAGTCGCTCTCCGGCTTCGCTCTGCTCTATGACAGCATCGAAATTTCTGGCGAGGGCCGCACAAAAAATAAGCGCTGCGGCCTCTTCCCTCGGATCGGCGCCCCATTTCAAAGACAAAGCAACGTCACGGTCGCCAAGTTCGCGCGCGTTCAAAACATCGGCCGCGACCTCGTTGAATCGCAGATCGAACCCCGCGTCTTCACCATCCAATGTGCAAGGCAAATATCCAGACGTTTCGAAAGGCGCATAGCCGTCATCAAGCTTCAGGGAGAGTTTGAGCGCGTCGATCGCCTGCTGAAGCGGTTTTCGTTCTGGAATGTTCTTGCGGTTGAGATAGGCCATCAGCGAGCCAGCCATTTCCTCCTCCTACCTTTGATACGGCGAGACGCCGATTGCATTCCGAAGCAACTATCAAGCGTCTGTCGCCTATGGCGTCGCTTCAATCAAGAATTTTGGTCTGAATGGACAGAATGTCGTAGGCAGGCGCGTTCTCGTCATTGGCGTAGCCGAACGGCAGTCCCTCGCTACATGCGTCCGCCGTCAAGATGCGCCGACTCAGCCGGGCGACGTCGCCGCCATAGACATGAATGCAAATTGATATCTGATCTGGCAAAGCGTTGGAGAGCGCGACAGCCTCGTTGGCTCGTGATCCCCGCGTGTTGACGTCTCCCGCGCGCAGCACGCGCCCCTCATCAGTTGGCGCCGCGGGGGGATTGGCCGAAGCGTCGCGAATACGCAGAAAGACGCCGCCACGCAGTACGCCGGCGATCTCCCAAAGGAGCGGCTGATCAATCAAAAGCCCTTGCCCGGCCGACAAGACCGTAGCGACGACGGAAAAACGCTCCAGTGCGTCGCTATAGAGCTGAAACTGAACGCCGCCGATCGCGCTCGGGGCGGCGAAGACCGCAGGAAGCCAATCGTCGCTTGCGACGAGGCGCGCCATCAGATCGCGGCCGATAACGAGTATTTCCCTCTCGCTTTCCGCCAGCTCGATGATGGACTGAATGTCCCAAATGAACCGCTTCAGAGACGCAGGGACAGACTCCCGCTCTTTGATCGATCCTTCGGTAAGCGCGTTCATGCTTGGGTTTTCCGTAGAGAATTAACGTATCCGGCTGGCGCATAGGCAACTGCTTTGCCGACGCGTTGACCGCGACGGTCCGCGGAGCGTCTCCACGCGCGGTATCTGGCTTTGAACATGCATGGAGGCGCCCATGACCACTCCGTCGTTATCTTGAAGTGAAAGCGACAAAGCAGGGCTAAGCTTATCGGCGAAAGCAGCGGCATGAATCACAGCGAGGAATGGGTCATCTGGAATGGCTCGATGGGCATTCTCGATATGGTGACAATCGGCCGGATTGACGTCGACCGAAGCGCTTTCCTTGCGCCGCCTTATGCAATTGTCGGTCCGTTCAGTCTTGACGAGCTTGAAGCGGAAGGCTGCATCGCCTTTGGCGAATGCCTCGTGATGTCTCGCCAGAGATGGCGGGAGGATCAGGTCGCTTTGCGCATCGCGGCGCGAGAAAAACGCCGCGCCTTCCTCCTTAAGATGGAGATTGGAGACGATAGTGAGGAACATCGCGAGACGCTGAGCCTGCCGATGGAAGGGACGCTCACGCGATCAGAGATCAGCGCCGCCTTCCGCAAATTGGCCAAAACCGCGCATCCAGACGCGGGCGGCAGCGACGAAACTTACCGTCGCATTGTGGAAGCGCGGGACGCACTGATGGAGCTTTTTGAGAGCCCCTGAGCGAGCTCAAAAAGCGCAAAAAGGTTCTAAATCTTCGTCTCAGCCGCACTGAATTTGACAAATCGCTGGAGGCTGCCTGCGGCGCGCCGCCACGATTTCGCTATGCCTGGTTATTTAATTTCCTCGGAAAATGCGTGAAATCTGCTGAGTCAGCTTTTCCGGTCCGCAGGTCGGCGCCCGGTCTGCAATTTGCATTCTTGCAAGGGCATGCTTTTTGGCGTCGGAGGATGGACATGACAGACGAGGCCGCGCACTCGGTCATTGTGGCGAAGAAAGTCGTCGAATCCCACAATATGATGTCATTTGAACTCGTTGACGCTGAAGGCGGCGATTTGCCGCCATTTTCTCCCGGCGCGCATGTCGATGTGACGATTCCCGGCGGCTATGTGCGCCAATACTCGCTTTGCAACAGCTCCTCGGAGCGCAACCGCTACGTAATCGGCGTCTGGAAGGACGCCAATAGTCGGGGCGGCTCCGTGGCGCTGCACGAGACCGTCAATGTCGGCGACAGGCTGACGATTAGCCTGCCGAGGAACCGTTTCCGCGTGCCAAAGAACACGAAGCGCGCGATTCTGCTCGCCCGCGGCATTGGGGTGACGCCGGTCCTGAGCATCGCCGATCATCTCAAGGCGCGCGGCATTCCTTTCGAATTGCATTACGTTTATGCGCTTATGTCGCCGGTGGCGTTTCAGGCGCTGATATCGGCGTCGAACTTTGCTGACGACACGAATTACTATTTTGAGGCGAGCCAGGAGAACCGGCTTCTCGACGCCGCCGCCGTTCTGACGGATCAACCGGACGACACGCAGCTTTTCATCTGCGGCGCGGACTGGTGGATGGATCCGATCGTCAACGTGGCGAAGCAGAAAGGATGGAGCGAAGAACGCATCCATATTGAGCGCTTCACGGCCAAATTGGCGGCGCCGGTGCTCGATACGGTGTTCGAGGTGAAGATTGCGAGCACAGGCGCAGTTTATGAAATCCCGGGAGACAAGACCGTTACGGCGTTTCTTGAGGAAAAGGGGGTGAAGATTCCGACGTCTTGCGAGCAGGGCCTTTGCGGCACCTGCAAAGTCAAGGCGCTCGAAGGCGAGATCGATCATCGCGACAAACGCCTATCGCCCGAGTTGCGCGCCGAGGGGTATTTCCTCGCATGCGTTTCGCGCGGCAAGAGCGGACAGATCGTCTTGGATTTGTGACCGCGGCTGACTCTCGGATGAAAATCGCAATGACGATGCAAGAGCAGTTATGGCAAGCCGCCTGGATTATCGCTGAGCAATATGGCGATGACGCAGTCGGCTTCGCCACACAGATGGCGGAAAGCTTCGAAGCCGGCGGAAGGCAAGGGGAACGCGACCTGTGGCTCTCGATCAAGGCCAAGGTCAGCGCGCTGACCGCCGAGAACGGCGGAAGTCCAACCTCTTGGCAATGATCAACTGATCATCTGTCCGGCGCTCCGGCGGCGTATCCTAAGTCGTGATCACAGCGCCCAGATTCTAGCGTGTAGAGAAAATAGCATTTGCGGCGCCATAATTTGTAAAGAGACCTTGGCCCGCAGCTCGTCATTCCTTTTGTCTCGCCGGCAGTCGCAGCGGGTTTCGCTGCGTCCATGAATGGATGGCGCGCGCGACCCGGAGGAGCGCATGGCTCAAAGTGAATTCGATGTCGACGCTACGGAAGCGCTTGGGCATTTACGGCCGGACCCAACTGAAGTGCTGCCGCAGGACATTCGCGGCTATCATCGACGCACGAAGCACGCGCCGACGCGTTATGCGCTCGGGCCGGCCTTTCTCGATTGGACGTCACAGCCCTGTCCCTATCGGCGCTTTCCGGGCGCCCAGCTAATCAACTTACCGCTGCGAGATCTTGAGCCGACTCCGCCCTTTCCCGGACCCCCGCCACCGCCCGCGATTCTTGATCGCGCTGCGCTCGGTCTTTTTTTCGAACTCGCCTTCGGGATCAGCGCCTGGAAAAGTTTCGAAGGCTCGACGTGGGCGCTGCGCAACAATCCGTCGTCAGGGAATCTGCATCCTACCGAGGCTTATGCGGTGGTTGGCGCGATCGATGGCCTGAGTGCGACGACGGCGCTTTATCATTATGCGCCGGAGGAGCACGCGTTCGAGGAACGCGCACGATATGCTGCGGCGCGGGTCCTTCCCCCGGGCGGGTTTCTTCTCGCGCTCACTTCCATCCCTTGGCGTGAAAGCTGGAAATATGGGGAGCGCGCCTATCGCTACTGTCAGCTCGACGCAGGTCATGCTGTTGGCGCCGCTGCGCAGGCGGCGGCGGCGCTTGGCTGGCAGGCGACGCTTCTCGCGTCGCCCTCCGACGAGGACGTTGCGGCGCTCGTCGGTCTTGACCGACCTGACGCGTTCCACCGCCGCGAAACCGAACATCCTGATCTTCTGATCTGGATCGCGACCGAAGCTAGTGAGCCTCCCGAGAGTCTGCATGCGGTCGTCGCGGCGCCTCGCGAATGGTTTGGCGTGGCCAATCGTCTGAGCGAAGACCACGACATTTGGCCCATCGTCGATCGCGCGCCGCGGCAATGCTTCAAACATGGAACGCCGCCGCTTGCAGGAATTCCGAGCTATCGCCCGAAGACCACAGTTACATCGGCGCCGATCGGAGATGTCGTGAGGCGACGCCGCAGCGCGCAGCGCATGGATGGCGCCGCGATTTTGCCGCTCGATGTTTTCCGCAGCATGCTGCTCGCGACGCTTCCAGATGCTGAACCGCTGCTCTCCGCCTCAACTTGGCCCGCCGGAATAGCGCTTCTGCTTTTCGTACACAGGGTGGAGGCAGTCGAGCCCGGGCTTTATCTCTTTGAGCGCGACGAAGAGCTTGGGAGACGATTGCGCGCCCCCGCTTCTGTTAGCGCAGATTCTTCTCCCGTCGATCTTGGGGGAGCGCTGCTTTATCGTCTCCACGCTGGAGCGGTGGAGAAGGAAGCGACCAAGATGTCGTGCCTGCAGCCGATCGCCGGAAAGGGTTGCTTCGCGGTCGCTATGATCGCCGATTTCGATCGAACTCTCGCCGCTGAGGGCGGATTCGCATATCGCCGTTTGCATTGGGAGGCGGGTCTTATCGGACAAGCGCTCTATCTTTGGGCGACCGCTGCGGGCTTCGAGGGAACCGGAATCGGATGCTTTTTCGACGATGAAGTTCATGCGCTGCTCGGCCTGCCGCGAGACCAATACGACTTCCAGGATCTCTATCATTTCACGGTCGGCCGCGCCGTCGAAGATCCGCGGCTGCTCACGCTGCCCGCCTATGCCGACGAAAGGCGAATTATACGCGAATAAGAATTGAGAGCGTCCTTTGCGATGTCTCCATGAGACTACTCGTCCAATTCGCCGGCCAGGCGCTTGCTCCACCTTTCGCCAAAAGAGTCGGCGTGTTCCTGGGAAAAGAACATCACTTCCGCAAACCATTCTGTCGTAGAAACGGCCTCGGGCCAATTGCGACCAACGGAGCGCCATGCAACCGTCGGCCATTGCGGATTGCGATACGGCCGATTCTGATCGGCCACAGACGGTCGCCCCAATCTTTCAATCATCCAACTCATGACGTCCGGCCGAAAGGCGAGGCCGAAATGGAGTCCGTGACGGCTCGAACGCTCCGGCGTTCGAAAGATTTGCTGGTTAATGCAGGCGAAGGATGGGGGCGCGCATTCATTGTGGTAGCAGCGCAAGACCAGCAAACGAAACCCCTTCGCGATCCGCTCTGCTGGGGCCGGATCGACGCTTCCAGGCTCATCGAGCGGCGCTGCGAGCGCAGACGGCGGCTGCGTCACCTTGCTGGCGCCGACGGCGTGCGACCGATCGCCCTCAATGCGTCGAGACAGGCGGCAAGCGCCTCTTGAGCATCGGCTAGCGCTTCCTCCCGAGTGTCGCCGACGCCCAGACAGCCGGGGACGTCTGGAAAGCCGACAACGTAATAGCCGCCTTCCTCTTGGGGCAGTTTTTCGATCACGCTTGGATATTCCGCCGCCGTGGTCATGACTCAAGTTCCTCCATGCTGTCGATCATCTGGAGAAAAGCCTTTACGTGGACGGCTCTTGGCTTTGCCTTCAACGGAATTGCGACGCAATGCGGAGTCGACGGGTGCGTGAAGACGACGTGCGTTCCCGTGGCCTTTCTGAACTTCATGGCAAATTGCGAAGCGGTGATCTCGAAATCCGCAGGCGTCCAATCGCCACCCGGATTTGTGCGGAAAGCGGCCAGCCGCTTGTTATGCATGATCTAGGTCCCGACAGCTCGGACGGCGCCGATCTTGCGACAAACTTCCTCATGTACATGCAAGTTCGCAGCCACGCGGGACCTGCGTTCGAGACGAAGGCGAAGCATGTTTGAACGGGTGTGCAAAGAGGAAGCACTGGCAGAAGGCGACATGCGCATCGTCGTCGCTGGCGTGCAGCTCGTCGTTCTGGCTTGGCCCGAGAATGGCGTCATCAAGGCCTTTCAGGGTGTTTGCCCCCATACCAACACGCCTCTCACTGACGCAGAATTCGATGGGGTCGAGCTCGTTTGTCCGATTCACCGCTGGTCTTGGAGCATGCATACGGGCGTAGCTTCGCATCCACATGCGACGTCGCTCGCGGAATATCCAGTGAAGATCGATACGGGCGTCATCTACATCGATGCCGAGGGGATCGCGCCGATCTTCGCCGCGCCATGAGCAAGCCCGGACGCATTGCTCATAGAAAGCGATTGGCGAATATGAGCGCGCAGCGGCTGCGCTGTCGAAAGCGCTGCGCGGTCGTTGCTTGGGAAAGGACGGCGGAGGAAGCGCAATGTCGATCGATTTGAATGGCGATTGGGGCGACGCGGATCTAGCGGCGCTTCTCAGCGCAGTTGAGGACGATAGAGACTGGCGTTTGGAGGTGAGCCGCATCGGCGTCGCTGAGCTTGCTGACAAGTCGCTCCATCCGACGGATGCGGAATATGACGAGACGTTGCACTGCTATTTCGAGACCTGGATGCAGGGAAGTGATTTCGTCGGCCCGTCCGCGGCCGCTGACAAGGGCTTCGTCGCCAAAATCGCGAAAGCGCTGCGAGAAAATTATCCCGGGCTAAAGGCGACCAAATTCGTCTATGTGGACCTTTAAACGGCCCGTCTTTTGCTAGCGCAATCTCGGCATGGAGGGGCCAATGTCGGGGTCTTCGTTCATTGATTTCCTCTCGGGGCGAAGCGCGCCCCTGGTGATGATTTTAGGCACAAATGAGATTGCCTCCGCCATAGCTGTGCGCCTGAATCGTGTGGGATATCGGGTGGTCTTGAGTCACGACCCCTATCCCCCGGTCATCCGACGCGGCATGGCCTTCTATGACGCGCTATTCGACGATCGGATCGAAATCGACGGCGTGCGCGCTCGGCGCGCGGCCACCATCCTTGAGATTGGCGAAGCCCTCGCAACCAGCGCCGACGTCGCCGTCACCATGCTGCAACTCTCCGACGTCATCCCGCTGCGCATGCCGGAAATATTGATAGACGCGCGCATGCAGAAGGATCGCGTCACGCCGATCTTGCGTAAGATAACCAAGCTTTCGATCGGGCTCGGCCCGAATTTCACCGCCGGCCTCAACTGCGATGTCGCGATCGAGACGCATCCGACGCAGACGGGCGAACTTCTTGAAAGAGGAACCACACGTCCAGCCGATGGCGTTCCTCGCCTTCTTGGCGGCGTAGGTCGTGAGCGCTTCATTTATGCCGCGCGCACGGGACTGTGGCGAACGCCGCTCGACATCGGAGCGCGCATTTTCAAGGGCTATGTCATCGGTCGCCTCGACGGACTGCCGGTCCCCGCGCCCATGGATGGACGGCTGCGTGGGGTGGCGCGCGATGGCGTCTTCATCCCAGATGGCGTGAAGATTGTTGAAATTGATCCGCGAGGAAGCGCGGCAAGTTGGACGGAGACGGACGATAGAGGGCGCGCAATCGCGGAGGCGGCGTTAAAGGCGATACTCACCTCCTTCGTCCCTGGTCCAAAAGTCCCGATGACCATGGCTGTCCATTGAATGTTGGTTCAGCGTTGTCGGCGCCACGGCCGAATGTCGATAGGAGCGAAAAAAGCTTAATGCTCGATAGTGCGACAACGATGTTCGAAAGGATCGGCGGCCATGAGACCGTTCACCGGCTCGTCGAGGCTTTCTACCGGAACATGGACAGTTTTCCAGAGGCGCGAAAGATCCGCGCGATGCACGCCTTGGATCTGGAGCCTACTCGTTTAGTTCTGAAGACGTATCTTGCCGAGTGGCTCGGCGGCCCCAAGAAATATTCGGCCGAAAAGGGTCATCCCCGGCTGCGTATGCGCCACGGTCATTTGCGCATAGGGCCCGAAGAGCGGGATGCTTGGCTATTGTGCATGAACGCGGCGCTAGACGAGGCGATCGATGACGAGGCTTCACGTAGAGCCATCGGCGAAGACTTGGCCAAGCTCGCCGATTGGATGAGAAACGACCCGCAGAATCCGCATGACAAGAGACATCAGCCTACTGTGGCGGAACGGAGCTGAAAGGCTGCCCGAAATTCTTACGCGCTGATCGCGAGCGGAATTCAGATCAGCCGAATTTGAACAGCACCCCGTAGCCGCCGCGAGGATAATTCCACTCAATATCGCCGGTCGGCTCGGCGACGACGCGGCATGTGCCGCACTCGACGCAGCCGTCGGTCGCGATCTCGACCTGTCCCGCCGAATTCATCTCATAGCAGCGCGCAGGGCACAGCTTCAGCAGAGCGAGCAACTGCGGCGATGGCGTGGTGTGCGGCCGCACCTTTATGTGCGCGCGGCCGGCGTCGACGAGATAACGATTGAGATAGAGCTTGTCTTCGACCCGGGTTGCTGCCTGCGTCGCCATTTTCATCTCCTTCGATTGTCCTGCCTCTCTCTCACCGCCATGCGCGCGCGAAGTTGAAGGCGTCGCCGATGATCCCCTTGAGAGATCTTGCTGCAAGGAAGGAGCGCAGCGTCGCCTTCTCCTTCTCGGCTTTGGTAACGCCGTCGACGCGTACGAAATCTTTCATCGCCTTGGACACCAATTGTGGGTAGGTGAGAAAGAAGTTCTGCGCGCGAATGTGCAACAAATCCGGCATGTCACGATATTTCTTGAGGTCCTTCATCACAAAGGAATCTTCGAGCATCTTCCGATAGAGCGCGAGATTCTCCCTTGTCATCGGATCGCGCCGCGATTTGATCTGGAAGATCGCCTCAGCGGCCAACCGGCCGGAGGTCATTGCGAGATTTGAGCCTTCGCGATGCACGGCGTTGTTCAGCTGCGCGGCGTCTCCGACCACGACCCACCCGTCGCCAAAGAGCTGCGGAATCGCCTTATAGCCGCCTTCAGGAATGAGATGCGCCGCATATTCCTTCACCTCCGATCCCTCGATCAGGGTACGCACGGAAGGATGCGATTTGAACTTCTCAAGTAGGCCGTAGGGCGTCTGTCCGGTCCGCTCGAAGTCGGAGACGAGGCAGCCGATGCCAAGCGAGATCGATTCCCTGTTGGTGTAGATGAATCCCATCCCGGTCATGCCTTCGGAGATCGTTCCCACCGCCTCAATCACTGCGCCTTCGTCGCCCTTTAGATTAAAGCGCGCCTCAAGCGTCTCCTGAGGCAGGAAATGCATCTCCTTCACAGCGAGCGCGACCTTGTTCGGATCAGGCCGCGATCTTAGTCCTGCGCGCGTGCCGAGCAGCCCACTAACGCCTTCGGCGAGCACGACGACGTCTGCGCCGACCTTTCCATTCTTCCGATCCGTTCTGACGCCGATGACCTTGCCGCGCGCGTCTTGGAGCAGTTCAGTCACCGTCGTCTCGCACAGGACGACAGCTCCCGCTTCCTGAACTTTCTTCGAAAACCACTTGTCGAATTGCGCCCGTATGATCGTGTAGCGGTTCGGTTTCTCCTCATTGAAATCGTCGGAGCGATAGTGCAGCCCGGTATGGGAATTGTCGTCCATCATCCAGAACCGCTGCTCGATCAGATGGCGTTCAAGCGGCGCGTCTTCGCGGAAGTCTGGAATAAGCTTCTCCAGCATATCCGCGTAAAGAATCGCGCCCTGCACGTTCTTTGAGCCGGAATATTCGCCGCGCTCCAGCTGAAGCACTTTGAGGCCGCGCTGCGCCAGGGTCAGCGCCGCCGCATTTCCGGCCATTCCCGCGCCGACCACGATCGCGTCAAACCTTTCCTCGATCATGATTCGCTCCGTCAGCTCGCCAGGCGGTCGCGTTGGTGTGGCGACAGACGCTTGGTGAACGCTTCCGTAAGAGTAGGCAAAAGCCGTACCGCGTCGCTGACGACGCCAAGATGCGCGAAGTCGAAGATCGGGGCATTCTTGTCGGTGTTGATCGCAAGAATGTAATCCGCGCCTTCGACGCCTACGCGGTGCTGGATCGCGCCAGAAATCCCCGCAGCGATATAAAGCTTTGGCCGGATGGTCTTTCCGGTCTGGCCGATCTGGCGGTCCGAACTCACCCAGCCCTTCTGCACCAGGGGACGTGAGCAGCCATATTCGGCGCCAAGGACGCTCGCCAGTTGGCGTATGAGCTGGAAGTTTTCCGGAGAGCCCAAGCCGAGGCCGCCCGCGACCACGACATCGGCAAAAGCGAGATTGGATTTCGACGACTCGCGATCCGGAAGGAAGGCGAGGACCTTTGTAACGATATCGTCTTCGACGAGGCCCAGCGGGTGTTCGATCACACGGCCGACCAGCTTCTCGACGCGCTCCGGCATCGGCATGACTCGTGGCCGCACCGTCGCCATTTGTGGACGATAGTTTAGCGTGAAGATCGTGCAGAGCAGCGACCCGCCAAAAGTTGGCCGAGTAGCGGCGAGCGATCCCTCCGCGTCGACGTCGAGTTCCGTGCAGTCGGCGGTAAGACCGGTCAACAGGGTCGTCGCAACCGAACCAGCGAGATCGCGCCCCAGCGTGGTTGCGCCGAGAAGCAGTATTTCAGGCTTGTAGACGTTGACGAGATCGGTCAGCGCCTTCGTATAGCTTTCGTTGCGATAGTCTTTCAGCAGGTCGTCGGCCACGAGATAGGCGAGGTCCGCCCCATAGCAGAAGGCTTCATGAACCACACTTTGCGTTTGCTCATTTTTGGCTCCGACGACGACAGCCGCCAAATCCACGCCAAGCTTGTCGGCGAGCACACGTCCCGCTCCCAACAGCTCCCATGAGACGGGATGGGCCTGACCACGTTCCTGCTCGACGAAAACCCAGACGTGCTTGTAGGCCTTGAGGTGCTCCGGCAGCGCTTTTTTTGTCGCGGCGCGACCGGCTGCGGCGGGGGCCTTTGTTGGTTCACTCATCTCTTCCTCCGCGTGCGATCGTCAATAGCCGCGCGCGAGCTTCTCCAGCTCGCCTTCCAATTTGGGTTGTCGTTGAAACAGCGCGTCGATAAGCGCCTCTCCCGGATTGTCGCCCAGTTCAATGAGCTCGGCTTTCTGCGCGCGCGGCTGCGGCGCAAAGACCTTCTTGACGATCGTTGGCGATCCGCGCAATCCGCATTTGGTGATGTCCTCGACCCCCGCATCCTGCGCGCTCCATTTGATGAGCGTCGCGCGCGCGGCTTTCAGCGCGTCCATTAGGGAGCCAACGCGAATCTCGTTGACGCCTTCGAGGATCGTGATCAGGCAAGGCAATCTGCTCTGCAGCTGCTGTACGCCGCCTTCCGCACGACGCTCAACCTCGATCAGGCGTTTGTCGGCATCAACCGAATTGATTCGCGAAACATAAGTCAGCTGGATGAGGCCCAGCCGCTTGGCGACGCCTGGACCAACTTGCGCCGTATCGCCGTCAATCGTCTGCTTCCCGGTGAAGACAATGTCAGGCGGTCCAAATTCAGCGCCGATTTTTTTCAATGCCGTCGCAAGCGCATAGGTTGTCGCGAGCGTGTCGGCGCCGGCGAAGAAACGGTCGGTCAAGAGCACCGCTCGATCAACGCCAAATGAAAGAGCCTTGCGCAGACTGTCCTCTGCCGATGGAGGTCCCATCGTCAAAACCGTCACTTCCCCGCCGAACGTGTCGCGAAGCCGCAAAGCCTCTTCTATCGCGAAGAGATCGTATGGGTTGATGATTGTCGGCACCCCCTGACGCATGATGGTGTTCGTCACAGGATGAACACGGATCTGCGCCGAGTCGGGCACTTGCTTCATACAAACGACGATGTGCATCGACTTATCCCTCGCTGGCGGCGCTATTCACTTTGAGACGCCGAGCTGTACGAGCGTCGGCCCCGCGGCGGGCTTTACAGCGTCCTTGTGGACCTTGAACAGACGCTCGTCGATAGGCGACGATTTGATGAAGTCCGTATAAGCCTGCTCGAGGAACGTTTTGCAGCGAAGGGCGGCTTCATCCTCTGTGAAGGTTGAGAAATCTTCCTTGAAGAGATATTCGCCCATACGCCTCAGAATGTGGAGGCGTGCGACATTAACCACCTTCGGGTCGTAGTCGACCTTGAGCAAGCTGAAGAAGTCCTCGGCGGAGGATGATTTCTGGAGCTGTTCGATGATGCTCGGAACGGAGGCCATATCCTTCTCCTTTAGATGATGTGCGGGGGCTCAGACGGACCCATGCGGTCATTGCGAGGCGCCCCAGTTTGAGCGCGTTCTTTTACCTTCGTCTGCAGATTGGAAAGCCGCGCCTCCAGAAATTCGACGCGATCAACGAGCGCAGCGAAGGCTTCGCCAACCGGGTCTGGGATCTGATGGTGATTGAGGTTGATGCGGCCGCCGAATGTATGCCGCACGGCATCGCGATGCACTGTCTTCGCCGGAATGCCGACGACTGTCGCGTCGCGCGTGACGCTCTCGATAACGACCGAGTTCGCCCCGATGCGCGCATTACAACCGATTGTGATGGGGCCTAGTATCTTTGCTCCAGCGCCTATAATAACGCCGTCCTCCAGCGTGGGGTGACGCCGGCCTGGAGACCAGGAAACGCCGCCGAGCGTCACGCCATGGTAGATTGTCACGTCACTTCCGACGACCGCCGTCTCGCCGATGACCACTCCGGCGCCGTGGTCGATGAAGAAACGCCTGCCGATCGTCGCGCCCGGATGAATGTCGATATTGGTCAAGAAGCGACAAAACCATGAGACCAACCGGGCTAGGAAACGTCGATCATGCAGCCACAGCCAGTTCGCGAGTCTGTGCCAGATAATGGCGTGCACGCCGGGGTAGGTCAGGAGAGTTTCCACCTTGCCGCGGGCCGCGGGGTCACGCGTCGCGACACAGGCGACATCTTCGCAAATTAGTCGCCAAAGGGGAGGAGCGGGATTTTCAACGACCGTACCGCTCGTGGCGTGCGCCGCATGGATGACTTCAGACATCTTCGCCTCACGAGACCCTTATTTCCGATTGCCGCCGGACGTCGCGCCAGATGTCCTTGAGAACTTCGTTGCTGACCGGCTCCTTGCGATCAAGGGCATGCGAGCGCACCCGCGCGACAATCCGCGCAATCTCTCCTGAGCTGAAGGGGAGCCTTAGAACATCCAGCATTGCGGCGACCGCCGCCGAGCCCGAATGTTTTCCGATCACAATGCTGTGCGCTCGTCCAAGCAGACCGGGATCAAGCGATTCATAGGTGCGTCGATCTTTTATCAGGCCGTCGACGTGAATGCCCGACTCATGCGTGAAGGCGTGGTCGCCGACGATTGATTTGTTGACCGGGATCGGCCGGCCGGCCGCCGCCGCAACAAGCGCCGCCACAGGCTGCAGCTCTGTCAGCACGACGCCGGTTTCAATGCCGTAAAGCTGGGCCGCCGCCACGGCGACTTCTTCGAGCGGCGCGTTGCCGGCGCGTTCGCCAAGGCCAATGACGGTGACCGAAGCATGTGTCGCTCCGGCCTTGACGGCGGCGAGCGTATTGGCTGTGGCAAGGCCGAGATCGTCGTGACAGTGGATTTCGATTTCCATATCGGTCTCACGACGCAGGCTCGAAATCAGATCGTAGGTCGAGAAAGGATCGAGCACGCTCAGAGTGTCGGCGACGCGGAAGCGCCGCGCGCCGGCCGCGCGAGCGACAGCCATGAGTTCGACTAAGAATTCCGGATCGGCTCGGGAAGAGTCCTCGCCGCCCACCGCCACGTCCAATCCACGGCAGCGCGCATAATCGACGACCCGCGCCGTCAGCTCTTTCGCCAAGGCCCGATCGCCACGCAATTTGACCGCGATCTGCCGATCCGACGCCGGCACCGAAAGATTGACCATGGAAACGCCGCTAGCGATCGCGGCGTCCACGTCTTCCCGCCGCATCCGGCACCATGCAATGGCGCGCAGCGGCAACTGCGCTTCAACAATTGATCGGATCGCGGCGATTTCTTCAGGACCCATTGCGGGCGTTCCCGCCTCGAGTTCCGTCACGCCCGCCTTCGCCAGCGCTCTCGCGATATCAGCCTTTTCGGCGCCCGTGAACGCGACGCCGGGGGCTTGCTCGCCGTCACGCAGCGTCGTGTCGTTCAATACGACCTTTTCGGCGCGCGCTTTCCGATGCAGCGAATGCTCTGTCGTCGATATGCGTGGTGACATGGACATCGTGACATTCAGGCGTCGAAGACGCTTCCCTGCCGTGGTGCGCGTACGCAGTTTGGGTTCTCAATTTCTTCGATGGTCGTCGCCGTTCAAATCGGCGCGCACATTCGAATCCGGTTCTCGCCCGACCCTTCGGTCAGTTGAACGACTTCTGGCAGCCGCAAGTCGATGAGGCGTTCGGGTTTTCGAAGGTGAACCCTTCGCCTTCCAGACCACGCTTGTAGCCAAGCGTCATGCCTTGCAGACGCGGGCTCGACGCCGGATCGATCAGGACGCGGACGCCGCCCGCTTCGACCACGATATCGTCAGTGCGCTGCTCCGCGTCGAGGTCGATGACATATTGGTAGCCGGCGCACCCGCCTTCCTTCACGAGAATTCTAAGTCCGCCATCGCTCTGGCCAGCCTTCATCATCGCGTCTTTGACGGCGGCGACGGCGGCTTCGGAGAGGACGATCATTTTGCAGCCTTTGCGATCGAATCGTTAGGCTGACCGAAGCAAGCCACATGCCATTGCTACGACCTGACGAAGGCCGCGACGACGACCCTGTGTGACAAGCAATTCAGGAGCTTTGTTCGAAAGTTTACAGAGCCAGACCCGAGCAAAGTTAGATATCAAACGCTGGGCGGGTCTCCTTGCGCCAAGGCTGAGCTCAAGCGGCTGATCCCTGTTTCCTCGCCGAAGCAGGTCAAATAATCGGCGCAATTCGTGCAGACCGGCGTCGCGCACATAACAAAGCCGTCATTTTCGCACATCAAGCGGTAGATAAAGCGCTTCCAGCGCATGTTTTTGTCATTGCGCGCCGCGAGCGAAGCGAAGCGCCTCTCCATCAGTCGAGTCAGTTCGGCCCGATTCCGCAGGCCGAGATCTTCCCAAAGATGGTTGGGCTCGAGCGCACGCCGCGCGATCATCGCCGCAAGCAACCGCCCTTGTTGATCCTGCGGCGAAAGGTGCTCAAGAAGAATATCACGAACCAGTTGCGATTCCTCGGCGTCGGCCGCGTTAGCGGCGCCATCATCGTCCTGCAATTCAAGATCACAATCGCCGAAATAGTTGGCGCGCAGCGCCTCCAGACCTTCCCGGGTCAAGCCGAGACGTTCGGTCAATGCGCCAGGTTCTGATGCGGCTACCGAGACGATGCAGGCAATTACGTGTCGATCGAAGGCATCGTCGGAGTCGATGCGTGCGGCTTCAGGGTCGACGCCCATCAAACGCCGATAGACGTCGGCCGGGCAGGAAATCGTCTTCAGCCCGTCGACGTCGCGGGAAGCCCCGTAACTTTCAGCATTTGGGATCACGCGTATGTTCACGGCACGATCCAGATGGCGGACGCCGGCCTTCTCCTGAGAAGGCCGGCGCACTTGTACTGTTTAAGCGATAGCGGTGAGTTCGGCGGCGCTCTTGCCGACTTGGCTCTCGTCGACCGCCTTCATGATGCCGTGCTCCATGAGCATGTCTTCGAGCTCGTCCATCGTGATCGGCGTCGGGATAATGCCCTGGCCCTTGTTGGCGTGAACCTTCGTCGCCAGATTGCGATAGTGCGCAGCCTGCGCCGACTCCGGCGCATATTCCAGAACCGTCATGCGGCGCAGCTCGGCGTGCTGAACGATGTTGTCGCGCGGCACGAAGTAAATGAGCTGCGTGCCAAGCTTCGCCGCAAGCGCCTCCGCAAGCTCCAGCTCCTTGTCGGTCTGGCGCTCGTTGCAGACCAGGCCGCCCAGGCGCACGCCGCCGGAATTGGCGTATTTCAAAATGCCCTTCGAGATGTTGTTGGCCGCATACATGGCCATCATCTCGCCAGACATGACGATGTAAATCTCCTGCGCCTTGTTCTCGCGGATCGGCATCGCGAAGCCGCCGCAGACGACGTCGCCCAAAACGTCGTAGGACACATAGTCGATGTCCTCGTAAGCGCCGTTCTCCTCGAGGAAGTTGATCGAGGTGATGACGCCGCGGCCGGCGCAGCCGACGCCAGGCTCAGGACCGCCAGACTCGACGCAGCGGATGTCGAGATAGCCGACCTTCATCACGTCTTCGATCTCGAGGTCCTCGACGCTGCCGGCGTTCGCCGCCAGGCTCAGGATCGTGTCCTGCGCCTTGGCGTGAAGAATCAGGCGCGTCGAATCCGCCTTCGGATCGCAGCCGACAATCAAAATGCGGTGCCCCATCTCCGCAAGCGCCGCCAAGGTGTTCTGGGACGTCGTCGATTTGCCGATGCCCCCTTTGCCGTAAAACGCTATCTGACGTAGTGACATCTTCGTCTCCTGCTGTTCCTTCACCCGCGCCCGCTCTCGTGGCGCGCCATTCCTAGATTTTTGGAAACTGGTCGCGGGCTATGGGAAGGAACACATCGCTCGGCGTGACGTAGGCGTGCGTTCAGCCCTCACTCGCAAGCGCCAACGAAGCAACCGGTGTGCCAAAAGGTCGCGAGCGAAGCCTTATCTCTGTTTTTAAAGAATTATATCTGCATCTTTCCAAGCCTCTGGCGCGTCGCCTCGCGCTTTGGCGCGCGGTCCTGTTTTCGTTGTCCGCGCGGGATCGAACAATTGTTGCGTAGTTTGCGACAATGGACATGCGGCTTCGCATGTTCGCCCCCGGGACAGCCGCCGAATGGAACGCCGATTGCTTGTCAAACGCGCACTCACAACCGTTGCTTCCTTCAGGAGGACGCCGCATGCAGATTGGTGTCGAGACGTCGAAGGCTGTCGATCAGCGCCGCGTTTTCGTCGTGGATGAAGACGAAATCACCCGCGCTGCGCTGCAATTCATGCTCCACGACGAGATCGAGACGCACGAACTTGCCGACATCGAGGAAGCTTATGAGAAGGGCGTGGATTGGCTGAAGCCCGACGTTATCCTTCTTGGCGCAAGCTTCATAAAGAGCAGAGGCGTCGAGCTGCTGCGGGAAATCTCCGACCGCTTTGCGGGCGTGAGGGTTCTCGTCGTATGCGATCCGGCGGATGAAAAGCTGGCCGTCGAGGGTATGAAGGCCGGCGCTCATGGCGCACTGGTCAAGCCGCTCAAAATCGAGGCTGTTCGGGAAAAGGTCGATACGGTGCTTGGGCGCGGCGGCGCCAAGCCGCTCGTGCAGTTGAGCCTGCTCTGACATTTTAGCGCGCGAGCCGCTCTTGCTTCCGCGGGGCCGCGTCCGGACGTTGTGCGACTCGACGACGTCCTAATAGCGAGAGGAGCGAATGACGCCTTTGCTGGCCGCGAGCGCAATGGGTCGGTGCGACGAGTTACGCGCGCTGATTGCGCAAGGCGCCGATCTCAGCGCCACAACGGTGGATGGCAACAACGCTCTCTGGCTTGCCGCCGTGAATGGGAGTCTCGAGGCCATCCAGGTTCTGGTCGACGCTGGAGTTGAGGTGAATCATAGCAATCCAGATGGCGCTACGGCGTTGATCTACTCGGCGTCGGCGGGCAAGGCGGAGGTCGTGGCGCTGCTGTTGCAGCATGGGGCGGATCCTGCGCTGGAGACGGTGGATGGATTCTCGGCCCGCGATCTCGCCGCGAACATTGAGTGTCTAGCCCTGCTACGAAAGGCGCGTCCTCGCCAGGATGGAGGCGCGGCCGACGCTGCGGATCACATCACCTAAGCACGGCGAGAGAGAATATGAACATCGACCAAATCATCGAAAATTTCGAGTTCCTCGACGATTGGGAGGACCGGTACCGCTATGTGATCGAGCTGGGGCGCGGGCTCACGCCACTTGAGGAGGCGCTGAAGACAGACGAAAATAAAGTGTCTGGGTGCGCGAGCCAGGTTTGGCTTTCGATGACAACCGAATTTCCGGACCGCTCAGAGCCGACGCTTACTATATTCGGCGATAGCGACGCACACATCGTCCGCGGTCTTGTGGCGATTCTGATTGCGCTCTACTCGGGAAAGAACATAACCCAAATATTGGAAACCGATCCCATGGCGCTTTTTGAACGGCTGGGCCTGAAGGAGCATCTGACTCCGCAGCGATCGAATGGATTTCGGTCGATGGTCGCCCGCATCCGCTCAGAAGCCAGCGCCGCCCAAGAGACGGCGCGCGCGCTTTCATAATCCTCCACGACGCCGTCAACATATGGTCGTCGCGGAGGAAGCTCGAAAGGGCGTTTTTCGCCTTACCGCGTAAGGATCATAACCAGACGGTCGACGCGCTGGCCGCCTTTGAGGTGGGAGGTGAAAATCTCGTCGATATCCTCCTGCGTCGTCGGGCGGTACCAGATGCCTTCTGGATATACGACCATCAAAGGGCCGGCAGAACAAAATCCCATGCAGCCGGCGGCAGTGAATCCAATTTCTCCGGAGCCTTCGGTTTCAACGAGTTTTCCTAGCCGGTCCCAAAGCGGCTGCGCCCCATTAGCGCCGCAGCTGCCGCGTGGATGAGTTGGAGGCCTCTGCGTGTAACAGGCGAAGACATGGCGCTTATAGAGCTGAGGAATCTCGAATTCATCATCCGGCGTGTCCGACATTGCGCGTTTTACCTTTCGAGATCGGCCCGGCGGCCGAAAGACGCATTTTTCTCAGACGCATTCATGGAAGCGTTCACGCCGCCCAAAGCAAGTTCCAGTCCAAGGGGCTCGCGACTGGCGCCCGCCTTGCTTCAACGGAAGACAAAATGAGGCGTTGGCCGTTTCGGCGGGCTTGCTTCCGATACCGGCGGCGCGCCCCGACGAAGCTCCTTCGCAAGTGACGGAAGAATGCCGTGGAGACACAGACCGTGCTTCAATCTGTTGCCGAGCCGGCGAGCGGCGCTGACGCCAGCACTGAGCCACGACCCGAGGCAAAGGCGCTGTACGAGGCTGTCGTTGCGGCGCTACGCACAGTGTTCGATCCGGAGATCCCAGTAAACATCTACGATCTCGGCCTCGTGTACAGAATCGACGTCATCGACCAACGTCATATTGATGTCGATATGACACTAACGGCGCCGGGATGTCCGGTTGCCGGCGAGATGATGAACATGGCGAAACGAGCCATTGACGGAGTCGAGTTCGTCTCGAGTTCGAAGGTCAACCTGGTCTTCGACCCGCCGTGGAATCAGGACATGATGTCGGAAGAAGCCAAATTGGAGCTTGGCTTTCTTTAAACTGCAAAAAAACAATCAGCGCCTATGCGCCGGCTGTTGACGAAGGAAAACACGGTCCCCCGGCACGAAATTCGCAATGCGCCCGTGGGCAGACGACTGCGACTTCGCTCCGCCGTGGGAAAGCGTCGCCTGCATGAAGACGCGAGGCTGTCATCATGATTGAACTCACCTCTCAAGACGGACATCATTTCTCGGCCTATCGAGCCGATCCGACCGAGACGCCAAAAGGCGCCGTCGTCGTGCTCCAGGATTATTCTGGAGTGAGCCCACACATACAGAAAGAGGTCGACGCCTTCGCAGCGCGCGGCTATGTCGCGATCGCGCCGTCGCTCTTCCAGAGAGGGCAGAAGACGGAGGCCGCAAACGCTGAAGAGGGCGTCGAGATCGCCAAAGCGGTGCCAGTCGAGACAGCCTTGCTTGACGTCCAAGCCGCCGTGGACTCCGTTAAGAGCGCCGGCAAAGTCGCGCTCGTCGGCTATAGTTGGGGCGGATATATCGCCTATGTCTCCGCGAATAATCTGAACGACGTCGCTTGCGCCATCGGCTATTACGCGGCCGGTCTGACTGACGAGCACTCAGAAAAGCGCAAGATTCCAACGCTTCTGCATTTTCCTGAGGATGATCCTGCGACGCCTCTCGAAGGCATTAAGCAGTTTCGGGCGACGCGCCCCGATGTGAGCGCCTTTTCCTATCCCAACGCCAAGGACGGCTTCAATTTCAACACGGCCGAACACTTCGACGCGGATGCCGCCGAGCGGGCGAAAGAGCGCACGCTCTTTTGGATTTCGCAATTCGTCGAAGGTCAGCCGCCGATCGCCCTAAAGAACGCTGGGATGTATGCGCAAGCAAAGACCGAGAAGAAGAAGAAAAAGAACGACGACATGGGTCCGCCCATGGACTGAGTGGGAAGCGAAATTTGTCGAGCGTCGACGCGTCGAGACGGTTCGGCGGAGCGTCGATGAGGCGACGTCGAACGTGAATATATGCGCGCCAGCGCAGTTCGCGTTGCCTTACTCGCTCAGCAATGCCGCTCTATCTCGGAAGCTTAGAGTTGCTCTGGACTTTCAAAGTCCAGAAATCTGACGATAAAGCCGCGAGAACGGCGTGATGGCGTCGCCTGCCGCGAATAATCTGAAGTTTCCGGAGCGTCACGCTTTCGCGATCTGACGATGAGGGATACTTTCCTTGTCGAGAAGCGCCGCCAATTCTCCTGTCTGAAACATTTCGCGCGTAATATCGCAACCGCCGATGAACTAGCCCTTGACATAAAGCTGAGGGATGGTTGGCCAGTTCGAGAAGGCTTTCACGCCTTCACGAATGTCTCCGTCGGCGAGCACATTTATGGCCTTATAGGAAGCGCCGAGTTGACTGAGAATCTGGACAACCTGCATCGAAAAACCGCATTGAGGGGCTTGCGGCGTTCCCTTCATGAAAAGAACAATGTCCGCGCTCTCAATCGCTTCTTTCACTCGCGTGGTTGTGTCAGACATTCTCGCGCTCCACACTAATTGCCGCTTGTTTCATTTGGCTCGACTTCATGGCGCTAGCGCCGTCAACGCCACCACAGCGTCCGGCAGCGCGGTCTTGATAAGACTTTCAATATCTTTCGCAGACATCGGCATGGTAATTCCTTCCGAGTCTTCTCGCGTCAGTCCCAAACCATTTTCGGTCGTCCAGCGCTGGCGGCCAATGGCATGCAAAATGGGCGCCCAATCTTACGGGCGTTACCTAGAATTTTGCGCTACCTGCGACTCTGGCGAACTTGACCGACTATAACGCGCCGTTAGGATCGGCTCCCGCCGGAAAGGCGACGACATAGAGAAGAAATAACAGGGGCAGGAAATGATACGCGAATTTAAATACAAGGGTGAAACCTTCAGAGTTAACGCGCATGGCATACCGGGTCATGAAGAGGTTTTCATCATTCACCTCGTGGATGGCGAGGAGTTAGGCGAAATCTCTATCGATCGGATGACCGAGGAAAACGACACGAACGCTCCGATCGAGGCGATTTGTGTGATGCTATGTGACAAGTTGATCGCCGAGCAAGATATTCAATGCGCCGATCCAACAGCAGCATTCGTATGGGTCGAGGGCAGGCGAGTGCGGGACGTGCTTCCGAGCAATGACGCCGCCGCTGTCGATTGACTGTCTGCGCCATATTTCTGGTTGCTCGCTATGACTCTCATTGTGGCGCTGACGTCGACCTCGCTTGCGGGACAGACGTCGTGCCGAGCGGTAGGAATTGACGCGCGGGGAGCGCATGCGCTGTAGGCCTCGTCTACCTGCGCTCCCCAATAAACCTTTTGACTGTTCCTCGGACCATTCCACCGCGCCGAGGGGAGGGATCGGGATCTTCCCGGGGCAAAGCGCTCGGTTGCTTTGTCACTCACCGCATTGTGCTGCCAGCATATTGTTTTTGAATGTCTTTGCCGTTCAGGGCGCTTGCGCTACGAAAATTTGCCCCTAATCTGGAGAGAATCGAACCGCGAGGAGAAGGGCATGGCGTCCAGCGACTTGCGTCCGCAGCTCGAAGGCTATGGCCTGACGACGGCGAATATTCTCTATCGTCTGCCGGACTATCCCAAGATCATCCAGTCCTACGTCTGGCAGGAGTATGATCTCCATCCAGACTTCCCGGAACTGCACAAATTCCTGGATTTCTGGAGGCGTAGCCTCGATGGCCCTCTCCATTCCGTTATCGTCGCGCACGCAAACCTGATCAAACCCGCCGAGATGAAGCTGCTCGACGGCGAATTTTGCGTCCACTGAGGGGGCGCCTTGCGAAACGAGCTTCGGCGAGACAAAATCGCCGAAGGTTTGGAGCGGGGCGGGCTGTGAGGGACGAAGCTGATCGGAAGTCTTGGGCGGACGTCTTGGAAGCGGCGGCGGCGATCGCCGTCGTGGTCGCGGCTTTCCTTTTCGCGAGGCAATATCGGGAAAGCCTTTCCATCGAGGAAGACGCCGAGCCGCTCTCGCTGACTTTGCAGCGCGAAGCGGCGGAAGTGAACGCCACCCTTCCCGAAATGGTCAGCGAAGGCGTTCGCCTGGATAAGACGACGGCGGGGCCGGGCAACATCTTCAATTACAACTATACAATTGTCGACGACGAAGCGGCTCGAACGCTGATCGGGAACGCCAAAAAACTCACCGAATTAAAGAGCCAGCTGCACGAGCGCGTTTGTCTAACCATGCCGCAACATCGCGCCAGCGGCGCCATTATCAGATATTTTCTGAAAGACAATAAAGGCGAGACGATTGCGGACGTCATGATTGACGCCAGCGACTGTTGAGAAGGGCGGGCTGTCGCGCCGCGCCAGAGTCACGAATTGTCCAGCTGCCGTGGATCGGCTGCGGTCAAAAACTGATCGGCGACGGCTGAAGCGTTATTCGAAGATGTGTATGCGCCGCGCGTCGCCGATGATATAAACGAGACCGCGCAGTCCCCTATCATCGAAGGAAAGCCGGTTGAACGCCCGGCTTTTGCGCCGCGCCCGCGGAGACGCCGGACGCCGTCGACGGGAGACCATAACAGAAACTCGTTCTTAGGAGCCATGGCATGAAGATTTCCGCGCGTAACTGCCTTCCCGGAACCGTTAAACATATTCAAAAGGGCGCGACCACGGCGCATGTTACGATGGACGTCAAGGGATTGACGGTCACAGCTTCAATAACCAATGAATCCGTCGAGGAGCTCGGACTTCGCGAAGGATCCAAAGTCAACGCGGTCATCAAGTCTTCCGACGTGATGATTGCGGTCGACTAAAATTCGCTGGCGGGCGATGGAAGCTATTGCGTTGGAATGCGCGACGGCTTTCCATCGGCGCCGACGAAGGGAAATAGTCCGGCCTGGAAGCATTGCGTCATGTGAGCGGCTTTGGCGACGGCCTGTTCGGCCTGCTTCTTCGGCAGCGTCTCATTGGCGCTTTCGCTAAAGAGTTCGAGCCAGCGCGCAAAATGCTTCGGCTCAATCGGAAGATTAATATGCGCGGCGAAGGGATGGCCTTGGTAACGATCCGTGCCGAGCAGGGTTTTGGACCAGAAATTCGCGACGATCCCCATGTGCTCGTCGAGACCGTCTATGGCCGTAAAGATCGGCCCTAGCAACTGGTCTTCGGCGCCCTTGGCATAGAAGCGGCGCACGCAGTCGTCGATCGCAATTTCCAACTTCGCACGTTCAGTTGCGTCTCCTATCGGGGCAATGTCGGGCTCCATGGCGTTCTCCCTCAACGACTAGCGCTTGCCGCCGTCTCGCTCAGCGCGTCGACCTTGTTGCGCACGAATTCAGCCCGCAACGGCTTCGCCATAAATCCGTGCGCGCCGGCGGCGACGCATTCCTGGCCGAACCCGCTGGAAATCTGATCGACGATGACCAGGATTTTCGCTTCGGGGATGCGCGTCAAATATTCCTGAATGAGATCCAGGCCATTGGCGCGTATGACGCCTTCGGCGAGCACCAGCAGGCCCGGTCTTATTTCCTTCACCTTTGCGAGCGCGCCGGTTGCGCTCTCTAATTCGTGCGCCTCATATCCATCGCGGAGCATGAATCGGATGGCCGCGCGAGAGATTTCGTTGTCGTCGACGACGAAAACACGCGTACTTTCAGAAACGTGTGTCGCGCTCCGCACGAAAAGTCTCGCTTGGGGTTGACCAACATATTCAAGGAGCAAGTTACATGCCGCGTGAAGCTGGGCTCAAAAGGCCAAAGCCCAAACGCAATGGGCTTGACGCCTCTGTGGGCGTCGCCGCCAGCCTTCGCCTCGTCTGGACTATTTGCCGTGCGCAGCTGCTCAAGTGCAACAAAACGCTCTACAGAGCAGCGTTCCAAACGCGAGCATATTTTCGCGAGTTCTAAACACTGTCGGCGCATCTTCTTGACGTTCTGCATCGCCGCCGACGCGGCCTCTATTTCACTCCACCAATCCTGAGTCTAGTTTGGAATTAAAACGCTTCCAAACTAGATCTGTGGCGGAAAAGTAACAATCAAATACAAAATATACTCGCATATGATTGAAACTATACAGATTACAATACTTCCATTCAGCGGTTTCTTCGATTGACCGCCGCCGTCCCGAAATTTAGCTTCGGTCAAGTCTTCGCAGACGCGAAAAACGATAACGCATAGCCCTCCCCGGCGGTTCCAAATGAGCGACGTAAAGTCTCCAATTTCTCTTCGAATGTTGACTCAATCGCTTCCGAGGACCCGTGCTGGAGATTTGTCGTCGGTAAAGGCGCTGAGCGTCGCAGCGGCGCTTGCATCAAGCGTGAGCGCCTCGGCTTTGGCGCAATCCGCCGCGACGACGTTGCCCCCCGTCAAAGTCGACGCGCCGCAAGAAAAGCCGCGCGCGGCCATGCCGTCGAAACCCAAACCAGTTCTTGCTCAGCCGCGTCAAGCGCGCCAGCCAGGCGTCAATTCTGCGGCGGCGGGCAATCAGCAAGGCGCGCCCGGCGCTTCGAGCGCAGCCGGTCAGGGCGCAGGCGCGGGAGGCGTTCCGATCTTTGTCACGGCGCCGAACGCCAATCCTTACGCCGATCCGGTCGCGCCCTATAAGGTCGATCGTCTGGCGTCGACGAAATTCACCGAGCCGGTGCTCAACACGCCGCGCACCATCACGGTGCTGAGCAAGGAAGTGCTCGACGACAAGAATGCGTTCACTCTGCGCGAAATCGGCCGCAGCACGGCGGGCGTGACGCTGGGCACGGGCGAAGGCGGCAACGCCTTTGGCGATCGCTTCTTCATTCGAGGCTTCGACGTTCGCAACGACATTTTCGTCGACGGCATTCGCGATCCCGGCGTCAGCATTCGCGAGAACTTCTACACTGAGCAGGTTGAAATTCTGCGCGGTCCCGGGTCGACATTCGCCGGCCGCGGCACTGCGGGCGGCGCGATCAACATCGTCACCAAACAGGCGACCGATCGCGATTTTGTCGATCTCAACACGATCGGCGGCTTCTCCGATCACATGAAGCGGGTGACGCTTGACGTCAACAAAGCGATCAGCCCGATCCTCGCGGTTCGCGTCAATGCGCTCTATCACGACTCAAATGTCGCGGGACGCGGATTTATCACCGACTACCGCGACGGCGTCGCCGGCTCGGTGGTGTTCAAGCCGCTCCCGGATCTGACGCTCACCGGGCAATATACGCATGTCTATCAGAACGGCTTGCCAGACTTTGGCGTGCCGTACAATCGTGTCTGGAATCGGCCGTTCCCCGAAGGCGTCATCCCTCGCTACAATTGGTATGGCTTTGTCGACCGCGACTTCCAGGTCGCGGTGCAAGACTTCGGCACGTTCACCGCGCATTATCGCTACAATGACAATCTCGTCATTGATAATCGGTTCCGACAGGGCCGGTCGGTTCTCGATTACATCGGCTCCTTGGCTGGAAGCGCCAACCTCTTTCGCGGCACTGTCAGCATCGGCGCGCAAAGCCGGTATCAGGTCGTCAACATACTCGACAACCAGACCGAAGCGACCATCAAGCTCGACACCGGTCCTGTTAGACATGCGCTTGTCGCGGGCGTCGAATTTGCGCGAGAGGGCGTGACGCGCACCAATTACCAGGGCCTCTCTTCGGAGCTGAACGGAATCCCGTCAGGCAACACCGTTACGTGCAACCTCTATCTGCCCTGCACCTATCTGCCCTTCCTAAATACGCCCTATCGCAATACCAATCCGACGCGCATCGCCGTCGACACGAAATCCGGCTATCTGATCGAGACGGCGAACTATCAAGATGTCGTGCTCGTGAACGGCGGCGCGCGCTTCGATGCTTACGACATCACGAGCCGCACTGAGACTCTGTCGACTTTCGCCGAGAATCATTCTGGGCTATTCAATTGGAACGCCGGCGTCGTCTTCAAGCCGTTCCCCAACGTCAGCGCCTACGCCGCCTACGCCACCTCGGCGACTCCTGTCGGCGCGGAGCTCGACGGCGGGGCCGCGAACTACGGCGGCTTGAATACAGCGGCGCAAATCTTTCCTCCGCAAATGAACAAGGCCGGAGAGGTTGGTTTGAAATGGGAGCTGTTCGACAGGCATCTGCTTGCGACCGCCGCTTTCTTTCGGACAGATGTGACCGGCGCGCGAGAAGTGAATTCTGGCGTCACTACCGGCAATGCGGCTTATTTCGTCGATGGCATCGATCTCGAAGCTGCCGGCAATATCACCGACAAGTGGATGATCCTTGGCGGCATCGTGCTGATGGAGTCGCAAGTGACCAGCTCCTATGCGCGAACGAATATCGCGAACGCCGGCGAGATGAAGCGTAATCATCAGCTTCCGCCAGACTCCGAACTCTCACGCACGCTTGGAAGTCAGCTGCTCTCCGCGCTCCTCGCCAATCCCGCCTTTGTTTCGGCCGCTGTCCCGCTGCGCATATATCCGCCGCTCTTTAATCGTTACGGCGTTGGCGACCACTTCGATCCCCATGTCGACAACGCCATACGGGGCGACGCCGTGACGGGCGCCCGCATTCGCGTCGACCTCGCCGCAACCTTGCTGCTCTCCGAGCCTGAAGAATATGATGGCGGCGAACTGATCGTCGAAGATATTTACGGGTCGAGAAGATTTAAGCCGCCTGCGGGCGATCTCATCCTCTATTCGGCCGGCAGCCTTCATATGGTGACGCCGGTCACGAGCGGCCTACGTCTCGCCTCATTTTTGTGGCTGCAAAGCATGATCCGCGCTGACGAGGCGCGCAGCCTCGTTTGCGATCTCGACGAATCGATACAGGAACTCGCGCCGCGCGTGGGTTCAGACGATCCGGATCTGCGCAAGCTCGTGACCGTCTACCACAATCTCATCCGTTATTGGGGAGAAGCATAGCGCTGATGCTTATTTGCATACCAGAAGTTCTTTCCAAGCAGCAGGTGGCGTTTTTTCGCGCAGCCATGGACAAGGCGCCATGGGAGGATGGCCGCTCGACGGCCGGCGCACAATCCTCTCTGGTGAAGAACAATCTCCAACTGCCACAAGCCGGAGAAGTCGCCCGGGAACTTGGCGAACATGTGCTCGAGGCGCTTGCTCAGTCGCAGATGTTCGTCTCTGCGGCGTTGCCGTACAAGATTTTTCCGCCGCTCTTCAATCGCTATGGCGTCGGTCAGAACTTTGGACTGCACGTCGATAATGCGATCCGCGGCATCCCCGGAACGCCCATCCGCATTCGCACCGATCTCTCCTGCACGCTGTTCCTTTCCGAAGCCGACGAATATGAAGGCGGCGAGCTTGTGATCGAAGATCGGGTCGGGCAGCAGGAAGTGAAGCTTCCCGCCGGCGATCTCGTGCTGTATCCGTCAACGAGTCTTCATCTTGTTCGGGGCGTCACGCGTGGCGAGCGCATTGCTTCTTTCTTTTGGCTGCAGAGCATGATTCGCGACAATGTGGCCCGCGCTTTGCTCTTCGATCTTGACCAGGCGATTCAATCACTGACGACGAAGTTTGGCGCTGGCGATCCGGCTTGCGTCAAACTCTCAGGCATCTATCACAATCTGATCCGCACATGGGCTGAAGCATGAAAAATCTTTTGCAATTTCTCGTGATCTCAAGCGCCGCGCTTCTCCTTGCGCAAAACGGCGCAGCGGCGCAGGCAAATCATCCGGCGCTCGACGCGGCGATTGCGGCCAACAAGCCTCACGATCTTTCTGTCTGGACGATGTTCGTCAACGCCGACATCGTTGTGAAGATCGTGATGATCGGTCTGCTGCTCGCCTCCGTCGCGACGTGGACGATCCTCATCGCCAAAACGATCGAGTTGAAACGCGCGCGCGAACGCGTTGTGGCGGCGATCGGCCGTCTCTCGGAAGCGCGGGGGCTTTCCGAGGCGCGGCTGGCGCTTGGCGGCGGCGATCGTCTCACTCAGTCGCTCCTCGCCGAGGCGACGCGGGAAATGAAGCTGTCGTCCGACATCATCGCGGCCCCGGGCGTGAAGGAGCGCATCGCGGGCTGTTATGCGGAAATCGAGCGCGCTCAAGCGCTCGCTATCAAACGTGGCACAGGACTGCTCGCCTCTGTCGGATCGACTGCGCCGTTCATCGGTCTTTTCGGCACGGTCTGGGGCATCATGAACAGCTTCATCGGCATCTCGAAAGCGCAGACGACCAACCTCGCCGTTGTTGCGCCGGGGATCGCCGAAGCGCTGCTGGCGACGGCGATCGGTCTCTTCGCCGCTATACCGGCGGTGCTGATCTACAATCATCTTGCGCGCCAGGCGACGGCCTATCTCGAACTCGTCTCCAATCTTTCCGGCGAGTTGCTTCGCATTGTCTCGCGCGATCTCGATCGTGCCGGACACGCCGCAACGAAAATTCACGCGGCGGAGTAGCACATGGCCGTTCATCTCAAGAGCGATCTTCAAGAAACGCACGAGATCAACGTCACGCCGTTCATCGACGTGATGCTCGTGCTGCTCATCATCTTCATGATCGCGGCGCCCCTCGCCACCGTCGATCTTCCCGTCGATCTGCCGGCCTCCAACGCGGCGCCTCATGAGAAGCCCGATAAGCCCGTCTATGTGACGATTCAATCCGATCTTGCGCTCGCTCTCGGCGAAACGCCGGTCAAGCGAAAGGATCTTGTGTCAGCGCTTGACGCGCATCTCGGCGACAAGTCCAAACGCATCTATCTGCGAGCGGACTCCGCCGTGCCCTACGGCGAGATGATGGCGGTGCTAGAGAGTCTGCGCGCGGGCGGCTATTTGCGCGTGGCGCTCGTCGCGTTGGACGCTGGCGGCAAGGAGCCTTCCGCGCAATGAGCGCCGCCGCCGCTCTCCAGAATCCGCAATCGAACGGCAAGCTTTGGGGCGTCGCCGTCGCTTTCGCCGTGCTTCTGCATGTCGGCGGCGCCGTCGCCGCTCTGGTGACTCTGCAGGGCGATGACGAGGAGGCTTCCGGCGCGCCGGCGATCGAAATATCTCTTGAGCCTGCCGCGCCGCGCGACGCCGAGGCCGCGGATCTGCCGCCCGGACCTCTCGCTCACGAAGCGGCGGCCGCCGCGCCTTCCGCCGCCGCATCCGAGGCGAAGGAGGCGAAAGAGGAGCAGATAGCGCGGACAGAAGCCGAGGACGCCGAACTCACGCACAACACCACCCCGGATAAGCCGGTCGAGGAAGAAAAAAAGGTTCAGGCCCAGCCGGTTGTTTCCGCTGAGTCGGCGGCCTCCGAAGCGACGGCGCCGCCCAAGTCCGACGTCGAGCGAGAGTCCGATAAACCGGTATCGCCGGTCCAGGGCGCCGACGTCAAAGCGAACGCGATTAAGCTCACTTGGCAAAAGGCGCTGCTCTCCCATCTCAACCGCCACAAGCGCTATCCGACGGCGGGCGGCCGTCGAACGGCCGAAGCGAGCATCTCGTTCACGCTCAACCGACGAGGCCATGTCATTAGCTACAGCATCAAGCGTTCAGCGGGACATCCTGCGTTCGACGATGCGGCGCTCGCGATGATGAAGCGCGCCGATCCCGTCCCGGCGCCGCCGCCAGTTATCGCCGATGAAGGATTGACCTTCGAGGTTCCGGTGCAATTTCGCGCCGTCGGAAAATAAATTGCGTCTAGTCATGCTGATGCAGGCAGATGCTTGCGAATGGCGGGATCGACAGTCGAACCTAAAGCTTGTGGGAGCTAACTTGAGTTCTCCACAGGGCATTTTGCCAGCCAAGCTTTTCTATTTCTTAAAAAATTTGGAGCATTGTCGGAACAGAATCGCGAATCGGCGCTTCAATAAACCGTGTGGAGGGCTGCTCATGTCGCCACATGAAAAGCGAGCGATGTGGACAGAAGCGGCAATGAGACGGAATCAATTGGCATGCGAGGCGCTCGATTTGGAGCGAAGCGTCTTGCGACTCGGCGAGCAACTCAGACGGCAATTTTCTGATGTCACTTCGGAGCCTCTGCCCGATGACATGCTCGTTCTCCTGGAAGAGCTGAGCCAGACGGCTGAGTGAACGATGCAGATGGCGCTCGAAACTTAATGCGCCTTGCTCGAACGATCCGTGAAATCCAGTTTCACGAGAAGATCTTTGAGATCTTCCGGCACTGGCTTCAGGATCAAATCCAGATAAAGGAGCGAAAAGCGTTTTCCGAGCGCTTCGCTCATTGAGCGCAAAAGCAGCGCTTTCTTGCCTTGTTTCAAGCCGATTTTCGGTGAAGCGATTGTCATGGCGAACGTTCCTCTGGTTTGACGAGCGCCTGCCAGGCGGATAGCTCATCGCGCGTGTCTTTGCCTGCGAATAAGCGTTCGGCCGACTGGTCGGCAGATCGGAAAGACTCGCCGCCTCTGACCAATCGTGACCTGCCGCGCTTCGCGCGATATTCGATAATGAACGGGCGAATGACTTTCTTCATTGAGCGATCTTCGTCTTGAGAGCGCCGCGACAATGAAACTTCTCCGCTGCGCCAAATGTTCCGGCTTATGACTATCGGACGCGAACCATTCGTGTGCGTATTTGCAAACTTCGAAAAAAGAAAACGCCGGCGAATATGACTCGCCGGCGTGATGCAGAGATACGCTGCCGTTAGTGCCGCGACATCCAGTCGTCGATCTGCTTTTTGGCCTTGTCCTTGGCCACGCCGTAGCGCTCCTGGATCATGCCTTCGAGCTGCTCGCGGTTGCCGTTGATCCGCGCAATATCGTCGTCCGTGAGCTTGCCCCATTGCTCCCTGACGTTGCCTTTGAACTTCTTCCAGTTGCCTTCGATCGTGTCCCAGTTCATGGATGTCTCCTTATCAGGAGGCGGCCGCAATCGCGGCGGACGCCTTCGAAAGCGAGCCCGGGCCTAGCTTTCATGACCGATTAACTTTTCGCTCGCGCAAATGTTCCAATCTGACTTGCGTTCTCGCTCAAATTTAAAGTCCGTCTCGCTAGAGATAAGTATTTGCGGTTGCGCAGAAACTGGCGCGCGCGTCTATCCCGAAAGCCTCGAAATTCGTCCATTCTGCCAATCCGTTAGGCCGGCTCGGCGACAGCCAGAAGCAAATGGCGGTGACCTGTCATCAGAGCGTGAGCAAACCGCTCTAGGGTCAAGAATATTTGTTGAAGGACTTCCCCGAGCGCGACGGGAAGACCGCGCCTTGACTGTCGGCTTTTCGTTCAATTGACGACCACATCAGCGGGGCGCTTTTTTTGCCTTTCGAAGAGAATGGGTCGCGAATGTCTTAATTTCGGCAGGTTCGAGCTTTGCTTTCGTTTCGCTGGACGCAAGCAGGAGGATGATGCCGTGTGCACGGTGGACAGCGCGCTGCAAGACGATTGCGTGAGAGTCGTTCAAAGGCGCGATGATGAAGGCGCCTATATGATTCGGATCGGGACGCTCGAGACCGTCGTCACCATTCGACTGCGTCGAACCTGGGGATCGCGCACGGCCTATCGCCTGAGCCACGCGATAAAAACGCCGCGCCAACCGAGCCCCTATTGGAGTTGCGCGTCAGAAGCCGAAACGCCGGGCGACGCATTGCGCAAGGCGATCAGCGGTTTCACGATGCATTATCGCAAGGCCGTCGGCGAAGGTTATGCGCCAGCCGAAGACTGGCTCGTTCCAGCCGGGAATTAAGCGTGCGCCGTCATTGCGAATAGCGCAAGCGACGAAACGATCAGGGTAGCGTGGCTGAATGAATTCGCCTTCGCTCAGATAACTTCGCGGATCGTATCCTTCGCGATCGTCAGCGCAATTTTGCCGCGCTCTGGAGTTCCGCGCGCGAGCGATTAAGCAAGATGCACGGCCTGTTCGATCGGCGGCTCATGTGGGTCGACGACCGCTTCTGCCGGCCGCGCCTCAATGGAGTGCGTCACGGCCTGGCCTGACGTCGGGAGAGCTGCGCGAAGAGGTAGCTTGCGATCAGTCCCAGCGCTGCGAACAAGGTGACGATCAAGAACACGCGATTGTGTCCGGTTGCTCCGGGCGACTGATCGAGCAGGTAGCCCATAAGCGGTCCCATGAAGATATCAGGCGCGTAGCCAATGACCGATAGAAGCCCAACAGCGAAACCTGTCTGCTCTAAAGGAATTCCGCCATCCTGCATGATCGCGAAATAAAGGCCACGGAGCCCAAAAATTCCAATGCAGGTGAAGATTATCGTCAGCACGAACGCCCACGCCATGCCGGCGCCAACAAAGCCAGAGGCGAGAACGGAACTCCCTACTGCGAGCAGCACGAAACAGATGATGGTCAAAATGGGGGCGCCAATCCGCTCGCCCAGATAACCGGCGCCAACGGCCGCAACTGGTCGTATCCAGAGCGACGTGGCGCCGATGCGCGCTGCATCGACCTCATTCAGACCAATGACCTGATTCGCGTAGAGGGAAAAATCATCGATCGCTTTAAAGCCGACATAGGCGCAAAGAATAATCGCAGCCTGCAGCCAGACAGACGGCATGGCGAACAGGTGGGCGTCGCGGCTTAGAGATATGGCGCCTCGCGGCGGCGCTTTGCGTTCGGGCAGCGCGAACCAGATCAGCAGGGCCGCTCCGCAGGTCATCGCGGACAGCAATAGAATGACCTGCCTTAATGATTCAGTTCGCTGCGCGAGACTGGCGGTCGCGCTGTCTTCCGGCAGCAGCGCGGCGAACAGGATCACCATGATCGACGCCATCACGGCGGCGAGCGCGCCTCTGCCGCCCTCAAGCAAGCCAAACGCGCGACTTTGGGAAAAGTCTAGCCCCCACTCGCGCGTGGCGCGGATCAAGGGCGACCAGAACAGGGCGATCGTGGTGATTCCCCAATACCCATACAAGATCGCCAGCGTCGACGAAGAGGGGATCGCCATCATCACAAGTCCACCGGCTGCAGTGGACGTTAGCGCAACGAACAACATCGTGCGCGCCGCAAATCGATCAGCAAGCAGGCCGCCAAAAAGATACGCAGCTATTGCGACAACGCCATAAGCCGAATAGGCGGCCCCGAGTTCAAGATTGGTTACGTGAAACACGTCAAGCAGCGTCGGTCTGAATATCCGGACCAATCCGAAAGGCAGCAAAAAAATCGATTCCCCGGCGATAATCAGCGCCGCGATCGCCAAGTATTGCCGCGACGCATGTTCCTGACGCGCGGAAGCGGGCGCAGGCGCCCTGGGCTGCGTCGGCGATGTTGCGTTCTTATTCAACGTGGCGCATCTCAATCGCTCCGTCCTCAATCATTAGGACCTGAAAGCGCTGATGCATCTTACGAGCCGGACCTTCAGTACAGGACTGCCAGGGCGCGCCGGACCCCTTAAGTGCAACCGTCGCGTAGATGATACACAAAGCCGCATCCGCCTTGCGACGGCTTGAACGGCTAAGTTTCACGGGCGTATGATGTCTCCGATTAAAGGCGCGTCGGCGGCGGAGCGCTTCAAAGATGAACAAGATTACGACGAGTTCGAACACGGGCGCGCCTTTAGAAACGGGTGCGCGTCCTCCACTCAGGCCCCGTTGGCTGCATCCCGCCTCGACCGTTTCGGTCGTCGGGATATTCGTCGCCTTCTTTGCTTCAGGAATCTATTGGCCACAGTCGCCAATCATTGACCTGGGCGGCATTGGCGCGGAGCTCATCCCGGAAGGCGTTTCCTTGGACGCGGGCGATCCAGCGCCTGAGGGGGATTCGCTGGACGATCCCTTGCCGATCGAAACGGCGTCTCTCACCGAGGAGGGTATGGAGGAGCTGATCTCCGAGGAGCCGCCGCCTCCTCTGATCATGCAGCCCGACGCGGTTCCGATACCCGCAAAAAAAGAAAAAGCGGAGAAAAAGGAAAAGTCCGAGAAACCCAAAAAGGTTGACCAGAAGGCCCAGGAAAAACGTGAGGCTCAGAATGACAGCCGTCGCGCGGCTGAGAATGGCCGACGCTACGGCCTGCCTGGAGGCGCCTCGTCAGGATCGGGATCCGCTCGCGTGGCTGGTCGCTTTGGACTGCCGGGCGGCGGCGGCGACGGTTCGGGTCAAGCGACGTGCCTTGCTCAGATCGCGGCCTCAATCCGCGGGCATACCCCCGCATCGACAAGTCTTGGACCGGGAACGGTCTACGTGACCTTTTATGTGAACGCGGGCGGCGGCATATCAGGCGTTTCAGTAACCGGCGGAAGCCCGGCCCATGCGGCGTTGGCGCGGCGCATCGTCGCCTCTGCGCGCGGTCCGAGCAGCTGCGGGCCCGTATACGCGCGACAGGGCATTACTTTTCAATAACGCTTAGGCCCAAGGCTACAGGAGAGCATTGCAATGAATCTCGCGCCAATGTCGCCAATCGGCATGTTTATTTATGCGGCCCCCGTCAGCAAAGTTGTTATGGCGCTGCTTCTCGCCGCGGCGGTCTGGACTTGGGTGCTCATTATTGACGGCGTTTTCGTTCTGCTGCGGGTGTCCAAGGCGCTCGATCGCGTGCGCGCCGGGGGCGATATCGGGGTCCTCTGGCCGATCGAGGCGGCCGCCCAGGAGGCGTCGCAAACTGAATTGCCCAACGAGACCGCTCATCAAAAGCGCGACCGCGTCTTGCAACAGATGAACCGGGCGGCGCGTGAATTCATGCTCGACGCCGAAGGCGGGCTTCCCGTTCTCGCGGTGGTGGCTTCAGCAGGCCCGTTTGTCGGCCTTTTCGGCACGGTTTGGGGCATCATGTCGAGTTTCTCTGGAATCGCTCAGACCCAGGATACGAGTCTCGCGGTGGTCGCGCCTGGCATCGCCGACGCGCTCGCGGCAACCGCCTATGGGCTTGCCGCCGCCATTCCGGCCGCCATCGGCTACAACCGCATGGGCATGGCCTTCGGCGATCTCAGAGAAAAATTGGGCCATTACGTCAAATCCTATGCGAGTTCGGTCGCCTAGCCGCGAAGCGGAGCCATCTTGGCCGGCGAAGCGTCCTCAATTAGAGTTTCGCCGCTTATAATTTAGCGAGGCCAAGGATGAGCGATCAGTCCAGCGAGCAGGCGGCGCTCGAAAGAGCCAATCTCGACGCGAGGATCGCCTTCGCGGCCGCAAGCTTTCTCCTGGCGTACGCCTTTGCAGCGCTGCTTGACCGCGTTGGCGCGCCAGAGCGCTTTGTCGGCGGGGCGCCGCCTTATTTCACCATTCTTGGCCTCGGCGCGCTCGGCTTCCTTCTGCATTCGATGCGGGTGTCGGTTTATTACACCGCCGGCCGGGCGTTGCCCGCCGCTTACGCGGGCTTCGCTAACGCCGCTATCGTGATCGCTCTGCTGCTTCCCTTCGGCGCACGGCTTGCCGGACAGAGCTGGGCCGTCGGAGCGATCGGCGGCGTGTTCATCGGCCTCGCCGCAGCGGGGCTTTATTTCGGCCCGCTGCTGCGCAAGACCGGCGTTTTTTCGATTTCGGAGCTTCTTTGCGCGCGCTTTCCAAGCGCCGCGACGCGGGTTGGCTTCATCGGCGCAGTGGCGTTGTCGTCGACGCTGCTCGCCGCCGCCGGCGGGTTGATCGCCGTCAACGCGCTCGTCGAGCTCACCGGCGCCAATCGGGCGTTCGCGGCGTTTCTTGTCGCAGCGTCGACCCTTATTATCGCCGGTCCGGGCGGGCTTTCGGGCGTCATGTGGGCGTCGGCCGCCGCCGCTGGCGTGGCGACCTTGGGGTTCGGCTGGCCGATCGCCGCCCTCAGTCTCCACGACGCCCTGCCGAGCGGCCTAATTTTTGGCGGCTCAGCTTCGACGGAGGCTGCGCAGCTACTGGCGAGCTGGCGCGTTACGCCCGCCCCGATGGGCTTTATCGCCGAACTTGCCACGACCTTGGCGGCCGCGCTTGGCGTCGCCTCCCTCGCGCCTGTCCTGGCCGCCTCGGTGGCGACGCCCGACAGGAGAAGTGCGCGCCGGGCCGGCTATGCGGCGCTTTTCTGGAGCGTCGTCATCGCCCTTCTGGCGGCGGCGGCGATCGCCGTCTCGGCGCTGTCGCTCGCCCGCGCCACCGTCGGACACCCGCCGGAACGCCTGCCGCAAACGGTCTATCAAGCGAGCGAGCGCGGTCTGATTAGCGTTTGCGGCTACTCGGTGCGCGGACCCTCCGAGGCGCAACGGGCCTGCGCGGCGAAAGGATACGTCCCAGGCGCGCCGCTCGCCGCATCGGACATTCGCCCGATCGACGGCGACTTCCTGCTCGGCTTCCTCCCCCAGGCGGCGGAGCTCGGCGCCGCCTCTTCTGGGTTGATCGCCTCGGCGCTTGTGGCGCTGGGGCTCGCGCTCGGCGCATCGGGTCTGCAAGCCTGCGCGACCGCCTTCGGCCATGACGCGCTCTATCGGCTGCGCGGCGAGATCGACCTGACGAGCCGACGTCTCGCCGTCAACCGCATCACGCTGGTCGCAGTTTCGACTCTGGCTTACGTGGCGGCCGTCGCCGGCGTGTTCACGCCGGGCGCGCTCGTCGCCGCGGCGCTTGCAGTATCCGCGTCCTGTCTCGCGCCGTCTCTTGCCCTCGCCTTTTGGCCGCGCGCGGGCGATCGCGAAGCGCTCATCGCCATTTGCGGCGGCGCAGTTGGCCTGTTCGCCGCGCTCGCCGTGGCGGAGACGCCGAATCGCTTCGAAATCTATGCGCTCTGCGCGCTTGCAGGCGCGACGATCGGCGGCGCGCTCGGCCTGATATCGGGCCTCGCATCGCGAAGCGACAAGCCAGCGGCGCGGGCCTTCATCACCCGTATGCTGCGGGGCGACGCCCAGATGCTCCAGCCCGATAAGGGCGCTTGATTCCGTTGGAATCGCTGCGGTTTGCCAAACCCCTACCGTTCGCCTCAAAATCTGCTATAAGGCCCTCGCACGCCCCGGCTCGCCGGGGCGGCTCCGTTTTCGCGCGACCCTGCTGGACGACATCCCGGCCCTGGCCGCAGAGCGCGGATCACCCTTAAAAAACAAGGACTATCCGATGTCGATCACGGCGGAGCGCAAGCAGGCGCTCATCAAGGAATATTCCACCAAGGCCAATGACACGGGCTCGCCCGAGGTGCAGGTCGCGATTCTCACCGAGCGGATCTCGAATCTGACCGAACACTTCAAGACGCATGCGAAGGACAATCACTCGCGTCGCGGGCTCTTAAAGCTCGTTTCCCAGCGCCGTCAGCTGCTCGACTATGTCAAGGTGCGTGACGAAGGGCGCTACAAGACGCTGATCGAGCGACTCGGCATCCGCCGCTAACCGCAAGCTCGCAAAAGCGGCGCGTCGACGCGCCGCTTTTGCCATTACGGAGCGCCGGAGAGGGCGCTCGCTACGACCAACGCGTAAAGTCATGGCAGGATCGCCGGACGCTGCGTCGACGCTTTAAGAAACATCGCTGCCGCAGCTTCTCGCCGTCTTGCTCATGACGAACCGCAGGTTCATCAGAGAAAGACCAGCATGTTCCAGATTCACCGCGAAGAACTCGAATGGGCAGGGCGCAAGCTCGTGCTCGAGACCGGCAAAGTCGCCCGCCAGGCCGATGGCGCCGTCATGGCGAGCTATGGAGAGACGACGGTGCTCGCAACCGTCGTTTCCGCCAAGGCGCCGAAGCCCGGGCAGGACTTTTTCCCGCTCACGGTCAATTATCAGGAAAAAGCCTTCGCCGCGGGCCGCATTCCCGGCGGCTATTTTAAACGCGAGGGCCGTCCGTCCGAACGCGAGACCTTGATCTCCCGCCTCATCGACCGTCCGATCCGTCCGCTGTTCCCCGACGGGTACCGCAACGACACACAGGTGATCGTGACGGTTCTCTCGCATGACCTCGAAAACGATCCTGACATTCTGGCTATGGTCGCTGTGTCCGCGGCGCTAACGCTTTCGGGCGTCCCTTTCATGGGACCTGTTGGCGGCGCGCGCGTCGGCTATATCAACGGACAGCTCAAGCTCAATCCGACGATCGAGGAGATGAAGCTTTCAGATCTCGATCTCATCGTCGCTGGCACGCAGGACGCCGTGCTGATGGTCGAGTCGGAAGCCAAGGAGCTTTCCGAAGAGACGATGCTCGAAGCGGTCATGACCGGCCATCGCGGCTTCCAGCCCGTGATCGACGCGATCATTCGCTTGGCTGAACGCGCCGCCAAGGACCCGCGTGAACTCGCTACGTCCGATACGAGCGAGATTTCGAAGGCTGTGGCGGAGATCGCCGAGGCTGATCTGCGCGAAGCCTATAAGAACACCGTCAAGCAGGAGCGCTATGCCGCGGTTGATGCGGTGAAAGCGAAGGTGATGGCGGCGCTCGCGCCGGAGGGCGGCGAGTCGAAGTTCTCCAAGGAGCAGATCGCGGAGATCTTCAAGGAGCTTCAAGCCAAAGTCGTACGCAACAACATCCTCGACACGGGCCTGCGCATCGATGGCCGCGACGTGAAGACCGTGCGTCCAATCGTCGCCGAAGTCGGCGTTCTTCCGCGCACGCATGGCTCCGCGCTGTTTACGCGCGGCGAAACCCAGGCCCTTGTCGTCGCGACGCTGGGCACGGGCGAAGACGAGCAATATGTCGACTCGCTCGAGGGCACCTATAAGGAGCGTTTCCTGCTCCACTATAACTTCCCGCCCTATAGCGTCGGCGAGACCGGCCGCATGGGTTCGCCCGGTCGCCGCGAAATCGGCCACGGCAAGCTCGCTTGGCGCGCCCTTCGTCCGATGCTGCCAGCGGCGGCTGAGTTTCCCTATACCCTGCGCGTCGTCTCCGAGATCACCGAGTCCAATGGTTCGTCTTCGATGGCGACGGTCTGCGGCACGTCGCTCGCGCTGATGGACGCCGGCGTGCCGATCAAGGCGCCGACGGCCGGCATCGCCATGGGCCTCATCCTCGAAGGCGAGCGCTTCGCCGTGCTCTCGGACATTCTCGGCGACGAGGATCATCTCGGCGACATGGACTTCAAAGTCGCGGGCACAGGCAATGGCGTGACGTCGCTCCAGATGGACATCAAGATCGCCGGCATCACCGAAGAGATCATGAAGGTCGCGCTCGCCCAGGCGAAGGACGGCCGCATGCACATTCTGGGCGAAATGGCGAAGGCGATCGCAAGCTCGCGCGCCGAACTTGGCGAATTCGCGCCGCGTATCGAGACGATGAAGATTCCGACCGACAAGATCCGCGATGTGATCGGCTCGGGCGGCAAGGTCATCCGCGAGATCGTCGAGAAGACCGGCGCCAAGATCAACATCGAGGACGACGGCACGGTGAAGGTCGCTTCCTCCGACGGCAATTCGATCAAGGCGGCGATCAATTGGATCAAGTCTATCGCCTCCGATCCCGAGGTCGGCATGATCTATGAGGGCACGGTGGTGAAGACCGCCGACTTCGGCGCCTTCGTCAATTTCTTCGGCGCCAAGGATGGCCTCGTTCACATTTCGCAGCTATCGAAGCAGCGCGTGAACAAGACGACGGATGTCGTGAAGGAAGGCGACCGCGTGAAGGTCAAACTTCTCGGCTTCGACGACCGCGGCAAGGTGCGCCTCTCGATGCGCGCAGTCGATCAGGAGACTGGCGAGGACCTTGAGGCCAAGGAAAAGGCCGAACGGGAAGCCGCCGCGGCGAGCGAAGGTTAAACCCTCAAAGGGCGGCTTCTCAGAAGCCGCCCTTTTCTTTGGCCAAGCCAAGTCTTTGGCCAAGACAAATCTTTGGCCAAGACAAGTCATTTTTCACAAACCCCGTCGATGTTGCGCCGCGAGCGTGTCTTTCGCCTTCAAGAACTCGCCCCCTCGCCTTGCCAAGCCCGCGACGCGCCCTGTCTATAGGCGGTTAGCAACAGAGGCGAACAATGGACGAGGAGCTGGAAGCGGCGGCGCTGGTTGAACAAGAGCCCAATCTTTCGATTGACGTTTTCGTCCTCGCCAGGCTCGCCGTCACGATCGCTTTCATTTCCGCCGCGCTGCTGGTTTCTGCGCCCTTTCTGCCTGCGCTCACTTGGGCGCTTGTGCTTGCGGTTCTGTTTATTAGTCCTCACCGCCTACTGGAGCGCTTTTTGCCGCCTTCCGTCGCGGCCCTTGTCTCCATTCTGATCGTTGGCCTTGTTGTCGTCGGACCGCTGCTGCTCGTGATCGAGCGGATCGTCAGCGAGGCCGCGGTAGGCGTCGACTATATCCAGAAAGCCGTGCGGCAAGGCAATTGGCAAACGATGCTCGATGCGCATCCTTGGCTCAGCGGTTTTCAAAGCTGGATCGAACGCAGATTCGATCTCCAGTCGATTTTCTCGCAGCTCGGCGCCTTCTTCACCAATATCGCCGCAAATATTTTACGCGCGTCGACGGGGCAGATCATCACGACTCTGCTTGCTTTCTATCTTCTTTTCTTTCTTTTGCGCGACAGAGCCATAGCGCTTCAGACGCTCGCGCGACTGTCGCCTTTTTCCAATCTTGAAACCGGCAAGATCATCGTGCGCGTGCGCGATACGATCCACGCAATCATCTTTGGAACGCTGGCGGTCGCGGCTCTGCAGGGCTTCCTCGGCGGCTTCATGTTCTGGGCGCTTGGTTTTAATTCGCCGGTGCTATGGGGGTTGATTATGGGGCTTCTGTCCATCGTGCCGGTGCTCGGTTCCTTTGTCATCTGGATCCCGGCGACGATCTATCTTTTGATCGAAGGCCGTTGGGTCGAGGGCATCATTCTCGGCTTGTGGGGCGGGGTGGTGATCGCCAGCATAGACAATCTTGTTCGGCCGCTGCTCATCGGCGACAGCATGCGCCTACACACGGTTCCGGCTTTCATCGCGATGCTCGGCGGCCTTCAACTATTTGGCGCTTCAGGCATCGTTATTGGCCCGATCGTCATGGCGCTCAGTCCTTTGCTGCTGGAATTCTGGCGCCGCCGTGTCGGACCCGATCAGCCGGCCTAGTTCAAGCGCTCGCCTAATGAGCGGCGGCCCGCATCTTGTTCGAACTCGCGTTCGAGCGCGGCGATCAGCGCCGACTGATCGGCTTCAAGCACGCTGGCGTTCTGTATAAAGATTAGAAAACAGCGGAGTCGTTTGCCTGGAAACAATGGCGCGACGGCGGCGCGATAGAGCGCGAGCTGACGTAAATGCGCGCCTTCGATCTTGGCGCGCGGCAGTCCCGTCTTGAATTCGGCGATGAGCGCTTCGTTCGCCGTTTCGGCGATCCGGTCGATGCGGCCAGAGACGACGGCTCCATTGGCAAGCGTCGCGACGACATCGACCTCCGGCGTTGAATCTGGTCCGAAGAGTGGCGCAAGTCGCTGATCGGCGATGATGGCGAGCGCCGACTGCGCAAGCGCTTCACGCTTGTCTTCGTCCAGAAATCCGCCACGCGCTTGGAGAAAACGTCGCGCCGCGTCTTGCCGATGGTTTGGCGCGCAGGCCGGCAGATGTTGCAACAACGCGTGGATGAAACGGCCCCGCAGTAGACGTTCCGCATCGGCGCGGTTGGCCCCTAGGCCCATATCGGACTCAATGACGTCCGCGCCGGCGAGCGCGCTCGATGGCCGCAACGGCGGCGCCGGCGCATCTTCACGCCGCGCGTTGGTCGTGGCGAAAGCGGGAAGTTCGGCCGCGGCCGGCGCAAGCTCGTTTCTCGGCAGATCAAAGCATCGCGGGGCCGCGCCGCGCCGCAGGATGGTCCGTCCAGATTCAAGCGGGTCGGGCAGAGTTTCGCAACTCGCCTCGAGCGCATTTCGAATGGCGTCGTACCAGCAATCCTTGGCGCGCCCATTCACGCCATGAGCGCCGCAAATATAAAGCCGCTCCTCAGCGCGCGTCATCGCGACATAGAGCAGGCGCTGGCTTTCCTCGCGCTCGCTGCGGCGATGCGCATCGCGCGCCTGTCTGAGCGCGGCAGGATCGCTATCCTTGCCAAGCGACCAGAGGAGAATCGCATCGTCCGCCTCTCCGAGCGCATAGAGCTTTGGATCATGCTTGCCCGCAGGCGCGCCGCAGGTCTCCGGCAGAAAAACGATTTTCGCCTCGAGCCCCTTCGCCGCGTGGGCAGTCATCACCCGTATGGCGCCGCCGGCCGATTCCATGTCGCGCTTGATCGAAAGATCGAGCGACTCGGCCATCGCCAAAAACATCGTAAGCGACGGCGGTTGCTCGCGTTCGAAACTCGCCGTGAGTTTCAGGAATTCATCGATTGCATCCTCTGCTTCGCGGCCAAGTCGCGCGACAAGCTGCGCGCGCCCGCCGTCGGGCCCGAGAACACGGCTGTAGAAATCAAAGGGAGCGAGTTCAATGGCGTGGCGCCGTAATCGCCGCAGCCGCTCGGCCGCGTCCTTGCAGAGCGCTTTTTCCGACTGCTCAAGCGCCTCGAAGAGCGAAGCGCGACGCGCCGGCGCTATCGAGATGAGATCGTCGTCGTCGAAGCCGAAGAACGGCGACTTCAGGACGCTCGCTAATGTCAGATCGTCTTGCGGCAGCAGCGCTGCGCGCCCGAGCGCCACGAGATCATGCACGGCGATGTGCTCGGCGAGGTTGAGGCGGTCGGCGCCGGCTACGGCGACGTGCTCGCTCTTTAAGGCGCGAATGATCGCTTCAAAGAGCGGCCCGCGCTTGCGTACGAGAATTAATATGTCGCCCGCCTCGACCGGACGCAGTCCGCCGCGATCTTCGACACATTCGCCGTTTTCTGGCGTGAGCAGCGCTCTGACTTTGCGCGCGAGCTTTTGCGCCAAAAGCTCATTGGGGTCATTAGCGTCGGCATAATCGAGCGGTAGACGCCAATCGCTCGGCTCCTGCGCCTTTTTTGCGCCGATCGGCTCCCAAATTTCGATAAGCGCTGCGACATCGGATTTCCACGCCTCGTGCCTTGGCGCCGGCTCCTGCGGACCGAAACACAGGCCGATACGATTCTCTTCGATCGCGAAAATGTCGTCGACCGCTTGCAGCACGCCAGGCGCCGAGCGGAAGGATTGGGTGAGCCTCACCTCTTCGAAACGCCGCTCGACGATTTCAAATCTGCGACGAAATGCGCGCCGCATGGCGTCGAATCTTTTTGGCGCGGCGCCTTGAAACGAAAAGATCGACTGTTTCTCGTCGCCGACCGCAAAAAAACTGCGCGGCGGACCGCCTCTCGCCTCGCGCGCGCCGGCGCCTGCGCAAAATTCATCGGCGATCGCGGCCAATATGTCCCACTGCGCCGAACTCGTATCCTGCGCTTCATCGAGCAGAATATGGTCAATCTGCGCGTCGAGCTTATAGAGAACCCAAGACGGACTCGAACGATAGAGCAGGCGTCGAGCGCCCTCGATCAGATCATCATAGTCCAGCAATCCCCGACGCCTCTTGGCGCGCTCATATTCTTCCAAAATAGCGTCGCCGAGCGCACGGATCGCCAGCGATCGTTCCGCGGCGGCTGCGGCCTTGCGCTTTTCGATGAGCGGAACGAGTCTGTCCCGCTCGGCCTCCATGCGCGAGAGAAGCTGCGGTTCGCGCTTGGCGAGACCGCTTGTGATGATTTTTGTTTTTCCGATGCCGCGCGGTTCGCCTTCCGTAGTGAAAAAGGCCGAGAGATAAGTTTCGATACAGTCCGGGTGGGGGGCAAGCGCGAAAGCGGACTCAAGCGAATTGGCGAGCTTGCAATCATTGTCAGAACCGCTGCGCAACATTCTGGCGAGCGCCGGCCACGCCGCCGGCGGTTCGCCTTCTTCTATGATCGCCGTTTCGATTCGCGGCAGAGTTTCATCTGTCGTCAAACCTAGCGTGGCGAAAACGCGCGCTTCATAGTCGTCCTGCTCGCGCATGCGCGCAATCTTTTGGCGATGATGCAGCAATTCCTCGCAGAGCGTCTCGAACCCCGTGGCGGATGCGTCGCGCGCGACAAGCTCCAGCGCCTTTCGCAGCGATCCGCAGTCCCGCATGGCGGAATCGAGCGCGCGGCGGCGCGCCGCCTCCATCAGCTCGGCGCGCTCAAGATCGTCGACGACTCGGAAGGACGCCGGAACGTTAGCTTCTAAGGGAAAGATGTGAAGCAGCTTCTCGCAAAAGGCGTGAATCGTCTGGATCTTGAGTCCGCCGGGCGTTTCGACGGCGCGCGCAAAAAGCCGTCGCGCGAAATCAAGATCGATACGCGACTCGACCGCCGCGCCCATCTCAGCAATTTCCTTGGCCAGCGCCGCATCGTCGAGCGTCGCCCAGCGCGCGAGCGCCTCAAAAACCCGCGAACCCATATTGGCGGCGGCGGCCTTCGTATAGGTGAGGCAGAGAATCTGCGAAGGCCGGGCGCCCGCGAGCAGCAGCCGCAAAACGCGCTGCGCGAGCACATGCGTTTTGCCGGACCCGGCATGCGCCGAAACCCACGCCGACGCGAACGGATCGGAAGCCGTTTGCTGACGCCCGATCGTCAAGCTGCCGACGGGACGCTCGCTCATGCCGGCTCTCCGCCGCCGCGCGTCCATTCCTTCACGCGGGCTAAATGATCGTAGTCGCCGACATCGCTCGTGAAAGCTGGATGCGGTTGCGACGCATAGGGCGTCGATTCATCGCGAAACTGCGACAAGAGCTCGTATAGCTGCGTCCGATGGGCCGCGACCACGTCGATAAAGCGCGCGTCGTCCCATTTGAGCAACTGTGTCTTGCCGCCATTGCGCAGTGCGATATAGGCGGCGCCGGCGACTTCCCGCGCGCCGACCTTTTCGAAAGCGCCAGCCTCGATCATCGCCGCCTCTAACGTCAGCTGCGGCGCCCAGCCGACTTTAACCTGCTTGTTGGAAGGCGGCGCGCCAGTCTTGTAATCGAAGACATGGGCTTGGCCTTGCCGATCTAACTCTATGCGATCCGCAATTGCAGTTAGGCGAAATATGCTGCCGTCGGCGAGCGTCAGCGCCATTTCGCCACGCGTTTCGACATGGATTTCGCAATTGAGCGCGCGTCGCTCTTGTTCGAAGCCGAGCGCATGATCGAGCCCCGCTTCGATACGCGGCCATTGGAAGCTCACGAAAGCGGGGTCAGACATGAAGCCGTTGAGTTTCTCGCGCGCGAGATCGAGCAGAGCAGCGCGCGCGCCGGAGGGAAGCGCGCCGTGCGGATGGCGCATGACGAATTCAGCAAGCGCTTCATGTATCGCCATGCCGATTTCTCGCGCCCCGGCTTCCGTTCCCATCGGCGGCAGAGGCGTGAGTTTGAGAACATATTCGGCGAAGATCGCGTAAGGATCGCGCCGCAGCCGTTCGATGCGGGTGACGCTCAATCGCTGCGGACGCAGCGCTAGAGGAGGACGCGGCTGCGGCCGTTCGATCGCCATGGTCTCCTTTGGGCGATCGAGCGCGGCGGCGATCGTGAGCATGGCGTCGCCACGTTTCTTGCAATCGTCGAAGGCGTCGCCCGCGAGCGCCGATAGACGCGCCACGAAGCGTGAAGGCACGGTCGGCGCGCCGTCCCGTTTGATGGCGCGGCTCAGCACGACGCGCTTTGCGCCCATCGCCATGATGAAATCATGCGCGCTTTGGCCAATGCGTCGCTCTGGCGCCATCAGGCCGAGTTGCGCGCGCATCGAGCGATTGAGAAAGGCGCCCGTGTCGGTCTGCGACGGCCATATGCCTTCGTCGAGACCGGCGAGCAGGACGAGGTCGGCGTCGATGAGACGCGCTTCCAAAGGACCGAGAATCTTCAGCCGCGGATGCGCGCGTCTTGGGCCACGCAGCATCGTCTCTGAGAGAATGCGATCGAAGAGCGCCGCGTAGTTTTGCGCGTCAAAGCCTTCCGGCGCCTCGGCGTGAGCCAGCCGATCGAAGAGTTCGAACAACGCCGTCGCGCCTTCATCATCAAACTCTTCGACGCCAGAGATTACGGCTTCAAACGCGGCGCGATGCGCGCGCGCGCGCGCGGACAGTGACCCCGTCGGCGCCAAGGCCGCAAAAGTCGCGAAGGCGGCGTCAACGCGCGAAAGCGCGTCTTCGATCTCGCGCCAATCGTCGTCGCTGATGCGGCGCGCCGCCGGATGCGCATGCGGCGCGCGCGCCAATTCGCGCGCAGGCGCGACGCGCGACGCCCAGCCGCCGTCAGGCAGCGCGAAGGTACGCAGCACGCCGATCTCGATGAGCGGCGCGAGCGCTGAGACTCGCTCGCGGGAAAGTCCAAGCGCGGTCAGCGGATGGGCGAGCAGCGCGGCGACATTCACCGCGCCGGAGCGGTCCGATCCGATCGTCGCGACGAGGCGCGCCAACCCGCCAATCGACGTTCGCGCCAGCGGCATGCCGCCGGAATCGTCAACTTCGATGTCGAAGCGCCGCAACTCGGCGCCGACGCGCCGCGCAATGAGCCGATCAGGCGTAACGAGCGCCGCGGTGCGGCTTGGCGTCTCCAGCGTCTCGCGCATGAAGAGCGCGAGCGCCAAAGCTTCGAGTCGCTCGTCTGGAGCCTCCAACGCAATGACGCCTTCGAGCGCCTCCGCGAAGCCGCCGCTGTGCGCAGCCTGATAATCGCGCCATGCTGAGGTCGCCTCAGCAGGCGCCATCGCTTGCGATACGAACGCGCGCCGCGCCGCGAGGGCAGGGGTCAGCTGCGTGAGTTCGCAGGGCTCGTCGCGCGCAGCGCCCATGGCGCTGAGCAAGCGTTTCAACATCGTCTGCGGATGGGTGAAGGCCGACTCTCCGCTTTTCTCCGTGTGACCTACGCTCGCCCAGACGTCCGCGCTCATAATTTGATCGAGGCCCGGGAGAACCACTGCGCCATTTTCGAGTGAAGCGATCGTGGCAAGGAGCCGCGTCGTCGTCGGCTGCGCTCCGGTGGAACCGAGTGCGATCACCGGCGCTGCCGGCGGAGATCGGTTAAGTTCGGTAATCTGCGCTTCGATCAAGCGCTTCTGATAGGCGCTTGCGTCGATGCGTCCGCGTTCGGCGAGAATTTGCGGCCATTCGCGCAAAGCAATCTGCAAGAATCGCGTCGTGATCGCCCAGAAATCGCTGTAAGCGTCATCGCTAAGCGTCTCGAAGGCGTCGATCGAAACATCTTCAATGTGCAATTCGTCAATGAGCGCGCCGAGGTCGGCGGCGAGCGCGTAAGCCGCCGACGGCGTGGCGGCGACAAGAAGCGGTTCGCTCTCGTGCAGATTGGGCGCGCCGGTCGGATCGATCGAGATGATCGCGCGTCCCAGCGCTTCAGCCCATTGCAGAATGAGCTGTGACAGGAGAAGACGCCGCTCCAGCTCTTCGATCGGCGCGCCGAGCGGCGCGTCGGCAACATCAAAGTCCGCGCCGAAAAGAGCGGCGTTCTCGCGCTCCTCCAAAGCGCCGAGCGGCAGTATGCGCGGCAGCAGCGTCGCGCGCCGGTCCAGCGCCTGCGCGAATTCGGCGGAGAGCGCACGCGCCGCACGCTGGGTGGGCACATAGATCGTGGCGCGCGCCATCGTTAGCGGCGGCGTTTCGCGCGACAAAGCGGAAACGATTTCGCCGTTGAGCAAGGCCGAAACAAACGTTTTCAGAAACGGCGCGCTTGGCGCGATGGTGAAAAGATTGCGCCGACGAGTGAGCACCGCTCAGCCCCTGCGCGTGGCGATCGCCCGCTCGGCTTCTTCGATCGCGGCGACCGTGCCGACATGAAGCCAGAGACCGCTGGAGACGACGCCATAGAGTCGTCCCTTGCGAGCGGCTTCGAAGAAGAAGGGCGCGAGCTTGAAGACATCATCCGCGACGCCGGCAAAGAGCTGTGGCCTTATGAGTCCGACGCCGGCATAGACATAGGGCTTCGGGCCTTCGCGCCGAACGATGCGGCCGGCGTCATCAAGATCGAAGTCGCCGTCCCAGTCGACCCCGACGCTTCCCGACGTTGGCGCGAGCAGGAGCGCCGCATCCATCTTGTCGGCGTCGAAGGCTTGGGCAAGCGCGAGAATATTGGAGCGCGCCGCGTCGATCCAGAAGGCATCGGTGTTGCAGACGAAAAAAGGATTGTCGCCGATCAGGGGGAGCGCTTTCTTGATCCCGCCGCCCTGATCCAACAGCAGCGCGCGTTCGTCCGAAATGACGATGCGCGGTCGCGTGCGGTTCTTAAGATGCGCCTCGATTTGATCAGCAAGATGATGGACATTGACGATCGCAGTTTCGACGCCAGCCTGCTCAAACGCGTCAAGCGCGCGGTCGAGCAGGGTGCGGCCACCGATAGAGACGAGCGACTTCGGAATCTTGTCGGTGAGGGGCCGCATGCGCGTCCCAAGCCCGGCGGCGAACACCATGGCGACGCTTGCCGCATGCGTGAGCGCTCGCTCGTCAGGCGTTGCGAAACAAGCCGGGGATATTGGCCTCATACCAAGCCCTGACGTCGGCCAGCGCCGGGTGGCGGAGGCTCTTTCTAAGATAGGATTCTACGCGCGGAAGATGCGCGAGATATTGCGGCTTGCGGTCGCGCTGATCGAGCCGCGCAAAAATTCCCAGAATTTTTGTCGCGCGCTGCGCCGCCAAGATTGCGTAAGCCTTGGCGAAAGCGGCCATGTCAAACTCGGAATCAGCTTCGCGACGCAGTTTGGCGTAATAAGCGAGGAGCTTCAACTCCAATTCATCGGGCGCGTCGACGCGGGCGTCCTGCCCGAGCGAGGCCACGTCATAGGCAGGGTGGCCAAGCACGCAGTCCTGAAAATCGAGGATGCCGATCCGCGCCACGCCTTTGCGCTCCGCGAGCCACAAAAGATTGGGAGAGTGATAGTCCCTCAGAGTCCAGGTGGGCGCAGCGCTTGCCACCTCGATGAGCGCCTGGCGCCAAAGGTTGAGAAAGATAGCGCGTGCGCCGGACGAAATGGACGTTTTCAGGTGGGGGAGATACCAATCGACCGCCAACTCCACCTCGATCAGCAGCGCGTCAAGATCATAGGGCGGGATATGGTAATTGCGGCCGTCTTCGATCGCGATCATGTCCGGCAGACGTTGCGCATGTAGATAGGCGAGAGCGCCAGCCGCTTCGAGATAGCGTTCGACGATTGGGCCTTTCTCATCGACGACGCTTTCGCCGCCAAGATCTTCGATAATCAGCAAGCCGGCGTCGAAATCCCTGCCGTAAACTTCAGGGGCGGAAAGTCCGAGGCCGCGCAGCGCCTGTGACAATGCGACGAAAGGAACGACATTTTCCGCGAGGCGCGCGATAGCGCTGTATGATTTCCCGTAGCGGATCGGCGGCCCGTCTTGTCGCGCCGGCGAAATCATCAGTATCGCGCGCCGCCCGTCCGGTTTTTCGAGCCGTTCATAGGCGCGCGTCGAGGCGTCGCCCTGCAAGAACGAGCGCTTGGCGTCGGACCAGTCCGCCTTTTGCAGAAGTTCGCGCAGCGCCTTGTGGAATGCAAGGCGCTGAACGAAAGAGCCATAGCCGGAAATTGTGAGCCGTCGCGCCTCGCGATTGTCGCCGTCGACGAAACTCAAGCGCACTTCGAGGCGATCGGGCGAGAGCGCTTCGCGGGCGCGTTCAGCCCATTCAACGAGCACGATGGCGTCTTCAGTCGCGTCCTCCCAGCCCAATCCATCAAGTTCCGCAGTGTTCTCGATCCGATAGAAGTCGGCGTGGACGACGCGCTTCCCGGCGCCTTCATAAACTTGCATCAGCGTGAAGGTCGGGCTCGGCGCCTCAAGCTCAGGGTCGTCGACCAAGGCGCGGATCATCGCGCGCGCGAAGGTGGTCTTGCCAGCGCCGAGATCGCCCGAGAGCATGACGGCGTCGCCGCTGCGAAGAATCGTCGATAGCTCTTGCGCGAGTTCGACCGTTCCGGCTTCGCTGCCGACATCAAGGCGCCAGACCGCTTTTTGCGGAGATTCGTCGCTCATTCAGCGCCTCCTGCGCCCGCTGCGACGAGACGCTCTTCTTCATGCGCCGCAGGCGCCGGGAAGATGCAAGTGACGGTCGTGCCTTCGCCAGGCGCGGAATCAATGAAAACCTTGCCGTCATGGAGGTCCATGAAGGCGCGCACGATTGAGAGACCAAGTCCAACGCCGCGATGGCGCGAACCGGCGGTATGCGATTCGAAGCGATCGAAGACGCGTTCGAGAATCTCCGGCGAAATCCCCCGCCCGCGGTCGGTGACTTTGAAGACGATTTCGTTTTCGCGTCGCATCACGGCGAGCGTAACAGTTTGGCCCGGACGCGAGAAGCCGATGGCGTTGGAAAGCAGATTGAACAGGATTTGGCGCACCCGCTTGGCGTCGCCACGGAACGTTCCGACATCGTCCATCGCGACGATCTGGACGTCGATCGAATTCTCTAAAAGTCGGTCTTGCACGCCTTCAATGGCGGCGCGCATCGTCGTCTCGACATCGACATCGGAAAATTCGAGCTTCATCGCGTCCTCGTCGATGGTCGCGAGATCGAGAATATCGTCGACGATGGCGAGCAGCGCCGCGGAGGATTTGCTCACATAGCCAAGATATTCGCGCTGGCGAGCGTTGAGCGGTCCGGTCGACGCCTCTCCGAGGAGATGCACGAAGCCATTGATGTTGTTTAGGGGCGACCGCAACTCATAGCTGACGTGATGAATGAAGTCATTGCGCAACTTCTCGGCTGCGAGTAGCGCCTTGTTGCGGTCCGTGAGCGCGCGTTCGACGCTCACGTCGGCGGAAACATCGACGAAGGTGAGGAGCGCCGCGCCCTCGAGCAGAGGTTGCGCCGCGCAATCCAAGACCATGCCATCGTTGCGCTCGATGCGCCGGGTCAAGCCTTCGCGCATTTCATTAAGGCCGGTGACGAAGCCCTGTAGCGCCGCCCATGTCTCTTCTTTCGGGTGCAGCGCGCGACATTCGGCGGCGACCGCCTCGAAACGAGGTCTCTTCGCGAGCGCCTCCGGATCGAGCCGCCACAGGCGGGCGAAGGCAGGATTGCTGAACTTCAGGCGCCCGTCGGAGCCAAAGACCGCGACGCCCTCGTGTAGCGTCTCCAGAGTTTCGCTCTGCATCCGGTCGAGCGCATTGAAGCGCGTTTCAAGGTCATAGGCCTTGGTGGCGTCGTCATAGAGATAAGTGACGCCGCCTTGGGGATTCGGATGCGCGACGACATCGACGATCCTGCCGTTCGGCAGATGCCATGTGTGGGTTACGGGCTCCGGCGAATGGTAGGCCTCGAACAGCCGCTCCTTCCAGGCTCTGTAATCCGATTCTACCGGCACGCGCTGCTCAGCGCGCAGCCGGTCGAGAATTTGCCCGTCGGTGGGCTTTTGTTCAAGAAAAGCGGGATCGAGCTGCCATAGTTTGGCGTAAGCGTCATTGCAATACATAAGGCGTCGCGCGCGATCGAAGCTCGCCACCGCCGTCGGCAGCTGATCGAGCGTGCGCACATGCGATTGCATTTGCTCTTCGAGATCGGCGCGAACCGTCTCGACCTCGTGACGATCGATTGCGATGGCCGCGGCCGCCCCCGAGGGGGCGGCCTGCGTCACGTCGAGCGGATGACGTTCGCCTGCGACGACCGCGTTGACCCGCTCGCGCCAGACGCTGTTTTTTAGCCGCGCTTGCTCAGCCGCGCTGCGCGCCGACTGATCGAGCAACTCCAGCTTTCTGGCGACGGCGTCTTCCGGATTTTTCGCTTCCACAGCCTGCGCGTAAGCGTCGTTGACGAAAACGAGTTCGCCTGCGTCGTCGCGTATCCAAAATGGCGCAGGCAGCGTCTTGAGCATCGCGCGCAGACCGGCGAGTTCGGATTGCGCCGCAGCGTAGCGCTCGCGAAGGCCTATCAACTCCAATCTGTCGCCGGAGACTTCGCGAATGCGCAATACGGCGCTGCCGCCAACCGCGCGACCGTCGGCGTCGAAATGTCGTCCGGCGACGCCGCCAAGCGCCAAACGAAAGCTTTCGCCGCTCTTTCGCAGACGTTCAACGGCGCCCTCAAGCTCCAGAGCGTCTTTGGGGGCAAGCCAGGCGCTAAAGTCCAACAGCCGGCGCGGCGCGACGGCAGCCCCTGTCATCATCAGCGAGGACGAATGGATGTCGGGTTCGGCGTCGGCCGCCTTCCAGGCGAGAAAGATCTGCGGTTCGGCCGCGAGAAAGGTTTTCGCCCGGTCGAGTTGGGCGCGGGCGTCCTCGCTCTCGGCGCTTAGCGCGGCTTCGCGCCGGCGCCAGACGGCGCGTTCGCGCACATGCGTCATGACGATGGCGGCGGCGAACAGCGCCAATCCGCCGCCGAAAGCGAAACCGATGACTTGCGGATCGGCCGCGAGATCGTTGAAGAGGTCCGCCGCGCGCGCCGGCGTCGCCTCGAGCCATAAAAGCAGAGACCCGAGCGAGGCGCCGGAAAAAGGGGGAGCGCCAGAGTCGCTGGTCGCGCGCCGCCGTCCCTTCATTGCGAGGACGACTCCGCTTGCTGGCGATCGGCGTGCTGCTGATCGGCTTGGCGCGTCATGAGAACCGGTCTCCACGGTCAATTGCGGGTGCTCATCACACGAACGCCGTAAGCGGTTCACGCAGGACACTGACGAAAGCCTGCGGAGCGCCGGATCATGCGGACAGATTCCGCCAACAGGAAGACGAAAGGCCGCCCGTCACGCCGCTTGCGAATCAGCTTCAATCTAAAGCGCAAAAGCCCAAAACGGAATCTTTGGCGCAAAACAAAACGGCCCCGCTCCAGACGGGGACGGCGGAGCGGCGCGGGTCGGCGCATGTGCGGCTCGTGCTATCGTTGATCGATGGAAGAACCGACGACGGTTGGAGATGACGAAGACCGGCGACGAAATGGACCGCGAGCCTCCAGGCTCGCCGGTTCCACAATCTCTCGATACTGGGCGCGCCTGGAGGCGCGCGGTCCAGGGATAAATCGATGACCGCCAAGCCGCACAAGGGTTGGCATAGTCGCGGCTATCTCCCGCATTATGATACGCCCGAAAGGGCGCAACACGTTGTCTTTCGTGTCGCGGGCCCTCTGCCAAAAGCCATCGTCGCCTGCACGAGCAATCAGGAACGCGTTCAAAGACTGGACGATTGGCTCGATCGCGGCGAGGGCGATTCGCCTCTTGCCCAGCCCGACCACGCGAATATCGTGGCGGAGTCGTCGCGCGCCTGGAGGCGCGCGGTCCAGTCGTCTCGCTCCCCACACGGGAGCGAGACTGCTACAAGCCCATCAATACCGATAATGTTCAGGCTTGAAGGGGCCGTCCTTCGGCAGGTTCAGATATTTCGCCTGCTCGTCGGTCATATGGGTCAGCTTGACGCCGATCTTGTCGAGATGGAGCGAGGCGACCTTCTCATCGAGGTGCTTCGGCAGCGTGTAGACCCCGACCGGATACTGGCCCTGCTTCGTCCACAATTCGATCTGCGCCAGCGTCTGATTGGTGAAGGAGGCCGACATCACGAAGGAAGGATGGCCCGTCGCGCAGCCCAGATTCACCAGGCGCCCTTCCGCGAGCAGGATGATCCGCTTGCCGTCCTGGAACTCGATCTCGTCGACCTGCGGCTTCACATTATGCCATTTGAGATTGCGCAGGCCGGCGACCTGGATCTCCGAGTCGAAATGGCCGATGTTGCACACAATCGCGCGATCCTTCATGACGCGCATATGTTCGATGGTGATCACGTCGACATTGCCGGTCGCCGTGCAGAAAATATCGGCGCGCGGGGCCGCCTCTTCCATCGTGGTGACTTCATAGCCTTCCATCGCCGCCTGCAGCGCGCAGATCGGATCGATTTCGGTGACGATGACGCGGCAGCCGGCGTTGCGCAGCGACGCCGCCGAGCCCTTGCCGACATCGCCATAGCCGGCGATGCAGGCGACCTTGCCGGCCATCATCACGTCGGTCGCGCGGCGGACGCCGTCGACGAGCGACTCGCGGCAGCCATAGAGATTGTCGAATTTCGACTTCGTGACCGAGTCATTGACGTTGATCGCCGGCCAGAGGAGCTTGCCCTCCTTGTGCATCGTGTAAAGGCGATGCACGCCGGTCGTCGTCTCTTCGGTGACGCCTTTGATCGCTTCGGCGTTGCGCTTGTAGAAGCCCGGATTGGCCTTCAGGCGCTTCTTGATCGCGGCGTAAAGAACTTCTTCCTCTTCATTCGAGGCGGTTTCGAGGAAAGCGACGTCGCCCTGCTCAGCGCGCAGGCCGAGGTGGATGAGGAGCGTCGCGTCGCCGCCGTCGTCGAGGATCATGTTCGGGCAGCCGCCGTCGCCCCATTCGAAAATCTTGTGGGTGTAGTCCCAATAGTCTTCCAGCGTCTCGCCCTTCTTGGCGAAGACCGGCGTGCCCGTCGCGGCGATGGCGGCGGCGGCATGGTCCTGCGTCGAATAAATGTTGCAGGAGGCCCAGCGCACGTCGGCGCCGAGCGCTTTCAGCGTCTCGATCAGCACCGCCGTCTGGATGGTCATATGCAAGGAGCCCGCGACGCGCGCGCCTTTGAGCGGCTGCGCGGGCCCGAATTCGGCGCGGGTCGCCATCAACCCCGGCATTTCCGTCTCGGCGATGGCGATCTCCTTGCGGCCCCATTCGGCGAGCGCAAGGTCGGTGACGACGAAATCGTTAAAGTGATGTGCGGTCATGCGAAATCCTTATGTTTTTCGGTGCAGCTCGGTTGAATTGTGCGGGTCGGTCGAATTCTAAAGATGTCCCACCATCTCTGAAGGTCGTCATTGCGAGAAGCGCAGCGACGAAGCAATCCAATAGTCGCGGGGCAGGTTCTGGATTGCTTCGCCTCCGGCTCGCAATGACGACGACTCACTCGGCTGTGTCATTCCCGACGCTCCGCGCAAGCGGGGCGATCGGGAATCCAGAGCAAAACCAGCATTGCTGGAGCTTCTCTGGATTCCCGGTCAGGCCTACGGCCTGCCGGGAATGACAACCAGGGAACGGCTCAACCGAATTCGCGCCGCCGGCTCAGGCCAGCGGCTCGCAGCGAGCCTATAGCAGGGGTGGCCGAGAAAGGCAATAAAGATATAAAGATTTCTTTATGTCATTAAGGCGGGCAGGCGTCCCCAGCTTTCTCGGCTAGCGGCGTTCCAGGAAATCAGCTTACGCCCGACCCTGGCCCGGGAGGCTGGCCATGTCTCATGTATAGTGGCGTTCTCTGGCGGGTACCATGTCAACGAAGAACCGTGCGATACTTTCTTTGTTCAGCTCAAAATCCCGGACCGCCAGAGCGGGAAGTTGAAGGAATGCCGCATCGTAATCGTCCATCTCAACTAGCGCAGCCTCATCTGCAGGTTCGAGGCGCAGACAACGATCAGGGCCAAGCAGAAGTTTTGCCTGAGCTGTGGCATTGTCGGTTGTTAGAAACATGGCCGCCTTGATGATCTCCTTCCAAGCCCACATGCCGCCAAATACGTCTGGCTCGGACAGCTCGAACGGCGCGTTTCCGGTACCAATGCTGAAAACCTCAATCTGGTCTGGCGTCAGATCATAGCTTGTCAGCGCATCGACAAGGGCGACCATCACCGGGTTGTTCGCCCATACGCCGCCGTCGATGAAAATACGCCCACTGTCCGCATGCTCATGACCTTTTAGATAGGTCGGCGCTGCCGAGGTTGATCGAGCCACCTTCCACATTGGCGTGAGGTGATCATTCCGGAAATCCTCGTGATGGTCCGTCTTGAAGACCGCGATTTCCGTCTTCGGCATCATGAAGGCTGGGATTACAAGTCGCGCTGAGGACTCGCCAAGAAGATGTTCTTCGAACCGGCGTTTGAGGGCTTTCTCGAGCTCTTCGTGCGCCAGCTTCGGACCGACAAATCGCCAGCTCACCCACTGGCGCGCCTTTGCAAACCAGCGTGACGGGAGGGGCGGAAATATTAGGCGTCCGTCTCCACAATAGAAAGCCGTGATATCCGCTGCAGAAATGCCGAGACCAAGGCCCAGCGCAATAATGCCTCCTGTTGACGTCCCGGCTACCATGTCGAAATACCGGGCCACGGGCCGACCGCCAGTCAACGTTTGCTCGCAAAGTTTCAGAAGCTCCGCCGTGTAGACTCCTTTTATGCCGCCACCGTCGAGCGAGAGGATTTTGAAAGTTCGATCCTTGGGCCACGGCTGGCGCCGCCGCCTTGTCTGCAGGCTGTTCGCGCGCCGATCAGTGAACATCGGCCAGTACCTTTTTCACCGCGTTTACTTCCACGGCATGCATGCGCGCCACACTTTCGTACCCAACGCTGGGCGCCAGCCATTCGCCAGTCAGCTGCCACAGCTCATAGTAGGCTAACCACTCCGCGGCCCAGTAGATCGTCGTCTCCGCGATCAGGTCCGCCTCAGACCACTCGCACCCCTCAGGATCGAACAGGCACAGGCCCGAGCGCGTAGGCTCATCCGCGTGAAAGACCAGGTGGGGTATCTCCGCGAACGTACCGCCCGGGCGCGGCACAAGCGGCGGATCATCGACCATCACGTAGGGCAGCGACATCGCCTTTGGCTTCCAGAACAGCGATACGACATAGAACTGCGCCTTCGGCCGCAACGGCCCGCTCCACCAGAGAGTTCCGTCCGGCAGCCTACGGCCCGTGAAATTGGGCCACAGGCGACGCATCGCCGTCAGCTGCGCGCCGGGCGACCGGCGCTTGCGGCCGTTACTCGTCATCCTCGGCGTCCAGAACAAACGGATGGAAGTTGTGGCGCGGGACCTCGTGGAACCGCTCGGGCGACACCACGACGGCCGGGGCTTGGATCGCGCCGGATCGCGCCGCCGACAGGATGGGGGATGCGCCGGTCCGCCGGTCATGGCGTGCAGCCAGCACCGCGCGCTGTTCCCGCCCGATGCGTTCACCGAACAAGTCATCGATCGCCTTCGCGATATCCACGAGCGGGGCGACGGCCATTGCTTCAAGCCGTCCCGCGAGATATTCGAGCTGTTCGGCGAGCGTATGCATGTCGGCCATGCCGTCGCGCCCGGCGCGGGGCCAGCGGTCGTTGATCCGGTCGGCCGGATAGGACGGGTTCTCCTCCTGCGGGCGGGTGCTGCTTTCGATATGCGCTCGCATGATCTTTGCGGTCGAGTCGGCCAGCGCGAAGAGCTGCGCCGACAAGCCCAGCGGCATGCAGCCGACGTCGCCCGCTCTCTTGGTGAAGTAGATCGACGGTGGTCGGTTGAGGGTCAGGTTCTCATAGCGTAGGTTGAGGAACCGCTTCAGCAGCTTCAACGCCACCGCCTCCTGCGCGTCGATAGCGCTCGGGATCATGGGCGGGAGATCAAGCTGATCTGCGTTCATCACGACGAGACGTTCCTGCTCATCGATGAACTGCAAGCGGTTGCGGACGATGGCTGCGCGGTGGCGACCCAGGCTCTCGGCAAACACTGCCTGGCCCACACCGACAGTAGACCGGAACCAGGCTGTGAAGCCCCAAGGGTTTGAAGCGACTCGGTATGCATCGCCCTCGTCCGGTGAATGGAAGATTTCCCCGGCCCTGGGAATGGCGATCCGGGCGCGCCGGTCCATGACCGTGACGTCCATGTGCATGAACGGGAACTGCAGCTGGACGCAACGTGTGCATCGCACGATAGAGACAGCGCCAGGGAAACCCTGCAGCGCCTCCTCCAGCTGATCGAGCGCCCGGCTGTCGTCCCAGTCGGCAGGAACGTCGATCTCGACGATCGCGTCGACATCGAACCTGTCGTCCTCGGTGCCGCTGACGATCGTGGTGCTCGTGGCGATCGAGCCCTGCGCATAGATCAGGCTTACGCCGTCGACCAGGTAGGGCGCGAGCGGGCTCTTGTCGCGTTCGAGATGCCTCTTGAGGAGCCGGTAACGGTTCTCTGTGATCCGCCGATCGCGGGGGCTGAGTTCGATGAGTGCGGCGACGTCGAGAAGAACTTCGTCGAGGGCGGCCGTCTGGCGAAAGGGGTTCTGGTGGTGCATGGAACGTTTCCTTGTGTGTGGCGGCAGACCGGCACGGTAGGCGGCCTATGCCGTAATCATCATTTGCTTGCACATGTCGTTTCCGACATGAGATACATGTCTTGAATGTATGACGCTTCGCAAAAATCGTCAAGTTTTACCTGTCGGAGAAGACATGACCGAAAGCCAAACCTCAACCGATATTTTTCGCGAGAGGCTGAAAAATGCCAGGGAATTAAGGGGTTACAGCCAGGAAGAGCTAGCGAAGCGCGCGCGTATGCCGCCGAGCTCGATCGCGCATTTCGAGACCGGCCGCAAACCATCTTTTGATTCGCTGCGGCGACTCGCCAACGCGCTGGAGATAACCACGGACTATTTGCTCGGCCGAGTCGACAGCCCGGAGCTCGCGCAGGACGGCGATCCGCTGTTCCGGGACGTCGCCAAGCTAACCGGCCACGACCGCGAGATCGCCAAGGAATTTCTTGAAATGCTGGCGAAGCGAGGAGCTAGGAAAGACAAAGACACGTGAGCCGGATCCTAAGCCTCAAGCTTGCCCGCCAGACCGCGGAAGCCCTCCTGAAGGAAGAAGGCATCACGGACCTGCCAGTCGATCCCTTCGCCATCGCGGAGAGTCGGGACATCATGGTCCAAGGCAAGCCCGAGGATCATGATGGAGTGTCGGGCATGTTGCTGCGGCACGGCAATAACTTCGGCATCATCTATGCCTCCCATATTCCCAGCGTCGGCTTCCAGCGGTTCAGCGTCAGCCACGAACTGGGGCACTATTTCCTGCCTGGCCATGTCGATCAGGTATTGAAGAGCGGCCCGCACGTCTCGCGTGCCGGATTCGTGACCAACGATCCGTATGAGTTGGAGGCCGATCACTTCGCCGCAGGGCTCCTTATGCCTGAAACGCCCTTCCGCCAGGCGATGGACCGCTACGACCCGTCGTTGGCTGCCATCGAGGCGGTTGCGGAACTCTGCCTAACGTCCCGCACGGCCACAGCGATTCGTTTCGCGGAATTCGCCGACGCCGCCGTGGCCATCATCGTTAGCACTGGCGACACAATTGACTACTGCTTTATGTCCGAGGCGATGAAGTCGCTCCCGAAGCTCGACTGGCTGCGCAAGGGATGGCCGCTGCCGAGGGGCACAGCTACGGCCCGTCTCGCCGTCCGGCGCGAGGCAGTGCTGGCAGGCGAGCGCGTTGCGGACGAATCCGATGTGCGCGACTGGCTCGGCGGCACAACACAGGCAACTGTGTCCGAAGAATCTGTGGGCCTCGGGCGGTACGGCAAAGTCTTGACTATTCTTTCCTCGAACGTGATCGGTCGAGAGGAAGACTCGGAGGATGATGAAGAAGACACTCTTATTGAAAGCTGGACACCGCGGTTCCGCCGCTGAGTGAAAGCTCGGGGTCACGAGACTTGAGCAGATGATCCCGAGAGACCGCTTGTCCCGGCTACCCTTCCCCTCTCGCCTGATCTATACGGATCGGACGCAACTCCTGTCCCGCTAGCCTCGCCGCCCATGCTCGCAGCCCTGAAGAACTTCATCAATGAACTCACGGGCGAGGCCGAGCGGCCCAAACCCTTTGAGGCCGCCGACTATCAGCTCGCCGCCGCCGCGCTTCTCGTCCATATCGCCTCCATCGACGGCGAATTCGACGATAGGGAGAGGGCCCGCATCCGGCAGCTCGTCGAGGCGCGCTTCGGCCTTGAAGGCGACGCGGCGGGTGAACTGATCGACTCCGCCCAGGAGAGCGAGCGCGACGCCGTCGACCTCTATCGCTTCACCAGCGTCCTAAAACGCCGGCTCGACGAGGACGGACGCCGCCAGATCGTCGGCATGCTCTGGGACATGGCGCATGCGGACGGCGCGGTGCATGAATTCGAGGAGAATGTCGTCTGGCGCGTCGCCGAATTGCTTGGCGTCTCGACGCGCGAACGCGTCGAGCTGCGCCGCGAGTTCCGCGACGCCGCCGGCCCGGGCCCAAGCGGCCTAAGTGGCGGCCCTTGGTCGCGCGACAAGGACAGCGGCCAGTGACGCGTCCGGTCGCGGTCATCACCGGCGCGTCGGCAGGCATCGGTGCGGAGCTTGCCCGCATCTTCGCCGCCAAAGGCCATGAGCTGGCGCTCGTCGCGCGCCGTGGCGAGCGCTTGGAGGCTTTGGCCGACGAAATCGCCGCCAATGGGTCGGCGCGCCCGCTGCCGATCGAACTCGATCTTACCGAGACAGGCGCCGCAGACGCGCTGTCGGAACGTTTGGCGGAGGCTGGCGTCGCGCCGCAATTCCTCGTCAACAACGCGGGGTTTGGCCTGATGGGCCGCGCGATCGAACTCGACGCCGGCGAGCAGCTCGCGATCGTCGATCTCAATATGCGCGCGCTCACCGCTCTGACCTTGCGTTTTCTGCCGGCGATTGTCGCGGCGAAGGGCGGCGTGCTCAACGTCGCTTCGGTAGCGGCCTATATGCCGGGGCCGGGCTTTGCTGTGTACTACGCGACCAAGGCCTATGTGCTTTCGCTCAGCGAAGCGCTGTCGCAGGAATTGAAGCCGCAGGGCGTCAAGGTCGCGTGCCTTTGTCCGGGACCCGTGCGCACCGGTTTTCAGGCGCGCGCCGGCTTCGAATTCTCCGGCGCGATGGGCGCAATGAAGCCAGCCATGCTGCCGGCGGCGGAAGTGGCGCGCCAGGGCTATGAGGGATTGATGGCCGGCAAGCGCGTCATCGTGCCGGGCATCGTCAACCGGATGTGCATTTGGGGCTCGGCGGTCGCGCCGCGCGCGCTTTTGCTGCCATTGCTCGCGACCGCGCAGCAGCGTCGCTAGATCACGCCGCCTTTGGGCGGTATCGCCAAAGGCGGATAACGTGATCGATTCTCAAAAGCTTGGAGCGCGCTCCTTGCGAAAAACCGGGTTCCACTTTTTCGCGAGCCGCGCTCCAACAAAAAAGCGAGCCGCAGGGGCTCGCTTCAGTGTTGGCCCCGGACCCTCAAGTCCGGGGCTTTGCTTTCTCTGGGCTTAGAGCAGGTTCCGAAAAAGTTGACAGACTTTTTCGATGAGAACCTGCTCCAACGTTTTGATTTTGAGCGATTCCTTATCGATCACATGATTCCATGTGATCGGGAAGCGCTCTAGAAATCCATGCCGCCCATGCCGCCGCCCGGCATCGCCGGCGCGCTTTCCTTCTTCGGCGCTTCGGTGATCGTCGCCTCGGTGGTGATGATCAGACCGGCGATCGAAGCGGCGTCCTGCAGCGCGGTGCGCACGACCTTGGTCGGGTCGATGATGCCGAGCTTCATCAGATCGCCATACTCGCCCTTCTGCGCGTCGAAGCCATAGCCGTATTCGCCGGACTCGAGCAGCTTGCCGACCACGACGGCGCCGTCGCCGCCGGCATTGTCGACGATCTGGCGCGCCGGCGCCTGGATCGCTTTGCGGACGATGTCGACGCCGGTCTGCTGATCCGGATTGCCGACCTTGACGCCGTCGAGCGCCTTGATGGCGCGCAGCAGAGCGACGCCGCCGCCGGGCGACACGCCTTCCTCGACCGCCGCGCGAGTGGCGTTGAGGGCGTCGTCGACGCGGTCTTTCTTCTCCTTGACTTCGACCTCGGTCGCGCCGCCGACGCGGATCACCGCGACGCCGCCAGCGAGCTTGGCGAGACGCTCCTGCAGCTTCTCGCGGTCGTAGTCGGAGGTCGTCTCCTCGATCTGGCCCTTGATCTGCGAGATGCGCGCCTCGATGTCCTTCTTCTCGCCGGCGCCGTCGATGATCGTCGTATTCTCCTTCTCGATGCGCACGCGCTTGGCGCGGCCGAGCATGGCGAGCGTGACGTTCTCGAGCTTGATGCCGAGGTCCTCGGCGATCAGCTGGCCGCCGGTCAGGATGGCGATGTCTTCGAGCATCGCCTTACGACGATCGCCGAAGCCAGGCGCCTTCACCGCCGCGATCTTCAACCCGCCGCGCAGCTTGTTGACGACGAGCGTGGCGAGCGCTTCGCCTTCGACGTCCTCGGCGACGATGAGCAGCGGCTTGCCGGTCTGCACAACGGCTTCGAGGATCGGCAGCAGCGGCTGCAGCGTCGACAGCTTCTTCTCGTTGATGAGAATGTAGGGATCGTCGAGTTCGGCGATCATCTTCTCGGCGTTGGTGATGAAGTAGGGCGAGAGATAGCCGCGATCGAACTGCATGCCCTCGACGATGTCGGTCTCGGTCTCGAGGCTCTTCGCCTCCTCGACCGTGATCACGCCCTCATTGCCGACCTTCTGCATCGCTTTGGCGATTTCTTCGCCGATGAAGCTGTCGCCGTTGGCCGAGATCGTGCCGACCTGAGCGATCTCGTCGTTCGAGGTGACCTTCTTCGAATGCTGCTTGAGATCGGCGACGATGGCCTCGACGGCGAGATCGACGCCGCGCTTCAGATCCATCGGGTTAAGGCCGGCGGCGACCGCCTTGGCGCCTTCGCGGGCGATCGAAGCGGCGAGAACCGTCGCGGTCGTCGTGCCGTCGCCAGCGATGTCGTTCTGCTTGGAGGCGACTTCGCGGACGAGCTGAGCGCCGAGGTTTTCGAACTTGTCGGCAAGCTCGATTTCCTTGGCGACGGTGACGCCGTCCTTGCTGATGCGCGGCGCGCCGAAGGACTTTTCAATGACGACGTTACGGCCCTTGGGGCCGAGCGTCACTTTGACAGCGTTGTTAAGGATTTCGACGCCGCGCAGAATGCGGTCGCGGGCGTCAGTGGCGAAACGGACGTCTTTTGCAGCCATTTACAATTCTCCTAAAGGTTGGAAGCGATGGGCGGCGTCGAGTCAGTCGACGATGCCGAGGATGTCGCTTTCCTTCATGATGAGCAGGTCATCGCCATCGATCTTGACTTCGGTGCCGGACCATTTGCCGAAGAGCACGCGGTCGCCGGACTTGACGTCGAGCGGGTTCAGCTTGCCGTTTTCATCGCGAGCGCCGGGGCCGACGGAGACCACCTTGCCCTCTTGCGGCTTCTCTTTCGCGGTGTCGGGGATGATGATGCCGCCTTTGGTTTTTTCCTCGCCTTCGAGTCGCTTGACCACGACGCGGTCGTGGAGGGGACGGAACGCCATTGTGAATCTTTCCTTTTCTGGCCTGACGGGGTTCTGCCCCGCCAAAAAGGGATATGCGAACGCCTGCTGGCACTCGTCTGAGATGAGTGCCAGCAGGCGCCCAACAGATATGGACGGGGGAAATCGCTGTCAAGTTGGGGATAGCGCCAAAAATTTACGCGCCTGTGGCGGCGCGGCTACAGCGCCATCCAACCGTTCGTCTTAACCATAAGTCAGTGTTGAGTCGGTGGTATTTTGGCCAGAACCGACGACCCATTCATGGAAATTTCCGAGAATTGAATGCGCAAGTTCTTCCTCGCCTGGTCGTTCCTGGCGGCGTCGTTCAATCCCTGCGCCGTTTTCGCGGCTGATCTTCCCTCTTATAAAGCGCCGCCGCCAATGCTCGCTGTCTCGCCGTGGCGAGTCGAGGTCGGCGTCCGTTACTGGTTCAGTTCGGGCAACCATAAATATGATTACTACCACCAGACCATCCCCGGATTATTGATTTCACGACTCACCTTCGGCGACCTGACCGGACATTCGGCCGAGACCTTTTTTCGCGTCGATCATGAGAGCGGCGTCTTCCTCAAGGGGCTTCTTGGCGGCGGGACGCTCGCGAGCGGCAAGCTCAATGACGAGGACACCGTCGCCGCGACGAGAGGTCCCTACGCCAACACTGTCCATGTGCAGAGCGGCGGCTCGCTCAAATATGTCACGGTCGATCTTGGCTATAATGTCGTCGAGACCAGATTGCCGACCGGCCAGCCGGTCAGGATCAGTCCCTTCGTTGGCTATAATAATTTCCATGAGCGGATGAATTCATTCGGCTGCGCGCAGATTCTCGCTAACGCGGAGTTTTGTGGAACCGATCCGCCGACCAGGACGCCCTATCCGACAAATTTCGACGGGCTCGACTTCGACGTTGCATGGAACTCGCTCCGCGTCGGCCTTAGCGGCGACATCGAACTTATGCCAGGGTTGCGCGCATCGCTCGAAGCGGCGTGGATTCACAGCTGGTTGTGGAATACCGACTATCACAATTTTCGCCCCAACATTCGGGGCGTGCAGCAGTCGGGCAAGGGCGACGGTTTTCAGCTCGAGGGCCTCATCGCCTATGATCTGACGCCGCGTTTTAGCGTCGGCGTCGGCGGCCGTTATTGGCAATTCAGCGCGCCAGGCAAAGACCATGGGGAGCGCCTGTTCAATAACGTGACCAGGCCGATTTACTCATTTTCGCAACGCTACGGCTTTTTCCTGCAGGCGGGCTACCGCTTTGGCGGGCCAAACGATCCGACCGGCGCGGGCGATTTCGGCCCATTCTTCGGCAAGGCCGAGGCGGAGCCGCATGAGTGGAGCGGCGTCTATCTTGGCGGCCATGTCGGCTATGGTTTCGCCGCCGCGAAGGATACGACGCTGGCGGCGCGTTCGCCGGAAGCGGCGACCCTCCAGACGGGTTTCCAGGCGCCTTTCGCGCAGCGTTCGGACATCGCGGGCTTCGTCGGCGGCGGGCAGATCGGCTACAATTGGCGCTTACATCCGCTTCTCGTCGCGGGTCTCGAGACGGACTTCGCCTACGCCAATATCGGCGGCTCGTTCGGCGCTTCCGCCGACTTCGTCACAGACGACAGCGTTCGGAATTTCGCCACAAGCACCAAGCGCCTGCTCGAATGGCTCGGGACGGTGCGCGGCCGGCTGGGGCTTTTGCCCCGCGACGACATCATGCTCTACGCCGCCGCCGGCTTCGCCTATGGCGAGGTTTCCACGCTCGGGGCCCTTGGCGACGGCAACAGGCTTTGCGCGCTCGACTTCTATTGCTCCGCGGGCGCCTTTTCCGGCTTCGCCGCGGGCTGGACCGCCGGCGCAGGGTTGGAATACGCCATCGCCCGCAATTGGAGCCTTAAAGCCGAATGGCTATACGTCGATCTGGGCCGGCAGAATTATGCGATCAACGCCTTCGGCGGCTCTATTGCAGGCGGGTTTCCCGCAAATTTTGCGGCGTCGAGCGCCAGCGCGACCCATCTCATCCGCACCGGATTCAATTATCGGATCGACTGGCCCGAGCCGACAATTGTCGCCCAGTGATCGCCCGACCGATCCGACATGGGGGGCGCGCCCTTCTTTTTCGCGCCGACCCGGTCTAATGCTGCGGCGGCATGAAAACACCCCTGTCCGACAGACTTTCCCCTCGCGCATTGGGCCTCGCGGCGGCGCTCGCCGCTTTGGCCTTCGATCAGGCGCATAAATTCTGGATGCTGCATATTTTCAATGTCGGCGATCGCCCGCCGATGAGCCTCGCGCCGTTCCTGGACGTGGTTTTGTCCTGGAATTACGGCGTCTCCTATTCGCTGTTTCCGGCGCAGGAGACTGCGGCCCGCCTGGCGTTGCTCGCGGTGCAGGGCGCGATCGTCGTAGGACTGGCGATCTGGATGGTTCGCACGCAGAGCCGGGCGACGGCCGTGGCGCTCGGGCTCATCATTGGCGGCGCGCTCGGCAACGCCGCCGACCGAATCGCGCGCGGCGCCGTCGCCGATTTCTTCTATCTCCACACCAGCCTGCCGGTCGGGCCGCTCGCCAATTACGTGTTCAATCTCGCGGACGTGTTCATCACCGCAGGGGTGGCGCTTCTGGTCTTTGAAGGGTTTTTTCTGCCGCAAGAGCGTCGCGTCGAGACCTAAACCCCGCTCTTGAGGGGCCGAAACCAAGCCTTCGCCACTAAATCGCCAATAAGTCGCGGCCATGTAGCCGCATAGAACCGGAGCCCGGAACGGAGTCCGAATAATGAAATTTACTCAGTCGCAGCTCTATGCCCTTTGCGCCGTGGCCGGCATCGCGGCGTTGCAGGCCGCGCCCGCCTTCGGCAGCGACGACAAATCCACCTGGACGGCGGTGATGGAGATGGTCGGCGTGTCTTCGGACACGGCAGTCGGCAAGATCGACTATAGCGAACGGCCCAAGCTCGTTCTGCCGCCGAAGGCGGCGGACTTGCCGTCGCCGCGCGAGCGGGCGGAGCGGTCCAGCGCGTGGCCCGCAGAACTTGAATCGGAGCGGCGCCGCAATCACGATCGCTACGCGCGCGTCCCCAACGCGCCGCCCGAGGATAAGAAGAAGAACCTGCTCGAACGAATCCGCGGTCCCCGTCCAACGGCCGCGCCCGGAACCGATGACGAACCCGGCTTACTGCAGCGCATGCTCACGGCGCGGACTCGCAACGCCGCGGCCGAGCGGGACGTGGCGCCGCGCCGAATGCTCGTCGAGCCGCCGGAGGACTATCGTCGGCCGACGAAGGATTTGAGCATCTATCGCGACACGAAATCCGCCAAGAGCTGGTGGAATCCGCTGAGCTGGGCGGGCGGCTCCGGCAATGACAACGATCCGGTCGCGCAGACCGCCGTGCCCAACGCCGGCGCTACGACGGGGCGATCCAGCGGCGGCCTGTCGAGCCTGATGCCGAGCTTCCTTCGAGGTTCTGACAGCAACTAAATTCCGGCCTATATAGGAGAAACAATTCTCCGATGCGCGGCCTGAGCCGCGGGAAAGGCCGTTCATGTCATTTGAGACGAAGGCGTCAGCCGTCGCTTCGCTCGCGCCCGGCGCCGCCGCGCCAGAGCCCGCGCGCGCAAGCATTACGAGCTTTAAGCTCGACAACGGCATGGAGGTCGTCGTCATCCCCGACGCGCGGACGCCCGTCGTCACCCATATGGTCTGGTACAAAAACGGCGCCGCCGATGATCCGCTCGGCCAGTCCGGCATCGCGCATTTCCTTGAACATCTGATGTTCAAGGGCACCGAGAGTCATCCCCAGGGCGAATTCTCCAATCTCGTCGCCGAGCTCGGCGGTCAGGAGAACGCCTTCACCAGCTACGATTACACCGCTTACTTCCAACGCATCGGCAAGGAGCATCTCGCGACGCTGATGGCGTTCGAGGCCGACCGCATGCGCAATCTGGTGTTGACCGACGAGGTCGTCGATCCGGAGCGCGACGTCGTGCTTGAAGAGCGCCGCATGCGGACCGACAGCGATCCCGCCGCGCAGCTCGACGAGGCCGTGCAGGCGGCGCTCTTCGCGCATCATCCTTACGGCACGCCGATCATCGGCTGGAATCACGAGATCGAAGGGCTCGATCGCGCGCATGCGCTCGCTTATTACCAGCGCTTCTACACGCCGGAGAACGCCATTCTCATCGTCGCTGGCGATGTCGAGGCGGATGAAGTGGAGCGAATCGCCAAGGATGCCTACGGCAAGATTCCCGCGCGCTCGGCGCCGCCGCGCCGCGCCCGCACGCAGGAGCCGCCGCACCGCGCCCACCGCCTTGTGACGCTGCGCGACGAGAAGGTCGAGCAGCCGGCGCATGAGCAGGTCTTTCTCGTGCCGTCCTACACCACGGCGGAGCCCGGCGAAGCCGAAGCGTTGGAGACGCTGGCCTATATGCTCGGCGGCGGACCGACGAGCGCTCTCTATGAGACGCTGGTCGTCGAAGAGCAGGTCGCCGTGGGCGCCGGCGCTTATTACATGGGCTCCGCCGTCGATAACACGCGTCTGTGGGTCTATGCGACGCCAGCGCCGGGCGTTGCGCTCGAAGAACTCGACGATGCGATCGGTCGCGTGCTGCGGCGCTTCGCGGAAGAGCCGATCGACGCCGAACATCTGCAGCGCGCCAAGACGCGTCTGATCGCCGACGCCGTCTATGCACAGGACAGCCAGGCGTCGCTTGCGCGCTGGTATGGCGAGGCGCTCGCCACCGGGCTCACGATCGAAGACGTCGTCGCCTGGCCTGATCGCATGGAGAAGGTGACCGCCGCGGATGTGCAAAACGCCGCGCGCAAATGGCTCGACAAGCGCAGGGCCGTCACGGGCTTTCTGCTTCCAGCCTGAGACGATCGCATCAGGCGGCTGGCGACAGCCGACGCCTCATCCGACTGCCGAATATCGACTGCCGACCGTCATTAGGAACTCACATGACCGCTCACGCGCCCACCGTCACCATCGCCTCCCGCGCCGAACATGTGCAGCGGATCACGACGCCGGGGGGCCTTGAGGCCTGGCTCGTTGAAAGCCACGCCGTGCCGCTCGTCGCGCTTGAATTCGCCATACGCGGCGGCGCGGCGCAGGACCCCGCGGAGAAGCCCGGCCTCGCGACGCTGCTTGCCGCGACGCTCGATGAAGGCGCTGGCCCTTATGACGCGCGCGGCTTCCATCGCGCCATCGACGATCTCGCGATCCATCTCGGCTTTGGCGCCGATCGCGACACGATCTCGGGCCATATGCAGACGCTCTCGCGTAATGTCGACAAGGCTTTCGGCCTCTTGAAGCTCGCGCTCAACGATGCGCGGCTCGAAGGAGGCGACGTCGCGCGCGTGCGCAGCCAGCTCGCCGCCGAATTGAAGCGCGACGTCAATGAGCCGGACTCCGTCGCCTCGAAAGCCTTTCGCGAAGCGGCGTTCCCGAACCATCCTTACGGGCGCCCGGTGCGCGGCGATCTTGCGTCGATCGATACGCTCTCGCGCGAAGATCTCATCGCTTTGCGCGAACGGCTCTTTGCGCGGCGCGATCTGAAGATCGGCGTCGTCGGCGCGATTGATGCGGCGACGCTCTCCGAATTGCTCGACGCGACGTTCGGCGGCCTTGCGCTGCAAAACGATCTCACGCCCGTTCCGGAGATTGAAGTCGCCAATGTCGGGATGCGCAAAATCGTCGATCTCGACGTGCCGCAATCGACGATCCGCTTCGGACGTCCCTCGATCCGCAAGCACGATCCCGACTATTACGCCGTCGTCCTCGCCAACCACATTCTCGGCGGCGGCACCTTTACCTCGCGGCTCTTCCGCGAGGTGCGCGAGAAGCGCGGCATGGCCTATTCGGTCTATTCGCATCTCAACGAATATGACCATTGCCCGATGCTGATCGGCGCCGCCGCGACGAAGAACGAGCGCGCCGGCGAAGCGATCGGCGTGATCGAGGAAGAGTTCAGACGCTTCGCCGCCGAGGGTCCGACCGAAGAGGAATTGGACAAGGCGAAGAAATTCCTCATCGGCTCTTATGCGCTGCGCTTCGACACATCGACGAAGATTGCGAGCCAGCTCGTCAATCTGCAGCTCGATGGATTCGCGCCGAGCTTCCTTGACGAGCGGAACGGCCGCATCGCCGCGGTGACGATGGAAGATTGCCGCCGCGGCGCGAAGCGGTTGCTCGGCGACGCTGATCTACTGGTGACGGTGGTGGGGAAGCCGGCGGGGGTGTGATCATTCAGAGTCATAAGTTCATGCAGTAATCTTTGCGACTCAAAACCATCGGAGCTTGTCAGAATGCCCGACTTGAAGGGTGTATCAAATCTTTATCTTATATTTGGTTTCATTGTTCCCGGTTTGGTTATCGTTTATGTGCGGTCTCGTTTCATCACCGGCCGAGCGCCGTCAAACACCGAGAACATCGTAAGCTACTTTGCTTTATCCACGTTGTACTATGCCCTGACCTTGCCCATCAGTGAATGGGCTTTGACCATTCAAGGGCCGCCGACAGCGCGCGTCGTGATTTGGATCGGCAATATCTTTCTCGGGCCGGCCCTTCTTGGTCTGATACTCGGTGCTGCTGGCCAGCGGGGCTGGGGAAATTGGCTGGCCGACAAGCTCCGTCTGAGTACTGTACACGTGATCCCGACAGCATGGGATTGGCGATTTTCGACCATCCCGCGAAATGGTCTTTTTTTGATGGTCACTTTTTCGAGCGGCGAGCAGGTAGTCGGGTTTTTTGGTGGACGGTCCTTTGCGTCGTCGGATTCTGGAGAACGTGATCTCTACATAGAAGAGGAATATATTTTAAACGAAGACGGAAGTTGGCAAGCTAGGCCTGAACGTGTCGGCATCTTGATACCTGTCAAAGAAATCAAATATGTGGAATTTTGGGATACAAAATAGGGGAAGAGGGCGATGTCAAAGAAAGGCCACGGTATCGCAACGGATGGGTGGCGGCCTCAAGGAGGCGCGGTGATCGCCCCATCGAAAGTTCAAGGTGGATACCAAGCGCCGGGAGGGGGCTCCAAACCGTCAGCTCCGACAACGGGGAGCGGCGTTCAAAAACCTGCATCTCCGTCTGCACCAGCAAGCGGCGGTGGCAAGAAATAGGTCATCAAAGGCGTGCAGTGCAATCAGCTCGCGCTTGTTAATGCCGAACAGAGAACGTTCGTCGATAAAGAAAGATTCGTCGAGTTCAGCAACCGAGCCTGTAGCGCAGCTTCACAGCCCATGCTTGGCCCAGATCGCCCGCACCTGATCGTCTGTCGCAAATTCGCCGCGCTCGGCCTGCGCCAGAGATTCGTCAAATGAGGCTTCCTCTTCTGGGGTGAGCTGCACGGCCGGCATTTCTTCGCCCGTCATCGCCATGACGACGCGCGCCATGTCATTCTGCATGGCGGGTGGAAGATTGCGGGCCGCCTCGAAGGCCTGTTCAAGCAATTTCGTCATAACGCAATTTTAGTGCTTTGTTCGAGCGCCGAAAGAATTTTCCACCCGAACGTGGATGCCCGCGACACGCGCGGGCATGACGCGGCAAGCGCGTCACTTCTCCTGCGGCAGGAGCGCGAGGAGGTCCGCCATTTTCGGCGCGGCTGACGGATTCATCATGCCCACCACATGATAGCCGGCGTCGACATGCAGCACTTCGCCGGAGACGCCGCGCGCCAGCGGCGATAGGAGATAGACCGCCGTCTCGCCGACTTCCTCGATGGTCACGACGCGGCGTAGCGGCGAATTATATTCGTTCCAGCGCAGGATGTAGCGGAAGTCGCCGATGCCTGACGCCGCCATCGTCTTGATCGGCCCCGCCGAAATCGCGTTGACGCGGATGTTCTTCACGCCGAGATCGGCGGCGAGATAGCGCACCGACGCCTCCAAGGCCGCTTTCGCCACGCCCATCACATTGTAATGCGGCATCCATTTTTCGGCGCCGTAATAGGTGAGCGTCAGGAGCGAGCCGCCGTCCGTCATCAGTTTCTCGGCGCGCTGCGCCAGAGCGGTGAAGGAATAGCAGGAAATGTTGAGCGACATCTGGAAGTTTTCCAGCGTCGTCTCGACATAGCGCCCGTCGAGCTGGTCCTTGTCGGAATAGGCGAGGCAGTGCACGACGAAATCGATTTTGCCCCAGAGCTTTTCGATCTCGGCGAAAACGGCGTCCATCGTCTCCGGCTCGGCGACGTCGCAGCGGCCGACGACAGTCGCGCCGATCTCCGCCGCGAGCGGACGCACGCGCTTTTCCAGCGCCTCGATCTGATAGGTGAGCGCGAGTTCGGCGCCGGCGTCGGCGCAGGCCTTGGCGATGCCCCAGGCGATCGAGCGATTGTTGGCGACGCCCAGAATGAGCCCTTTTTTTCCCTTAAGCAGTCCGGCGAAAAGGGCGGCGGGCGCAGCTTGCTGTGTCATGCGTGTCTATTTCCTGGGCGTTAAATCGGCTTTGGCGGTTGCGCGCCCTTTAGCGTGGTTTTGGCGCAAAGGAAACCCTCGCGCCGCGGGCCGCCGGGACATGAAATCGAACGCGCCTGAGCGGCCGAGCATAGCCAATCGGGCGGCTTTGCCCTATCATTTGATAGGAAACGTCACTGGCCGCGCAGACAGGCGAAAGACCGAGCGGAGCGGGCCGCATGGGCAGAAGAGCCGATATCGTAGCGGGACTGGGCGGAGCGACTCCGGCGCTGAGGCGCTATGCCCGCGCGCTCTGCGCCGGCGCCGGACCCGCTATCGCGGACGATCTCGTCCAAAGCGCGTTGCAATCGGTCGGCGCGCGCATCCGCTCCCGCGAGCTGCGTCCTGCAGACCTCGCCGAAGCGCGAATCGAAACCTATGCGACGCTCGTCGCGCTCGCCGAGAAAAAGCTCGGGAACGCTCCCGTCCCTGCGGCGCGGCACCCGCCGATCATTCACGGACTCGCGGGTCTCGCCTTTGACGAGCGCGCCGTGCTGCTGCTCGTCTCGCTCGAAGGCTTCGGCTATGACGCCGCGGCGCGTATCGTCGGCGCGAGTCGAGAGACGGCGCTGGCGCAATTGATGCGCGCCCGCATGGCGCTGGGCGCCGAGGGATTGCGGCCGGTCGCGCCGCTCGAGAGCGGGCGTCGCGCCGTCTCGCATCTGCGGATCGTGAAGTAGCGGCGATGACGCCTTCGGCCTTCATTGAAGAAGCCGACCTGCACGCGCTTGTCGACGGGGAGCTTGATCCCGAGCGGCGGCGCAAGGTCGAAGACCATCTTCTGCAGCATCCCGAGGACGCCGCGCTCGTCGAAGGCTGGCGCCGCCAGAACGCGGCGCTGCGCGCGGCGTTCGAACCCGTGGCGCTGGAGCCGCCGCCGCTGTCGCTGCGTGAGGCCGCGGCGCGGCCGCCTGCGCCGCCCGTCGGGCAAGGGCCCATCGAAACCGGCGCGATCCATTGGGGACGACCCGGCGCCGCGCCGCGTCCGATGCGCAAGCTTGATGAAATCCGCGCTAGCCGGCGCCGGCAAGCGCTCGCCTCGACGCTACTCACGCTCGTCGCTGGCGCGGCCGTCGCGGTTGCGGCGCTGCTCTTCTTGGCCAGCCGGCCGCCGACGCAGAGCCCGATGCTCACGAGGGCCGCCACGAGCTATGCCGCAAGAGCGGGGTTGACCTACGCGACCTATATTCTCGACGCGCATCCCGTTGAGATCGACGCGGCCCGTCGCGACGAGCTTCTCGCGTGGCTTCAGGAGCGCGTCGGCTTTTCGCGCGCGCCGGATTTGAGCGGCGTCGGATTGCGGCTTCTTGGCGGACGCGTCGCGCCGGGCGTCGCGGCGCCGGCGGCGTTTCTCATTTATCAGCGCGATGACGGCGCGCGCGTCGGTCTTTATTTCGAGCGCGCCGAGGCTGTCGCCGCGCCCTCTGGCCAACGCGGCCAAGGCGTCACTGTCATTGAATGGCGCGCGTCCGGTTTCGCCTTCGTGCTTGTCGGCGCCCTGCCGCCCGACGCGATGCAGGTCGCGGCGGAAGCCGCTGCGGCCGCTGTCCTTGCGCCGCCAACTGAAACCAAATAGCCGCGGGCCTCACGACATTTTGTCTCGCGGATCGTAAGGGTGCGCGTCGCGCCATTCGCGCATGCGCGCGTCAAGATCGCTGGACGATTTCTCCGGCAGCATGATTTTCAACGAGACATAAAGGTCGCCGGCGATCTTCCCCTCCGATGCCGGAAGGCCTTTGCCGCGCAGCCGCAGAACCCGTCCGGCATTCGAGTGCGGCGGGATCGTCAGCTCCACCTTGCCGTCGAGCGTCGGCGTCGGGATTCGCCCGCCGAGCGTGGCTTCATAAACGGTCACCGGCAGCTCCAGCCGCAAATCACGGCCGTCCAGTTTGAAATAAGGATGCGGCGCGACTTTCACCGTGACGATGGCGTCGCCGGGTTCGCCCCCCATCGCGCCGGGCTGTCCCTGGCCGCGCAGGCGGATCTGCTGCCCGTCTTCGATCCCGGCCGGAATCTTGACCTCGAGCGTGCGTCCACTCGGCAGGATGACGCGCGCCGAGCCGCCGTGGGCGACCGTTTCAAGCGGCACGGTCGCGGTGGCGACGACGTCGTCGCCTCGGATCGGCTGCGGTCCCGCGCGCCGACGGCCCCCGCTGCTGAAGAGATCCGAGAGGATGTCCTCGAAGCCCCCACGGCCCCCGGCCGCTTCATTGCCGAAATGAAATTCAAAATGCTGTTCGCCGCCGGGCGCGCCGCCGCCCGTGCGCCAACCGCGCGTGAAGCCGCCAGGGCCCCCGCCTGCGCCTGCGCCTGAGCCGAAGCCTTCGAAGCCGGTGAAGCGGGGCTTCCCATCCGGCCCAATCTCGCCCCTGTCGAACTGCGCCTTTTTCGTCTCGTCGCCGACGATTTCATAAGCCGAGTTGATCTCGGCGAAGCGTTCCTTGGCCTTCGCGTCGTCCTTGTTTCGATCGGGATGGAATTTCTTGGCGAGCTGGCGATAGGCCTTCTTGATTTCGGCGGCGTTCGCCGATTTCGCCACGCCGAGAACGTCGTAAGGATCGCGCATAATTCTCCAATCAGCCCATTTGTGCGCCCGCCCTTCGCGGCGCAGGCGCCTATGTCCGACTTAATATTTGGGAGAAGCGCGTCGGCAACGCAAGCGGCGAAGGTCGCGCCGCGCTGAAGGCTAACGCGCCTTCGGAGTGAAAAAGGCGGCGAAGCGCTTGCGCGCTTCGGTCGACATAAGGGCCTCGGCGAAAACCGCCGCCTCTGCGTCAATTCGCCCGAGAATCTCCCTCGGGTCGCCGCGCATCAGCCGCCGCGCCGCGAGAAGCGCTTTAGCCGGCTTGGCTGCGAGGCGACGCGCGGCGTCCATGGCGAGATCGAGGACTTCTTCGGTCGAGGCCAAAGCGTTTGCAAGGCCAAGCCGCAGCGCCTCCCCGCCGTCGAAGCCCTCTCCAAGCAACAGATATTGGGAAGCTTTGGCCATCCCGAAGCGCTCGGGGACAAGGAGGCTTGCAGCGCCTTCCGGGGGCAAAGCGAGATCGATGAACGGCATTTTGAAGCGCGCATCTAGGCTCGCGTAGACGAGGTCGCAATGGAAGAGCAGCGTGGTCCCGATTCCAACGGCGTCGCCCGCGACGGCGGCGACGAGCGGTTTTTCGAAGGCCGCCGCAGCGCGAATGAAGCCAAGCGCCGGAAAGGTTTCGGCGCTCGGGGCGTAGTCGCGAAAGTCTGCAAGGTCGTTGCCCGCGGTGAAATTTCCGCCGGCGCCGGCGAGGACGACGGCGCGCACCGCGTCGTCTCCAGCCGCCGCTTCGAGGGTTGCGATCAATGCGCGATACATTTCGCGGTCGAGCGCATTCTTCTTTTCGGGTCGATTCATCAGCAGGCGCAGAACCCCTTGCTCTCTCGAAACGACGATCTTTTCCGACATGCGGGTCTCCGGATCGGCCAGTGAGACGCGCCATAGCCGCGCGAAAGCTTTGATAAGGTTCGTTGCGAAGCAGGGAAGCAGACGCTCTAAGCCGCGAGATTTTCGATGACTCTCTGCGTCGCGGCAAGCGGCGAGAATCTCTTTAGGAATGAAGGCCAGCGGCTTGAATGGCGACGCGTTGAATCGGTTGCGCTGAGGCGATCGCCGCCAGAGGCGGACGCTTAATCTCTCATTCCAAATAATACTGGTATTTCCAGTAGATAGCCGGCATAGTGGTATCGGCGCGGACCAAAATTTTCTGTTCGCTGCGTTTATTGAGCTTTTTTGACGATTGTAATTCCCTGTGACAAACGGGTCGCTCGCGCGCTGACCCACTCCAAAAGAAAGGATTTTGATTGAATCTTTTCGAGCAACCACAGGGGATGTTACGCAAGGGGCCAAGCGAGGACGACTTGGCGGCGCTCGCGCATTTTCGCTACGCGCTGCGCCGGTTTCTCGCATTTAGCGAGCGGGTCGCCGCCGATCATGGCGTCACGGTGCAGTGGTATCAGGCGCTGCTCGTGGTGCGCACCTATAGGGGCGCAAAACATATCAGCGTCGGCGAACTCGCCGAGCAGCTGATGATCCGCGACCATAGCGCGGCGGAACTGGTGTCGCGTTTGGCGCAAGCCAAGCTTGTCAGGCGAAAGACCGATCCGAAGGACCGTCGCCGATCACTCGTCGTCATCACGCGCGCCGGCGAACGGCGATTGGCCGAACTCGCCGCCGTGCATTTGAAAAAGCTGCGTGAAACAAAGGGCGTCTTCTTCCATTTCTTTCGCTAGAGCAGGTTTTCGAAAAAGTTGACTGACTTTTTCGATGAGAAACTGCTCCTTATCGATCACATGTTCCATGTGACCGGGAAGCGCTCTAGGCCGCTGAATCTCAATAGCCCGTCATTTCGAGATAGCCCTCGCCCATGTGCGAACCGTGGAACCGGATCGGTCCTTCCCAATAGGCGGGATCAGTCCCCATCCAGCTTCTTGGATTGAGCGGCTGCGTCGTGATGTCGAGACCGCGACTCTTGACCTGCACGCGCCACCTGATCGGCACGTCGCGATCGGCGATGCGTATTGTCTCCAAAGGCTCAAGGCCGATGTCTTCGCCAGTTAGTGGCGAGGTTGCGCCTCCGGCGTCGATCCAATTTCCGAAAAGATACGGCGCCGCCTCGACGCTACGCATGCGATACAGCATCAGCTTGGCGCCGCCGTCCAAGTGGAGCGCAAACCAGTCCCAGCCTTTTTGATCGGGACCGAGCGGCTGACTCGACCATTCGCGATCCATCCAGGCGCGGCCGGAGACCTGCATTTTGCGCCCATGGAGCGAAATCGAGCCTTCCGCTTTGAAGAATGGCTGGCTGAAATAATAGGACGCCTGACCGGTCTCGGATTTGCGGCTGTAGCCACCCTCGCCTTGTAGCACGATCGGCGCGGTCGCGGTGAGATCGAGCGCATAGGCGAAATCTCTGTCTCCCGCAAAAACGCGCAGCCGCTCGATCCCGGCGCCCGTCGAATCGTCGCGCGTATCGAGAACCCAATCGTCGATAAAGGCGCGAAAAGGCGCGGCCTCGACGCCAGCCTGACCGATTCCGCCGCGCGCGAATTTTTGTGCGAATAGATGTTCGCTCGCGCTCGTCGCCGCCGCATGGCACATCCACACGTTGCGGTCATCCCAGCCAGCGCGCGTCGCGTTTGGCTCCAATGCATGGCGAAACAGCGTCCATTGAACGCCATAAGAGGCGCCATCGGCGCCGGTCAGATTTGCGGTGACGTACCACCATTCGGTGCGAAAATCCGGATGCGGCCCATGGTCTTTCGGAAAGACGAGCGGCGTTCCGGGACGGGGGATTGTGAAGCCGGGCGCTTTATCGGCGAGTCCGCCGAAGCCTTTCGCGAGCGCGCCGCTGGACGACAGCGCCAGAAGCAGCGCCGATCGCCTCGAAATCGAGCGCCTATCTTTCATTGGAGAAGACTCGGAGTAATTCCGTCGGCGCCGAGCGCGCGAGTCTTACGAGCGGAACAAGCGCGGCGAAGAATGCTGCGCCAAGCGCGATCAGCAAAACCACAAGCCATTGCGCCGGAAACACATGGAACGGAAGCCGCCATCCGAAGGCGGCGACATTGACGATCGCGACAAGACACCAGGTCATGAACAGGCCGAGCGGCGTTGCAAGAACCGCTGCGCCTGCGGCGAATACGAGCACCCGGATCATTTCTAGTCCGGCAAGCTGTGATCGCGTCGCGCCTAACGCCCAGACCGGCGCGATGCGCGCGCGCCGCATCCCGCTCAACGTCAGCAGGCTCGCGAAAAGCGCCACGCCGGAGACGATCAGCGTCAGTGTGTTTAACGCCGTCGTTACGGCGAATGTGCGTTCGAAGACCTCCGTCGATAGCGCCTTGAGTTCGGACTGATCGACGATGCGCGCGATTTTTCCGTCGAAGCGCTGTTGCATGTCTTCGATGACGCGCGGCGTCGCTTCGGGAGCGGCGCGCAGGCTGTAATGTATGCCCGAAGCGTCGTCGAAATAGCGCTTCAGCTTCTCGTGATCGATGCGGAGCTGGCCCTTCGGATTGCCGTAATCGGGAAAGACGCCAACGACGCGCGCGCGCCACTCTTCATGCGACGTTGGAACGTCGATCATCGTGCCGACGCCGAGACCGAGGCGCCGGGCCAATTGCTCGCTGACAAGGACTGCGTCTTGGTCGTGCAGAGCCGTCCATACGTTCGGCTCGGCGTCGAGCAATGGAAAATGCGCCGTGTAGGTTTCATGAGACGTCATGCCGAAGACGTCGACCGGCCAACCGCCGATGCGCGTCTTCGCGCGAAAGACAGGCAAAATGGCCGATATTTCGGGTTGTTTGCGCGCCCATGTCTCTACGTCTTGCGCGTCTGCGGGCGTCGCAGCTTCGAAATAGATCTCGGCGACGAGGCGCGCGTCGAGCCAGCGGCCGAATGTCTGTCGAAAACCCTCGACCATCCCGCCAACGCCGATGTTGGCGGCAAGAGCTATGAGCAGCGCCATCAGCGCAAGCGACAGGCCGGAAATTTCCTGCCGTCCGTCGGCGAAGAACCAGCGGGCGAGCGGCCCGCGCGCGACATGTTCGCCGAGCGCCAGGGCGCCGGCGAGGCCGACGGGCAAGAAGAGCGCGGCGGCAAGAAGCGTAAGACCGATGACGGCGAACCCCGACGCGAGCCCCTTGCCAAATCCGTAGGCGCAAGCTGCAACGACAAGAGCAAGGACCGCGAGCGCCGCCTGTCGTCGCAGATAGCGGTAATGCTCGGCGCGCCAGGCGATTGGACGCGAGACGGATAGCGGCGGCAACCGCAATGTTTTCAGTAAACCGCTCGCCGCCGCAAGAACCGCCCCGGCGCCGGCCATTGCGAGCCCGGAAAACCACCAACGCGCGTCGAGCGCAAGGTTTTCCGAAATTTGCGCGCCATAGAGGCTCTCGAGACTTCTCGCCACATCCGGCAGAAGCGCCCGCGCCAATGTATAACCGCCGATCACGCCCGCGCCGCCGGCGGCAAGGGTGAGAACGGCAATTTCCCACGCCATGGCCGCGACGAGATGCATCGGCGCAACGCCGAGCGCGCGCAAAGTGCGCAGGGTCGGCAAGCGCTGCTCGAAGGCGAGGCCGTAAGCGGCGTGGACGATAAACAGTCCGACGAGAAAAGCGAGGAATCCGAAAGCGGTAAGATTGAGATGAAAACTGTCGGTGAGGCGGTCGAGTTCGCTTTCTTCATTCGCCGCGACGAGCCGAAGCGCATCTCGGGCAATGCTTTTAAGCCGCGCTTCGTCGAGCGTCTCGTCATCGGCCATGATGAGACGCGAAAGTTTTTCGTGTCGATCGAGCAGATGCTGCGCGACTCCGATGTCGACCACGATGGCGCCGGGCGGCGCTTCGGCAAGCGCGGCAAGCGGCGGAAGCCGCTGACCGCGATTGGTTAGCGGCTGCGCGCCCTCCGCAAGATTAAAGCGGCGCAAGGTCTCGGGCGAAGCGAAGCCGCGGCCGGGACCTGAAAAGAAATCTTCGATCAGGTCCGCTCGCGACCGCAGGCGCGCAATCGGCGATCGGCGCGGCAGCGACAGCGGCTCGACGCCGATGATGCGAACGTTTTTTTCTCCGATGCGAACTAAGCCTTCCAAAACGGGCGAGACGTTGACGCCGGCGCGACGCAGCTTCACGAAGAGATCCTGATCGAACAGGCCGCTTCGAGAGGAACCGAGCGTTCTTGCGCCGCCGCCGGAAATCGCCGCCGTCGCGGCGTCATAACTGTTGCGCGCCTGAGCGTTCAACGCCTGCACGCCGCTCCACAAGGCGGTCGCCATAGCGAGTCCGAGAAGGAGCATTCCGAGGTTTCCAGGCCGCCGGCGCCAGTGACTCGCGAGCGCGGCGAGCGTCCAGAGCGTCTGTTTCATACGACGTCTCTTTGAAAGGCTCGGTTGTCATTCCCGACGCGCGCGCAAAGCGCGCGATCGGGAATCCAGAGCAAGACCAGCGCTCTTGGATTGGCTCTGGATTCCCGGTCAGGCCTTCGGCCTGCCGGGAATGACACGGTCCAAGCGTACGGAATTCGTCTCATTGCGCCGCCAGGAAACCCGATTCCAGCCGAACGCGCTTTTGCAGCCGAGCGGCCAGCCGTTCGTTGTGCGTCGCCATCAGAAAGGCGCAGCCGGTCGCGGCGACAAGGTCGAGCGCGAGCGACATGACATTATCGCCCGTCGCTTCGTCGAGATTGCCGGTAGGCTCATCGGCGAGCAAAAGCTTTGGGCGCACGGCGAGCGCGCGGCCGATGGCGACCCGCTGCTGCTGTCCTCCTGAAAGCTCCTCGGGATAACGCGCCGCGAGCGCGGAAAGTCCCAGACGCTGGGTCAGTTCTTCCTGCCACGCAGGATCGTAGCGCCCGGCCAATCGCGCCTGAAAGCTTAGATTCTCGGCGACAGTGAGGCTTGGAATTAAATTGAACTGCTGGAAGACGACGCCGATTTTCTCACGCCGCACGGCGGCCCGCGCCTTTTCCGACAGCCGCGTCAGCGCAACGCCATCAAGAACGACCTCGCCGGAATCGGCGTCATCGAGCGCGCCGACAAGATGGATAAGCGTGCTCTTGCCGCTGCCGGACTCGCCAGTCAGCGCCAGACTGGCGCCAGCGTCGAGTGTGAAATCCACCCCGCGCAGCACGGGAATGGGGCCCTGAGGCGTGGGATAGGACTTGCTGAGTCCTTCGACGCGCAGCATTGGCGCGCCTGCCTGAGCAACTGCGAGGTTTTCCAACGTTGATTGAATCGACAAGCAGTGCGCCCTGGTCGGCCGGCGAAGGCGGCCGGCGCGCCAGTGCTATATATGCCCCGCCCTGCCGATCGCCCAACGCCGCTAAGGCGGAATCGGCGCCGAAATTCGAAGCACGCCCGTGGCGTCGCCGCGCGTTTTGGCCTCAGGCGCGCGCCAAAGCCGCGGCTTTCGGCTGCGGTTAGAAACCGCTAGAACGCGGCAATGCAAAGAATCGACGCAAACGCGGGCGACGCGGAAGGTCAGCCATATGCCTTGGCCGCGGCGTTCTTCCTCCTTTGCGCGTTGGCGCTCGCCTTCTCATGGCTCTCGGGGCGCGTCACCATTCCGTGGGACGCGAAGGCGCATTTTTATCCGCAATTCGTCTTTCTCGCCCACGCTCTGCACGGCGGCCAGGCGCCTTTCTGGACGCCCAATGTCTTTGCGGGAATGCCGCAGATCGCCGATCCGCAATCGCTGATCTTCTCGCCATTTTTCCTGCTGGCGGCGGCGCTCGTTCCAGAACCGTCATTCGCGATGGCCGATACAATCGTCTTCGCGATGCTGGCGATGGGCGGTCTCGCACTCATCGCCTATTTCCATGATCGCGGATGGAGCGCAGCGGGTGGACTGCTCGCCGCGCTCGCCTTCGCTTTCGGCGGCTCGGCGGCATGGCGAATCCAGCACGTCGGGCAGATTATGAGTCTTTCCTGGTTGGCGGTGACGCTGTGGTTGCTGGCGCGCGCGCTCGATCGACGTTCAGCGCTTTATGGCGCGGCGGCGGGCGCGACAGCCGCTCTGCTGGTGTTGGGACGCGATCAGGTTGCCTTCCTGGGCGTTTTGATGCTGTCGGCTTATGCGCTTTATCGCATCGCCACGGATGATGTGCCGAAACTCAGCGCGGTCGCGCCGCTCGCGTCGGGCGCCCTCGTCGGCCTGACGATCATTGCTGTTCCGCTCGCCTTCACGCTGGAGCTCGCCGCGCATTCGAACCGTCCTGAGATCGATCTTGACGGCGCGTTCAAAGGTTCGCTGCCGCCTGGCTCATTCTGGACGCTCATCTCCGCCAATATGTTCGGCACGGATGGTCCGCTCAAAGATTTCTGGGGTCCGCCGGTTGGCGAACGGGACCTTTTCCTCGCGCGCAATATGGCGAATGTTTACATGGGCGAATTGCCGCTCGTCGCGTTGATCGCGACGATGGGGAGGCGCTTCTTTTCGAATAAGGAAATTCGCTTCTTCGCTGCCGCGGCGGTGTTTTTCGCTCTCTATGCTTTCGGCCGTTACACGCCGGCCTTCGCTTTCTTTTATCATGTGCCGGGCGTCGACCTTTGGCGCCGGCCGGCGGACGCGACCTTTTTGTTCGGCGCGAGCCTCGCGATCCTCGCTGGATACGGCTTCAATCTCATCGAGCGCGGCGCGGTCGCGCCTCGCGCCATATGGGTGATCGGCGCCGTGGTTACGCTCTTCATGGCGGCGCTGCTTGTCGCGTTCTCGAAAGGCCATTCTGTTCAGGCATTCTGGCCGCTCGCGACGAGCGCGATTTTCGCTGCGCTCGCCGTCGCGCTCATTCTCGCGACTCGCGATAAGCGATTGCGCGGCCCATATCTGCTCGCCGCCGTCGCCGCGCTGATGAGCGCCGATCTCGCGATCGGCAATGGACCCAATGAATCGACGGCCTTGCCGCCCGAGCAGTTCGAAGTTTTGCGGCCCGGCGGCAATCATCCGGTGATCGCCTATCTGCGCGAAAAGCTCAAAGAGACGGCCGCTCCGGATCGCCGCGATCGCGTCGAGCTTGCCGCGATCGATTTTCACTGGCCAAATGCGTCGCTCGTCCACGGCTTCGATCACGATCTCGGCTACAACCCCATCCGGCTCCGCATCTTTGAAGACGCGACCGGCGCCGGCGACCATCTCGCGCTTCCCGAGCAGCGCGAGTTCTCGAAGCTCTATCCTTCCTATCGCTCAATAGTTTCGGACATGCTCGGCTTGCGGTTCGTCGCGACCGGCGTTCCGATCGAAGAGATCGACGAAAATTACAAGCCGGGCGACTTCGTCGAACTCACGCGCATCGGCGACGTTCATATTTATGAAAATCCCCACGCCATGCCGCGCGTCATTCTCGCGACCTGCGCCCTGCATGTCGATTTCGCCGATATGATCAAAAGCGGGGAGTGGCCGGAGGCCGACTATCATGAGACCGTGCTTCTAGAGGCGCCGCCCATCTGCCATACGCGCAAGGATGCGCCGCCGGCGACGGCGAAGATCGACTCATATGAAAACGACCGCGTCGTCGTCGAAGTCAGCGCGCCTCCTGGCGGCGGATGGCTCGTTTTGAACGACGTCTGGCATCCATGGTGGTTTGCGCGCGTCGATGGCGTCGAAGCGCCCATTCTGCGGGCCAACGTGATCTTCCGTGCGGTCGCTGTTCCGGAAGGCCGCCACGAGGTGCGCTTCGATTTTCAGCCCTTGCGCGGATTGCTGACGGAGCTTTCACAAAGATAGCGGCGCGCATCTCGCTTGCTGCTTACATCCACCCTGCTAGCTCGCGTTTCGCCAAAGTTTCGATGAGCGCCATGCCTTCGTCGCTGTCATTGAGGCAGGGCAGGCGGGCGAATTTCTCGCCGCCCTTTTCAAGAAAGAGATCGCGAATCTCGACGCCGAGCTCTTCAATCGTTTCCAGGCAATCGGCGGCGAATCCAGGCGCGACGACGGCGATGCGCTTGACGCCTGCGGCTGCGAGTTCAGTCACGACATCCGACGTATAGGGCTCCATCCATTGCGCGCGACCGAAGCGCGACTGAAAAGCAAGACGCAGGCGCTCTGGGCTCATGCCGAGCCTTTCGCAGAGCAGCCGCCAGGTCGCTTCGCAGTGATCGCGATAGGGATCGCCGCGATCGATCTGCGCCTGCGGCAAGCCGTGAAAGGATGCGACAATCACCTCAGGCTCGAAATCGAGCGCGGCGCGCGCGCCTCTAATGCTTGCGGCGAGCGCGTCGATATAGGCGGGATCGTCGTAATAGGGCGCGCCGATGCGTAGCGCCGGTTGCTTGCGCATGTCGCGCAGCGCGTCGAAAGCGGCGTCGGCGGCGGAGCCGGTGCTCGACGAGGCATATTGCGGATAGAGTGGCAACAGTGCGATCCGCTCGCAGCCTCTCGCCGTCAGAGATTCTATCTGCGTCGCGATCGACGGCGCGCCATAGCGCAGCGCGTAATCGACGATGACGCGAGACCCATCCATCCGCGCCTGCAGCTTCTCGGCTTGCAGACGCGTGAAGGTCTTCAGCGGACCTTCGCCCGTGTCGTTGTTCCAGATCAATTCATAAAGCTTCGCCGATCGCGCCGGGCGCGTATTCAGCACGACGCCATAGAGGATCGGAAGCCACAGCGCGCGCGGCAGATCGACGACTCTTCGATCGGAAAGAAATTGCGCGAGATAGCGCCGCACGGACGCGACATCCGGCGCATCGGGCGTGCCGAGATTGACGAGGAGCAAGCCGACAGGGGACTCGGACGAACTCACGGCCGCAGGCTTTCGAAAGCCGTCCGCTCGTCGTCGGCCATATGGAAGACGTGCTCCTCCGCCGGAAAAAGGCCGGCGCGCACGTCCCGCGCATAGGCGCCAACGGCCTCGCGCAGCGCCGCGCCGACGGCGCCGTAACGCCTGTTATGTTTGAACTCGCGCGCGGTGACGCCTGCAAGATCATTGACGACGAGCACCTGTCCGTCCGTCGCCGCGCCGGCGCCGATGCCGATCGTCGGCGCGCTGATCGCGCGCGTCACCCGCGCGGCGAGTTCATGCGGCACGAGCTCCAGCACCAGGAATTTCTGTCCGGCGGCGTCGAGCGCCAGCGCATCGTCATAGAGCTTGGCGGCGGCCTGCGCCGTCTTGCCCTGGCGCCGCTTGACGTCGTGATGCTGCGACTCAAGTCCCAGATGACAGCAGACGTCGAAGCCGGCCACCGTGAGAGCGCGCACGATTTCAGGCCGCGCGCCTTCGAATTTCACGCAATCGGCCCCGGCCTCGCGCAGGACGCGCGAACTCTGGGTCGCCTGTTCGGGCGTGTCGTAAGTCGCATAGGGCAGGTCGCCGATGATGTAGACGTGGGGGGCGCCGCGCCGGACGGCGGCGATATGATGCGCCATGTCGGCGAGTGTCACCTCGCGCTCATGCGCATAGCCCAGAATATTCACGCCGACGCTGTCGCCGACGAGAATTATGTCGACCCCCGCCTCGACCTCCAAGCGGGCGGTCGGCGCGTCATAGGCGGTGACGACAACGATCTTCTCGCCCCGGCGCTTCATGTCGAGGAAGGTGCTGGCGTTGGGCAAAAGGGGCTCCGGCGCGCCTATCGTCAGGGCGGCGACTTTATATCAAAACGGTTTCAGCTTCCTGGGGATAGACTTAGCGGGGCGCGCCGTCCCGGCAGGCGTGCGGCTGGCCTGGCACGCGAAGCTCCTGGAGACCGCCGCATTTGTCGCAGGCCGAGAGCAGCGCGGAGAGGCCGGCGAGCAGCGCGAATAGTCTGAATTTCCGCGTCATCTCATCTCTCCTGGCGGCGGCCGGACGGCGGGACCATAGTGGCGCGGCCGACCCCCGGCAAGCCGCGCCGCCTCGCATACTTGCATCCTGCTTAAAGCCCGGTATAAACCGCCCATCGCGAGGTTCCCGGCCGGGGGCTGAACGGAAGCGCTCAAAGCGCATATTCCCGAAAAGTGCGAAGCGGTTTTCGGACAAGAATATGCTGGTAGCTCGCATATTCCCGAAAAGTGCGAAGCGATTTTCGGACAAGAATATGCGGAAATTAAGAGCGAGGGGCTAGATCCCCGTCTTCCCGTGTCTCCGCCTTCGAACTTTCCTGTTCGAGCCTTTCCGGGGCATGTCCCCTATGAAACGCTCGAAGGGCTTGGCGCCGGAACGGCTCGCGGCAACGGAAAGGCGAAAACACCATGCCTCTTTACGAGCATGTCTATCTCGCCCGTCAGGACGTTTCTCCCCAACAGGTGGAGGCTCTGACCGGGCAATTTAAAACCGTCATCGCGTCGCTCGGCGGCACGGTGGGCAAGACCGAATATTGGGGCGTCAAATCGCTCGCCTATCGGATCAACAAGAACCGCAAGGCGCATTTCACCCTGATGAACATCGACGCGCCGCCGGCGGCGATCGCCGAGATGGAGCGCCAGCAGAGCATCAATGAAGACATTCTGCGCGTGCTGACGCTGCGCGTCGACGAGCTGGAGGAGGGTCCCTCCGCGCAGCTCCGCAAGCGTGAAGACGACGACCGCGGCGAGCGCCGCGGCCCGCGCGGCGACAGAGGCGATCGGGGAGATCGGGGCGATCGTCCCGAGCGTCGCCCGCGCCGCGAAGAAGGCAAGGTTGAAGGAGGAGAGGAAGAATGAGCTCTGCGCCCCGTCGTCCCTTCTTCCGCCGCCGCAAGTCCTGCCCGTTCTCCGGCACGAATGCGCCGAAGATCGACTATAAGGACACGCGTCTGCTTTCGCGCTACATCAGCGAGCGCGGCAAGATCGTGCCCTCGCGCATCACCGCCGTTTCGGCCAAGAAGCAGCGCGAACTCGCGCAGGCGATCAAGCGCGCCCGCTTCCTTGGCCTTTTGCCTTACGTGATCCGCTAGAAGATCGCGTGTTTGAAGCCTCGGCCGCGCTCCGAAAGGGGCGCGGTTTTTTCATGGATATGCTTATGGTTCGCTCGACCGATATTATTCACGCTGTCTCATCCGAGAGCGGACGCTGAACTATTCTGACAGCTAGAACGGAATATCGTCCTCTTCGTGCGACTGGGGCAGGCTTGTGCTAGATTGCCCGAAGCCGACGGGCGGTTCTCCGCCAATTATCTCGGCAGGTTCGTGACCAAGCTCAACAAGGCCAAAAGTATTCGGCGCTGGACGCGTAAATATTTCACCGCGCCGGACGTAAGCTGCTAGGGAACTGGTCAGTGAAGCTTTTGCCTCTCGAGTTACATCTTTTCCCAACGCCGCCAGAATATCGTCGATATGTACGGGGCTTCCTTTCTTAATTATCACGCTTCTCGCCTGATCGACCGCACTTCCGGCTCGTAACACTGACTCTGGATCAGATTCTTCGTGTCCATCTGTTCCCAGCATTTTCAGAATATCACGGAGCGCTTGGATATATACCTTCGCGGACTTGAGCTTTTCCTCAAGGGTAACAACTTCTTGTTCCTTGCGACGGAGCTTCTCCTCGATCTTTCTGCGCTCGCTCATCTGGGCCATCGACTCCTGTATGTGAGAGATGGTATGTGATGTGACAGGCGCGATGCAAGGAGATTCGTATGGCCGGCGACATTGAACTCCATCCTAGCTATAGCGATACCATTGAACGCCTTGAGGCAGCAAAGCACACTTCATCACAAGGCATTGATTTTTGGATGGCAAGAGACATCCACATCTTGCTTGGTTATCCGACGTGGCGGGAGTTCGAGGCGGTTATCGAGCGCGCCAAAAATGCCATGTCGACGAATGGCATCGATCCGTCCCATCAAATTGTGCTGACCCACAAAATGATGGAAGTGGGTGGTGGTGCCAAGCGCAAGGGGGATGATTATTTCCTCACACGCGGCGCATGTCGCTTGATTGCTATGAACGGCGATCCCAGCAAACCTGAAATAGCGGGTGCACAAGCGTACTTCCTCGTTCAGACACACAGAATGGAGCAAGTGGATGCTCTGTCAGAAGATGAAAAGAGACTGCACCTTCGCGAACGCGTAAAAACTGCCTTTCGCCTCGTAAGTGGCGTCGCGCAAGAGGCTGGGGTGTCTAGTAAAAAGCAGCCGCTCTTTCATGATGCACGATATCAGGGGCTCTATGGGATGACTCGCCGAGAGATGCTCGCCAAGAAAGGCCTTAAGCAAAGCGACAATCCGTTCGACTACGCCGGTCCTCTAGAGTTGTCTGCGAACGAGTTCCAGATGAATATGGCCGCAGACGTAATCCAGAAGGAGAAGATAAAAGGAGAATATAACGCCATCGCAAAAAACAAAGCTATTGCTCAAGATGTGCGAGGCATAATGAAAAGAAATGGTGCAACCATGCCCGAAAACTTGCCGACGGCAGAGCCAATTAAGAATGTTGCGAAGCGCCTTCGGGCTCAGAAAAAGGTGACCAGATCTACCTAATTGAAGGTTCATTGGCGGGTGCCTCCGCCTATCGGTACCTTGGGCGCTACTTATGACTTCGGGCAGCACAAAAATCGAGACGCCAAGGAATGACGATCCCGGTCGCACTATTGCCCTGCCGCCGCCTGTGGCGCTGTAGCCTCGTAAAGCCCGTCGAGCGGCGTCGTCGAAACGGTCGGCTCGGTCATGAATTGCGCCGCCGCGAGAGTGGCGAAACGTCCGCCTTTCGCCACCAGCTCGTCGAAGGTCCCGCTCTCGACGATCTCGCCCTGATCGAAGACGAGAATGCGGTCGGCGTTGCGCACCGTCGCCAGCCGGTGGGCGATGACGAAGGTCGTGCGTCCCTTCATCGCCGCCTCCAGCGCCTTCTGGATCAAGCGTTCGGTCGTCGCGTCGAGCGCGCTTGTCGCCTCGTCGAACACCATGATCGGCGGGTTTTTTAAAAGCGCCCTGGCGATCGACAGCCGCTGGCGTTCGCCGCCGGAAAGCGAGCGGCCGCGTTCGCCGACGCGCGTCGCCCGCCCGTCGCTCTGGCGCGACACGAATTCCGTTGCCTGCGCCAGGTCGAGCGCCTGGGCGATCTCCTCCGCCGTCGCGTCTGGATTGCCGATGCGCAGATTGTCCTCGATCGAGCGCGCGAACAGCATCGGCTCCTGAAACACGACGCCGATATTGCGGCGAAGCGAGCTTAGAGTGAATTCGCGGATGTCGACGCCGTCGATTTTGACGATTCCGCTGTCGGGATCGAAGACCCGATGCAAGAGCCCGAGCGTCGTCGATTTTCCCGAGCCGGTCGCGCCGACGAGCGCGATGGTCTCGCCGGGCTGCGCCGTGAACGAGACGTCGCGCACCGCCGGGCGATGTCCGTCATAGGAAAAAGTGACATGATCGAATTCGACCGCGCCGGTCAAACGCTCGGCGTCGCGCGCGTTGGGACGATCGGCGACGCTCGGCTGCGTGTCGAGGACGGCGAAGAATTCGGAAATCTTGGCCGATTGCATAAAGAGCACATTGATGAAGCCGACCACCTGTTCGAGCCTTGCGATCAACATGGTCGCAAAGCTCATGAAGGCGACGATCTCGCCGATCGTCGCGAGGCCGCGCAAATGCAGCCAGACGCCGAGCAGGAAAATCGCGAGAAGAGTCAGCGTCGCCGAGGCGCGGCTGGCGACGACCACGAAGGCCCACCAGGAGAGCACCGGCAATTGCGCCGCGAGCACGTCGTCGATGATGCGGTTTAAGGCATGCGACTCGCTTTCGATGCGGGTGAAGCTCTGCACCACGGGGATATTGCCGAGCGTATCCGAGGCGTGTTCGGCGAGCGTGGAATTATAGCGCTCGACCTGTCCCTGAAGATCTTCAGTGCGCCGCAGGACGAAGCTGGTCGCCAAATAGAAAATCACGACGAGCGCCATGAGCAGGGAGCCGAGCCGCCAATTGACGAAAAGCGTCGCCGGCAGCAGCACGAAGAGCGCGACGAAGGAAGCGCAGTTCTCGCGAAAGAACGACAGCCAGAGCCCCCACATGGCGTTGGCGCCGTCGAGCATCGTCTTCAGCAGACGTCCGGAATGGACATTGGTGTGAAAGCTCAGCGGCAGGCTCAGTACGTGGTCGAAATAATCCGACATCACCGCCAGGCGCCGGCGATGCGCCAGCCGGTCGGCGTTAAGCCCGACGAGAATGGCGCCGCCGATCGAAAAGAGGCCGAAGGCCGCCCAGGCGGAGAGAAGCGGGAGGAGATCGTTCCATGTCAAAGTCTCGCCCGGCGCTTGCGCGCGAGTCATGAGGTCGATGATGCGGCCGAACAGCATCGGCTCGGCGAAGGCGGCGACGGCGAGAGCCAGATTGGCGGCGACGAGGATGATCGCCAGCCGCGCCTGAGGCCGCAGCAGCCCTAGCACCCGCGCGTAAACGGCAAAGACGGACATTTTACTCGCCTGCAAGCAGGAGGAGGGTCAGCAATGTGCGACGACTCGCAACTTCGGCGCTCGCACGACCGTGTTCAAGTGGCGCGCGACTGTGGCGGGCGCCCCCATAAGGCGCGCCGTTTTCGTGCAAGGCTTCAATGCAAAAGATCGCGGTCAGCGCAGCCCTATTCGTCCTCGCCGAAGCGATTGGCGACGAGCGCCTCCAATGCGTCAAGCGCCGCCCTGGCCTGAGGCCCCGTTGCGGTGACGGTGATCGTTGAGCCCTGGCCTGCGCCGAGCGTCAGAATGCCCATGATCGAGCTGCCGCCGACGGTTTCCTCGCCTCGTGAGACGGTGATGACAGCGTCGAATTTTTCGCAGCATTGCACGAATTTCGCGGTCGCGCGGGCGTGCAGCCCTTTCTTGTTGACGATCGCGAGCTCGCGGGAGAAGGACTCTTCGGCTGCGGCCTGAGGCAATTTATCGGTCACGAGTTCATTCATTTTGCGTTGAGCACTTTGCTGGCGATGTAAACATATTTGCGGCCAGCGTCCTGCGCCTGCAGCACCGCCTGCTCCAAGGGCTGCGTGTCGCGGACCGAAGCCAGTTTTATCAGCATCGGCAAATTGACTCCCGCGAGCACTTCCACCTTTCCGCCGTCCATCACCGATATTGCGAGATTTGAGGGCGTCCCGCCGAACATGTCCGTCAGCAGCACGACGCCTTCGCCGGTGTCCGCCTCGCGGATCGCCTCGATGATATCGGCGCGACGGCGCTCCATATCGTCCTCGGGCCCAATCGAGATCGCCGCGATCTGCTTTTGAGGCCCCACGACGTGTTCGAGCGCCGCGCGAAACTCAGTGGCAAGGTGGCCGTGGGTCACCAAGACCATTCCGATCATACGACCCTACCACTCATGAAGGCGTCTCTTGCGCGCCGATGTCCGCAAAATGTCTCGGCCCGCATGTGGCTGCGCTTTATTGCACACGTGAAGCCGTTGCGCCCGCCGCAATCGCCTCGCTCAACAGGGGCGACATTTTGTGCAATGCGGCGAAATAGGCAAGCGAAAACAGCACGGCTCCGTCAATTTGTCGCAAGGTTTTGAATGCAGGCTGTAATCCGCGTCAAAGCCCCGACGCTGGCGGCGTTTTCGAACATGCGCGGCAATGTCACGCCGCTCAATTCGGTCGTCGTATCGCCTTCGTCCGGGTATCGTTTTGGGGACTTTTCGAAGGCGAGAAGATCAATCACGGCCCGCACGACGCAGGCGGGCTCATAGGCGACGCGCAACAGTCCCAATCCGCGCGCTTCTATCATGCCGCGGATCGATGGATGTGGATAGGCGATCAGCCGGCCGTGGCGGGCTTCGAGAGCCACGCGGTCGTCGCCGACAAGCGCGGCAAAATCGCCCCGCGCCCGCCAGTCCTCGATAAGCTGCAATGTCAGGGCGCTCTTGCCGGCGCCGGACGGACCGCGCAGCAGCAGGCCAATCTCGCCGAGAACCAGAGCATTGGCGTGTATATGGCAGGGCTCTTGCGACGACGTCATCGCGCCAAGGGCAGCCAGACGACAAAGCGCGCGCCGAGCACGATATCGCTGCGGCGGGGCTCATCGGTGCCCCTCGGATGCACACGGGTGCGGTTGAGGGCGCGGATGCGTCCGCCATGCGCCTCGATGATCTGGCGCGAAATCGAGAGGCCGAGGCCGGAATTCTGACCGAATCTTTGTTCGGGCCGATCGGTGTAAAAGCGATCGAAGATGCGGTCGAAAGCCTCATCGGGAATTCCGGGACCGTCGTCGTCGACGATAATCTCATAACCGTCAAGCTGCTGACCGCCAGGCCCCTTCGCCCGCTCCGGCCACAACAGCACCCGCACGGTCCCGCCGGGCTTCGAAAACGATCGGGCGTTGTCGATGAGATTGTTGAACACTTGGCCGAGACGCGAGTCGTGTCCGATGACGCGCCAGCGGCCGCGTGGCGAGTCATAGGCGGAGGCGCGCAGCGTCAGTTGAATCGTGACGCCGTCGCCGCGATCGGTGGCGCGCGCGACTTCAACAACGGTCGACAGCGCCGCCGAGAGATCGACGAGGCCCATGTCAGCGCGCGCGAGTTCGGCGTCGAGACGGGACGCGTCCGAAATATCGCTGATCAAGCGATCCAGCCGGCCGACGTCGTGTTTGATGATGGCCAGCAATTTGTCGCGCGCCGCATCGGTCTTGGCGATCGGCAGCGTCTCGACGGCGCTGCGCAGAGACGTCAGGGGATTCTTGAGTTCATGCGCCACGTCTGCGGCGAAATGCTCGATCGCGTCGATGCGCTTGTAGAGCGCCTTCGTCATGTCGCGCAGCGCGCCGGAAAGATGGCCGATCTCGTCGGGACGGTCTGAGAAATCGGGGATTTCCTGGCGGGACTTCACGCCGCGCCGTACGCGATCGGCCGCCTCGGCAAGGCGGCGCATCGGCTCGGTGATCGTGTTGGTGAAGAAAAGCGAGATCAGCAGCATCACGCCGGCCGAAACCAGAAAGATGCGGATGATTCCCCAGCGCTCCGCGACGATGATGGCGTCGATGTCGCCGCCCATCGTCGAGAGAAGCAACGCGCCGCGCACCGAGCGGAAACGCTGAACGGGGACGGCGACGGAAATGATGGTTTCGCCTCTGGCGTTCGCGCGCACGACCGAATGAATGCGGCCGTTAAGCGCGTTGTCGACCTCGGGATAGGCCTTGCCATTGCCCATGCCGATGTCTTCGTAAAGCGGCAGCTCCGGCCGATGGGACAGGCGCTGGAGGAAATTCAGCGATCGTTCGAGGAAGGAGGAGGCGTCCAAGGTCGTCGATTGGTCGCTCGCCGGCGGCAGTTCGAAGCGCAAAATATTCGACCGCCCCGAGACCGAGCGGGAGTCGAGAAGCAAGAAGCCGTCGCGGTCGTAGATGCGCGCCCTAAGCCGAGTCGGCGACACCAGACGCCGCAGCAGGGGCCCGACACGCTCCGGATTGAGCGAAAACTCGAGCGGCGACCCGCTGTCGGATCCGCTCGCGCTTTCTCCAGGCGCGAGCTTCAACAGCTTTTCGGGATCGATCGAGATGGCGTCGGTATCGACCGTCGCCGACGCCGCTATGGCGGCCGCGATGATCTCGCCCTGCGTGTGCAGGCTCTGCACGCGCGCGTCGATCAACCCCTCGCGGAACTGGTTGAGATAGAGGAAGCCGGCGAGCAGCGCGACGAGCCCGCCAAGATTGAGAACGACGATGCGGCGTGTGAGCGAGGACGAAAGATGCGACTGAATGGTGCGCAGCGCTCGCGCCAGCCGCACGGAGATCGTCCGCGACCGCCGCGACCGCGCCGCAGCCGCGTCGCGGACAGGGACCGCAACGGCGGCTTGGCGGGGCGCTTCCGCGACCGCCTCATTAGTTGTGCTCACGTCGCCCGGGCTCTCGATGCTTGCATCCATCTCGCGTCCTCTCCGCGAGAGCTCATGCTTCCTTGAATCGATAGCCCACGCCGTAGAGCGTCTCGATCATTTCGAAATCGGTGTCCACCACCTTGAATTTCTTGCGTAAACGCTTGATGTGGCTGTCGATCGTGCGGTCGTCGACATAGACCTGGTCGTCATATGCGGCGTCCATGAGCGCATTGCGGCTCTTCACCACGCCGGGACGCTGCGCCAGCGACTGCAAAATCAGGAATTCCGTCACTGTCAGCACGACCGGGTCGCCGCGCCAGGTGCAGGTGTGGCGCTCCGGGTCCATGACGAGCGCGCCGCGCTCAAGGACCTTGGCCTCGGACTCCTTCTGCGCCGCGGCCTCCTTGGGATTAGCGCGGCGCAGGATCGCCTTCACGCGTTCGACAAGCAACCGTTGCGAGAAGGGCTTATGGATGAAATCGTCGGCGCCCATCTTCAGGCCGAAGAGCTCGTCGATCTCCTCGTCCTTGGAGGTGAGGAATATTACCGGGAGGTCCGACTTCTGCCGCAGTCGGCGCAGAAGCTCCATGCCGTCCATGCGCGGCATCTTAATGTCGAAAATCGCGAGATCCGGCGGATTGGCGCGCAACCCATCAAGCGCCTGGGCGCCATCGGTATAGGTCTGGACGCGATAGCCCTCACCCTCCAGAGCGATTGAGACGGAGGTAAGAATGTTGCGATCGTCGTCGACGAGAGCGATGGTCGGCATCTTCAACCTTTGCTATTTGCGGCCGCTGTCATGTCTGGACCGGCGCGACGTGATTGCGCTTTCCGCGCGAGCGCCCGGATCCTCAAGGGGCGCGACGTCAACGCTTGCCGTTCGACACTCTTATCGACTCGATGGCGGAACGTGCGAAGTTTCGCCGTCGACGCTGACAAAGTCCGAGGCCAAGGCGGCTGAAATGTGGCCAACATTCGAGCCAAAGGCGCCGCCGCCTCGGCGCCGCTTGTTCATTTATACACAGAATCGCCAAAAAAATCACCTTGTACCTGAGTACTGGCGCTTATTCCCAATGGCGGCAATGATATAGCTCAGCTCCCAGGCGAGAGCCACGCCGTTAGGACTCGGAAAGCGCTGGTCTTAAGCCAATCTGTTCTATGTTGTTTTTGAGCCTTGGACGCCCTTGGGCGCCAAAAGAAATTTGAAGGGCGCGCGAGCGTAAGCCTTCAGGGAGGGGTCAATGAGCGGAGACTGGGCATATCAGGTTCGGGTCAATCTCGTCGACGAGGCGGCCAAGCTTGCGCGCAAGGATCCGGGCAATCCGGCGCTGAAGCCCCTGAACGACATTTTGGCGAAGCACAACGCCAAGCTTCGCAATCAGCTCGACGCCTTTTCTGAATATGTCGCGGCGGCCGAACAGCATGGGCAAGAAAATTTTCCGCTCTACAAATGGACCAAGGCGGTGATCGAAGATCCGGCGAAGATCGAGAAGCACAGCAAAGCTTTCTCGATCCATGTCGCGGGCGAAGAAATCTACGGCAAGGACGTCGCCGACGCGCTGGAGGCGGAAATTCAACCGCTCGTCGGCGGCCCCCTGGTCGCGCGCCTCTCCAAGCACGACAGCAATCCCGCCAATAATCCGCAGCCGCCCGCACAATATCGTTAAGTTGCGCGGCGCCTGCTCCCTCTCCCGCGAAACGGCTGGCTTCCCGCGTCATGGCCGCGCTTGTCGCGGCCATCCACGCCGTGGGGCTCCCACGATGAAATTGGCGCCGTAGATCACGCTGCGTTTAGGCGGAATCTGCCTAAACGCAGATGACGTGATCGATTCCAAAAGTTTAGAGCGCGCTTTACCCGAAAAACCGGCATCCACTTTTTTGCGAGCCGCGCGCCAGCCTCGTGGATGCCCGGCACAAGGCCTGGCATGACGGCGAACCGCGCGGCGCCTGCTCCCTCTCCCGCGTAGCGGGGGAGGGCTGGGGAGGGGGCGATTAAGCCGTCGCGAGAAAACCTGCGATCTCGTCCTTAAGGACGAGCCGCTGCTTCTTGAGATCCTCCATCGTCGCGTCATCCGCGGGCTCGACATTCGTCTCCATGCGGTGAATGGCGCGATTGAGCATGTGATAGTCTTCGGCGATGCGCGCGAAGTGGGCGTTCTTGGCCTTCAGCGCGTGAATCGCCTCGGCGTGTTCGGGAAATTCTTCGTGCAATTCGTGCGCAACGTGGCTCATGCTAGCCCTTCCTCCCTGTTTTTTCAGCGTGAACTTACCGGTTTTCACGGCGCCGTTAAACGGCGCCTTCGCCGCCTGCGACGATTTGCGGCGCGTTCCCGCCACGCTGTGAACGCGCAAGCTTGAAGCGCCGACTAGTGTGGTCTAGACTATGCATAAATCGAAGGACGTCAAATGAACTGGTCCGTAGCCGATGCGAAAGCGCGTCTCTCCGAGGTCCTGCGCCTCGCGCGCGCCGGCAAGCCGCAGGTGATCGGCGCGCAGGAGCCCTGCGTGGTGATCTCGATGGAAGAATATGAGCGCACGCATCCGAAAGAACATCTCGGCCGCGCGCTGCTAGCGATCGGCGAACGCGCCGGCGGCGTCGAATTCGAGGCGCCGCCGCGCGGCCCGGATCGTCCCGTGACGATGCCGGAATAAAAATGGCGCTCCATCTGCTCGACACGAATGTCGTTTCGGAAGCCGCGCGTCCCCGGCCGAATCGGGGCGTCGTCGCCTTCCTGCAGCGCGAAAACGACATCCGCGTGAGCGTCATCCTCTTCGAGGAGCTGAGCTTCGGGCTTGATCGGGCGCCGCCTGAGCAACGCGAACGGCTGACGCTGTTTTGCGAGGGCGTCTTCGCTGAATTCGGCGCGCTTGCCTTGCCGGTCGACCTCGACATTGCGCGCCTCTCCGGCCGCCTGCGCGCCAATGCGAGCAACGCGGGACGTATGCTGCATATGGCCGACGCGCTGATGGCGGCGACCGCGATAACCCATGGCGCAATTCTGGTGACGCGCAATTCGCGGGACTTTAGCGGTCTGGGCGTCGAACTGTGTAATCCGTTCAGCGTGTGACGTTGGCGTGCCTCTGCAGAGTAATCGATCTCAGAAAAAAATGCGGCGGCGGAGCTAGCTTCGGTGGCGCGCAATTCCAGGCCGCGATGAGCTGCGAAATTTCTTCAATCGTGACAGATTCTTCGCTTGACGCACCTGACCTTCGCGATTAGGTTCCGCGCACTTTCGACAGGCCGTAAGTTCACGCCGTCGGCGAGCGCCTCGCTCTCGATCCTTCGAACTTAAACGCTGTCGCCTTGCCTGTGACCGCCAAGCGTAATTGGTAATCATACCGGCGCTCGGACGCGTTTTCGAAAAAGTTGCAAGACTTTTTCGGGTCAAAACTCGTCCAAAGCTCGTCGGACAGGAAGGCACGATCCCGGAATCCGGGATCCTCTGCGTTAGAAGCGCCTTGGCTTTTACGGCCATCGGCGCTTCGCTCGTTTGCGCATGCCTTAAAGCATGCGCGCCGGGTCTGCCACGAAATCCGCCATTCGCAATCCGCGAAGGACTTTATTGAATGCCGACGATCAGCCAGTTGATCCGCAAGCCGCGCCAAGCGCCCACCTATCGCGAAAAGGCGCGCCACCTGCAGTCTTGCCCGCAGAAGCGCGGCGTGTGCACCCGCGTCTATACGACGACGCCGAAGAAGCCGAATTCGGCGCTTCGCAAAGTCGCCAAGGTGCGCCTGACCAACGGGTTCGAGGTCATCGGCTACATCCCCGGCGAGGGCCATAACCTTCAGGAGCACTCGGTCGTGATGATCCGCGGCGGCCGCGTGAAGGACCTTCCGGGCGTTCGTTATCACATTCTGCGCGGCGTTCTGGACACCCAGGGCGTCAAGGACCGCAAGCAGCGCCGTTCGAAATACGGCGCCAAGCGGCCGAAGTAATTCAAGGCTGCGCGACCGGAGCGTAGCGACGGTCATCCCCGGGCGAGCGAAGCGAGACCCGGGGATCTGAAACACGATCAACGGATGGCCGGGCCAAGCCCGGCCATGACGATGAGAGAGAGATTAGGTCATGTCGAGACGTCACCGGGCGGAAAAGCGCGAGGTTATCGAGGACGCCAAATATGGCGACGTCGTTCTCGCGAAATTCATGAACTCGATCATGTACGACGGCAAGAAATCGGTCGCCGAGCAGATCGTCTATGGCGCGCTCGATCAGGTCGAGTCGAAGGCCAAGAGCGATCCGCTCGCGGTGTTCAAGCAGGCGCTCGACAATGTCGCGCCCGCGATCGAAGTGCGCTCGCGCCGCGTCGGCGGCGCCACTTATCAGGTGCCGGTCGAAGTGCGCAACGAACGCCGTCAGGCGCTCGCCATCCGCTGGATCATCACCGCGGCGCGCGCCCGCAACGACAAGACCATGGTCGACCGGCTGTCGGCCGAGCTGCTCGACGCTTCAAATAACCGCGGCGCCGCGGTGAAGAAGCGCGAAGACACCCATCGCATGGCGGAAGCCAACCGCGCCTTCTCGCATTACCGCTGGTAAGGCGCACGAGCTTTCACGAGGACAACCGTTATGGCCCGCTCTCATCCGATCGAGGACTACCGTAACTTCGGCATCATGGCCCACATCGACGCGGGCAAGACGACGACGACGGAACGCATCCTCTATTACTCCGGCAAGAGCCATAAGATCGGCGAGGTGCATGAAGGCGCCGCGACGATGGACTGGATGGAGCAGGAGCAGGAGCGCGGCATCACCATCACCTCGGCCGCGACGACCACCTTCTGGAACGGCAAGCGCCTCAACATCATCGATACGCCCGGCCACGTCGACTTCACGATTGAGGTCGAGCGCAGCCTGCGCGTGCTCGACGGCGCCGTATGCGTTCTCGACGGCAACCAGGGCGTCGAGCCGCAGACGGAGACCGTCTGGCGTCAGGCCGACAAATACAATGTGCCGCGCATCGTCTTCGTCAACAAAATGGACAAGATCGGCGCCGACTTCGACCGCTGCGTCGAGGAAATCAAGACCCGCGTCGGCGGCCGCCCGGTCTGCGCGCAATTGCCGATCGGCGCCGAAAGCAACTTCAAAGGCGTCATCGATCTCGTGCGGATGAAGGCCGTGGTCTGGGAAGACGAAGGCCTCGGCGCGAAATATCACGACGAAGAAATTCCGGCCAATCTTCTCGACAAGGCGAAGGAATATCGCACCGCGCTCATCGAAGCCGCGGTCGAAATGGACGACGACGCTATGGCGGCCTATCTCGACGGCCAGGAGCCGGACGAGGAGACGCTGCACAGGCTGATCCGCATCGCCGTTCGCAAGATCGCCTTTATCCCGATCTTCTGTGGCTCGGCCTTCAAGAACAAGGGCGTGCAGCCGCTGCTCGACGCGGTCGTGCATTATCTGCCGTCGCCCATCGATCGCGAGGCGATCAAGGGCGTCGACGTCGACACGGGCGCGGAAATGACGCGCAAGCCCTCCGACGCCGAGCCCTTTTCCATGCTCGCCTTCAAGATCATGGACGATCCCTTCGTCGGCACCATCACCTTCGCCCGCGTCTATTCGGGCAAGATCGAATCGGGCACGACGGTGCTCAATTCGACGAAGGAGAAGAAGGAGCGCATCGGCCGCATGCTGCTGATGCACGCCAATAACCGCGAGGACATCAAAGAGGCCTACGCCGGCGACATCGTCGCGCTCGCGGGCCTCAAGGACACGCGCACCGGCGACACGCTCTGCGACCAGCAGAAGCCCGTCATTCTGGAGCGCATGGAGTTCCCGGATCCGGTCATCGAGATCGCCATCGAGCCGAAATCGAAGGCCGATCAGGAGAAGCTCGGCATCGCGCTGCAGAAGCTCGCCGCGGAGGACCCGTCCTTCCGCGTCTCGACCGACCAGGAAAGCGGCCAGACCATCCTCAAGGGCATGGGCGAACTGCATCTCGACATCAAGGTCGATATTCTGAAGCGCACCTATAAGGTCGACGCCAACATCGGCGCGCCGCAGGTCGCCTATCGCGAGCGTCTCGGCCGCAAGCAGGAAATTGACTACACGCATAAGAAGCAGACGGGCGGCACCGGCCAGTTCGCCCGCGTGAAGATCATTTTCGAACCCAATGAAGCCGGCAAGGGCAATGAGTTCGAAAGCAAGATCGTCGGCGGCGCGGTGCCGAAGGAATATATCCCCGGCGTCGACAAGGGCATTGCGTCGGTGACGACGTCCGGCATTCTCGCCGGCTTCCCCGTCGTCGATCTGAAGGCGACGCTGATCGACGGCGCCTTCCACGACGTCGACTCGTCGGTCCTCGCCTTCGAGATCGCCTCGCGCGCGGCGACCCGCGAGGCGCTGCAGAAGGGCGGCTCGGTGCTGCTCGAGCCGATCATGAAGGTCGAGGTGGTGACGCCGGAGGAATACACCGGTTCGGTCATCGGCGATCTGAACTCGCGTCGCGGACAGATTCAAGGTCAGGACATGCGCGCCAACGCCGTGGTGATCAACGCCATGGTGCCGCTCGCCAATATGTTCGGCTACGTCAATCAGCTGCGCTCCTTCACCCAGGGACGCGCGAGCTACACGATGCAATTCGATCACTACGAACAAGTGCCCGAAGCGGAATCGAAGAAGGTGCAGGCGAAATACGCCTGATCTCGAACGCAACGGGTCGACAGGAACTCTTTAAAGGAGCACGGCGATGGCCAAGGAAAAGTTTTCACGCACGAAGCCGCACTGCAACATTGGGACGATTGGACACGTCGACCATGGCAAGACGTCTTTGACGGCGGCGATCACGAAAGTGTTGGCGGAGACGGGCGGGGCGA
>Ga0233425_10000463_pt1 | contig 105468 bp, 96 predicted proteins | sample Watercolumn_Towu_2_FD_181712 | JGI IMG/M metagenome (GOLD analysis project Ga0233425, IMG submission 181712) | Freshwater microbial communities from Lake Towuti, South Sulawesi, Indonesia - Watercolumn_Towuti2014_140_MG | ecosystem: Environmental > Aquatic > Freshwater > Lake | place...
ACACAAAAGGACAAGGAAATTCAGACGCAGCTTGCCGAGCAGGACGCCTCGCTCGCCGGCAAACGCGGCGCGCGGCTCTGGGGCGTGTCCGGCGCCAAAGGCGTGACGAGCCGCGAACTTGATCTTCTCAGCCCGCCGGTGTGGGATGGCATGGCCATCGCCCAGGGTCGCTTGTTTGTTGCCAGTGTTGATGGTAAGGTCACGTGCTACGGTATCCCGAAGAAGTGATGATAAGAAAATCCGCCTTGATTGTTGGTTTGCTCGCTGTTGCGCTCATGGAGGCGTCAGCGTGCACGATACCGGTGTTCCGCTACGCGCTGAACAATTGGCCGGGCGATCAATATGAACTGCGCGCTGGCGCCGTGCAGTTGCCGACAAACGCAGTTGCCAATCTTGTCGTCACGCCGGGCAAGGATGGCCCGGCGCGGCTGTTGTTGGGGCAACACGAAATCTGGTCGGGCACGCTCACGAAAGAAACGCTCGCGGCAATCCTCGATTCGCCGGTCCGTCGCGAGGTCGTGAAACGGATCGTCCACGGTGACGCGGCGGTCTGGGTGCTCGTCGAGTCCGGCAACGCCAGCGCCGATGCCGCCGCCCTGCGCACGCTCACAGACCGATTGAAGTACCTGCAATCCGTCATCCAGTTGCCGGAGCAAGACCCAAACGATCCGTCCAGCCAGCTTGGACCGGGGCCGGCGCTGGCAGCGCGGTTCTCGGTGGTGTCGTTGTCACGGAAGGACCCGCGCGAGGCGTTCACGCTGGCGATGCTCGAACGTTCCCCTGAGAAGACGCCGACGGCGTTCCCGGTGTTTGGCCGCGGGCGCGTGCTGGCGGTGTTGCCGCAGAAAGATTTGACGCCGGAGAACATCGAGGACGTGAGCGCGTTCCTGATCGGCGAATGCTCGTGCCAGATCAAGGCCGCCCACATGGGTTGGGACCTGCTCGTCAATTGCAACTGGGACGAGGAACTGGAGCGCGTGGACGAAGAACGTCGCGCCGTGCCGATGCCGACCGCGCAGGCAGAGATGAAACCGGAGACGGTGATGATCGAGGGTCAGACGGCAGAGAAGAAATTGTCGTCGCGCGAGATGCTGCTGCTGGCGTTCGTGCCGCTGGTTTTGGCCGGCATTATTGGTATCATCTGTAGCAAGAGACAAGCATGAAGAAGATCGCAGTCCTTTTGATGGTGTTGTTGGCAGTCGGCCTCAACGCGTGTCGGCGAACGGAACAACAGGCGTTGACGGTCTATTGCGCCGCCGGCATCAAGAAGCCGGTCGAGGCCGCCGCGGCGGCGTACCGCAAGGAGTTCGGCGTCGCCGTCGAGTTGCAGTATGGCGGAACGGCGTCGTTGTTGAGCGCGATTCGCGTGGCGAAGAAAGGCGACCTGTTCGTCGCCGCCGATGACGGCGCCATTGCGGATGCAAAGAAACTTGGTGTCGTTCGCGAGGTATTGCCGTTGGTAAAACAGACGCCGGTGATCGCGGTGATGAAGGGCAATCCCAAGGCGATTCGCTCACTGGACGATTTGTTGAAGGACGGCGTGAAGTTTGCGCTGGCCAACCCGGAAAGCGCCAGCATCGGGCGCGTGACGAAACAATTGCTCGCGGCGCGCTGGGAAGCGTTCAGCGCGAAGGCGGCGGTGCTCAAGCCGACCGTGATGGACATCGCAACCGACGTGACCATTGGCGCGGTGGATGCCGCCATCGTGTGGGATTCGACGGCGAGCCAGTTCCCGCAGTTGGAAGCGGTGCGATTCACCGACACGGCGGAGAACGCCAGCGTCGCGGTGTTGGCGGCGAGCGCGCAACCAACGGCGGCGTTGAAGTTCGCGCGTTACCTGACCGCGCCGGAAAAGGGCGGCCCGATTTTCGCCGCCCAGGGATTTTTGCCGGCGCGCGGTGACAAGTGGAGCGAGAAACCGAAGCTGGTGTTCTACAGCGGCGGCTTGAACCGGCCCGCGCTCCAGAAGACGTTGCAGGAGTTCGCCGACCGCGAAGGCGTGGACCTGACGACGGTGTTCAACGGTTGCGGCATTCTCTGCGCCTCGATGAAGGCGTTGGCAAAAACCCCGGGCGCGAACCTGCCGGACGCGTATTACGCGTGCGACGTTTGTTTCGTGCCGCCGGTGGCGGATTTGTTTCCCGAGGCGGTCGTGCTCACGGAAGCCGACATCATGCTCGCGGTGAAGAAGGGCAATCCGAAGAACCTCAAGACCCTCGCCGACCTCGCGCAGCCGGGGTTGAAGATCGGCGTCTGCAATGCAGAGCAGTCCACGCTCGGTTACATGACGAAGGGAATGTTGAAAGAGACCGGCCTGCTCGCCGCGGTGATGAAGAATGTCTGCTCGCAAGTGCCCACCGCAGATTTCCTCGTGAACCAACTCCGCACCGGCTCGCTCGACGCCGCCATCGTCTATAACGTCAACGCCCAGCCTGCCGCCGAGCACATTGACACGATCCCGATCCAGCACGCCGGCGCGAAGGCCATGCAGCCGTTTGCCGTCGCGGCCAATTCGCCCAACGCGTTGCTCGCCCGCCGTCTGCTCGATTGCCTCAAGGCCAACCGCGACCGCTTCGAGAAGGCCGGGTTCCGCTGGCGCGAGGACCCGGTCATCGCCAGCAAAGACATCGCCGTGCCGGCCCACCTGAAGAATGTCAACGACTGACACGCACCGGGCAGGGCCGAACTGGCCGTTCTGGGTCACGATTGCCGCGGTGACCTCGGCCTACCTCGCGTTGCTGCTCGGCATGTTGTTGGCGACGGCCACGTACAGTTCGCCGCACCACCTGATTCGCGCGCTCGGCTCCCGCGAAATCCAATACGCCACCGGCCTCAGCCTCAGCACCTGCACCGTCACCGCGCTGCTCTCGCTTGTGATTGCCGTGCCGGTCGGCTACCTGATGTCGCGCGGCCAGTTCCGCGGCAAGAACACGCTCGACACGTTGCTCGACGTGCCGATCGTGCTGCCGCCAATGGTCATCGGGTTGTGCCTGCTGATTCTGTTCCAAACGCCGCTTGGCCGGGCCATTGATCGCGTCGTGCCGTTCACCTACACCGTGTTCGGCGTGTTGCTCGCGCAATTCACCGTCGGCGCCGCGTTCGCGGTGCGCCAGATGCGGACGACGTTCGATCATTTGCCGTCGCGCCCCGAAGATGTCGCGATGACGCTCGGTTGTTCGCGCGGCCAAGCCGTCCGGCTCGTCACGTTGCCGGCGGCGAAACGCGGCATGTTTAGCGCCGCCAGCGTCGCGTGGGCGCGCAGCCTCGGCGAGTTCGGTCCGATCCTCGTCTTCGCCGGGGCCACGCGAATGAAGACGGAAGTGCTGCCAACGACCGTCTGGCTCGAACTCAGCGTCGGTAATCTGGAAGCCGCCATCGCGGTGAGCCTGATGATGGTCGCGCTGGCTGTCGCCGTGTTGCTCGCGATGCGCGCCTTGGGGGAACGCCCGTGATCGCGCTCGAAGGAATCGCCATCCACGCCGGCGCGTTCGCATTAAACGATGTCACGTTCACCGTGCCGACGGGAGCCTATGGCGTCTTGATGGGACCAACAGGTTGCGGTAAGACGACATTGATCGAGATCATCTGCGGCCTTCGCAAAGCCGCCACGGGCCGCGTGCTCGTCAACGACCGCGATGTCACCCGCGAGCCACCCGGCAACCGCGGCGTCGGTTACGTTCCGCAGGACGGCGCGTTGTTCCCGACGTTGACCGTGCGCGAGCAAATCGGCTTCGCTCTGCGGATTCGGCGTCAGCCTTCGGAAGAACGCGTGGCGGAGTTGGCCGAGCATCTCGGCATCGCGCACCTGCTCGACCGCAAACCCTCCGGCCTCTCCGGCGGCGAACGCCAGCGCATCGCGCTCGGTCGCGCCCTCGCGTTTCGTCCGAGCATTCTTTGTTTGGACGAGCCGCTCAGCGCGCTGGACGAGGACACGAAGGATGACATGTACAAGCTGCTGCTCGCCGTCCAGCAACACGAGCGCGTGACGGCGTTGCACGTGACTCACAGCCACGAAGACGCCGATCGTCTGGCCGACGTGATTCTGCGCATCGAGAACGGCAAGGTGATCACATGACCGCCGAGGAGCGAGCCATCTACGAATGGCAGATGTGGATTCCCGGCTTTGGCGAGGAAGGCCAGCGCAAACTCAAGAACGCTTCCGTGTTGATCTCGCGTTGCGGCGGTCTCGGCGGCATGGTTGCCTACGAACTCGCCGCCGCCGGCGTCGGCAAACTGGTCATCGCCCATGCCGGCAACCTCAAGCCCGCCGACCTGAACCGACAACTTCTCCAGACGCACGACCACATCGGCAAGCCGCGCATCGAATCCATCGCGCGCCGACTCAAGGAACTGAATCCGCGCGTTCAAATTATCGCGGTTGCCGAGAACCCTTCGGAAGCGAACGCTGACAAGCTCGTGGCGCAGGCCGATGTCGTTGTGGACGCCGCGCCGTTGTTCGAGGAGCGGTTCGCGTTGAACCGCGCCGCCGTCCGCCAGCGCAAACCGATGGTCGAGTGCGCGATGTACTCGATGGACGTTCACGTGACCACGATCATTCCCGGCCGCACGCCCTGTCTCCAGTGCATCGTCCCCGAAAAACCGGCCACGTGGAAACGTCAGTTCCCCGTCCTCGGCGCCGTCTCCGGCGTGGCTGGCTGCTTGGGTGCCGTCGAGGTGGTCAAGCTCATCACCGGCATCGGCGAACCGCTCGCTGGCATCTTGTTGGTGATGAATCTCGACACGATGCGTGTCCGTCAGTTGAAAGTGGCGCGCGAACCGAATTGTCCGGTCTGCGCTACCGCATCCTGAACCACAACGCCACGAACGCCACCAGCGCCAACACCGCGCGGGGCACGTCCCACTCGACCCTCGTTGCGAAGTGGACGGTCACGTACAGCAGCAGCCCGACAAACGAACAGAGCGCGCCGGCGATGAGTTTGTTGAACAGCGGCAAGGCGCGCAGTTTGTGGAAGTAAGGCGTCGTCGCCAGCACCAACAGGAACGACGGCAGGAACACACTCACGGTGGCGACAGCGGCACCGGGCAAGCCGCGTACCAAGTAACCGACAAACGTCGCCGTGATGACAATGGGGCCGGGTGTGATTTGGCCGAGCACGATGCCGTTCATGAACGTGGCGTCGTCGAGCCAGTGGCGGGCGTTGACTACTTCGTGCAACATCAGCGGCACCGACGCGAATCCGCCGCCGAAGGCGAACAGATCAATCCGGAACATCAGCGCCGCGAGCCGGAACAATTGCCGGTCCGCGAAGAACAACGCGGCGAATCCCACCGCCGCAACACCGAGAATCGCCAGCGCTGCCCGCCATGAATCGCCACCGGTTGTTCCGGTGTCTTGTGCCGGCGCGGCCAACATTAACCCCGCCAGCGCGGAGAGCGCGATAACCAGAAACGGATGAACGCCCCACGCAAACGCAGCGGCGGCAGCGGCGGCGATGAGCGCACGCCGCAGGTCGTGCACGGTGCGTTCCCCGAATGACCACGTCGCGTTGGCGACGATGGCAACGATGATGGCGGCCAGCCATTTGAACACAGCGACGACTGCCGGCAGTTCGTGAGTCCGGACGTACGCGGCGGAGAGCGCCGCCATCAGCGCGAACGCCGGCAGGCCGAACCCGATGAAACTGGCCGCCGCGCCGGCGACTCCGCGCGTGGCCAGACCGACATAGGCGGCTGTTTGCATCGCGGTCGCGCCGGGAATCATCTGGCAGAGCGCCACGCCATCGTCGAACTGGCGCGGTTCCAGCCAGCGTTGGCGCTCGACGGCCTCGCGCCGGATATACGCGACCATTGCCGGGCCGCCGAACGCGGTGATTCCCAAACGCAGAAAAGTCAGAAACAACCGAGGAATCGTGGGCTGTGTGTTCATCGGCATGCCGGCAGACTAACCTCTTTTTGTGTTGACCAACAGAACAATTTGCCGTAAAGCGCGCTATTGGGTGGGAATAAACCAAACTAACCAACAGGAGAAAGTACCCAGATGAAGTCATTCATCGCAGCAGTCACACTGGTTGCCGTAAGCCTCGCGTTCACCAGCGCCAGCTTCGCCGCCGAGAAGAAGGAAGGCGCGAAGAAAGCAGCCCCCCAGAAGCAGTTTACAGGTGTCGTTGAAGCTTGCGACGCCGGATGCATCGCGCTCAAGAGCGCCAAGGAAAGCAAGAAGTTCGTCGTCAATGAGAAGACGAAAGTCGCCACCGCCGACAAGAAGGAAGCCGCCATTGGCGACGTCAAGTGTGGCGATAAGGTGACCGTATTCTTCGCCGAAGACGGCGACAAACTCGTCGCCAAGAGGATTGGCCCGCCTCCCCCCAGCAAGAAGAAAGCAGAGAAGAAGTAATCCCCAGCCGTTTGTTGTTACTGCAGCAGGACCGATGCGATTGCGCCGGTCCTGTTTGCTTTTCAGCGCGAGGTCTTCATGCCCGTTGAAATTCGATACGGCCGCCGACCATCGTCATCTGCACCTCGAAATTTGGTGTGAAGATCACCACGTCGGCGTCCTTGCGCGGCTCCAGGCTTCCTTTACGGCCACTCAAACTCAACACACGCGCCGGGTTCAAGCTCGCCATCCGCACAGCGTCGGTCAACGACACGCCGGCCTTCTCCACCATCGTGCGGACCACGCGGATCATCGTCGCAGCGCTGCCAGCCAACGCGGAGTTGTTGAGCAACACGCCCACGCTGTCGCGCACCACGGCGCGCGTTGTGCCGACGGAAAACTCCGCGCCTTCCGGCAGACCCGCGCCCGCGGTTGCGTCGCTGATCGCGCAGACGCCGTCCACGCCTTTCGCGTTCACCGTCATCCGCAGCATCAATCCCGGCAGGTGTTTGCCATCGGCGATCACCTCGACCATCGTCCGGTCATCCGCCAAGAACGCCTCGACGGCGCCGGCCACGCGGATCGGGCCGATCTTTGTCACGGCTGACATCGCGCTGAACAGGTGCGTCGCGTGGCACAAGCCGCGGTCCACTGCCGCCACGATCTGCTCGCCGGTGGCCACGGTGTGACCGCCGCACGGCACGATTTCGCGTTCCAGCAATGCATCAATCAACTCCATCGCGCCCGGCAACTCCGGTGCCAGCGTCATGTGCGTGACCAATCCGTCGCGGTCCAGCCACGGCAGGTATTCTGCGGGATCGGGGTTGCGGATGAATTGTTCCGGCAATGCGCCGGCCATCTTCGGATTGACATACGGCCCTTCCATGTGGGCGCCGACAATCCGCGAACCGCCAAAGTCACGGCCCATGGCCTGTTGAATCGCGTCCAGCGCTGCGGTCATCCGCTCGGTGGAGTCGCCGATGATGGACGGAGTCATGGCCGTGGTGCCGCCGGTGGCGTGGAACTTCGTGATCTGCGCCAACGCCTCGACGCTGCCCTCCATCGTGTCGCGGCCCATGGCCCCGTGCACGTGGATGTCCACAAAGCCCGGCGACACAAACGCGCCGCCGGCGTCAATCACCTGCGCGTCGCTCGGCTTGAGCAATTGCTCGGACGGCGCGATCTGTTTGATGACGCCGTCCTCGATGACGACGCTGTGATTTTCCAGGACGCTTCGCGGCGCCACAATTTTTCCGTTGGTGATGATGATCATGGCCGCACTATGGCGTCCCGGCTGCGTCCCGGCAAGTCCGAACCCAATAGCCGCGCGAATTCAGGTGAAGCGTGACAGCGCCGGTCTCCTCCGTGCAAAGCCAGCGCGCGCCCCGCTGCTCGACGCGCTCGCGCAACGCCGCCTTCGGATACCGGTGCGCCGGCCAGCGATTGGCAATCTGCACCACCAACTCCGGTCGCACCGCATCGAGCAGTTCATCCGTGCCGGATGGCTCTTTGTTGTGACTGGCCTTGATCAGGATCGGGCAATGCAGATCCAGCCCGCTTGCGGCCAAGCGCCGCTCGACCGTTGCGCCGGCGTCCGACATCCACAACACACGCGTCGGCCCGTATTCGAAAAGCAACACCAGCGAATTGTCGTCGGCGCGCGTCACTTGCGAATCTCCCGGCGGATTCAACACAGTGAATTTCCATTGCTGGACATTCCACTGCGCGCCCGCGTGGAGTGCGCGGACGGGAATGCGCCGGGTGTTGACGCGCGCGCGCCACTCCTGATACGGCGCGGACCGCGCCGGCATGTCCGACATCACGATCTGGCGCAGCGGAACTTCAGCGACAATGTCATTCAGTCCGGCGACGTGCGCCTTGTCTTTGCAACTGAGCACCACGCTGCCGAGCCGGTCCACGCCTTGCGACCGGAGAAACGGCAACAGGATTCGTTCGCCGCCGCCATCAATCAGGAAATCGTCTCGTTCCCCCGGCAGATTCACAAACGCCGCCACGCCGTCGGGAAGGTCCAGCACGGTCAACTCGGCGAATTCCTCCGGTTGCGCCGTGAACAGCGCCACACCCGCGGCGACCGGCGCGCCGACGCCGACCGTCCACCGTCGCCACCGCCACGGAATCGTCCGCGCCAATACCAACAGACCAAGCACATAATAAACCGCGGTCAACCAATCCGGCGGCACCTGTACGAACCAGTGACCGAATGGCAACCCCTCCAGCCATCGCACCGTGCCTGTCATCAACTGCAACAGAAACCAATTTGTGTTGTTCAACGTCAGCGTCAGCCACGGCCAGACCGGATGCGCCAGCATCGCGAGCATCCCCGACGCCATCAACACCGACACCAATGGCACGACCAACAAATTCGCCAACAAACTGACTGGCGCGAACAGATTGAAATAGACCGCCATCAACGGCAGCAGTCCCACCCATGCCGCGCAGGAACAGCAGACCAACTGAATCGCCCACAACCGCGGTTTTTCCAGCATCGTGCGCCATCCCGGCCACAACGTTCGGGGTACTAACTCATCTGGCGCGAGGAACCTGTTCCATGTTTCCAGCAATCGCGGAGCCACCACGACGATGGCCGCCACCGACGCAAACGACATCACGAAACCGCCATCGAACAACTGCATCGGTTCCCACACAAGGATTGCCAGCGCTGCCGCTGCGAGTGTGTTCAGCATGTCCGTCGGACGCACCAACGTCCATCCGCCAAGCCAGACACACGCCATTGCCAGCGACCGCACTGCACCGGGACGCGCGCCTGTTGCCCAGACGTACAACACCAGCAACGGGATCGCGCCGATCGCACACCACCGATGCGGCACCTGCATCACACGCAACACCGCCACCACCACCCACGCCACCATCATCACGTGCAAGCCCGACACCGAGAAAATGTGGAACACACCCGTGCGCTGGCACGCATCGTACATCTCCGGTTCGATCTCCGTTCGCAACCCCAACACGATTCCACAAAGCAATCCTGCTGTCTGTGGATCGTTCTCCAACCCGAACCGCAGCGCCCGTTCAAATCGTTCCTGTAACCGCAACGCCGTCGCCGTCAACCACCTTCCCCGGTCCCGCGCCAGCACAGTCACATTCGAATCAATCGTCGCCACAAACCCGATCCGTTGTCGAGCCAGCCAGTCCTGCCAATCAAACGCGCCCGGGTTCCGCGCCGGCTCTGGTTTTCGAAGAGCGACTTCGCACTGAATCTCGTCTCCATACCGCAATTCCGGCGCCTGACTCACCGCCCAGACATGACCCTTCGCTGGCTCCCAGTCCAACACGCGACGGATCGCCGACACCTCCAGCTTGAAACTCCAACGGTTCGTCGTGTAACCAGTCACACCAGCCTGTGGCGCGCTCATCACCACGCCGCGCAACCCAGCACTCTGGTCCCGTTCCACCAACGGCCGGCCCTCTCGCGGCGTCACATACGCGAGCATTCCGGCGCCGAACACCGCCGCCACCAAAACCGGCGACCGCCGCAGGAACAGGAAGAGAAAGAGCAACACCCCCGCGCCCGCGAGCACCCAAGTCGCCGGCCAGTTCAGCAGCCGGCCGAGCCAGATGCCCGTCGCATACGTCAACGCCAGTCCGACAAGCGGACGTTTCATATTCGCAGCGTCCTGAATCTCCCCACCCGAATCGAATGACGGATCGCGTCCGTCACAAACTGTTTTGCGCGCGTAATTGAATCCAGCAGCGTCCGTCCTTGAGCGAGGTTGGCGGCAATCGCCGCGGAAAGGACGCAGCCGGTTCCGTGTGTCTTGACGCCGATCACGCGCGGCGCTGTGAACTCGTGGCCGCCACTCAACACATCCACTGCGCCGAGAAGATGACCGCCCTTCACAAGGAAAGGCACGCCGAATCGTTGAGCTAACGCCTCCGCTGCGTCGCGTTGTTCTGCCCGCGTGCGAATCGGCCGCCCCCACAACACTTCCGCCTCAGCTTGGTTCGGCGTCACCACAAGCGCCAGTGGTAATAACCGCGTCGTCAACGCCTCGACCGCATCCGCCTTCAAGAGCCGCGCCCCACTGGTGGCCACCATCACCGGGTCCACCACGAGATTCCGAAGCTCGTGCCGGCGGAAAACACGCGCCACGGCTTCGATGATTCGCGCATCGTACAGCATTCCGGTTTTTGCGGCGCGTACCGGAAACGCTTCCAGTACACGTTCCATTTGTTCCGCAACCATTCGCGGCGTTGCGGCCTCGACGCGGCTGACGCGCGAGGGATTCTGCGCCGTCAAGCAGGTGATCGCGCTTGTGCCGAACACACCGAGCGAATGAAATATTTTCAGATCGGCCTGCACACCCGCCCCGCCGCCGCTGTCCGACCCGGCGACCGTCAACGCCACTGCTGTCGTTCGACGTTGCACACTCACGACCTCGACAGAATCTCCCGCATCTCGTCCGGTGTCAACACCACTGGATTTCCTTTCATGCTGCTTGCCTGCGATGCGCGCTCCACCAACTCCGGAACATCTCGGGAACACAATCCGTACGCTGACAGCCGCGGAATCTTCAGCGCCTGCACCAGTTCGCCTACATCGCCAACGATTTGGCGGACTTCATCGAAGCGCTCCCGATTGGGCGCGCGCCGCTCGTTCACTTCCATCACCACGGGCAACAATGCCGCGCAGACGGCGCCGTGCGGGGCATTTGGGAACATCCCGCCAATCGGCGCGGCAAAACCGTGAACGGCACCGAGGCCGGCGTTGGCCAGCGCGAGTCCTCCAAACAAACTTGCCAGCGACATGTCTTCCCGCGCTGCCACATCATCGCCGTGCTCGAAGGCGCGGCGCAACGACCGCGCGGCCCGGCGCATTCCGTCGCGGCAGAGCGCGTCGGTCATCGGGTTCGCCTTGCACGACACGAACGGCTCGATCAGTTGCGTCAACGCGTCCAATCCCGTGCTTGCCGTCACTGCTGGCGGAAGATTGAGTGTCAACAACGGATCCACGAGCGCGACTCGCGCCAGCATGTGCGCGCTGCGCATGCTGACTTTGACTTTGTGTTCGGGTGAGGACAGTACGGCGTTGCGGGTGACTTCCGTGCCGGGGCCGGCGGTTGTCGGGACGGCGACGAATGGGACGCTGGGTTTTGTGAGCGCCTTGCCTTTACCGACGACTTCGACGTAGTCGAGCGGGTCGCCGCCGTTGGCAAGCAACGCGGCAATGGCTTTCGCGGCGTCAATCGCGCTGCCACCGCCGAATCCGACGACGACATCGCAACGCTCGCGCCGGGCCAGTTCGACACCGTCGCGCACGAGCGTAATTGTCGGTTCGCCAGAGACGCTGAACGGCACTCCTTCCGCCGGCGCGGCTGACTTGCGATGGACGAACAGAGGACGTTGTCCAAACCCGGCGACGATGGCGGGAAGTTCTTTCGATCTTCCCGCGCCGAAGACGATGCGCGCGGCGGTTGCGAACTCGAAGGCGATCATGCGCCGAGGTTGTATTTCACGCTGGTCCGAGGCTCGGCCATCATTGGGGCGACAGCGTCGCGCCACGCGGCGTAGTGGGCGGTCTCCTTGTGCGCGGCAGGCGCACCCAAGTTGCGGTAGGTCTCGATGAGCACGAACCGCGTTGGGTCATCCTGCTGTTGAAGCACGTCGAACTGTGCGATGCCGGGTTCTTTCCGGCTGAGCCGCGCGTTTTCCAGGGAGGCGGCTTTGAACGCTTCCACGCAGTCGCCTTTCACGTGGACGTGAACGAGAACGGTGAACATTTTGTTTCTCCGGTTGGATTACCACTGAATGACGCACGAAGCCCATGTGAGGCCGGCGCCGAAGACGACAAGCAGGATCAGGTCGCCGCGCTGGAAACGTCCTTCGCGGGCGGCTTCATCGAGCGCGATGGCGACGGAGGCGGCGCTGATGTTGCCGTAGCGGTGGAGGTTGATGTAGATTTTTTCCTTTGGCGCGCCGAGCCGGTCGGCGATGGCGTCAATGATGCGAACGTTGGCCTGGTGCGGGATGATGCACTTGATGTCGGCGATGTTGAGATTGCATTTCTTGAGGGCTTCCTCGGCGGCCGTCTGCATGGCGATGACGGCGTTCTTGAAGACTTCCTTGCCCTCCATCTTGAGGAAGTGCATGCGGGCGCTGACGGTCTCTTTCGAGGCCGGAAACCTGGCGCCGCCGCCGGGAAGGGAAAGGATGTCGGTCTGGCCGCCGTCGGCGCCCATGCAGGTGGTGAGGATGCCGTGTTCGTCGCCGCGACTGCGGAGGATGGCCGCGCCGGCGCCATCGCCGAAGAGGACGCAGGTGTTGCGGTCCTGCCAGTCCACAATGCTGGAGAGTTTCTCGGCGCCGATGACGAGCACGGTGTCGCACGTGCCGGAGGTGATGAATTGCTGGCCGATTTCGAGTCCGTAAAGGAACCCGGAGCAGGCGGCTTCGATGTCGAAGGCGGGAATGCGTCGGAGGCCGAGCTTTTGCTGGACAAAACAAGCGGTGTTCGGGAACGGCATGTCGGGAGTGACGGTGGCGCAGATGATGAGATCAATTTCGTTTTCGCGGATGCCGGCCTGTTCCATGGCGCGGCGCGCGGCTTCGGTTGCCATGTCGGACGTGCACATCCAGTCGGGGGCGATGCGACGCTCCTTGATGCCGGAACGGCTGGTGATCCATTCGTCGGTGGTGTCCACCATTTTTTCGAGGTCGGCGTTGGACAGAACCCGGTCGGGGACGAACGAGCCGGTGCCGACGATGTGGACCGGCCTAGCTGGCCGCTTGGACCTTGGGTTGCGCAAGTTCGCTTTGGCGGAGGTTGTCATGGAGTTTCTTGATCTCCTCAACGATGTGTTCGTTGAATTGTCCTTCGACACACTGGGCGGCAACGCGAAGGGCGTTCTTGATGGCCTTGGGTGAGCTGGCGCCGTGGGCTTTGATGCAGATGCCGTTGACGCCGAGCAGGACGGCGCCGCCGTATTCGTCGGGGTCGGCTTTGCGTTTGATCGCTTTGAACGCGCCCGACGCGAGTAACGCGCCGATCATGCGGAGCGGGTTCTTCTTGATCTCGTCCTTGATCCAATGGCTGACGAGTCGCGCGGTGCTTTCGCAGGCTTTCAGAACGGCGTTGCCCACGAAGGCGTCGGCGACGATGACGTCGGCGACGTTGCCGAAGAGGTCGTGGCCGTCAATGTTGCCGATGAAATTCAGGCTCGACTGTTTGAGGAGCCGGTGAGTTTCCAGCGTCAGTTCGTTGCCTTTCATCTCTTCGGTGCCGAGCGAGAAAACGCCGACGCGCGGTTTCTTGTAGCCGACGATCTGCTGGGAGTAGAGGCTGCCCATCACGGCGTACTGTACGAGGTTGATGGGATGGGCTTCGAGATTCGCGCCGGCGTCCATGAGGACGAAGACATTTTCCGGCGCGGGCAACAAGCAGGCAAGACCGGGGCGGTCCACCCCCTCCAGCGTGCGCAGTTTCAGGTGCGCGGCTGTGAGAAGCGCCCCGGTGTTGCCCGCGGAAAGAATCGCGTCGGCATCGCCGCGCTTGACGACATCAATGGCGCGGCACATCGAACTGTCTTTCTTGCGTCGGACGGCCTGCACGGGCGGGTCATCCATCGCGATGATTTCGCTGGCGTGAACAACCTCGATGCGCGGGTCACGCGGGCCGAGTTTGGCCAGCTCGGTTTCGATGCGCTGGGTGTCGCCCACCAGGAAGAGACGGGAGATACGGCTTTGCTCGCGCAACGCCTCCACCGCGCCCGCCACAATGTTGCGAGGCGCAAAATCCCCACCCATCGCATCAACGGCGATCTTCATCGGGATGGGTTTTTCAGGCGGCGTTTACAGAGACGACTTGGCGGCCTTTGTAGTAGCCGCACGACGGACAGACGCGGTGCGGGCGCACCTGCGCGCCGCATTGCGCGCATTTCGACAACCCCGGCGCGACGGGCCGGTGCGACGCCTTGCGTGTTCGCAGGCGCATCTTGGACATTCGGCGTTTTGGGACACCCATTTGGAAGTTCTCCTACGTTAGTTTCAACTGGTCCAACGCCTGCCACCGCATGTCCCCGTGGGACACTTTGCAGCCGCAAGCGCCTTCGTTCAAATCCTTCCCACAAACGGGGCACAATCCTTTACAGTCTGATTGACAAAGCGCCCGTTGAGGAAGTTCGAGGATAATATCTTCGCGCATCTGGGGCGTCAAGTCCACGAAGTCTTCCCCTGTCAACTCCTGCAAACAGACAAACTCCGGCACCGCCACCGCCTGCCGAAACACCCGCAAGCATCGTCCGCAACGAAAGGAGGCCTCCGTCCTCAACCGGCCCGTCACCAGCAGCGAATGTCCCTGCAACTGCGCGTGCAACGCGTACTCCACCGGCCGCTCGAACACCACGTCATCGTTCTTCAGTTCGATGATCTCCGGCGACTCGGTCCCCGTGAAGTCCTCGCCCTCGACCGGAATGCGTTTGACGTTGATCTTCACCGCGCCAGTTTTCTCCGCAACGCCGCGGCCACCTCGCGCGGCACAAACCGTCTCACATCGCCGCCCAACAACGCGATCTCCTTGATCATCCGCGAGCTGACAAACGTGTACTCGTCCTTCGGCGCGAGGAAGATCGTCTCCACCTGTGGCGCCAAGTGACGATTCATCAGTGCGAACTGAAGTTCGTATTCGAAGTCCGATACCGCCCGCAAGCCGCGCACGATGGCGAGCGCTTTCTTCCGTCGCGCGTAATCCACCAGTAGCCCATCGAACTCGTCCACCACCACCCGGTTCCATCCGCGCACCGCGGCGCGAGCCAACGCCACGCGTTCGCGGGGAGTGAACAGCGCATGTTTCTCCGGGTTTTCGCCCACGGCTACGATGACGCGATCAAACAGCGCGGCCGCCCGGCGCACCACGTCCAGGTGGCCGTTGGTGATCGGGTCGAAGCTGCCAGGATAAATCGCAATCTTCAAAGTGTTCTCCGTGGTTACTGCGCCACGATAGAATCGCTCGCGAGGCTTTGCAACAGTTTCTTTTCGTCGTGCGATTTGGCCTTGCGCGGGCGGCGTGGGCGGCTACAGTGTCAGCCGTTATGTCAAAGAAACTCCCAGAGATCGTCGAGAACCTGATCGCGTCGTTCCGCGAGCACGGCGGGATCAACCATCTCGACGGCTCCAACCTCCCATCGCGCGACGCGGTGGTCGGGATCACGAAGGACTTGTTGCGGTTGGTGTTTCCCGGTTTCTACGACGCCGAGCCGGTGCACTCAGCGCAAATCCGCGAGTACACAACGGAGCTTGTCGGGAGCATCGCGAAGCGGCTGGAAAAGGAAATCCGCAAGAGCTTGGAGTATCAACCGTGCCCGCATTGTGACCGTCACGACATCGCCGGCACGGCGGCGCGGGTGACACAGGAATTCCTCGCTGAACTGCCAGCGGTGCGGGCGATGTTGCAGACCGACGTGGTGGCCGCCTACGAAGGCGACCCCGCAGCGATCAGCACTGAGGAAACCATCGTGGCATATCCCGGCGTCGAGGCCATCGCCGTGCAACGGATGGCACACCGGCTTTACCTGCGGCACATCGCGCTCATCCCGCGCATCATGACCGAGTGGGCGCACGGCAAAACCGGCATTGACATTCATCCCGGCGCGGAGATCGGGCCGAGCTTCTTCATTGACCACGGCACGGGCGTTGTCATCGGCGAGACGAGCGTCATCGGGAAGAGCGTGAAGATTTACCAAGGCGTCACGCTCGGCGCGAAGAGTTTTCTGAAAGACGCGCAGGGCCGTTGCGTGAAAGGCATCAAACGCCATCCGAACATTGAGGATCGCGTCACGATCTACGCCGGCGCGACCATTCTGGGCGATGTGACCATTGGTCAAGGCTCGATCATCGGCGGTAACGTCTGGCTGCTCGAAGCTGTGCCGCCCAACACGGTCGTCTATCAAGAAGGCGGCCAGACGAAGATGAAGACCACCGCGCGCGAGCGCGACAAGATGGTCGGCCACTCCAAGTAAAACTAGGCGACGCGCACCTTGACGACCACTTTCGTCACCGGCGCCGGTTTGTCCAGCGCCGTGCACGGCATGTGGGCGTCCTCCGGAAACAGGATCACAAACCAACCCGCCGGCACCGTCACGAAATCGCCGTCGCCTTTGTAGAACGCAACGTCCTTGCTGTCGTCGTACTCTTCGGAAAGTTTGAGGCGGTTGATGTTCGCCCAGCCGATCCGCTCAATGCCGGCAGCGACGTACTGGACGTCAATGTGTTTGCGGTGCGCTTCCCATTTGCCCGCAGACTGCGGCTTGGTTTCGTATTGCTGGACGAGCGCGAACACTTTCTCGCCGTCCAACTCGTAGCGACCCACCTCGCGCTTGGTTCGGACCGACGCCAACGCCAGTGCGATTCGTTCGCCCAATCCACCGTAGAGTGCGGCATTCTCGATTCGGTCAATAATCATGGCTTCTAAGTAGCGCACCGAAATCTCCTTTACAAGGCAGAACTCACCGTTACGCTGGCGCGCATGACGATTCGATTCGGCATCCTCGGCGCCGGGAGGATCCTCGCCAAGATCGGCCCGGCGTTCGGCGTGGCACGTGGCGTAAAACTCGTTGCCATCGCCAGCCGCGACGGCGCGCGGGCTGAGGCCGCCGCCCGTCAATACGGCGCGACGCGGGCACACGCTGGGTACGAGGCGTTGATCGCGGACCCGGAGATGGACGCGGTGTTCAACGCGCTCCACAACGGGCTGCATTGCGAATGGACGGTGCGCGCATTGGAAGCGGGCAAGCACGTGCTCTGCGAGAAACCGTTGGCGTGCTCCTGTGCCGAGGTGGACCGGATGTTTGCGGCGGCACACGCGCAACGCCGGCAGTTGATGGAAGGGTTCATGTACCGGTTTCATCCGCAGATGATCGAGGCGGTGCGACGGGTGCGCGCGGGTGAACTGGGACGGTTGCTGCACATTCGCGCCTGTTATGCGACGCGCGGACGCGAGCCGGAGAATCCGCGTTACTGGCCCAACGCGGGTGGCGGGGCGTTGATGGATGTCGGTTGTTATTGCGTGAACGCGTCGCTGTTGTTTGCTGGAACAACACCGGAGCATGTCACGGCGCGGGCGCGATTCGCGAATGGGGTGGACATGACGCTTTCCGGCGTCTTGGATTTTGGCGGCGGACTGGTGGCGCACTTGTTGTGCAGCTTCGAGTCGGAAGGCGTCTATGGCGTCGAGGTCGTCGGCACGGAGGCAAAGTTGGTGATTCCGAATCCGTGGCTGCCGCCGGGCGGCGTGGGCGAGATTCAGGTGACGCGTGGCGGGCAGACGGAAGTGGTGCGGTTGCCGGCACCGCATCCGTTGTCGCATTTCGCGGCGGAGATCGAGCATTTCGCGGAGTGTATGCGGGAGAATCGAGCGCCGACGATGGTGACGGAAGCGGACTCGCGCGAGACGATGCGCGTGATTGAGGCGTTGCGGGCAGATTCCCGCCTTGACTAGCCGGGCATCGCCTCTAGAATGCGCCGCCATTATGAGCAAGATTACTCGCATTCAAGCCCGTGAGATTCTCGACTCGCGGGGCAACCCCACCGTGGAGGTGGACGTCGAACTTTGTTGCGGCGCGCTTGGTCGCGCCGCGGTGCCCAGCGGCGCCAGCACCGGCGAACACGAGGCGTGGGAACTACGCGACGGCGACAAGAAGTATTACCTCGGCAAGGGCGTTCAGAAAGCCGTCGCCAACGTCAACACCGTCATCGCCAAGGAACTCGTCGGCAAGGATCCGTTTGACCAACTTACGATTGACAGCACGATGATCGCGCTGGACGGCACGCCGAACAAGGCTGAGCTTGGCGCGAACGCCATCCTTGGCGTCTCTCTCGCCAACGCCCACGCCGCGGCGAACGCACTCGAACAGCCACTGTTCAAGTACCTTGGCGGACCGAACGCGAAAGTGTTGCCGGTGCCGATGATGAACATCATGAACGGCGGCGCGCACTCCGATGCGCCGATTGACATTCAGGAATTCATGATCATGCCGAAAGGCGCATGCTGTTTCCGCAACGCGCTCCGGATGGGCGCGGAAATTTTCCACGCGCTCAAGGCCGTGTTGAAAGCCAGCAAGCTCAGCACGGCGGTCGGCGACGAAGGCGGCTTCGCGCCGAAGCTCAACAGCAACGAGCACGCGCTCGAAGTCATCGCGCTTGCCGTCAAACAGGCCGGCTACAAGCTCGGCGAGGAAATCTTCATCGCGCTCGATGTTGCCTCCAGCGAGTTCTTCGACAAGACGACGAAGAAGTACGTCTTCAAGAAGTCCGACGGCTCGAAGCGCAACGCCGACGACATGGTGGCGTTCTACAAGGACCTCCAGAAGAAGTATCCGATTATCTCCATTGAAGACGGCTGCGCCGAGAACGATTGGGACGGCTGGAAGAAACTGACCGACGCCATCGGCGACAAGACGCAGTTGGTCGGCGACGATCTGTTCGTGACGAACACGAAGTTCCTGAAGCGCGGCATTGACACCGGCACGGCGAATTCGATTCTCGTGAAGGTCAACCAGATCGGCTCGCTCACCGAGACGCTCGACGCGATCGAGATGGCGAAGGAAGCCAACTACACCGCGGTCATCAGCCATCGCAGCGGCGAGACCGAGGACAACACCATCGCCGACATTGCCGTGGCGACAAACGCTGGGCAGATCAAGACCGGATCGCTCTGTCGGACGGACCGCGTCTGCAAGTACAACCAACTGCTCCGCATCGAGGAGTTGCTCGGCAAGAACGCCGTCTATGGCGGCAAACTTTAAGTTGTTCCGATGAATTGGCGCGCGCTTTGGCTGTGGCTGCAATCGCTGGGATACTGGGTGTTCCTGGCGATTGTGGCTACAGGCGCCGTGATGTTGTTTGTTCCGCTCTGGCATCGGCAGCACGTCTTGCAGCGCGAGAATCGCCGGCTCGAAGCGGAGGTGGTACGGCTGGAGACTTTGGAGAAACAATACAAGAGCGAGATCGAGGCGCTGAAGACGGATCCCACCTACCTCGAACGAGTTGCCCGTGAGAAGCTCAACCTTGTGAAACCAAACGAAACCGTCTTCCAATTCTCGACCAACAATGCCACGCCGCGCCGGTAACCGTCTTGCTTTGTCATTCTGAGCGAAGCGAAGAATCTCACAATGTTCTGTCGAGCATGACCATCCATTCAGAGGTCCTTCGCTTCGCTCAGGATGACAATCGGACATCTTGGTGGCGGCACCAAGATGTCAGCGTGTCATCAGGTGCAGAAATCATTTCCCAAAGCGCGGCGTTCCGCTAAGATGTCGCTCGTCAATATGTTTACCGTCCGCACATTGCTCGAAGGCAAATGGCCAATCCTGTTGCTGGCCGTGCTGCTGGTTGTGACGCTGATCTGGTGCCCGTCGCGTTGGGCGCCGATCTTGCCGGCGGCGCTGCTGGTGTTTGTGTTCTCGTTTTTCCGCGATCCGACCCGCGCGATTCCCGCCGACCCGAAGTTGATTGTGGCGCCGACGGATGGCAAGGTGGTCGAGATCACCACGGTCAACGAGCCGCTCTATTTCAAGGGCGAGGCGAAGATGGTCGGCATCTTCATGTCGGTGTTCAACGTCCACGTCCAGCGCGCGCCGGTCGCGGGTCGGATCGAGTTGATAAAATACTCGCCCGGCAAGTTCCTTGATGTGCGCGACCCGGTCGCGGGCACGGTGAACGAAAACCGTTTTATTGGCATTGCCGGCGCGGACGGGACGCGGTACGGTGTGCGGCAGATCGCTGGGTTGATTGCGCGGCGGATCGTGGGCTGGGCGGACGAAGGCGCGGGCCTGGCAAAAGGCGAGCGCATCGGCATGATACGGTTCGGGTCGCGCGTGGATCTGTTGGTTCCGGTGGACACCGAGGTTGTGGCCAAGATCGGTGATCGCGTGAAAGGCGGTGAAACAATTGTCGCTAAACGAAAATGAATTGAAGCCCGCGACGCCGGAAAATGGCGATCGAGTGAAGATTTACCTCCTGCCGAACCTGTTTACGGCTGGCAACCTCGCGTGCGGTTTCTTCGCGTTGACGTGGATATTCAAGTACAACTCGCAGTCGCTGGATTTCGTGCCGATCCACCGGGCAATCTGGCTGATTCTGGCGGCGTTTGCGTTTGATTTTTTCGACGGTCGCGTGGCTCGGATTACGAAGAAAGAATCGCCGTTCGGCCGCGAGTTCGATTCGCTGGCGGACATCGTGAGTTTCGGCGTCGCGCCGGCGTTCCTGGTGTATCGGATCGTGTTGGAGGAATTCGTCAAGACGGGCTGGATGGTGGCGGCGATTTACCTGGTGTGCGGCGGCATCCGTCTGGCGCGGTTCAATATCCTCGCACAAATGCCCGGCAAGAAAACGTCCGGCGAGTTTGTCGGGTTCCCGATTCCGTCGGCGGCGGGCATGGTGGTGAGCGTGACGATGTTGATCATGTCGTTGCGCGAGCACGAGAAGACGATGGGCGCCTGGCGGTTTGTGTTGCCGGCGCTGATGCTGATCTTGTCGTGGATGATGGTCAGCAACGTGCGCTTCCCGACGTTCAAGACGGTGGAGTGGACGCTGCAAAAATCGGTCGCGGCGTTCGCGACGGTCGTGGTGGTGGCGTTGTTGCTGGTATCGCATTTTGAGGTGACGCTGGCGTTTCTGTTCGTGGCATATCTGTTGTACGGCTTGGTGCGCCCGTGGGTGAGCAAACGCTGGCGGCGCGAGATCGAGGAGGAGGAATCCGACGAGGATTCCAGCGAAAGCTGAACCGGCGTGGGCGAGTTTCGACATCTGACGGTGGCGTTGCTGGCAGGGTTTCTGACGGGTTTCGTCGTCTGCCTGCCCATCGGACCGGTGAACCTGACGGTCATCAACACCGCGTTGCGCAAAGGTTTTTTATCAGCATTTCTTGTCGGTTGCGGCGCGGTCTGCGCGGACTTGATCTATGTGGGGCTGGCATTGGCGGGGCACGCCACATTGCCGCGCGACCCGCGCGTGTTGACGGTGCTGCGTGCCGTGGCAGTAGTCGTGGTGGCCGGGCTGGGGATTCGCAACCTGCTGTTGAAGACGGAGAAATTTGAGGCGAAATCCGAAGCTGTGGCCGAACGGGTGGACGAGCGCTGGCATCATCCGCGTTCGTTCCTGCTCGGGTTCTTGTTGCCGATCACGAATCTGGGGCTGCTGGTGTTGTGGGCGACGATCGTGACGGCGCTGGACTCGCGCGACTGGGTGGACATGGACAAGCACGCGAGCCGTTGGTTTTGCGCCATCGGTGTCGCTATCGGCGCGGGCTTGTGGTTTTTGCTGATCTCGTGGCTGGTGTCGCGGGCGCACAAACGGATTACGCCGGGGGCGTTGGCGTGGCTGGCGCGCGGCTGCGGCGTGGTGTTCCTGGTGTTTGCCGTGCTGCTGGTGATCAACCTGATCTCGCCGAGGATTTGAACGAATGCGAACGCTCTTGATTCTGTTGCTCGCGGCGCCGGCGATGGCAGCGGAGAAACTGAACTGGGACAACGACAACGCCGTGATGACCCACCTGAGCCGAACGGGCGGCCAACTGATTGAGAAAGGCGTGACTACGCCAAAGGCAACGCTGCTGTCGCAGTTTGCCCGCAAACAATGCCGGCTCGATCTTGCCACGGGTCGCGCTGCCGCACAGGAACCGTCTGAGTTGTACGCGCGCACTCGCGCCAGTGTGATCGTGGTGGTGGGACTGTACCGTTGCAGGAAATGCACCCGGTGGCACACGACCACCGGCAGCGGATTTGTCCTCGCGCGAAATGGGGTCGCCGTGACCAACTGCCATGTCCTGAAATCGGAAGACTCGCAGACCTTCGTTGCGATGAACAGCGCGGGCGAGGTATTTCCCGTCAAGGAAGTTCTCGCCGCCAACGAACCCGACGACCTCGCCATCATCCAACTGGCGCTTCCGCCGTCCGTGACGTTGCCGCCGTTGCCGCTGGCCGCCGGCGAACCGGCGCCGGTGGGCACGCGCGTCCATGTCATCAGCCATCCGGAACGTCATTTCTACATGCTGACCGAGGGAATGATCTCGCGTTACCTCGATTGGCGGCAAACGTCCAGCACGGTCAAGCGCGTCGCCATCACCGCTGATTTCGCGGTCGGCTCCAGCGGCGCGCCCGTGCTCAACGCGCGCGGCGAAGTGGTCGCCGTCGTCTGCGCCACGCACACCGTCTTCTCCGGCAAGGAACACGACAAGCCAGAGCCGCAGATGACATTGAAACTGTGTGTGCCCGCGCATCGGCTGCAGGCGCTTGTCGCGCGTTGACTTGTTGGCGCGCCCGCCGTACTCTGCCGCCCATGTCGCAAAGCAAACCATCGTGGTTCGCGAACGTTTGGCAGCAGACGCGGGACTTTTTCGACCGCGACCCGACCGACCTTGACTCCTACCGGCCCGCGTTGCGCTGGCTGCACACCGCCTGGCACTTCAGCCAACAAGTCGTCCTGGGTTTTCTTGACAAACGCGGCCCACTGCGTTCCGCGGCGCTCTGTTACACGACATTGCTGGCGCTGGTGCCGTTGCTGGCGGTTGTGTTCAGCGTCTCGAAGAGTTTCCTGCGCGAATCCAGCGCCGAGGTCGCGCCGCAGTTCATTGACATGATTGTCGCAAAGGTCGCGCCGCAACTCGAAGTGCTCCCCGCCACCGGTGCAACCAATGTCGCCGTCAGGGCCGGGCAGGTCAAAGTCTCCGACGACGCCCGCCGCGAGGTCGTCCAGAGCATCCAGCAGTTTATCGGCAACATTGACGCCGGCACGCTCGGCACCATCGGCACCTTGGCGCTGATCATTGTGGCCATCCAGTTGTTGATGACCATCGAGCAGACCTTTAACGACATCTGGGGCGTCGCCAAGGGACGCTCCATCTGGCGCAAGGTCATCTACTACTGGGCATCGGTCACGCTCGGCCCGCTCGTCTTGCTGACCGCGCTCACGATGACGGGCAGCGCCGAGTTTGCCGACACGCTGAACAAATTCGTCCACGTTCCGTTCCTCGAACGGTTCCTGTTCAAGGCGATTCCGTACGCGATTCTCTGGCTCGGTTTCGGCGCCTTGTACGGGCTGATGCCCAACACCACCGTCCGTTGGTGGGCCGCCACCGCCGGCGGACTGGTCGCCGGCACGCTCTGGCAACTCAACAGCATCCTCAACACGATGTACCTCTCGCGCGTCGTCACCTACAGCAAGATTTACGGCAGCCTCGGCATCATTCCCGTCTTTCTCATCGGCGTCTATTTTTCCTGGATGATTGTCCTGTTCGGCGCGCAGGTTTCTTTCGCCGTCCAGAACCACACTGCGTACCTCCAGCAACGCGCGAGCGAACGACTTGACCAACTCGGCCGCGAACGACTCGCCTGCCGGCTCGTGCTGCTCGTCTGTCGCCAGTTCCTCAACAGTCTGCCGCCACTCACCATCGAGGAAATCTCCCGACGGCTCACCGTGCCCGGCTCGTTGATTCGACGGCTCACCACCCGCCTCGCCGAGGCCGGCATCCTGACTACCACCGGCACGGAACCAGCCCGCATCCAGCCCGCGCGTTTGCCCGACACCTTTACCGTGGCCGATGTGTTGCACGTCCTCCGCACCAACAACGGCGGCGCGGCCAGCGCCACGCGCGACGATGACATCGTGGAATCGCTTCTCGGCGACTTGCGCGCCGCGGAACGAGCCGCGTCCTCCAACCTGCGCTTCAGCGACCTGGCCGCTCGCGCCGAGAAAACGTGACGCATGGCCGAAACCGTTTCCCGATTTGCCCGCACCCTTCGCCGTCTCATCTGGCTGGCGGCGCTGTTGTTTGTGCTTCAAGTCATCGGCGCGATTGTTGGATTGCCGCGCCCACTGTGTGATTGGCTGCTTGCCAAGGATCTCCAGCCGAACGAGACGCCCCGCACCATCGTCGTGCTCGGCGGCGGCGGCGTGCCGAGCCAATCCACGTTGATCCGACTGTATTACGCCGCCGAGTTCGGCCGCAGCCTGACCGGCGCCACGTTCCTTGTGTCATTGCCGGCAGACGAGAAACCCGATGAAGCGAGTGTCGGACGGATGCGCGACGAACTGGTCATGCGCGGCATTCCCGCGTCGCAAATCCGGATGGAGACGCGGGGGACGAGCACGCGCCATCAAGCCGTGAACATCCGCTCCCTGCTCGGCGACGAGGCGCGACAACAGCCGTTGGTAGTGGTCACTTCCGGTTTTCACGTGCGACGGGCGGTGCTAGCGTTCCGGGCCGTCGGTTTCACCAACGTGCGCGGTCTGCACGCTGGTGGTGTCGATGTCGAGGCTGACCTCGGCTGGTTTACCGGACTGCGCTACGGAGTCTGGAACAACTGGGCCAAGGAAGCCGAACTCATGCGCGAGCTGTTCGCCATGGTTGTTTACAAAGTCAGTGGTTGGATTTAGCGCGACCGCCATCGGCGGCCTTTACGACGCGCTCAAGTCCATCCGGTAACGCACGAACTCCGGGTGCGGACTCGGCGTCGGATCCGGCCGAAACGGCAGCCGCGCGATGAACGCCCACGCCGGTTCGTTGTCGCGGTGAATCTCCACGACCGCCACGCGCGCCCCCAACGCCGCCAATTCGCGGAACGCCGCCGCCCAAAGCCGCAACAACACGCGCGGGTTGCGGTTGTCCGCGGCCTGCGAGAACGAGCCGATCTCCCAGGCGTTCGTCTCCTCCGGCACCGGCCGCAGCTCGATGCAGCCGACCAGCCGTCCATCGCGTCGCGCCACAATCCACCGCACCCGCGGCCAAGTCGCGCGCAACAACTCCGGCGTCCGCTTGAACTTCAACGGCACCCGCGCGCGCGTCTTCCGCGTCTCGATCAGGAGAATCAACGCCGGGATTTCTTCCGGGACCGACGGCACGATCGCCACGCTGCCGCTGCGCAGACGACGGTCGCGCGCCAACAACGCGCCCACATCGCTGACGCCGACGCGCTGGCGGACTCGTTGCAGGACCTGTTCGGGATTTGTCTTCACGCCGCTGTGCTATACTGCCGCCCTCGATGTTTCGCAAGAACACCATCGCCAACAGCCTCCGTGTTGCCTGCGACCTCGCGCAAGTGGCGGCGAGCCGTTGGATGACGGACGCGCCGCCGCGCCGGCTTCGCCAACTTCTCCGCCACGCTTTCGACAACGTGCCGTACTACCGGCGCCTGTTCGCCGAGGCGGGAGCACGGCCGGAACAAATCCGGAACTTCTCCGAGTTGTCGCGCCTGCCGCTGCCGTAACGGGCTTCACGTGTTCAACGACTTCATCATCGCCGAATTGGTGCCGCGCGAAGACGGCCTGTGGCGCGTGGTGCTGACCGACCTGACCAACTTCACGATGCCGTTCATCCGCTACGACCAAGGCGACCTCGCGGAACCGGTCGAGTCACCGTGTCCGTGTGGACGAAACTTCCCGCAGTTGCGTCTGCTCGGCGCGCGCAGCAGCGATCTCGTTCGTCTTCCCAATGGCGGCACCGTCTCGGCGTTGCGCGTCGGCATCCCGTTGAACGGAGTGCCCGGTGTGGATCGGTTCCAGATCGTCCAGGAATCGCTCACCCGAATCGTCGCGCGTGTCGTCCGTCAACCCGGTTGTGATCAACTTGCGTTGGAGCGTGCCGTCGCCGAGATGACATCACAGTTGCCGGGGCTGCGGGTCGAACTGGAAATAGTCAGTCATCTACCGCCCAATCCTTCCGGCAAATTCTCCCAATTCCGTTCCTCCTTGCCGGCTACTTCGACTTGATCTGCGTCCAGAGTTCGTCGTAGAGCTTGGTCTTGTCGCCGAGGTCTTGGAGGAACTCCAACTTCTTCATCATCTCCGGCGTCGGATAAATCGCCGGGTTCTTCCGGTCATCGGGGTTCACGAACTCAAGCGCCGCTCGGTTTGGCGTGGCGTAGCGGATGAAGTTCGCGAGGCGCGCGCCGGTCTTCGCGTCGAGGATGTAGTTGATGAATTTCTCCGCAAGGTCGCGATGCGGCGCCTTCGCCGGAATGCAGAGGCTGTCGAGCCAGATCTCGCCCCCTTCCTGCGGCACGAAGTACCGGGTCTCCGCGTCTTCCTTCATCCCGCGCACGGCGTCGCCGTTGAACACCAGGGCCATCGCGGCGGTCCTGGCGAGCACCTTGTTCTTGCCGCCGACACCGCCCTCAAAACCGAGCGATCGCTTTTTGGCATCGAGCAACAGGTCGCGCGCCTCCTTCAACTCGTTCGGGTCGGTGCTATTGACGCTGCGCCCCTTGTACTTCAATGCCGCGCTGAAACACGGGCGCATATCGTCCATCAACAGGAATGGCCCCGGCTGTTTCGCCGGGTCGAAGAGCAGGCCCCACGTCTCCTCGGCGGGCTTGCCGCGCATGTAGAGGCCGACGGTGCCCCAGAGATATGGCGCGGTGAACTTGTTGCCGGGGTCGAACGGCGGGTTGGCAAACTGCGGATCAATGTTCTTGAGGTTCGGGATGTTCTCGTGGCGCAACTCGGCCAGCAGCCCGTTCTCGCGCATCGCGGTCACGACGTAGTCGGACGGCACCACGATGTCGTAGAGCGACGCGCCGCCGCCCTTGAGCTTGGCGATCATGCTCTCGTTGTCCTCGTACAGGTCGAGCGTGACCTTGCACTGGAACTCCTTCTCGAAGTCCCGGACAATCTGCGGGGCAATGTACTCGCTCCAGATGAACACATTCAGCTTGTTCACCGGCCCGCCGCACCCGGCCAGCAGCAGGAGCAACAGCAAATATCGTTTCATGATCGTCGTTCCTTTCCTTGCAGCCACGCGAAGCCGAGCGTGCCGAGCACCGATGCCAGCACGATCAACGTCGCCAGCGCATTGATGTCCGGCGTAATGCCGCGTTTCACCGACGCGTAAATCAAGATCGGCAGCGTCGTCGCGCCCGGTCCCGTGGTGAAGAAGCTCACGACAAAATCATCAATGCTCAACGTGAACGCCAGCATGCCGCCCGCAATCACGCCGGGCAACATCAACGGCAGCGTGACATGCCGGAACTTCTGCCACGTCGTCGCGCCGAGGTCGTGCGCGGCCTCCTCGATGGCGGGATCAAGTCCGGACAGCCTCGACCGGACCACGATGGCAACGAACGGAATCTGGAACGTGATGTGCGCGACGATCATCGTCGTCATTCCCAGTTGGAACAATCCCAGCCAGTCGCGCACCAGCGAGTAGAACAACAGCATCGCCACCGCCATGACGATATCGGGAATCACCACCGGCACGTACATCAGCCACGAGAAGAACTTCTTGCCGGGGAAGCTGTAGCGGCTCAGGCCGTAGCCGAGCATCGTGCCAAGCAGCGTCGCGATTGCCGTGCTCGCAATGGCAAGGATGGCGGTGTTGCGCGCCGCATCGAGTTTCTCCGGGCTGTCGAACAGTCGCGCGTACCAGGACAGCGTGAAGCCCGCCCACGGCCCGCCGTGTTTCGCGGCGTTGAACGAATAGACAATCACCACCGCAATCGGCGCGTACAAGAACGCGTACAACAACACCGACACCGGCCAGAGCGCGCGCCTCATAGCAACGTCTCCTGCGCGCGTTCACCCGCCGCGCGCGCGTACACCCAGAGGCCCGTCATCACCAGCGCCATGCCGAGGAACGCGATGGCCGAGCCGAACGGCCAGTCGCGGCTCGCGCCGAACTGTTGCGCGATCGCGTTGCCGAGCATCACCGTCTTCGCCCCGCCGAGCAAATCCGGAATCACGAACTGACCGGTCGCCGGGATGAACACCAGAATCACACCGGCGACCAATCCCGGCGCGACCTGCGGCAAGATCGCGTGCCAGAACACCCGCACTGGTGGCGCGTGCAAGTCTTGCGCCGCCTCTGCGATGCTCCAGTCCATCTTCTCGACGCTGGCGTAGAGCGGCAGCACGAGGAACGGCAGATAATCGCACGTCATCCCGACCAGCACCGCCGGCGTCCCTAGGGGTAGCAGAAGCTGCCAGGCGTAGGTGCGGATGAGCAGGTTCGTCCAAAACGGGATGATGACCAGCGTCAGTGCCATGTTCCGGTGTCGTTCCGGCAACCCTGCGATGAAGAACGCCAGCGGCAACCCGGCCGCGACGCACAGCGCCGCCGTCGCGGCACCGAGCGCGAGACTGCGGAGGATGATAAGCGGATAGACCGGGTCGAACCCGAACACGCCGAAACCGAGGAAGCGTTTGTAGTTCTCCGTCGTCCAGACCGGCAGCAGTTGGCCGTAGGTGCCGCGCGACCAGAAGCTGATGACGACGATGGCCACGAGCGGCACCAGCAGAAACGCCATCACCCAGCCGATGCCCGGCCCGCTGACGAACAGCGAACGGAGCAGTTCCTGCCGTCGCGTCAGGTGTTCGCCGAAATGGACTTTGTGTTTGGAGTTGGCCATCGCCGCGCGGCGCACAGATTATCGGCTTCGCCCTCCGATGTCCACTGGGACAATTGGCTTGCGCAACGGCGCAGAAATGTCTAGATGCAACGCCATGCTTTGCAGGCTCCGACGATTGATCAACCGGCTGCGCGGCTACGATTACGCCCGCGGTGAGGTGCTCATGCCCTCCGCGCGGCGGATCAAGATGTTCCGCGACAACCTCACCGTCGGCCCGCGCGTGCTCGACATGGGAACCGGCTCCGGCGTGCTCGCCAAGCTGGCGCTGGAAAAAGGCGCCGCCGAAGTCGTGGCCGCCGACGTCAACCCAGCGGCCGTCGAGGCAGCGCGGCAGACCGTGCCGGGGGCGCGGGTGGTGTTGAGCAACCTGTTCGAGAAGATCGAGGGACGGTTCGACACGATCATCTTCGCGGCGCCGTGGTCGGAGGGAACGATCGCGCGCCCGTTTCACCACGCGATCTTCGAGGACGGCGTCACAGGCCGGTTCTTGAAGGACGCGCGCGGACATCTCACGGAGACGGGACGGGTCTGGGTGCAGTACTCGGACGCCTCTGCCGCGAACTTCAGCCTCTTTCTCGGTTGGATCAAGGAACACGGCTACGCGATCCAAAGAGAGTGGACGCTGAAGGATTGGGACCTCTTCGAGAGGAAGAAAGCGACGATCTGCCTCTACAAACTCGCCCCAGGAAACGTGAAGTAGGTCGCCTGCGCGTGGTCTTGTGGCCGGCGGGGCAACGTCTCGCCGGCGGCCAAGCGGCGGGCCACGTCCGCCAACAGACTGGCACCGGTAACAGACAGTTGTACACAGAGGCTCTCGTTGTTGTCGGCGGGTTCGATGGGGATGGACTCCTGGACGATGATGTCGCCGGTGTCGATGCCCTCGTCAACGTAATGGGCACCTCCGGTAACTCCATTTCCGATTGCCGAGGTTGTAGGCCGCTTCTGCGAAGCGGCGGTTTTGTTGAGGATTTCGCCGACTCGCAGAGTCGGCCTACAACCAATTCCCGGTTCGAGAGAGTTACCGGAAGTGCCCATCAATCATCCAACTGCACCAACGCCTCTGGCGGCAGGTACGCGACCGCTTCCTGCCCGACATCGAATCCCTGGTGGCCGGGTTTGACGTTCATGACTTCGACGCGGAGCCGCTGTTCGCCGGCGCGAACGAGGTAGTGGGTTTCGGAGCCGACGTAGATGACTTCCTCGATGCGGACGCGGAGGCGGTGGTCGTCGAGCGGCGCGTCGGCGGGGAGAAGTGAAATCTTCTCCGGCCGGATGGCCTGTCGGTTGGGCAGGAGGTTGCAGGAGCCGAGGAATTGGGCGACGAAGCGGGTGCGCGGGCGTTCGTAGAGGGCTTCGGATTCGTCGAGTTGTTCGATCTTTCCGTTGTTCATGACGGCGATGCGGTTGCTCATCACGAGGGCTTCTTCCTGGTCGTGGGTGACGTAGATGAACGTGATGCCGAGCCGGCGCTGGAGTTCGAGGAGTTCGACCTGGAGTTGTTTGCGGAGCTTGAGGTCGAGCGCGCCGAGCGGTTCGTCGAGGAGGAGGACCTGGGGTTCGTTGACGACGGCGCGGGCGAGGGCGACGCGTTGTTTCTGGCCGCCGGAGAGCTGGGAGGGTTTGCGGTGGGCGAGCGCCGTGATCTGGACGAGGTCCATGACGCGGGCGACTCGTGCCTCGATTTCAGGGCGCGGAGTTTTCTTCATGCGCAAGCCGAAGGAAACGTTGTCGCGGACGTTCATGTGCGGGAAGAGTGCGTAGGATTGGAAAACGGTATTGACGGGACGCTGGTGCGCGGGGAAATCGCGTGCGTCCACGCCGCCGATGTGGAGAGCGCCTTCGTCGGGCGTTTCGAGTCCGGCAATGATGCGAAGAAGGGTGGTCTTGCCGCAGCCCGACGGACCGAGGAGCGAGAAGAATTCGCCGTGGCGGATGTCAAGTGTAACGCGAGAGAGCGCGACGACGTCGCCGAAGCATTTTGTGATGTTGTCCAGTTGGACGGCGGCCATGAGACGTTCTGATAACAGATGTGGGCCGCGATGAAAAGGATGATTGATGGCGGCGAGGAGATTGTGTAGGAATCCTTGGAGAGGCTTGGCATGAACCCACGACAAATGACACGCAGAGATTTCCTGAAGACTTCGGCGGCCGCTGCACTCGCCTTTGGTGCTGGGACAAACTCCGATGTTAGAATTGCCGTGGTTGGGCTTGGAGGGATTGACATTCCCGGCAGCGTCGGCGGACGTGGCCGGCAACTCATCAAGTCATTTCAATCGGTTCCGGGCGTCAAGATCGTCGCGTTGTGCGACGTGGATCAAGCAATTCTCGACCACAGCGTTCAGGAGTTTAAGAAACGAGGGGAGAATGTCGCTGCTCACGCCGATTTTCGCCGGGTGCTCGACGACAAGAACGTTGACGCCGTGGTGCTGGCGACACCGAACCATTGGCACGCGCTGGGAACAATCTGGGCGTGTCAGGCCGGCAAGGATGTCTATGTCGAGAAGCCGTGTTCCTACAACATCTGGGAAGGCCGTCAAATGGTTGCCGCGGCCCGCAAGTTCGGGCGCGTCGTCCAAGTGGGCACGCAACGTCGCGCCAGCGCGGCGCTTCCGCAGGCGTTCGAGTATCTGCGCAGCGGCCAGCTCGGACAGATGCGCTGTGCGCACGCGCTGGTTTATCGTGCGCGGACAGGCATCGGAGGAAATCGCCAAGCGCCGACGCCGGTGCCGCAGACGGTTGACTACGATCTCTGGTGCGGCCCGGTGCCGAAGTGGTCGGTGTTTCGCAACCATCTGCACTACGAGTGGCATTGGGTCTGGCTGACCGGCAACGGCGAAATGGGCAACAACGGCGTGCACATGATGGACATCTGCCGGTGGGGCTTGGGACAGAACCAGCCGCCGCCACGCGCGATGAGCATCGGCGGACGGTTCGCGTTCAACGACGCCGGCGAGACTCCGAACGTGCACATCGCGTTCTTGGATTACCAGCCCGTCCCGATCATCTGCGAAATCCGCAATGTACAAGCGGACAAGTCGAAGTCCCTCGGCAAGTGCCGGAACGCTGACAAGGGCATCGTGATTGTGTGCGAAGGCGGTCATTTTACCGGCGATTACACCGGCGGAACGGTGTTCGACAACAAGGGCGCAAAGGTCAAGGAGTTCAAGGACGGTCGCTCGACCAGGGACTTGGAAGTCGCGCACATCGCCAATTTCATCGCGGCGGTTCGTAGCCGCAAGGCCGACTCGCTCAACGCCGAGATTCAGATTGGCCACGTCTCCGCCGCGTGCTGTCACATGGCGAACGTTTCTCATCGGCTCGGCAAGCAAACTTCTTCCGATGAGATTCGGGAAACGATCAAGTCGAACCCGACGTTGTCGGACGCGTTCGACCGGTGCCGCGAGTATCTGCGCGAGAATGGCGTTGATCTCGGCAAGACGCCGGCCGTGCTCGGTCCATGGGTGACGGTGGACGAGGCCGGTAAACTGTTTCGGCGCAAAGATCGCACACCGTTCGTCGTGCCGGAGATCGTATGATGCCCCATCTCTCGCGTCGCAAATTTCTTGGGACAACCACGGCAGCCGCGATAGGGTTGTTGGCCGAAGCGTCTGCGGACATGAAGTATCGCCGGCTCGGTCGCACCAATCTCAAGATTTCCGAAATCGGATTGGGTTGCGCCAGCGGATTACGCTCGCAGCAACTTGGGCCGGAACTTTTCAACCGGTATCGCGAGGAGCTTCCGGCGATTGTTCACAAGCTGCTGGAGCTTGGCGGCAATTTCGTCGCGACCTCCGCCAGTTATCACGACACCGAGGAGATTCTTGGTCGCGCGCTGAAAGGCTGCCGCAAAGACGCGCTGATCTTCACGGCGACAAGTCCAAAGCGCGACGCAAAGTCTGTGATCGCCGATTGCGAGCGGAGCCTGGTGCGGTTCCAGACCGACGTGATTGACGGTTACTTTGGGCACGGCGGCTGGAGCGACGCCTTTTACGAGGCCGCGCAGAAGCTCAAGCAGCAGGGCAAGATACGTTTCATCGGTATGAGCTGTCACATACCGGCAGAGCATCGCGTGCGAATCGAAGCCGACCAAGTGGATTTCATTCTCCAGCCGTACAACTACATGAACCTGGCGAAGTGGACGGAGAAGACCGACCGCGTCGGCACGGAGGAGTTGTTCGAGTTGTGCAAGAAGAAGGACGTCGGTGTGATGGTCATCAAGCCGATGACCGGACATTTCATTCCGAATTGGGCAAAGAAGGCCGACGACCCGAAGGTGGCGGCGCTGCTCAAGGAGTTGAAGGTGCGCGGCATCGAAAATCTGTATCAGGCATTCCTGATGTGGGTGTTAAAGAATTGCAACGTCTCCTGCGCCATCGTCGGCATGGGCGCGACGCAGGACGCAGTCGAGGATTGCGCGGCAGTGGCCCAGAAGTTCCGTGCATCCCACGAACGCCTGCTGGAACAATACGCAGCACTGGCCACCGGCGATTATTGCCGGTTGTGCGAGACCTGCGTGTCGGTCTGCCCGGCCAAGGTGCGTATCCCGGACATTTTCCGATTCCAGATGTATCACAACAACTACGGTCATCGCCGGGACGCGCGCGAATCTTACGCATCGCTGGCGAGCCATCAACAGGCAACGGCCTGCACGGCGTGTGGTCGTTGCGAAAAGGTTTGTCCGGGCCGTCTTTCGATTATTCAGAAGCTCAAAACCGCCCACGCGTTGCTGACGTAAACACTCTTACCCCTTCGGTATCGCTTGATTGGAGGGACGCTCAAGACCATTTGCCTTGCAACCGCACTTTGTTTCTGCAATCTTGCGCGGCACAAGGAGGAAGTTCCGTGACACCCGTCTGCAGCCGTCGCCTGCTCGTTGTGCTCGTCGCGTGCCTGTTGGCCGCCGACGCCGTCGCTGTCGTCCTCAAGTCCCGCCGCTTCGAAGGCGGCGAATACGTCCTTGTCAGTGATGTCGCCCAGTTCTACCACCTCGGCCGCAACACCAGCAACGACCGCGACGCCGCCTCCTATCGCGACCTTGCCGGTGAAGCTGACCGGCGCGAGATCACACTCAATGGCGTCCAACACTGGCTCAGCGCCCCGATCCACTCCTCCCAAGGCAAACTCTGGGTCTCCGCCACCGACATCCTCAAAACCATTGATCCCATCCTCCGACGCGGACGCCCCACCAAACCCGTCGCCGTCCGCACCATCATCCTCGACCCCGGCCACGGCGGCAACGACCGCGGCGCCAGCGGCCGCACTGGCATCGAGAAAGTGTTGACACTTGATCTCGCCAAGCGCCTTCAAAAGCAACTCGAAGCCCGCGGCTTCCGCGTCTCGCTCACCCGCTCGACCGATCGTTTCATCCCGCTCGAATCGCGTCCCGAGATTGCCGCCCAAAAACACGCCGACCTCTTCGTCAGCCTCCACCTCAACTCCGGCGGCAACGCCGACGGCATCGAAACCTTCTGCCTCACCCCCGCCGGCGCCGTCTCGACTGCCGCGTCGTTTCGCGGCTGGCAAAAATCGCGCGACGCAGATCCCGACCGCGGCAACCGCGCCGATGAACAAAATATCTGGCTCGCCCATTGCGTCCAGAAATCCCTCATCCGCGCGACCGATGCCTACGACCGCGGCGTGCGGCGCGCGCGTTTCGTCGTCATCCGCGACGCGCCGTGTCCCGCCATTCTCGTCGAAGGCGGTTTCCTCACCAATGCCGCCGAAGAACGAAAACTCCTCAACCCCGATTACCGCGAGCGTTTGGCAAAAGCCATTACCGAAGGTATCTTATCCTACAAAACCGGCGTCGAGCAAAAGTAACTTCGTGTTATGTTCCGCGACCGCACAGATGCAGGACAGAAGCTTGCACAAGCGCTCGAACGTCTCCGCGCCAGTCGTCCGCTCGTCCTCGGCCTGCCGCGCGGCGGCGTGGTCGTCGGCGCCGAGATCGCCCGCACACTCGCCTGCGACCTCGACGTGTTGCTTGTGAAAAAACTTCGCGCGCCCGACAATCCCGAACTTGCCATCGGCGCGCTTTGCGAAGAAGGCCAGCCTTGGCTCAACAAGGAACTTGTCCACCGCGCCGGTGTTGACCAAGCTTACCTCAACGCCGAGATTGCAGAGCGCGCCAGCGAAATGGCTGCTCAGTCCCGCCGCTACCGCAAAACCAAGCCGCGCGTGCCGCCCAATGGTCGCAGCGTCATCCTCGTGGACGACGGCCTCGCCACCGGCGCCACCATGATTGCCGCCGCTCAAGCCATCAGTACGTTCGGCTCGCGCGACATCATCGTCGCCGTTCCCGTTGGTCCGCCCGACACCGTCGCTGCCCTCCGCAAGCTGCCCCAAGTCCACGAAGTCGAGTGCTTGCACACGCCACTATGGTTTGCCGGGGTCGGCCAGTTCTATGACGATTTCTCGCAAGTTGAGGACGAGGAAGTCATGGACATCCTCCGTCGGTTCGTGTAAACGCGGCTTGCGATGAAAGAGATCACCGTCCGCACTGCGCGCCGCGATCATTTCGTGGACATCACCGCCGAAGTCCAACAGGCCGTCGCCGACTCCGGCGTCAAGGACGGCGTCTGCACCGTCTTCGTTCCGCACACCACCGCCGGCATCACCATCAACGAAAACGCCGATCCTGATGTCGTGGCCGACATCCTTCACGCGCTCGACAAGGTCGTGCCGTGGACCTCGCCACACTACCGCCACAACGAAGGCAACACCGCCGCCCACGTCAAAGCAAGTATGATGAGCAGCAGCGTGCAGGTTCTCGTGAAGAACGGCCGGCTCCAACTCGGCACGTGGCAAGCAATCTACTTTTGTGAGTTCGACGGTCCGCGTACGCGCAAGGCATGGGTTCTTGTATCATAGGGCAGAAATGCCGAGCTGTTCCTATTTGCGAAATCCGGCGATGGTGAAAAAGTTTTGCAGGAGCTTTTTCCCGTCGGGGTGTTCGTCGTCGTAGTTTTCAGGATGGAACTGCGTGCCGTATAGCGGACGGGTCTTGTGCTTGATGGCTTGGATGCGACACTCATCCGTCGAGGCCAGCACGTCGAACTCATCCGGCAGCTTCTTGAGTTCCCACGCGTGCATCTCCTTCACGGTGATTCGGTCACCGAGACCGTCGAAGATCGGGTCGCGCTTGAGGATTTTCACCTGATACCATCCCCATTCCTTGAACTGGCCGGGCTGATACGATGGTCGGAGGTCTTCTTCACCGGGACGGAGCTTGCGCATGTAGCCGATCGTGCCCCCGAACGCCTGCGCGATAAGTTGATGGCCACCGCAGAAACCGATGGCCGGCAACCGCGTCTCGCGGACGAGCCGGTAAAACTGTTCGAGGTAATCCTTGTTGATCCCCTTGTCGAGCCGGTCAATCAGCAGCGCCTTGAAGTTCGTCTTCGGAAGGTCCTCGACGGTGATTTGGGTGTAGTGAACGATGACGCAACGCAGCCCCGACAACTCCGGTACGCGCGTCCGGATCTTGGTGAGGTACGCGAGGTGCCCTTGCCCGGCGGGTTTCTTCAAGCCCTCGCGCACGGTATCCGGATGCGTCATGTCAATCAGGCAGACCGCCGGCGGTTTGGCGGTGGTCTCATCGGCAAGCTTGTCATAGACCTGAGCGATCCCATCGAGTAATTCAGCCCGAAGTTGGCACGAGTGCAGAAGCAGGAACAAAGAGAATGCAGTGCCGATGGTCTTCATACGAGTCGAGTTGTACTCGAATCCAAGCCGTTTGTCCAAGATGACCTTGCCTGCTCTTGGTGGTTGGAGTAGAAGTCTTCTCACTATGAGCTTCATGATCTCTCGCCGACGGTTTCTCCAAACCACTTCCGCGTCGCTGGTGCTTTCCGCGCTCGGCGCGCACGGACTCGACATTGTCAACAAAAAGCCGCGACGGGTCGGCTTGATCGGCGCGGGTTGGTACGGCAAGAGCGATTTGTGGCGACTCGCGCAGGTCGCGCCCATCGAGATCGTCGGCCTCTGCGACCCGGACAAGCGCATGCTCGCCGGCGCGGTCGAGATCGCCCAGCAGCGGACAAAAAAAACGCCGCGCACCTTCAGAGACTACCGCGATCTGCTCAAGGAGAAACCGGAGATCGTGCTCATCGGCTCGCCCGATCATTGGCACGCGTTGCAGATGATCGCCGCGGTCGAGGCCGGCGCGGATGTTTACGTGCAGAAGCCGATCAGCGTGGACGTGTTCGAAGGCGAAGCGATGGTCGCGGCGGCGCGCAAACACGGACGCGTCGTGCAGGTCGGCACGCAGCGCAAAAGCACGCCGCACCTGATTGACGCGAAGAAACGCGTCGTCGAAGCCGGGCTGCTCGGTACCGTTGGCCACGTCGAGATGTGCTGTTATTTCCCGATGCGCGCCAACGGCAATCCGCCGGTCGAGCCGGTGCCGGATTTTCTTGATTACGAGATGTGGACGGGGCCTGCGCCGTTGCGGCCCTACGACGGCCTGCCGCACTTGCGTTGGTGGCGGACGTTCATGGAATACGGCAACGGCATCACCGGCGACATGTGCGTTCACATGTTCGATACCGTCCGCTGGATGCTCGGTCTCGGTTGGCCAAAACGGATCAGCGCCACCGGCGGCATCCTCGTGCAGAAGGAGGGCAAATCCAACATCGCCGACACGCAGACCGCCATCTTCGAGTACGAGAAGTTCAACTGCGTCTGGCAACACCGTTCGTGGGGCGGCCCGGTGGACCCGGAGTATCCGTGGGCGCTGTTCATCTACGGCGACAAGGGAACACTCAAGGCCAGCACGATGCGCGCCGATTTCATCCCCGCCGGCAAGAACAACAAAACTGCGCCGATCCATTTCGATTGCGTTTACGAAAAAGAGAAATACCCTGAAGACGTAAAAGAAGAACGCATCGAGTTGAACGCCGCGCCCGCCACGCGCTTGCACATGCTGGATTTTCTCAACGCTATCGAGCATCGCAGCCGGCCCGTGGCCGACATCGAACACGGCCACATCTCGACAGCAAGTTGCATCCTCGCCAACGTCTCGATGGAACTTGGCCGCCCGTTGGTCTATGACCCGCGCAAGCGTGTGGTCGTGAACGACCTCGTGGCCACTGATCGTCTGCGCCGCGCCTACCGCAAACCGTGGCGGCACCCGGAAGTGGCGTGACGGAGTCGTTCTAGCTCACGGTGCAGTGGCATCCAGTAATGACGGTCACACGCACGTTCAGCAGCCTCCTCGGCGGCAAGTGCCCGTTCCAATTTCGGAAGCGCACTGGTCTGCGCATGATATAGCAGTGTGCGTTGTCTGGTTTCTCGCTTGCAGACCGCGGGATAACGCCCGGCCAGTTCGACGAGTAGTTGTGGCGTCCGCAATTCGCGGAACCAGAACCGAATTTGCATCGGCGTCGGCTGGGCCTGGTTCTGAAACCAATGCGCTTCGACCAGACGCCGTAGCATTGGCCAGTCCTTGTCGCGCTGGGTCTTCTTGGCCTGCACGAGGTCCGGCAACGAGAGCAAATCACAGAGAGTGCCATCCGCGAGTTTGATCGTGGTCCTTCGTTGCCAGAGTCGGGCAAACGGCGCGACGCCGCGCATCTTCGACATCACATCCACGCGTAGCCGCAGAGCGTCCGGATGCCGGCATCGAAAGTGAACAGCGTGCCCTTTGCGAAGATATTTCAACTCGAACGGCGGAACGGCGATCGGTTCGGCTTTGAGGTCATCAAGCGCCTTTCTCAACCGCGCCAAGTTGGCCGGATCAGCCAGAATGGCGAAGTCGGTGTCGCGGCTAAACTCGGCTGCGCCGTAGAACACGCACGCCTGTCCGCCCATGAGCAGGGCGTGGACGCGACGCGCGCGCATCGAAGAAAGGACTTTGCGTATCGGGTTCGGGATCAAGGTCGCCTCCCAGCGCCAGGTAAGTTTGCCAGAGTTTCTCGCTCTCCAGCCAGCGTTGCAGGGGACTGAGCTGATACCACTCAGCCCACTCAGCCCCCACCAGTTCTTCAGGACGTGTCATAATCTCACGGCACAATACCGCCCGAATGCAGGTAACGTCAACCAACCATCCGCCGCAGGTTGCAGCGCCACGGGCGCGGTCAAGTGCGGCGAGTACAATTGCGGCTTCCCCGGGGTCAGCCATTTCGCGACGCGCAGCCGGAAGTCTTTCGGCTCACCGTCGCCGTAATAGACAACGTGCGCCACGTGCGCAACGGACACGCGGTAGATGTCCACGAACGTCAGCGGCTGTTTGCGGTCGCCGCCTTCCAACTCGGCGGCGAATCCTTCCTTCGCCAACTCGCGCACAGCCTTGAGAATCTCCGGTGTGTGGGCTGGCATCGCTGCTCGCAGGCCGCGCTCTTTTTCGCCGGCAGGTTGCGAGATGCGGCCGGGACATTTCTCGAAGTAACGGACATTCGGGTTGGAGGCGAGTTCAGGCAACGGCGAACGTTCGCGCTGGCGGAAGTTCTCGTCGCACTCGCCGCTGAGGCCGGTGACGATGACGCCGCAGCCGCGTGCGACCGCGTCGCGGATGGCGTTGCACTCGGCGTTGCTGAGACAGGTCTGGCTGGCGACGATGAGGACGTCGCGCGGGCCGAGTTGCGCTAGATGCGGTTCCTTGGCAACCCGATAAGCGATGCGTCCCAACAACGCCTGCTCGAAGCCGAGCACGCTGTTGTAGGCCGTGCTGTGGTTGAACGCCAGCGACCACGTCGAGTGATAGACCCAGACGTTGGCGCAGGGCTGTGAGCCGACGTAGAGCGATTCGTTGGCGCGGTTGAAATGCATGTAGCGTTTCATCGCCTCGTAAAACGCCGGCTGCTCGAAGAACGCCGAGCCGTCGCGTTTGTCGCCGGAACGCAACGCCCACGTCGCCGTCAACATGTGTCCGCCGCACGCGAGACATTCGGCCATGTCGAGCTCGACGGGCTTGGGATCGGTCGGCAACGTGATGCTGCCTGTGGGTTTGCGGAGCCAGTCGGTCGAGAGCGCGATACGACCGATGGCGGTGCCTTCCTTCAAGTGACGCACTTTCGTGACCAACTCGCGGTCGAGCACCTGCGGCATGTCGTGGCTCTCGGCGACGGCGAGGTCGAGATAATCGCCGTTGTCCGGCAATAGCCGCGTCCGGTCCTTGCGCCAGAGCGCCGGGCAATCCTCATAGGTCACCAGCGCCGCGCCGGGTTTGGTGCGATGGACGAACTCGCGCATCTCGCGCAGCCGGCGCCCCATTAGGTCCATGCGAAACCGGATCCATTCCTGCCAGATGGCGTCTTTCGTGGCCCATTGTTGGGGGATGCGAACGTTTCGGAAATGCGGCAGGCCGAACCGCTCGCGCGGGTTGGGATTGTGCTTGGTTAAGTAATCGCGGAACGCCACCTGACAACTGTCACAGTGGCAGTCGTAGGCCGTGCCGTCGAACTCGACACCGTCCATGTCGGCGTCCAACAGACAGCGCTTCATTACGCGCTTCAGATACGCGATGAAATCGTCGTGGATCGGACACGCCTGCCAACGCCACGTCGCGTTGCCGTAAGTGCGTTTGTTGCCGGCGGCGTCACGTTGAATCCAGTCGGAGAGGTTCGGCACCTCGTCGAACATCGTTTCGTAGATGATCGTGCTGAACTGATGGTAACCGAGCACGCGGATGCCGCGGGCGTGGGCGCGCCTCGTGAAATCGGCGGCGCGTTTTATCTCGGCGTCCTCGGCTTTCAGGCCGAAGCCTTTGTAGAAATGTGTCGAGACGCAATTGACCCCGGCGGCGGCGAGCTTGTCGAGGATCTCGTCGCTGTGCATCCGCTCGTACCAGCGGCGCACCCAATGTCCCGTCGCGCGCCCATCACCGACGCCGGCGCCGGTGCCGCCGCGCGTGTAAAGCTCAATCGGTTCCCACAACGCCCAGACCCAGCGCAATTTGCCCGGCGCAATCCAATCCGGTACGTCGCTGGCTGCCGCTGTTTTTTTTCGGAGGTCGCAGCCAATCCAAAACGCGCCTGCGGCCATCGAGGAGACAACGAGAAACTCACGTCGGCTGAGAGGAGAAGTGCTCACGTGCTCATCCTAGCGAGTCGCTGCGTCTTCGCGCAAGAAAAAGCTTACACGTCGCAGAGTTTGGCGGCATGACGCAGTGCGGCGACCTTGTCGGTCCATGTCGGGATGAATTCGTGCGCGACGTAGCCGGTGTAGCCGGTCTCGACGATGGCGCGCATCACGGCGGGGTAATTGATCTCCTGCTTCTCGTCCAACTCGCAACGGCCCGGCACGCCCGCGGTGTGGTAGTGCGCGATGTAATCCTTGTAAAGCCGTATCCGGCGGATGACGTCGCCGTTCATGATCTGGACGTGATAAACGTCGAACAACAACTTCATGTTCGGCGAACCGACGCGTTTGATCAGCTCGACGCAGAAGTCAACGTTGTCGCCGAAGTAGCCGGGATGGCCTTTCATCGGGTGCGAACTGTCGCGGGTGTTGAGATGTTCAAGGCAGAGATTGATCTTCTTCTCCTCGGCATAGCCGATGACACGTTTCCAAGTGTCCACGCAGTTGCGCGCGCCCTGTTCGTCGCTGATGCCCGGCTCGCGCATCCCGGTGAAGGTGATGACGCTGGGACAACCGACCGAGGCGGCGAGGTCAATGCCCTCGCGCAGTTTCGTCTCGACGAACTCGCGGTTGGCGGGGTTGAACGGGCCTTTGGCGAAGCCGTGGCTGCCGACCAACGACACCGCGAGACCCATCTCGCGAATCATCGGGTAATGTTTCTTGTCAATTCCCTCCATCGCGACGAAGCCAATTTCCTTGCAGAGCTTCGCGAGGTCGGCTGTCGGCATGGGATTGTATGTCCAGCCCATGATGGACTGGCGGATGCGTTTGTTGCGGATCTGGGAATCCGGTGCTGCACCCACGGCTGCTGCTCCGGTAGCCATCAAGGTGGTTTGAAGCCATGCACGTCTGCTGAAGAGTGATGTGTTCATAGCGTACCTACTTTAGCATAGAAACGATTGCCGCGTTGACGGCTTTGCGAATCTTCGGAATCTTGTCGGGGTCTGGCAATATCTCCGTCGAACGCAACCCGCCGGCGTTGGGAATCGTGACGAGGTCGCGCGCCATCGCCAACGCACGTTCCCCGACGGCGCTTCGTTTGCCACCTTTCTGAACCAGTTCAGCCAACATCGCGAGCGCCTCGTAATCCTCAAGTCCTTCGCGGACTTGTTCGAGACGGATTGTGCTGAGGGGCCCGTTCGCGCCGGGGTAGGCGAGGTAGCCGTCGCCGTTCGGGTAACGAACCCAGTAGTGGCGTTTGCCGTCGTCGCTCTGGCGGATGAACTTGTGCCAGCCGCGTTCCCACGGGTCGTAGGTGTACCAGTTGATGCCCCAGAACTCGAAGCCGGTCGCGCCATACTTGAAACAGTAGTAGGGCAGCATCCGTTCCGTCGCCAGCAACGGAGTATCGGTCGCCATCTGGCCGTCGCAGGTGAACCAGAAATTCTTTCCCGCCTTTCGCACCTGCTCCAGTTCCGTAACCGGAAAACATCCGTACTGGCCCACGCCCCAGAGGTCGAGCGACTCATCCCAGTCCCGGCAATGCCGCCACGTGCTGGAGTAGATCGGAATCTTGGTGTCAACCTCGTGAATCAACGCGCACAGTTTCTTCATCTGCTCGACGACGAACTCTTGGTTGTGGAAGTGCGGCTCATCGGAAATGTAATAAACAAACTTGTCGCGCCAACCGCGTTGCTTTACGTGTTCCGCGAAGAGACGATACGCCTGCTTGAAGGCGTCGTTGTACTCCGGCGTAAACGGTTCCAACCCGAAGATCTTCTTGGGCGGATACGCCCAGCCGAACATGTAAAAGAACCACGGCGTGTACGCCACCGGCATCCCCAGTTCATCGAGGCAGAACCGCGCGTCCTCGTCGAACGCTGCCGCATCCATCGTCACCTTGCCGTCCTTGTATTGGAACACAGGCGACGGTTCGATGTGGCTGATGCCGAGCCGTCGTTCCGCCATGAAGCGCAGCCATGTCCGATGCGTTTCCTTGTCGCCGTGAAACCGGAAATCAAAGATCGTCTTCAACCGCGTGCTCGTCGGCAACGCGAACGGCAACACGGTCACTCGCACCGGCAACCTCATTGTCCTCAACCCCTCCGCGCGAATCGTTACCTCGCCGCGATACTCGCCTGGCCTCGCGTCTTCCGGCACGCGCACTGTGAACCAAATCGGCTGCGCGCGATTCGCCGCCAACTCAAACGGCGCATTCGGAATCAACGGGTCCGGCCACTCGCCGGCCCAGCCGTCGGTCGCACCGTGACCGCGCGGCACGCGCCGTTGCCAATCAGCGACCTCGGTGTGGAAGTAACCACTCGGATGATCTATCGGCACGAACCCGACACGATCCACTTTCACCGCCGGAAGTTTCGCCTTTCCGTTCATCAACTCAGACACTGACACCTGCACGTTCTTCAACGCTGTCCCGCTACGCAACACCAACTCGAACGGCTCGTATTCGTTGCGTGCGCACTCGACCGACACCGATCGCGCCGGTTTGCCGGGCTGGTCATCGGGGAACACTTTCACGAGCGGGTTCACTTCCCAGACCTGCAAACCTCGCCACGGTCGCGCGCTTGGCACTTTGACGAGTTCACCGGGCAGCACACGACAGAACACAATCTTATCGTGTCGCAACGTGCCGTGCGTGTTCATCGTCAGGTGCAACGTCACCGACTTCGCGTCGCCCGTCGTGTGAATGAATGTCGTGGACTTCACCCAGCCGGCATCGCTGCTGGCCTGCGGATGTGTGCTGACGTACAGCGTCTTCCCGTTCCCGCTGTGCATGTGCGCGTGCAACGCCACCGTGCCGTTGACACCGTCCGCTTTCAGGAAACCGCTGTAGAGATACGTCGCGTTCGGCTCGACCGGAATCGGCTCCGACCGCCAGCCGGTCCAGTTCGGCTTCACGTCCGCCGGCACGGTGAACTCCAGGCTCTGTCTGCCAAACTTGCCGGAGCCGGAGCGCGTCCAGCCATTGGCGCCGTCGTGAGGCGCGAGGTTCAACGGACTCCTGAGCAATTGCTCGTGGTCGTATTCCGGCAGGAGCGGGATTTCGCTGACACTCCGCGCCGGCAATGCCGACGCGGGGAACAAACCCCGCGCCTGCACGATCACGTCGCCGGTCGGCTTGTCGTCGGGGTTCAAGACGCGAACCAACGTGCCGGCGTCGGCGCGTGCCTTGTGAAACGTCAGGCGCTCGACTTCGCCGACCGTCACGCGCAAGGACGGTTTGTCGCTCGTCTCGACAAACTCGGCGTCGTCGTACCACGCCCGGCCGGTGCCGCGCAGTACGGTGCCGATGGTGACGTTGTTGGCGGTCGCCGGCACGGTGAAACTGAACGTCACCTTCTTCCAGTCGAAGTTGCCGCTGCCGGCGTCGAGCATTCGGTTGAGCAACATTGGTTTGTCGCCGTTGACGTGCAGGAACCAGCCGGCGCTGCCGACAACGTTCTCGGCGCGCACCCAGCCGGTGAAGCGATAGCCCCGGCCGGGCGTGACCGGGATGCCGGTCTGCATCCATTTCACCCAAGTCGGCTCGGCGCCCGGCGCAACTTCAACTTTCACGCAACCGCTGGATTTTTCGTAGGTTGCGATGTGTAGTGAGTCGGTCTCGACGGCTTTCCAGCCGGTCGTGCCGTTCTCGAAATCGCCGTTGACAAACCCGGCGGCGAGGAAATCCGGCACCGGCAACGCCGCGTCGTTGCCGGCGTAAATGTAAACCGTGGCGGAACGTTTTGGGCCGACTTCGGCGGGCACGAATACGACATCGTCGGAGGAGAGGACGCCGGTGCGTTTCGAGTCGAACAACAATTCGACGCCAGCCTCGTTGCAGACGCGCAATGATTCGGCGCGTTGTCCCGCCAACGCGCTGACCGGCGCTGCGACCGGCTCGCCCGCGACAGCGTTGGAGGAATTGTTCTCGATGGTCACTACCAAACGTTGTGGCCAGTAGCCGCCGTTGGAAAGATACAGCGGATGATGCCACGGCGCGGCAAAGGTTGATGACATTGCCAGCAGCGCGGCCAAGTAGAACGGGCGTCTCGCCCGTTTCTTTGGGAGTCCAAGAGGAATGAACAGGCGGGACGCCCGTTCAACTACACAGAACAAACTTTTCATGCGCGCCACGGACGTGGCCGTTTCTGACATTTCGCGTAGGCGTCGCGAGCGACTTGGCAATCCTCTTCAACATCGAAGTCAAACATCCCGGCGAGGATGAAGTCGGCGCCGTTGTTGAACGAGTAGGGAAAGGCATCCTTCGGCGGAATCGCGCCGGCGGCCATGACTTTGAAGGCGATCCACGGCTTGGTGACGCTCTTCATGAACTCAATGGTCTCCTGGGGGTTCTTGCACCAGTAGCCCGGCACCTCGGAGACTGTTTTCGTGGCTTCCCCGGCGCGCGGCGCGGCGTTGTAACGGTGGTGGTGCAGTGTCTTGATGTAGAAATCCACCGGCAGCTTGGCTTGTTCGACGGCTTGAACGGTTCCCAAACCATGTGCGCCCAAGCCGCAGGGCACATCGAGCAGTTTGATCTCCTCGACAACCTTGGCGATCACGTCGAGTTTCCCATCAGCAATGTATCGGTCAGCGTGGACGCCCCAAATATAGATCGCCTCGGTGCCATCGGTGGCCATCTGGTGCAGCCCGGCGCGATACGACTCGAACTCATCGAGGTTGGCGGTCGAGTAAAGAATCCATTGGATCTTGCCGCCATTCTTGCGGTGATCGTTGAGGACTTTGCAGACGGCGGGCGTAACGTTGACGGAGAGCGTGTTGATGCCGCTGGCCTCGGCCAGTTCGATGGTCTCGCGGACTTTCGTGTCGGTGTTGTACGACTTGACCAGTTTGCCGACGTAGCCCAAACCGTGGGAGTGATGGTACCGCGTCAACAGGTTCCCGCCGAGAATCAGGCGCGTGATGTTGAGCTTGCCGATCTTGCCCATCGGCAACGGACTCTTCGGCGCGGCTGCAAAGCTGGCGCCAGCGGCCAATGCGGTTGTGGCGAGGACAGAGTTACGAATGAATTCACGGCGGTTCATGGTGGTCTCCTATTGTTGGCGAAGATCAACGCAGACGAGTTCCTTGTCGTTGCGGGCGAACAGGCACCGCTGCGCGAAGGACGGGTGGCTCCAGACCATCGCGCGGCCAAACGTTTTGTTGGTCGGCTCGAGCACGTGGAACCGGCCAAGTTCCTCGTAGCCTTTCGGTGAGAGTTTCGCGATCATCAGGTCGCCTTGCTCGTTGAAGAGGAAGAAGCGGTCGTTGTGCTTGACCAGAAACGCTGTGCCGTACCGGCCTTTCTTTCCTTCGCCGGTTGTCGGCACGGTCGTTTGCCACAAGCGTTCGCCGTCGCTGAGCCGCACGCACGTCAACGCGCCGGTGTCAGCGTCGCAGCCGTACACGACCTCGCCCTCGATGAACGGCGACGCGGTGCCGCTGTAGAGCGCGTTCTTCGGCGTGCCTTGCCAGACAATCTCGGCGCCGGTGTCGTTGAGTTTCAACAACGCGCCGACATCCTTGAAACTCGTCGCGAACAGATGTGAACCGGTCTTGCGCGGCGCGGCGATGGCCATGCCGTAGCTCGGCTTGAGCGGCACCGACCAGTTCAGCTTGCCGGTGGCCGGCTCGACGCTGTTGAGCGATTCGCCGTGCCAGATCAACAGTTGCCGTTTGCCGCCATGCTCGATGATGCTCGGAGGACAGTAGCCCGGCTCCGCCGCCGGCAACGCGCGCCAGCGTTCCTTGCCGGTGTTTTTGTCGAGCGCCAGCGCGACGCCGTCCTTGCTGCCGACAACGCAGAACAACGTGTCGCCGACGATCAACGGATGCGACGCGTAGCCCCACACCGCGGTCTGCGCGTTGTACTCGGCGTTGAGGTCTTTGCTCCAGATCACTTTGCCGGTTGCCGTGTCGAGGCAGGTCAGGTTGCCTTCCGCGCCAAACGTGTACACCTTGTCGCCGTCCACCGTCGGCGTGCAACGCGGTCCTCCGCTGTAGGCGATCTTGTACGCACGGGCGTATTCGTGTTTCCAGAGCAGCTTGCCGGTTGCCGCGTCGAGACAGAGCACGCGTTCGGTCCCGCTCAGTTCATCTTTGCCGAATGGGTTGTTTTTCGTCTCGCCCGATTGCCGCACGTAATCCATCACGAACACCTTGCCCTTCGCCACTGCCGGCCCTGAGTAGCCGAGCGCCACCGGCGTGCGCCATTTCACCGGCAATCCCGATGCGGGGATTGTTGCGATGACGCCGCTCTCCCGCCAGACGCCGTCGCGTTGCGCTCCCATCCACTGCGGCCAGTCGTCGGCGTGCGAAGAGCTGACCATCACCAGCACTGCTAAGATCATTCCGTTTCTCATTGTCTCTCCTTTTCCGTCATTTCACTTGCCGGCGCAGGAAGTCGAGCAGTTGGGTCACCAACTGCGCGCGGGCGGCTTCGTCGGAGCCGCGCACGGCCAGCCGCTGCGTCGCCACCTGGCCGCCGGGAGTTTTCAGCGCCGCCAACGCCCACTTGCCGCCGTCGGCCTCCTGTGGCTGACCGACCGCCAGCGCCCACGCGCTTTGCGTCCGCTGCGCCGCGGCGAGCGCCAGCTCCTTCGCATCCGATGCGGACTTCGCGCCGAGCAATCGCGCGAGTGTTTCCTCCGTCGGCGCGGCGTAGGCCCCGGCCAACGCAGTCGCAGCGCCCGTGGCGCTGTTGAGGGCGGCGGCAAGTTGGCCACCGGTGCAAACTTCCGCCAGCGCCAGTTTACTGCCCGTGGCCTTGAGCTTCTTGATTACGGCGTCCTCCAGCGATGAACCATCGTCGGCATAAAAATAGTCGCCCAGCTTGGCGAGGATTTGTTCCTTCAACCGCGCCAACGTCGCCTCCGCCGCCGGCGTGTTCGATGCCAGACTGAAGGTGAAATCCACGCGGCCGCCCTCGAACAACGACGTGATGATTACCTCCGGCGGCACTGTGACCTGATCTTTGATGGTCTGTGTAATCTGCGATTGGCCCACGCCGACGAACCGCAGCGTCAACGACGCGCCCAACGGGCGGACGCCAAACTTCCGGCGCAGATACGGCACCAGTTCGTTGGTCACCATCGCCTGCAACTCGCGCGGCGGTCCCGGCAGCGCCACAATGACCGTCTTGTCCAGTTCAAACACGAGGCCGACCGCCGTGCCGCTGGCGCTTTTCAGGTAAGTGCCGCGCGTCGGCACCTGCGCCTGCTTACGCAGATTGGCGCGGAGTTGTTCCTTCGGTTGTTTCAAGCGACGCGCCATGCCCTCCACGACTTCGGGCTGCTCGCGCAACGAAATGCCGGTGAACTCGGAGAGCGTTTCGCGCGTGACGTCGTTCGGCGTCGGCCCCAGTCCGCCGGTCACAATCACCAACGCGGAATCGTGCACTGCGAATTTGAGCGCATCGAGCATTTCCTCGCGCACGTCGTCCACAATCGTCGAGCCGACGCAATGCACGCCAAGCGGATGCAGCGTGCGCGTCAGGAAATGCGTGTGCGCGTCCGGATAAACGCCGTCGAGCATTTCCCCGCCGGTGATCACGATTCGGTAGTTGAGCCGCGCAGCCGGTTCGGCAGTGGCCGCCACCGCCAGCGTCACCATCAAGATGATCAGAGTTCGTTTCATTGTTTCTTCTCCCCATTGCGTTGTTTCAACCACCGGTGAAAATCGGCGAAGGCTTCGACGATGTGATGCGCGGTGTCGAGCGGCATCAGGTCGGGCGGGTAGATTTCGAGGTAGGTCGCGTCGTATTGTTTCGCCAGTTCGATGAGCGGAATCCAATCCCCTTGCGGAAACCAGCCGCCGCCTTTGTTGGTGCCGAGCGCCTGAAACGCGAGCTTCACCTGACCACGCGCGTCGGCGATGTCGCGTTCGTGGCCCCACGAAACCGTTTGCCTGCCTTCGCTGGTCTTTCCCCAGCCGTTGCTCTGGACGTAGAGATACGGCGTCCGACGGCCAAGCCGCTCGACGATGCGGGCGGTGAGCGGGCCGGTGATGTTGATCCGGTCTTTCGGCGGATATTTGCCGGAGTACGGCAGCTCGGCCACTTTGCCTTTGAGACAGAATTCCTCGATGAGCACGTCGAGTTGCTCGATCATGCCGCACACGAACTTGTCCGGCGTGTACTCCGGCGGCAACGGCTCGCCGGGTTGCGGATGGAAAATCTCGTCCCACGGTCCCGCCGACCACGTGCCGTGGTAGACCGTCACCAGCGGCTCGTTGTGGTAACGCTCGAACATCGCCCGATACACCTGTCGAAGCTGTTTGAGGAACTCGGGGTTGTCGTAAGGCGCGGGAATGCGAATCGGCGCGTTGCGGGTTTTCCCGACGCGATGGGTCGTGTCGTAGAACCGCACCCCGGCCCGCTCGAACCAGCGCGGACAATGCACACCGGCCATCGGGCGGATGTGGAGCGTGCGGCGCGCGCCGGGATGCGAAGCGTTGTACTTCTTGACCTCAGCCAGCAATTTGTCGAACGGCGTCCAGTTGAATTCTTGGTCACGTGGCTCCAGTTCCGACCACTTCAAACGGATTGAGGCCGCATCGAGCCACGGCACCTTGTGAAACGTCTCGACCACGTCCGCCGGCCAATCGCCTTGCTGGACCAACACCACGCCTTCGACGCCCATGCAACAAACGCCCGTCGCCAAGAGGATCAGAAGCTGTCGCATGCCGTGTGGAAGTCTCCAGTTGAGTGTTTGTCGTTCAGCGCACCCCGTCAAACCGCCATGACGGCTTCGCGTCGCGCGTCAACGACGACTGCCGCAACTCGGCGCGGAGCAGTTCAATCGGGATCGGCCCGTGAGTGAGCACGGCGTCGTGGAACTGTTGGTCCGGCAGCTTCAACTCGTCGCGCAGCGCACGGAGTTGGAGACCGCCGAGCAGGTAGCCCGACTGATACAACGGCGGCGCGTGGCCGATGAACCGGCGAATCTCGCTCGTCGCGCCGAGCCGCTCGTGACCGACGCGCTCGACGAAGAACGTCACCATCTCCTCCGGTTTCATTTGGCCGAGGTGGAACTTCAGCGTCACGATGATCCGCGCGGCGCGCGTCATCCGCCAGAACAGCATCCCGATCTTGTCCTGTGGCGTCCGCGCCCAGCCGAGGTCCCAGAACCGCAGCTCGCAATACAACGGCCAGCCCTCGATGGAAAACGGCGTGCCGAACCCGTGCCGGTGTTGTGCGTGACGTGCCGATTGAAAACTCTGGAGATGATGGCCGGGAATCAACTCGTGGAACACCGTCAGCCGCGTGAACGCGCGGTTGTTGCCGCGCATTACCATGAGTTTGTCCTCTTGCTTCATCTCGGCGTTCGCGTAGGCCACCATCATGTGTTGATTGTTGTAAGCTGCATACGGGATCGTCTTCAACGTCTCGGGCGACATCATCGTCATCCGCCACGTCTCCTCGCACAACGCCGGCACGGTGGCGAACCGGTGATTCTTCGAAAACTCGATTCCCTCGCGCGCGATTTTCGCAACCAACTCATCCTGTTCGCCCGGCGGGACAAAGTCCGCTTTCACCTTCGCCAGTGCGGCCTTCCAGTCGTCACCGCACCCCATCGCGCGCGCCGCCTTTTTCATCTCACCCTCGCCCCACGCGAGCTCGCGTTCGCCGATCGCGATCAACTCTTCCGCCGAATACGGCAGCCACTGGAACCGGATCGCCTCCGCCAACCCTTCCGCGCCGACCGGCTCGCCGACGAGCGGATCCTCATCCTTGCCTTTTTGCTTGGCGATTTCCTCGCGCAAGAACTTGGCGTACTCGTCCAGCGTCTTGTTCGCCTCGTCGTACGGCGTCTTCACCCACCACGAGAACTCCGGCTGAAACCCGTTGTAGAACTCGAACCACCGTTTCAACGTCCCGCGCAACTCACCCACGGCGCCCGCCGCCCGCAACGCGACAGTGTGGGGCAGGTTTGTAACCTGCCCTGTTGTTGTGCCGGATGTCGCAGGTTGCAAACCTGCGCCACATTGTTTCTTCGCTTCCTTCGCCAGCTTCGCGATCTCGGCGACCTTCGCTCCCGCCGTCCGACTGTCCAGCGGGTCCTTCCGCGTGCGCGCCTGTTCCAGTTCGAGGATCGCGCCACGGAATTTCAGAAGCGAATCCATCTCCGCCAGTCGTTTCCGGTCGCGCGCAACGGCGGCCAGCGACGATTCCAGTTCGTTTCGCAACAGCAGCCAGTCCACGCGTCCCGACGCATCGAGCTTGTCGAAGTCAATCGCCGCGAGCCGCGCGCGCCAATCGGCGTAAAGTTTCTCCAGCCGTTGCCACCGGGCCTCCGACCACGGCAGATCGTAGAAACTCCCGATGCCGCGCTCGTCTGCCTCAAAGTTCCGAACTTGTTCCGGCATCGTCAGCGTCTTCTCCGTTGCCAGTTGGCGAGGGGTGAAGTTGGTTTGCGGCGCCGCAAAGACACGCCCGATAGCCGCTAGCGACAGCAGCGCAACGATAAGAATGAGATGTGAAGCAAACATGCGGCCAGCATTCTACCCCAACTCCGTCCCGTCGCAACCAAACACATTTTCACAGCGATCCCAACATAGCGAGAAGCCGTTTTCGAGAGCGCGCACACGTTCAGGATGTAGTATCACACTTTGCAAAGTGTGATAGCAACCTCGATAGTCATTCGCAAGCCATGGTTGCCAGCGCGCGAGGCAAAGGAGCGCGTTGAGGTACCAAGACGTAAATACCGTTGCCGCGCATCATCAGCCCGCGCGCTTCCAGCTTTGCCAGATGACGCATCAGGGCCGGGAAGGATATGTCCGTGCGGTCATGCAATTCTTGGAGCGTGCGTGCCCCTCCCGCCAAGGCTTGAACGACCGCCACACGACGGGGATGTGTGAAGGCCGTGGCCAGTTTGAAAACGGTCGTGATCGGATCATGTTCGCGTTGAAAAACAGTACGCAGCGCCGCTACCAGCGCTTCCACAGCGCCAGCCCTCTCGTCATCACTGACCCGATACGACACATAACGGCCCTTGCGTCGGGCAACCAGAAGACTTCGTGCTTCCAACGCTCGCAGGTACTGACTGGCCACAGCCACGGGCAAGCGCAGACGATTGGCCACCGCAGTCACAGTCTGATCGGGTTGTTGCAGCAGGCAGCCGAAGATGCGCAGGCGGTTGCGATTGGCGAGGACGCGGCACGTGCGCCAAAGCGTTGGATGCAAACGTTGGGTAATGGTCACTATCACACTTTGCAAAGTGTGATAGCCTTTGGCAAGCATTTCCTCAAGGTATTCTGCGTTCGGGTGCTCTCAATCTTCTCTTTGCGACGGAACGATAGGTTTGCCTTCCCAGTACCAGACACCGTCCTTCTGCTCCAGAATGCGATGGGCGCTACCGGGAACGGGCGGCGTGTTCACCTTCGGCAACCAACGAGCAAGATCGCGTTTCACGTCGGCGTACTGTGCGTCTTGGGCGAGGTTCTTCCACTCATTCGGGTCGGCTTGCATGTCGTAGAGTTCCTCGGAACCGTCGGCGTAGCGGATGTAACGCCAGTGCTCGGTGCGGATGCCGTGATTGCCAATGTTGTGCGTGGTGATCGCAGGCCACGGGCGCGGCGCGTTGACGTTCTTGAGTTGCGGCACGAGGCTGTGGCCTTCGAGGTCGGACCGCGCGGGGAACGCGGCGAGTTCCAACAGCGTGGGAAAGATGTCGAGCAACTCGGCGGGACGTTTGCACTTCGCGCCCTTGGCGATGCCGGGGCCGGCGAAGATGAGCGGACCGCGTGTTGACCGGTCCCACAACGTGTTTTTGCCGGTGATGAGTTTCTCGCCGAGATGCCAGCCGTTGTCGGTCCAGAGCACGACGATGGTGTTGTCGGCGCGGCCGGTGGCGTCGAGCGCATCGAGCACGCGGCCGAGCTGGCTGTCCATGAATGCCGTGGTGGCGAGGTAGGCGCGTACCAGCGGACGCCATTCACTCAACGCTTTCAGCGTCTTCAATCGCGGCTCGGGCAGGATCCAGTGCAGGTACCATGAGAACGGCGGCGTGTCGTCGCGGTCGTTGTCGAGCACCGGCGGCAGAATGACCTTGTCTTCCGGGAAAAGGTCGAACCACTTCTGCGACGCGAAGCACGGCACGTGTGGCAGACGAAAGCCGCACGCGACGAAAAACGGTTTGTCTTTCGGCGCGGTCTGCAATGCCTCGACGGCGGCGCTGGCGATCTTGTAGTCGGCGTTGTCCTCGTCCTTTTCGGGGAACACGCCCCAGTCCATCGCCGGGTGGCGCGGCTCGGGCAGCTTGGCGAACGGCCTGGGTGCCTTCGGCATGCCGGGCGCGGGACCCCACGTGTTGAACTCGACGGCGCGGTCTTTCGGTTTGATCGAGCCGTCGTGATAAACCTTGCCGCACGTAAACGTCGTGTAGCCCGCGCGCGTGAACGTCTGCGGCAGTGTGACGTGGTTCTTGAGCGACTCGACATCGCGCAAGCCGGGGACGAGTCCATAGACGCCGGTGGTGGACGGGCGCAGGCCGGTCATGAGGCTGGTGCGAGACGGGTTGCAGAGCGGACTCTGGTTGTGGGCGTTGACGAACAACGTGCCGCGAGCGGCGAGACGGTCCATGTTCGGTGTGCGCGCCTGCGGATGGCCGCCGAGGCAACCGACCCAATCGTTGAGGTCGTCAATGGCGATGAAGAGGACGTTCGGCTGCGGCTTGGCAGCGTAAACACTGGCCGCAAGAAACAGTGCGAGTAAAATCGTTTTCATTTGTTCAACACCGCCTGGGCGTGACGGGCGTAGTGGCCGTGGAGGTCTTGCGCGTATTGGCGGAGAGTCTTCTCGCCAAGGCCGCCGCTGTCGCCACAACGATACAACGCCCGCGCGACGTATAACTCGATCAACTGCTGGTTGCGTCGCGTGTTGTCGGTGCCGCTCGGCATGACTCTTTCGAGAGCCACGACAATGTTGGTCTGCGCATATCCGGCAATGCCCTCCTTGCGAAGCAGCGCAGCCAGCGGTTTCGCGGCGCGTTTGTCGCCGAGCGCTTCCAACGCCAGCGACACAGCGCGGAAATGCGAGAACTCATTCGACACTGTCAGCGAATTCACTTTTTCGAGGATCGGCGCGAGCGCGCGTTTGTCCTTCGTCCGGCCCAGCGCGATGATCTGGCTGTCGAGCGGGCTGACGCACATGCCGAACTGCCCCATCCCTTTATAGTTCCAGCCTTTGTCCCACTCCGTCGCCGCGACCGCCTTGGCCAACGTCTCCGCGCCCGCAGCGTCGCCCATCATACCGAGGATGTGCGCGTAGCTCAGTTGTGTTTCGCCGGTTGCGTTGGCATACGCTTCGCGCAACATCGGCTGCGCCGTCTCGAACTGCGCCAGCACAACTTCGAGTCCCTTGAAATTCTGCGCCACCGTCTTGACCGCTTCAGCCACCTTCTCTCTCGGCAACGGGAAGTTGTCCGTCTCGGTGAGGATGCTCTCGGGAAGAATCTCCACCTTCACGAGATGACGCTGGAGCGCCTTGATGTCCAAGTCGCGCGTCTTGGAACCTTTCTTCGCGATCATCGCCGCTGCCACGCCGGCGGCGTAGCCCTGGTTCTGGATGTCGGGCTGCATACGGATCACCGGAATCGCGTCGCGATGCGAACTGACACCGAGCCCCGTCACGATCACGCCGTCAATTCCCTTTGGCAACAGGCAACGCCACGGCACACGCACGTCAATGCTCGCCTTGTCCGGCGGACGCAGCAGGAACATCTCGTGAATGATGTAGCCGTGCGAATCGAAATTGCTCCGCGCGATCACGACCGTGTCGGGATGCGTCCGTCCGAGCATCATGTCCATCGGCGAAAGCGTCGCGTCGCCGACGATCTGCCGGCGTTCACGGCTGTCAACGAGTTGACCGAGGTCGTAGGCTTTCTGGAATTTCTCGCGGCCTGTCACGAGCGCGCGCCAGATATCGAACACGTCGGTGTCGTCCACGAATGTGTAATCGGTGTTGGTGTAACGCTGGCCCAATTCGCGCGGCGGCAACCCGGTTCCCTGGACCGCCATCTCACCCTCGCCGGTGTAACGGCACGCTGCGCCGGCGCTGGCGGCGATGTCGGCGTTGCCGGTGGCGTCCACGACAGTCTTCGCGAGCACCACACCGCGACCGTGCGGCGTGAGCACGACCACGCCGATGACCTTGTTGTTCTCGACGAGAGCGCCTGCGCCGAACGTGCCGTACCAGACGTCCACGCCGGCTTTGCGAAGCTCGCGGCGATACCATTCGCTTTTGTGTTCGGGGTCCCACGTGCGGTCGGTGTTGTTGCTGCCGCCAAGCGTCGTGACGCCCTTGTCAATCTCACGCGTGAAGCCGACCCGGTTGCCGTGATAATACGTCGAGATGTAACCGACGGTGCCGATGCCGCCGAGGCCGTTCAAATACTCCAGCAACAACGTCCGCGCGCCTTGCCGGCCCGCACCGATGCCGGCGGGCGCGCCGCCGGTACCGCCGCCGACCACAACAACGTCGTATTCGCCGAATACCGGCAGCCCGTGCGACTCCACCGGGACGTTTCCGGAACTTGGGCGATAGTTGCCATACGCGCCGGCATCGCGCGCTTCGCCACTGACGCCGCGTTCTGGCTTTGTTCCAGCGACGTGGACGCCGGAAAGTTTCGCTGTCATCTTTGCCAGTGAAGCGGCGGCTTTGCCGACTCGCGCGCCAATGGCCATCGCGTTCACAGGGCGCGAGAGCGCGGGGACAGCGCAGCCGTTCAAGACGAAGATCCGGTCAACGTCGGCGGGCTGGAGACAGTCGAGCGGGAGTTTGTCGGCGCCGGGCCAATCACCGGTGAAAGATTGTTTTGCGCGGAGCGAGTCGGGCGGAACTTGGAAGAGCGTTTCGGAACCGTCAACGGCTTCCTTCGTCCACGTCAGGTCGCGAGCAACTTGCTCGGCGTTGGCGAACGAGCCGAAACCGCCGTCGCGCATCGGAATCTCGAGTTCGTATTCATGGACCGGAAAGACTTTGCCTTTCCGGTCGGTGATGGTCAGCGGTTTGTCGCGCGGTACTTCCTTCTGGGTGGCCGGGCCGCCGACAACGATCCGCCGGAATTTTTGCGTCACGGACGGATAATCACTGAACTTCGCACCGGCGAGGCGCGCGACGGTGCCGCGGTCGGTGGCGTCAATGATGACTTTCGCCGGGATGGCTTGGCGGCCGGAACGATTCGCGATGACGACGCCGGCCGGTTTGCCGTCGGCGTCGCGGAGAAGATCAGCGAGGTAGCTGGCGTAGAGGAACGTGACGTTGGCTTTGAGCAACGCCTGGTCGAGCGTGCGCTTGACTTGCATCGGTGTGACAAGGCGCGGACGGTCTGTCGCCGGTGCTGGTGCGTCGGATTCAACGACGATTTCGCCGAGCAGGATGCGTTCGCTCTCGGCGGTTTTCGCGACCGTGATCGTGAGGCGGCGCGTTGTGGCTTTGAACGGAGCGGAAAGCGGAATCGCTTCGTCGCCCGTGTTCTGGCCGGAGAACTCGTTGGTGACGACGGCGGTTTGTTTGCCGTCGGTGACAGTGACTTTGGCGATTTCAGCATTGCCGGGGCGCTGGAAGGCGAGCACGGTGACTTTGGCAATGCTTTGCGGTTTGCCGAGGTCGAGCGTGAGCGTCACGTCGTCGTCGTACTCGACGCTTTCGCGGGAGGGGTTTTTCCATTTGCCGTCGCTAAGCAGGCTCGGCGGCGTGGTGTCCTTGTGGCGCGCAGAGGCCGGTTTGTCAGCGGCGTACTTGAACGGCAATCCGGTACCGATGCCGGTAAAAACGGGCATCGGCATAAAGACTTCCTTGGCGAGATCGGTCGTCGGCGTCTCGCCCGGTTCGAGCCAGAGCCGGTACGTTGCGCAAATGTCTTCGCCGAGATATGGCCGTGGCGCGACGAGGAAGACGCTCGCACCGTTTTTCGCCGCGGCCAGCGCCGCTTCGACGCCGCCCGACGCACCGCCGACAACGACAACGTCCACTTGCTTGAGGACAGGAATTTTTCCCGCCGGTTCAACGGCTTCCTTGGCGAAGGCGACCAGCGCGGTGAAAAGAAAGAGGACGGTGAGTGTTTGTTTCATGGTTACGGGATTGGACGACAAACCACCCGCTAAGTTCAAGCCGAAAAACTGGCGGTTCTACACCCCACATTTGTCATCCTGAGCGAAGCGAAGGATCTCGCAAGGTCTGCGAGATCAGTTCGCATCGGTTGTGAGGTGCTTCACTTCGCTCAGCATGACACGCTTTTGCGCGGTCGAGCCGGCGGCTCGACCCTACCTCGCAATCAGCCGGCGATGATTTTTTCGAGGCGTTGGTTGAGGTCGTCGAGCGCGAGTTTGCCGCTGCCTTCGACGGTCAGCCAGCCGGTGTAGCCGGCTTTATTGAGCGCGACACGGACGGCGGGCCAGTTGACACTGCCGTCGAGCGGGTCAACAAACTTGCCATCGCCACCGGGGTTGTCGTTGAGCTTGAAGTCCTTGACGTGGCACTTGGCGATGAGCGGACCGAGCGCGGCGATCCATTGTTCGGACGGCGCATATTTGACGTGATTGCCGATGTCGTAGTAGGCCTGAATCCATCGGCTCTTGAAGCTGCGGACGAAGTTCGCGAAGATCGCGGGCTGGACCCAGAGGTTGTTCCAGACGTTTTCGTGCGCGATGACGACGCGGTGTTTCTCGGCGACGGGAATCAACTTCTCCAACGCGGCACGCGAAGCGTCAATGGCTTCGTTGTGCGCCTTGATGTAGTCGGCGTAGTCGCCGGTGCCGACGCTCTTGATGCGGTTGGTCTTCTCGTCGAACTCGATCTTGAACTCGCGCGGCTTCGGCATCGGCATGCCGCCGATCTTGCACGGGACGAGCAGCAGCGCGTCGGCGCCGTAAATCTGCGAGGTGCGGAGCGCCGTCTCGACGTTGGCGATATGCTGGGCACAAACCTTCGGGTCGTTGAATTGCGCCCAGCCGAACAGGACGCTGTGAATGCGCATCTTGAGGCTGTCGGCGGCTTTGCGAGCCGCCTGGGCCTTGTCGGGTTCGACGTTCCAGATGTTGCACTCAATGCCGTCGAAGCCGGCTTCCTTGAGCGGCGCGAGGGTCTGTTCGTCGGGCAGGCCGCGGATAAGCGCCTTGCGGAGTTTTGCTTTTGGTTTGCCGGCGCTGACGGCGGTGCGTGCGGTAAGCGCGAGCGCGGCGCTGGCGACGATGAATTGGCGGCGAGTGATTGTGTTCATCCGTTGAGTTTCCATCCGGGGCGATATTGGTTGTCTTTGCTGATGTATTGGTCCGCTTCGGGACAGTTGGTGGCCTTGAGTTTGGCGGCGTCCCATTCGAGTTTCTTGCCGACACGGTAGGCGACGAGAGAGAGAAGGTTGTGCTCGATGAGCGCGCCGGAGTAGTCGAAGTTGCAGAGCGTCGGGCTGCCGGTCTTGCAGCCGGCAATCCATTCTTCGTGGTGGCCGGGCGATGGCGGGATGAGGTCTTCCGGTTTCGGAGACTTGTAATGCGTCATGTCGCCCTTGGTGGGCATGACGAGCCGGTAATCATAGTCAGCAAGGAGGTAACCTTTGTCGCCTTTGAAGAGCATCCCCTTGAACATCTCATCGCGGTTGAAGATTTTGGAGGGCATGCCGGGTTTCTTGCCGGCATCGTACCAATAGACTTTCACGGGGCCGCGCCAGTTGTTGGCGGGATGATCCCATTCGGCGGTAAGCCATTCGGGACAGGTGTCGGTATTGATGGGCGTGCCTTCGGCTTTGCACGTGGTGGGGAAACGCAACTCGTACGCCCAATAGGCAAGGTCCATCATGTGGCTGCCCATGTCACCGATCTGGCCGCTGCCGAAATCCCAGAACCGGTTCCACGCAAGACATCCGCCGAAATACTCCTTGTTGTACGCATGCGACGGCATTGGGCCGCACCACAAATCCCAGTGCAGGTGCTCCGGCGGAGCGCCTTCGTCGGGAAGATAACTGCCGCCCTTCGGCGTGCGGCTGCACCAGACGCGAACGTCCTGCGGCGTGCCGATGGCGCCACCGCGAACCAACTCGACCACCCGGCGGAAATTGTCGGTCGCGTGCATCTGGGTGCCCATTTGCGTGGCGATCTTGCCTTTGTGCTTGAGATAAGTCTCGCGAACGAGGCGGGCTTCGGCCACAGAGTTAGCGAGCGGCTTCTCACAATAGACGTGTTTGCCACGGTTCATCGCCCAGACGTTGACGAAGGCGTGCGTGTGGTCGGTGGTGGAACAAACAACAGCGTCAATGTTTTTCTGGTCGAGGCATTTTCGCCAGTCCACATACGTCTTCGCGTCAGGATACTTCTTCGCAGCGGCGGCGAGTTTCTGCTCGTCCACGTCGCAGAGCGCGACGATGTTCTCGGTGGCGACACCCTTGAGATTGGAGTTGGCGCGGCCGGCGGTGCCGATCATAGCGATGTTGAGCTTGCTGTTGGGCGACTGCGCTCCGCGAGCGAGGCCGAAGGGGAGAATGAGCAAACCCGCGCCTGTTCCAACACCCGCTTTCAGGAAGTTGCGACGACTGACACGACGTTGAGCGATCATGGTGATATGATTCCTATGGTTTGATGGCGACGTTCGTTGGACGATAACCGGTCACTTTTCTTCGCTCAAGCTCATTTTTTGTCGGCAAACCGCGCCGGCTTTGGTAATAGAATCGGTTATGCAATCCTTGCCAAAAGTTCTCGAATTCTCGCGGTTGTCCACCGAAGGTGATTGGTGGAAGGATCGTATCATTTGCGGAGACTCGAAGAAGATCCTGCGCGCCATGCCGGACGAGTGCGTTCATCTTGCCATCACCTCGCCGCCGTACAATGTCGGCCTCGAATACGACGGCCATCACGACAAGATGCCGTACAGGAAGTATCTGGCGTGGCTGATGCCGTTTTGGAGCGAACTCTTCCGCGTGCTTGTGCCCGGCGGGCGGTTCGCACTCAATATTGCGCCGACGAGTATCAAGAATTTCAAGCCGATTCACTACGACATGGCCGCGCAGCTTCGCAGCTTCGGTTTTATCATGCGCACGGAGATCCTCTGGTACAAACAGACCATGCGCCGCCGCACCGCGTGGGGTTCGTTTCGACGCCCCAGCAACCCACACATCATTCCGAGTTGGGAATACGTCCTCGTCTTTTCCAAGGATTCATGGAAACTGCCCGGCAAGAAGGCTAAGGCCGACATCACCGGCAAAGAGTTCATCCAGTTCTCCGACGGCTTCTGGCATATCAAACCCGAAACCGCCAGACGGCAACCGTTTCTCAAGAGTCTCTATCCGTCGGAACAGAAATCCGAAACCCGAAATCTGAAATCCGAAAAGAAAGGTCATCCCGCACCGTTTCCGGAGGAGTTGGTGTATCGGTTGATCAAGTTCTACAGTTATCGTGGCAACGTCGTTCTTGATCCCTTTGGTGGGACCGGCACCGTAGCGACCGTGGCACAGCGATATGGACGGCATTTCGTTCATCTCGATCTATCGTGGGAATATTGCTCAATTGCAGCTAAGCGTATGGTGATTTCGCAGAAGTCGTCTAACAAGACGAGGCTACGACGCAAGCGCCACTGACTGAAGCAACACGCTCCCGCATCACGCTTGGCTGCCTGTTGTGCTTTCCAAGTAGAGTAAATACCCTATTGCCTTCTGATCGAGCGCTTCTCCCTGAGCCATCATAAATGCTCTGCACCCGTCGGGTGTTGCATCTATCTCATTATCCACCAAAGCAAACTCGGTCAGAGTTCTTCCATCGTACGCAATTAGCGAGGCGCGGGTTAGATTAAGCTCTCTTCGGAGATACTCATTTACTTGTCGGATACCCTTCGCAAGTCGGGTCAAATCATACTTCGTCGCATGTGAGTTTTCCCCGAGCCATTTGATTTCGATTAGATATGCTCTTCCAGACGAGGTGGCGATCGAAATATCCCATTCATCGTTTGTTGGCTGTCGAGGTTTTGAGTAGATGTGCGCTGAGGTAATATTCCGCTGAAGCCAATTGAACAGTGATTGGTGAAAGATGTCCTCAGTCCCGCTCGCGCTTCCGTTGCTCGCACGGAGGATGCGGCGAGCTTTGTCCTCCCAGTGGTTCGAGCTTTGGCAGAATTTCACCTCATTCTCGTAGTGATCAAAAATGGCAGCTTCATAATCATCAGCCGCTCGGGCAAATCTGTTAGGTCGCCCAGGTCTAACTTGTGGGGCCGATGGGTCTAGAGAGCCCACGTTATATCCATCAGCGTAGAAGCGAACAAAAGAGGCACCTTCTCGTTCGGCAATTACTGATGTTGTTGAAGCCTCGGAGAAATCCGTTCCGGTTGGGTCTACGCCACCAACACCCGAAATAAGACTTATCCTCATTACTTTCAGATTCCTATCGATGTGAAAAAGCGGAACCCCGCCGTTGCATTCCCGAATAATCAATTCGGCTGTAAGGGGAGGCGAATTCTGGTTGTCGCATTGATCAAGTCTAAATCCAAAATACGCATTACCAAGCTGCGTCCGGTTCGCCTGAAGAAACTCACGCAACTTGGCAACCTGACTTTTGCCAAGGCTGAAATCCCATGAGGAATTGTGCCTAATAATTCTGCAATTAATATCTGCATAGACTTGTTCAGCTGCCAGCCGAGAAGCTGTGGATAATCTAAGATGACGCATAGGCTCTATCTAATGCTTGATCTGTGCTGTTGTTGTATGCATCGAGTACAGAAAAAAACATCTGAACAAGCTGACGTCGCCGATAATCCTCGGACGCCTTACAATTGAACATACTCTTGAACTCTTTCAATAGCTGCCATGAGAGGTTCTCTTGTCCACTGCCCGTTGGTAGCTTGCTTCCATGGCCGCTGGCACTGCTAGCCACGTAGGTCGGCTCTGCATAAACTAACCGGCGTATTTTCTCCCAACCTCGAAAGTCGACTTCACGGGCGATTAGCAGATAAAGTTCTCGATCTGCAGCAAAGACAGGATGCGAACAGAGCGTTCGCACCACTGCTCGTCCATCATCGCTTAGAACATACGAACACTCCGCATTACGTGCGGTGCGAAAGTGTAAATTCTGTACCTTTACGTATCCACGAAAGGCCAACGCATCAACTGTATTCTGAACATTGAAATCATAGGGGCCGTTGTGCCAAGGGAAGAACTTGTCTGGCCCTGCTATTCTCTTCCATAGGAGCGAAAGCACGTCAGAAAGGTAGACAATTTTCTGTAAAGCGAGTCGCCCTAACGGTTGTTGACACATACCTGCCGCCTCAAGGGCAAAAAGAACATCTTTCGTTCGATTACTCGATCCAGTGCTAATTCCCATAACTAATCCTCAAGGATTTCTGCCAATTGCTGCGTTAACTGTCGAAGTTTCTTCTGTTGCACCGGAGATGGCTCTCCAGCCTGCAATAAGTCCCAAACACGTTTACGACGTTCACTTGCTGGATACCGTGCAAGTAGCGGCTTAGCCACACCTCCAAGCTGTATATTTGCGGTAAGCAAGAGAGAGAATCCCTGCTTCGCGAATTCATTGAACATGTTTGCAACGTTATCAGTATATGCCAAGTCCAGTGCGTTTTCTGGAGTTTCACAAATGAAGGTCGATTGGGAATCTGAGTACCTGCCGGTCATCTCTACTAGGGCCATACGAAAGGCGATGTCCAAGAAGAACCTTTCAGACTCTGAGCACATATCCGGTTGAGATCTAACCGATCCATCGAATCGCGGTACAAAGTACCAGAAATCTGTAAGTTTATCCTTTGCATTCGTGGCCACGAACTCACATTCATGACCAAGAAACGCAACCGCATATTCTGCTGCTCGCCGCTGCACTTGGCGCAACCGTTGCGCACACGCACCTGAAAACTCCTTGAACTCGTTATCAAGGCGGTGTTTCATCTCCATCTCCTCTCTTGCAAGGCGCGAGTGACGAGACCGGTATGTCTTCAATGTTTCCGCCAATGTGTTACTGTCTTTGAAACTCAGATTGAATGTATCGGGGTCAGGTATGTGCGGAAGTTCCACCACAAGCTTACCCAATTGCGCACGGAGTCGCGTCTCATCTCTTTCAAGCAACTCAAGCTGTGAACGATAAGATACCGCCGCCGCTTCCCAACTGTCCCGTTTCTTATCGAAGCTCAAAAGAGTGGATCGTGTCATCTTCACTTCTTCGGAAGAAATATCCGTGAGGTGAGGCTGACTACAAATAGGACACTTACCCACAGTCAACGCGGAACGAGCATTTGCAGCCAAGTGTGATGCCTTCTGTGTGCAGTAAGGGCATCGTTCATGCACAACAAGTTTCTGGAGAGCAAGCGCTGAGGAGTTCGTCTCATGCGACCGAAGGGAGTTCAGCACGAGGTTGTCTTCTTGTCTGCTAAGGTGCTCCTGTCTGGATTCGATCTTTGTGTTCAAAACAAGCAGTTCCGCTTGTGCCTCACTTAGGGAGACTAAAAGTTCTGACCGTCTGGATTCGATTGCGTCCAATTCTGCCTGAACAGATTCAGCTTTTTTCAGTAGGCCTTCATCTTTGGTATGGCGTGTTCTTCTGGCAACACGTCCGCCTTTGGATCTTTGGAAAGACTCGAATAACTTCAGGTGGCCTTCAATTCGATTAATGTTCACCAGCAGGTGACGTTTTTCGGTATTAGTGTTTTGTATCGACACCCGCATGTCCCTAAATCTGGCTTCTCGGTTGGCATCGCCACAGACGAGCATCATAACCCGCAGTTGGGCTCGGTGATCCCAGAGGAGGTCTCGCCTGTGTTCAGCGAGATAAGCGAGGCGATGGACCACGTAACGAAAATCAGTGAAACTGGGAAATTTTCCTGCTTGGAGCACCGCATTTTCATATTTCTCACCAGCCAAGCGTGTATCACTTATCCAATCGCCCTCCCCGATTCTCACCGCAGCGACAGCTTCAGAAGCGATCTTTCGTTCCACCACAATACGCATTTCGCCTAAAAAGAACTCCACCCGTATCTTTGCTTCGCTGTCCCGATTCAATCGCGCACGGAAGTACTTCGCACCCCAGCGACAAGCTCTTTCCTCTTCGATTAGTTCATCCGCACCACCAGTCAGCGCAAAGACGCATGCTTGCAGCGTCGTTGTTTTGCCCATGCCATTAGCACCCAATATCAGAAAGGGCCCCGGTGGTAGTACGAGTTTGACAGTATTATTGAACAAAGGCCTGAAGTCAGTGAGATGAATCTCGCGAATGTTGGGTAATATAATACTGCTCATAAGATGCGCTCCCATGGCGGGTTTCTTGTGGCGTCGTAACCAAATGACGTTTCGCGTGTTCTCCTGTGGCTCAACCTCGCCACTGGTCGAGTTGGTGTTGACCTCCTCATAGGTGGCAGTCTAGTCATTCCGAGATTCCTCGACAAGCTCGGAATGACAACGGACAATACGCAGTAGTTTGCCTGCAATCGCATCGGATTCGACTGTATGACTTTCTGTGCTATCCGGTTTTGCACTGAGTCGAAGTCGTGGTACGTTTGGGTAGATTCCGACAGGCACGGTCCGCGACGACCGCTTGAGCGGAGCAACAAAGAAGCAAGTGAAAGGAGTGTGTGTCATGTTCGTAGCGATACAGCACACAATCACGGATCCCCGGAAGTGGGATGAAATCACCGAGAAACTAACCCCCATGATCGAGCACGGTCAGTTGCCAAAAGACATGAGGCCAGTGTTCTATCTGCCCAGCACCGATGGCCGCAAAGCCCTCTGCCTCTGGGAAGTTGATTCGGTGGAGAATCTGAAACGGTTCTTGGATCCCTATACTTCGCCGGCATCCCGGAATGAGTACTTCCAGATCAGCGTCGAACATGCGTTTGGTCTGCCAGTCCACACGCCGGAGAAAGCCCACGTCTGCTGAACCAGCGGAACGCAGGATCCGAGGCGGGTCGCCGCTCAGGCGGTTGGCCCGCCTCATTTTTTGCCGCCAAACAAATACATCTGCGGCGGTGACTCTTTGACCTTCGTCTTCTTCGATGGAGCTAACAATGAAACTGATTTGGAACCGCCCTGCCCTAACTTTCGCAACCTCGCTGCTAGATCGCGAGGCACGCGGAATACCATGGTCTTGCCGCGTTTCTCCATGTCCAAAAGCTCCTTTGTCTGTAATTGGAGGAGGTCAGTGCGCGCTGTTTGGTATACCACATTGTGACTCTTCTGATGGCTCTCTATCGTGTACTCCTGATAGGGATGTTTGAGAGCATGGCGGATAAGTTCCGCCTGCCGGTGGTTGAACAGGCACAACGCTTTCAGCTTGGAGCCAAGTTCCTGCACTTCCGCTGTCTTGCGATCAATGTAGGCGTGCAGTTCGGCAATGGCGCGGCGAATCACCTGTGTTTGTGCAACGATGAAATAGGTCAAGTCGCTGTCGTCAGATTCGGTATACAGAAACGAACGCGCATATTTGACCGGCGCTTTCCGTAGAATCGTGGAGATTGAGATGAACTCAAACAGCCAGAAATCGCGATGAAGCATCGCCCAGTAAAACAGTGCGCGGGCAGTTCGTCCGTTCCCGTCCACAAAGGGATGATCATACGCCAGCCAGAAATGCAAAATGATCGCTCGAACGACAGGGTGAATGAAGTAACCAGGAGTCTTCTCATTGGCAAAACTGCACATCGCTTCACAGCGTTCCGCCAGTTGCTTTGCTGGCGGCGGTTCGTGGTACACTTCCCCTTCGATATCATCCACAACAACTTTCTGTTCAGGACGACGGAACTTTCCCGCCATGGCAGGGTCATCAAGAGTCTTCTCGGTCACCAGACGGTGAAGCTCCAAGAGCAAATCAGGAGTCATTTCTCGATCTTTTACCTCTACGATGTGTCGCATCGTGATGTAGTTGTTCAAGATCATCTGTTCGCTCTTGTCACGGGGTTTACGTTCGGTGCGGATCATTTCCTTGGCCACTTCACGGGTGGTCACCGCTCCTTCCAATTGGCTGGATGTAATCGCTTCTTCCATCAATGATCGGATCAAATACTGATCGCGTGTCTGCGGATTGTTGATCGGCTCCGGTACACGCAAGGCCCCACCGGCGCCGCAATCAATGTTATGCAGTTCCTCCTGAACAAGATCCGGCACGAAAAACCGAAATGCTTCGCCGCGCACATCCAAGAAAGGCAGTGGTCGAAACTGTCCAAGGCGTTGCATTTTTAGCGCAAACCACCACTCTTTCGCCGACAACCCTTTCGGCGGTTGCAAATACCGAAGCTTATCCCAGTGAAGGTAATGCCGCGGCATATACTCCGCTGGCATTGTATCGAGAATCTTGATTAGTTTGTCTGGCTCGCCAAACTCCACCATCAAGCTCTTCAGCAACGGTGGCTTCTGCGGTTTTCGTATTACCATAGGCCTCCTGCTAATTTCATACTAATGAATACTAAATTAGTTTATACACCCGTCAACTACTAAATTAGTAGATATTAGTGTTCAATTAGCAGATGATCACTTCTTGCCGCCAAACAAGTACATCTGCGGCGGTGACTCTTTGACTTTCGATTTCTTTTTCGTCTTCGCCAGCTTCGGTTTGCCCTCGGCGGAAAGCTCGGCTTCTTCGAGGTTGTTGAGGACTTCCTTGGCGCGCTGAATGATCTCCTTCGGCAAGCCGGCGAGGCGGGCGACTTGGATGCCGTAGCTCTTGTCGGTGCCGCCAGGGAGGATCTTGTGAAGGAAGACAACTTGATCGTGCCATTCGCGGACAGCGACGTTGAAGTTTTTGATGCGTGGCAGTGTGGCGGATAGCTCGGTCAACTCGTGGTAGTGCGTGGCAAAAAGTGTTTTGGCGCCGACCTGGTTGTGCAGGTATTCGGCGACCGACCACGCGATGCTGAGGCCGTCGAACGTGCTGGTGCCGCGGCCGATTTCGTCGAGGATGATCAGGCTGCGCGGCGTGGCGTTGTTGAGGATGTTGGCGGTCTCGTTCATCTCGACGAGGAACGTGCTCTGGCCCCGGCTGAGGTCGTCGGTCGCGCCGATGCGCGTGAAGATGCGGTCCACCAGCCCGACAGTGGCGCGCGCGGCGGGGATGAACGAGCCGGTCTGCGCGAGCAACGCGAGCAACGCAACCTGTCGGATGTAGGTGCTCTTGCCGGCCATGTTGGGGCCGGTGATGATGAGGATTTGGTTCTCGCGGTTGTCGAGACGGACGTCGTTGGGGACGAAACGTTCCTCGATCAATGTCTGTTCGAGGACGGGATGGCGTCCGTCGGTGATCTCTATGATGTCGCTGTCGTTGACGGTCGGGCGGCAGTAGCTTTGGTGTCGGGCCAACTCGGCGAAGCCGGCGAGGGCGTCGAGTTGGGCGAGCGCGACGGCGGTCTGCTGGATGGCGAGGGATTGTTCCTCGACCTTGGCGCGGACTTGCTGGAACAACTCGGATTCCAGCGCCTTCGACTTGTCCTCGGCGCCAAGGATTTTGCTTTCCATCTCCTTGAGCGCCGGCGTGTAGAAGCGTTCGCCGTTGGCGATGGTCTGTTTGCGGATGTAGTCGGTAGGCGTTTTCGAGAGGTTGGCTTTGGTGATCTCGATGTAGTAGCCGAAGACTTGGTTGTAGCGGACTTTCAACGACGGGATGCCGGTGCGCTCGATCTCTTGTTGTTGGAGCGCGGCGATCCAACTCTTGCCGTCGGTCGAGGCGCGGCGGAGTTCGTCAAGCTCGGCGCTGAAACCGGGCTTGATGAGGCCGCCGTCCTTGAGGCCGAGCGGCGGGGTGTCTTCAATGGCGCGGGCGATGAGTTCGACGAGCGCCGGTTGTTCGGTGATTTGGGAGGCGAGTTGTGCGACTGGGACCGCCGGGACGGCGGCCACTACACTCTTCAGTGTTGGCAACGCGGCGAGGGAGTCTTTGAGCGCGACGAGATCGCGGGCGTTGCCGCTGTTCGTGCAGAGGCGGGAGAGAAGGCGCTCGACATCGCGGACGGCGCGGAGTTGTTCGCGGAAATCGGCGAGCGTGTGCGGTTCGTCGCAGAATGCGGCGACGACGCTCTGGCGGGCGTTGATGGCGGCGACATCGCGGAGCGGATGCGTGAGCCATTCGCGCAGCAGGCGCGCGCCCATCGGCGTGAGCGTGCGGTCAACGCAGCCGACCAGCGTGTGGCGGCGGTCACCGCGGGCGCTGTCGAGCAGTTCGAGGTTGCGCTGTGTGACGGCGTCGAGCGTCATGAAATCGCTGACGCTGTAAACGGTGAGCCGGTGGATGTGGCTCGTGTTCCGGCGGAGCGATTGCTGGAGATAATGCAACGCCGCGCCGGCAGCACCGATGCCGACGGTGAGGTCGGCGGCACCGAAGCCGTCAAGCGATTGGGTCTTGAAATGGTCGCGCAAGGCAAAGAAGGCGGTCTCGCGTTCGAAGGTCCAGCCGTCGTGCGGAGTTACCGGAAGATTTGAGATTTGAGATTTCAGAGTTTCGATTTCTTCGGTCGGCACGATGATTTCGGCGGGGTGGACGCGGGCGAGTTCGTTGGCGAGTTGCTCGGCGTCGCGCAGCTCGGTGACCTTGAAATCGCCGGTGGTCAAGTCAACGAGTGCAAGGCCAAAGCGGCCGTCGTCGGAGCAGAGTGCGGCGAGGAAGTTGTTGCGGGTGGAGTCGAGCAGCTTGCCGTCGAAGTGCGCGCCGGGGCTGAGGATTTGCGTGATGTCGCGGTTAACGAGTTTGCCGGGCTTGGCTTCTTCGAGTTGGTCGCAGATGGCGATCTTGCGTCCGTGTTTGAGGAGGCGTCCGATGTAGCTCTCGGCGGCGTGGTGTGGGATGCCGCACATCGGGACGCCGTTGCGGGCGGTGAGCGTGAGGTTGAGGAGGCCGGCGACGGTCTTGGCGTCGTCGAAAAACATTTCATAAAAGTCGCCTAGCCGGAACAACAGGAGCGCGTCGGGCGGAATCTGGTGTTTGACGCGGCGGTATTGCTGCATCATGGGCGTGAGGCCGTCGGATTGTGTCGGGCTGGGCATGCGGCGAAGATTATAGCGTGATGCAGCGGGTTGACAAAGAGGTTTTCAGGAGTAAGGTTTTGCGTGGAGGTTCGTATGAGACTCTTGATTCAGATTGCGATGATGTGCGTGATGACGGTGACAGTCACCTTCGCAGACGAAGCTCCTCCTCCCAAGAACATAAGCGCGGAACAGACCGTTGGCGCAGCGCGGCTGCGCACGCAAGACCAGATGTTTGCGCTGTTGATGGCGACGTACTATGAGGTGCAATCGGACCAGATTGACCGCGATTATGAACGGAGGTTGAATATCTCGGCGAGCGAATCGCGCGACGATATGGGGTTGGTGTTGTATTCGCCCTTGATGAAGGCGGAGAAGCAACTGCCAAACGTCTATCGAACGCTCGTCGTCAAGGAACGGGAGTTGCGGATGTCCCGCATGGCGAAGAACATGACAGACCTGCTCGACCTGTATCAATCCAGCCGCTTGGGAGATCAGAAGGAAATTGGCATGAGCATTCCGAGCGCCGTGGATATGGAGACAGCCACCAAGCAGGTCAAACGATTCCTCGCAGGCCGTCTGGACCGGCCGCGCGATCCGCGTTTGTGGGCGGAGCGCAACACCGGCCTGATTCAGGCAGCAGCCCCCGAGCAGCGCAAAGACAAACCGCTGTGGAAGCGACGTTGCAACGCCTGATGGATGCCGAACGAAAAGCGGCAGCGGCGCAACCCGAACCGAACCGCTTGGGATTGATCGGGACCACTCTGTTCGGCTTGCCGATGCTGAGGACTCCGGCGGCGTCGCGTCCTTGAGATAGCTTTGTTGCAGTGGTGAGGGTGTCTGACGGGCGGTTACTCTGCGCCCGCGGCGCGAAACGTGTAGAGGTCAGCGTCCTTGAGCAGGAACTCGAGACGTATGACCTGTCCCTTCAGCGAACCAATCGTCTTCTCCTTCCATGTGACTTCGTGCGCAACGCTGTCGCAGGTGAACGGTTTACAGTCGGCGTAATCGAATCCCGGCAGCGGCTTCCTGAGTTCGTCCGACACGCGCACCGTCAACTCACCCTCATGCGCGTCGGCGTTGACAAGCAGTTTGCCGCCGGGCCAGCGGAACGCGCGCGTGCAGACCACGCCGCCGGTCTTGGGGCCGCGCTGTGAGATAAAACCGTCCTTGCGGAGCGTGGCGAGGCCGATGGCGCCGTTGCGTCCTTTGGGATCGTCGTGCGCGCCGTCGAAGCCGGCGTAGTAGAACCACCATTCATCGCCGACCTCGACCCAGCGCGCGCTGGCGACGACCATGGATTGGTCCCACGCGCCTGTGGGGCCGAACTCGATGAAATGCTGGCGCGCCGGCAGGCGCTCGAATCGCCAACCGTCGCGGCTCCAGGCGATTTCGCTGGCGTACAGATCGTTCCAGAGGAACGGCGCGAGCATGCCCCACCAAATGCCGGCGTGACGATAAACCGGCATGGCCATGAAATAATTGTAGCCAAGCTCGGCGTCGCGTTCGTCGGGCATCAGGATTGTTTGCGGGCGGATGTTCCATTCGGTCCAGAGTTGCTTGCTGCTCATGCGCGACATGCCGCGGCGCGATTCGCCGCTGCTGGTCATTTCCTTCGTCTGGCCGGGGGCGCGGTAGATGTGTTTGGAACGGCAGAACATCACGTATTCGTCGCGTGCTGCGTCGTAGTGGATGGTGTTGTGCGTGTCGCTGGAGAGTTTTGCGATCCGCATGTCGCTCTTCATGTCCCAATGAATGCCGTCGTGCGAGCCAACGAGGTGAAGACCGTTCAGCGGTGCGGCGGTCACAATATAGAACATGATGTAGCGAAACCCACGTCGGTCCTTCTCCGGCACCTCGACGATTTGTGGCGAGTGGGACTCGCACTGCGGTTGGTCGGAATGGTAGATGACCGCGTTGCGCGGCAGGCGGAGCCGTTGTGCATCCGGGAACAAATCAAGCGCGGGCTTCTCCCAGTGCAGGCCGTCCTTGGACTCCGCGTAGGCGACCGCAGTCCGGTAAAGGTCCTTTCCCTTGGCGACATCGGGGTTCTTTACGTTGGCCTGATACCACATGCGAAACTTGCCGTCCGACTCGCGCAACACCCAGAGATGACTCGGATCATCGCCGGTGATCAACGGATTGGCCGGATGCTTCTTCGGTTGATGAAGCACGCGCTTGACCGGCTCGCCTTTCGGCTTCAATCCCCACGTCGTGTCCACCACATGAAGATCGAAGACGAACTGCGGCTCGGTGCCGATATCCACCGGCTCCGTCGGCAGAAAGCCAACCCCCGCCAGCAGCAAACAAGAAAGCGTCGTCATCGTATTGCTACTCCAACCACAGCGCCATCCGCAGTCAGCGCAAACACCTGACCACCGCAGACCGTCAAGTCGCTCGCCGGCACACTCGCTGCCGCCTCAATCTTTCCATCCAGCGACACTCGCACCACGCCGGCAGCGGAGGCAGCGACGAAATAAGCGTCGCCATCACGCACGAGTCGCTTGACTGGCTCGCCGAGGTTGCGCTTCCAGATCGGCTTGCCCGACGCGTCGAGCGCCCAGACGTAGCCGCTCTCCGACGCCGCAATGATGCGCTGCTTGCCGGCGACAACATCGCAACGCAACGTCGTCACGCGGTCGCCGACGTTCGTCTCCCAAAGCCTGCCGCCTTTCGGATCGAACGCGAGCACCATGCCGCCATCGGTGCCGAGAATCGCCATGCCTTTGCACGAAGTCACGGCAGTCTGCTCCGGACCGAAAGAACCGGAGCCGCGGCTGATGATCTTGCCGCGATTGTTGAGAATCTGGAGGCTGTAGTAAGCGTTGCCCGCGATGATTTCCGGTGTGCCGTCGCCGTCGAGATCGGCGACGTGACCGACGGTCGCGCCGTGGGCGTAATAAACCGTTTTCCAAATCAACTTCAACGCCGGCGAGTACGCCATGTACTGCCAACTATCGCAACCGATGACAATCTCCTCCACGCCATCACCGTCGAGATCGGCGAGCGTGATTGTCCGCACCCGGCTCGGCACGCCGCGATACATCGGCGGCTTCGTCTCCGCCACTTTCTTGCCGTCTGCCGAGAGCACGCCGAGCGTGGCCGCATCGGTGCCGTAAACGACCAAGTCTTTTCCCACCGTAAGCGCCGTTACTGCGCCGTTGACTTTCGTCTGCCAGAGTTTCTTGCCGGACGCGCTCAGCGCCACGATGTCGCCCGCCTCGGTGCCAACGACTCCGCCGGCGAGCGCGGTCAATTTCGGATGTTCGCCCGGTATTTCGCCGAGGACTTCGATCTCAGTGAGATAAACCGCCGACTTGCTCGTCGCCGGTTCGCCGGTGATGCGGACGTAACGCGCCATCTTGTCGGGCGACGCGGCGCGAATGGTGACGACGTTGCTGCCGGACGTCTGGGTGCCGGTTTCCAACAAGTCGCCGCCCAAATCCGTCGTAAGCCGTTTGGTTTTCCAGCCGTCGTGCTTTTCCCACGCGAGCACGCGGACTTGGCGAACAAGGCGCGGCTCGCCGAGATCGAGCGTGATGTTGACCGTCTTGCCCGCCGGGAACATGCACGACGTGGTCGAGCCGTTGGATGCACCGTCAATCAACTTCTCCAGCGGCGTGTACGGCTCGCGCGGCGCCGGGTCGGAACGGATCGAGACGATCTTGATCGGGTGCGGTGTCGTCGGGAAATCAGCGAAACGCCAAAGCGTTGGGAGCGACTTGGCGACCAGAACCGGCGCTTGTTCCGGTTTTGTTCCGGCTGCGTCGAGTTTCGGCGAGCCGTTCTTCGACGCGGCAAACACGTTCACGAAACGAACCGTCTCACCGGCGCGAAGCGATTTGCTTTGGCGCTGGTAAAGCTGGTGAATCGGCAGCCCGGCAAAATCCTTGATGTAAACCAGTTCCTGACGCTGGCCGCTCAGGTTTCGCAGCGCAAATCCTTTCTCGCCTTGTTGCGTTCGCAACGTGTCGCCCTCAAGCTTCGACTCGCCGGCGACGCGCCAACAGCAGCGGAGACTGTAATCGCCGGGCTGCTCGGCGGTCAGTTCGTCGGTCACCGTGACCTGTTGCTTCGGGACGAAGGTGATGCTGCGCGTCCACGTCATGCCGTTGTAATGCGGCATCGTGGTGCGGGTGCGCGCGACGTTGTTGGACCAGACGGCTTGGTCAATCCGCGCGCTCGGTGGCGTGATTTCGCTGACGCCATCGCGCAGGATCGTGACAGCAGAGTGGTATTTTGGAATCCGGCGGATGTACTCGGCGTCCACGAGCCATTGCGCGCCGACGGAAGTGAACGCGATGATCGCGTTGCCGTCGAGATGGCCGTGCGAGCCTGCGGATGTGCCGTCGAGCATCAGGTAATCGTCCTCGGCGCCCCAGCCGGCGCGCAACGTGAGTTTGTCGAACGTCTCCTCGAACGGCAGGTTTGGTTTCTGCCAGATGTCGCTGCGGCCGGAGCGGCCGAACAAATCGTAGTGCATCTTCGGCAGGCGAGTGACCGTCGCGCCGATGAGGTCGCTGGGGAGCTTCGGCTCGACGTTGGTCCAGAACGGCGCTTCCATTTCGTCGCGGGCGTCCAGGCCGAGCCATTCGATGGCCCAGCGATACCGTCCGTCGCCGGTGGCGTATTCGAGCGCGCACATCAACTCCGGCATTCCCGATGCCGAGGTGAAGCCGCCGCAATCGCCCCACGCCGGCTGGCGACCGAGACTGTCAAGCGCTTGAAGCAAGGCCGTGCCCGTCTTCGCGGCGTGGCCCTGCTCGATGAACGTGCGGTCGCCAGAGGCGAGCGCATACATGAGGCAGTGGCGTTGCGGAATCCATTGGTAGCCCGCGCTGTCTTCCCACGGTTTCCAACTCCGCGAGCAGGAGCGGAACATGCCGAAGCCGATGTCGAGCCAGTCTTTCGCGACCGGCAATTGGTAGTGACGCGAGAAATACCAGCCGCCGAACAGCGTCGCGAGGCCCGGCCACGTGTGGTGATTGTGCGTGACGCTGTCGAACTTGCGCCAGTGCTCGACGGATGTGGGCCGGTCCCAGCCTTGGTAGAGGGTTGACTCCCAAACCATGCGCAGGACGTGGTTGGTGAACTGGAGACGTTCCTCATCCGTCCAGCCCGGTGCTTCCTCGACGAGGTCCCATGCGATGACCAAACCGTATGCCCAACTGTCGCGGAAGTCGCGGTCGTAGCGGCGCGGGCCGTTTTCCTTGATGTAGGGATCGGTGGCTTCGTACTGGATGTGTCGGTGCATCGCGTCGCGGAACAACTTCAACCAAGCTTCGTCGCCGGTGCGATGATAGAGCATGGCGAATCGGATCATCCGGTGTGCCGCACTGCGCTCGGTGCCGGGGCGGTCGTAAATGTCGTCAATGCTTTGCTGCTGGTCGGCAATCCCTTTTTTGGAGAGCTTCGTCTCCAACGGCGTGCGCCGGCCTTTCTCCGAGAACTTCAGTTCCATCAACCGTCCCAACTTCCACTCGCCGCGCGCGGCGCGTTCGGCGATGAGCGCGATGAACTTCGCCACGCCAGCCTCCAATCCCGCGGCGTCTTGTGCGCCGAGCACGATGGCATTGTGGCCGTTGCCCCACGGATCGTGGACGGAACGCAACTCGTAGCCGCCGGCGCCGGTGTACGCGGCGTCGGCGCAGACAAAATAATTATGATAGAGCCGCGCGAAAACCGGATTCGTCAACAGATTACCGATGACGATGAGATGACGCGCCGCCCAATCCGCGTCGGTGATTTTCGCCGGCGAAACGATCGGCAGTGTGACACCGGTTTTTGCGGCGATGGCGGCCTGCAATTTCGCCGCCGCGCTCGTCCACGGCTCGCCGTCCGCCGGCACGATGGCCGCCGCGCCCGCGCCGTTGTTCACCAGCGTCGTCTCGATGAGGAGTGGTCGTTCCTGTTTGATGCGAAGTTTTTCCCAAGCGGCGTCATCCGCCGCGCGGTCGGCAAAGGCCACGGAAATTACAGCCAGAATGAAGGCGAGAGAAAGATGGGTGGACATGGCGCAGCATCATACCGGCCCATTCCCGGCGGCGTCAATCGGCTTGTGTGCTTTGGGCTTGTCACGGAAACGGGGCGCCGGGAATATGAGGACGTGAAATCTTTGGAAGGAAAAACGGCCATCGTAACCGGGGTGAATCGCGGGATTGGCCTGGCCAGTTGCCGCGCTTTGCAGGGCGTGGGCGTGCGGCTCGGATTGCTCGGCCGGCAAGAACCACCGACGGATGTTGCGGGGACTTTCGTGAGTTGCGATTTCGCCGACGCGGAGAAAGTGCTGGGAGCCGCCTGTCAACTCACCACGAGCCTTGGCCCCGTTGATTTCCTTATCAACAACGCGCTCGGTTATCGCGGAGTTCTTAACGCCGAAGTGATTGTCGAGGCTGCGCAAACGGCTCGCTCATCTTTTCCGGAAGGACAAAGACGTCACCGGCCTTGTTGCAGAAACACAGGCGGCAGAGCGCGGTCTTATTGGTTCCGTGGCCGTCCGCCCACAGCGCGTAGAAGTTGGGGTGAGCGTTGACGGGTTGTCGCACGTAACAGTGATTGTGCTGGCTGCCTGCGGTGAGTTGCTTGAGTTTCTTCCAACTCTTACCTTCGTCGTTGCTGGTCCACATGGCGACTTCGCCGCCGCTCCGCCAGAGTTGCGGGCCGGGTTCGGTCGGGCCGATGATCCGCCAAGTACCATCGTCTTCGATGTAGAGCGAGCCGCAGTCGAAGTTGTGCGAGGAGGTGGTCACCGGGTGAAACGTCCAGCGGTCGCCCACCCAATGCGCAACCGTCCACGTCCGCGGCTTGCCGGGACCTTCGTTGGTCTGGCCCGCGGGCGAAGTCAGAAACAAGATCGCGGGTCGCCCTTGGCGGTTGAAGGTCAAGTGCTGGATATACACTTGCAGACCTTCGCTCCAGAAATCGCGCACCAGCGCCCGGCACTTGACCTCGCGAACCGGCGGCGTGAAATCCTTGCCGTCGGCCGTTTGCCAGGTCTTGCCCATGTCGTCGCTCTGCAAGTAAAAGAGATTCGAGCGGTCTCGCGTTCGTCCGATCCAGTTGTTCATGGCGGTGGCGACGCGGGAGCCGTGAGCACCGGTGAACTGATAGTTGCCGTGGCCGGGCTTGCCGTCTTTTTGGCCCACCGTCCACGCGTTGAGTTGGCCACATGTCTTCCAAGTCTCCGGATAAGCGAGGCTCTTGCCGTCGCGAACGCTGAGCCAGAAGGATTCGCGGTTGTGATCGTACTTGGTGAAGAAGAGGAACAGGCCTTTGCCGGAAATCCACCACGGATTCGGATACGTCATCGGCGTCGCGATGATCTGTTCGAAGTTCTCGACGCTGTAAGGTTTACTTGAGCGATAAACGTAACCGGCGTCACCGTGGCCGCTCACGAAAACCCACACATGGCCGTCGTCATCAACGGAGATCGTTGGGTTTTTGTGCGCGTCGGAGGTCTTGCCCCAATCGTGAACGATGGTGGGCCGCGGCACCATGTCGCGTTCGTGGTCGTAGTAGGACGCCATCGCCTGCAATTGCAGTTTCCCGGCGACCGTGCCGCCGTAAACGAAAAAAGTCTTTCTGACTTTCGCGCAATGGACCGCCATGGGCGAATGTTGCGAAGGGAACAATGCATACCCGCCGCCGTACTCCTTGAGGCCGTACCAGATTCCGCGGTAGCCGTCCGCAGTCGGATTGGCCGTGGCGGACGACAGCACAACGAGTGACATTACCGCGCACGCGAAAAGTTGTCGTCTCATCGGAGCACTCCTTTCGATTCCTGCGGCTTGGCTTATCTTGACGGAAAAGTCGGCACGGGGTTCTTGCCGTTGCAGATCGGGCAATTCAGCGCGGACAACAGGAATTCGCCGTCCTTGATCAGCCCCACGCCGGGCGCATAGAGTTTGTCGCTGCTGCCGCTTTCCAACGTGCTGGTTTCCCGGATACGGACGCACTTCTCGAAAGCTTTTTCGGGCGTGGTACACTCTTCGTTGCAACTGATGATTTCCGCGCGATCCATCGCGACGCGCAGGGCACTCTCCTGATAATACTTGTCGCCGACCTCTGGCCGGCCGGGCATCATCAAGCCGAACTTCGCGCCGTTGACGCCCGCCAGCCACGCGCCTTCGTGGCTGACAATCTTCCCGTCCTTGTAGATGTCCACGTCCTCGCCAAAATAGTAAACGTCGCCAGTCAGTTTGCTGATGGCGAAATAGTTTCGGGACACCTCGATAAGCTCACCCGCTTTCGTCTCGCGTTCCTCGACGACTCGCGTCTTCACGCCGTCCACGATCTTCGTCTCGTCGAGGACGGTGATGGTGAGCGTGTCTTTGCCGTGCTGCAGAAGCATCTTGTACCCCGGCCAGAGTAGGAAGTACTGGTTCTTGCCAACGTCAGTCAGTTCCGCTTTGTCCACGGAGAAGATGTGGCACCACGGCCTATCTGCCGCGCCGGCGTTAAGCAGAGCGGAGAAAATCAGAAGCATCAGCATGTTGTTTTGCATGGCGTCGCCTACGGCTCGGACTTGCGGATTTCAACCCATTGTCCTTGGTTGTCGTGGACTTGGAACAACTTCAAGCCGGCCTTGGCGCCGGTTGCGCGGAGCGATTCGCTGCTGACTTTACGCGACTCAGGCATCCCGCGATACATCCCGCCAACCAGCGCGACACCGTCCGGACGCAAGACGCGGTGAATCTCGCGGAACGCTTTCTCGCGGTCGGACCAGAAGGGTACACCCGCCACGCCGCAGACCGCGTTGAAGGTGGAGTCGGCAAACGGCAACGCATGGACGTCGCCGGCGCGGCACTCGATACGGCTGTCCTGACCGGCTTGGCGGACGCGGGCCGCGGCGGCCTCGGCCACTTGCGTTGTGGGATACAACGCGATGATCCGAAACTTCGAGACATCAACAAATCCCTTTTGCACCGACTGTTCCAACGGACCGTCCGCGCGACAGATCAACAGGCACTGCCCCTCGACGAGACCGTAGTCGGCGGCGAAACGCCCGGCGAGCATCGAAGGACCGAGGTGAAAATTGCGGGCGGACGGTGACGCTTGTGGCCCGATGATCTTGACCCACTGGCCGCGGTCGTCCGTGAATTCCGCTCCCTTGACGCCGGACTCGGCGACAATCGCGCGGAGTTTCGCCGAATCAACCTTGGCCTCCGCCGGCGCGTACAAATACCGGCCACCGAGAAACGCGACCCCGGTCGGTTTGAGCACGCGATCAACTTCCTGAAGGCATCGCTTGATGTCCGGCAGGAAGTTCAACATGCCACGGCTGACAATCACGTCGGCGTAGTCGTCCGGAAAAGGCAGTTTCTGTGCGTCGCCTTGGGTGAAACTCACTCGCTTCTCCAGTCCCGCCTCGCGAATCCGCTTTTCAAACAGCGGCTTCATGTCTCCATTGATGTCCAAGCCGATGATCGTCAGCCGGGAGAGGCGACCGAGTTCCACGTCGAGATGTCCCGAGCCGCATCCCAAGTCAATGCAGATTCCTTCCTGCGGATTGCCGCATTCGCCGAGCATTCTGACCGCCGTGGCCCGGTAGGTATGCTTGAGTTTTGTCTCGACGAACTGATCGTACTCCGCCGCGTTCATCGTGCCTGAGTGCGCATCGTGGCCGGTCTTGCTGTGCGTCTCAGCCGACCAAACTGTCACGCACGCGATGGCAAGGGAACAAAAGAGCAAGATACAAAACTGTTTCATGGTGTGAGCCGACTTCGTCAGTATTGTAACCGCCGCCTCTGCGAACGCAACCACAGACTTTCGACGGAAATTTCGACTGGGGATGGAACGGCAACGCAATAGTCTAACTCAGTCAGTTGATTCCATCCGCTCCACGAACTCTGCCGGGGTCAGCACTTCCACACCGGCGCACAGCCGTTTCGGAAAATGCCGGGCATTACCCGTCACCAGTGGCACGCCGGCGGCAAGGGCACATTCAAGGAACGGTGCGTCGTCAGGATCAGGCAGGCCAGTCGCACGCACGGCGACCGGGGCTTCGGCCCATTCCGCCTGTTCCTGGATGACACCAAGCACCAAGGCCACATCAGCTTGAGGCAAACCTAACACCGGCCGCGCCAACACCTCGTCGTATTCGTGGGCAATCCGGTCGTCGAGCACAGCGATGACCGTACCCTGCCGCAACCAGTCCACAATCCGCCCCGGCGGTCCGTGCGGCGAGAGGAAGCCGGCGACGATGACGTTGGTGTCGAAAACGGCTCGGTTCATGGCCGGTGCCTGCGTGCGGCACGGGCGGCCTTGATCTCCTGCGCAATCTGGTCCACGGTCAGCCGGGCCGTACCGCTCCGGCGCGCGGCCTCGCGGATTTGGCTCAACGCAATCCGGCTGCGCGCCTGCCGAACCGCACTGATCACGGCGCCCGGATCGTCGGTCGGCGCGACGTTGACCAACACAGCCATCGGTTTGCCGTCGCTGGTCAACAACAGTTCGCCTTCGCGCTGGAGCCGCTCGCGGAGCACCTTCGGCGCCTTCAAGTCTTTCACAGCAATCAGGTTCATATCGCGTCCTTTTAAGGATCTTATAGTCTTCCTAAAGTATCCTGTCAAGAGGTGTCCCGGTTTTGTTCCGGATGTCAGCGTGTCGAGTGGAGAGCTGACCTTAACGAGGTCCTGAGTTCGCTAATTGTCAACGAGCAGTGAGCGGCAACCGATAAATATTTCCCGGAGGGTTGTTGCCTTGCCCTCCGGGTACGACGGTCAGAATCAGCGAGTTGTCGGCCACATCGGTCGCGGTGGGGTAAGCCCACAAGAGGCGTCCATTGGGAGTATTGAAGAATGTTATTCTCCGGGCTACTGTTGACCTGTTTTTGCGAATCAACCACGTGTCCAGACGGAAGGTCTGGTGGTGGTGAAGTGGATTCCACGGTGGGACATGGTTTGCGCTGGAGGCGAATGCGATGAAATCGGTCCAGCCTTCGGCCAGCAGATACACAGCCGGTTCTTCCCAATGGCCATAAAACCTCATGGGGCCGGGCGCGGCATTGTCGTGGTAGGGATATACCCGACGGTCATAAGCGGTGATATTGTGCAGCGCCGGCTCGGTTTTCCACCGCCAGGACAGCACGTCGGTGAACGCTTCGCTCGAAGGCGAAATGTCGCGCTTCCCCAGCGGGTTGGAGTAGGAAAGGCAGACGTCGGAAGCAAAAAGGATTTCCGTGTCGTCCTTGGAAAACGCCCACGGCTCGTAGCCCGCTCCGATGACCGTGTCACCGCCGGGATTCGACCAGAGGTTTTTTCCATCGGGATGTTGCGGCGAGGGAGTGAGGTTGCGCCGGTAGTTCACCAGTGTTGGCAGGCCGTTGACGAAAACAATCTCGGCCATCGCGAGTTGCAGCGCGCCTCCCCAGATGTATTTCGGATACAGACCAACGCGTTCCCCCCAGACGATCGGCACCTTGCCGTCGTGCTGGCGGTTGGCGACCGTCGGCCGGATAACTCCCGAGGCCGGCGGCGGCTCGCCAGTGGGGCTGGAAAAATAAGTGACATACGGATGCTGGCGTTGCTTGCTGGTGTAGTGGGCGCTTTGCGGTGCGTGCCAGACGTCTACTGCCGAATAGGGTATCATGGCCACCGCGTCGTAGTATTTCCATGTGGCCTCAAAATCCGTCAACTGCACCCACGTGTTGCCGTCCACAGAGATCGCCCAGAGATTATTGAACCCACCGGTTTCGCCGTTACCCGCTTCATGGGTGAGCGCGTGGTGTTTCATTTCCACGGCGGCGAAAATCCATTGTCCGTCCGGGTGCCAAGCCGCCAAGTCTTTGTTTTGGTTCGCATGGACAATGGCGTCCATCTGCCGCACCGGAACGTTGGGCTTCTCGCTCGTGCTCGGCAGGGCCTTGTAAACCGCCATCAGGCCTTTGCCGTCTGCGATGTCCTGGCAACCGATCCCCCGGGGATTCTCGCCGTTCCTGCCGGCGATGTAGAGCACCGTTGTTCCATCGGATTTGACAGAGCCTGTGCCGGGGCCTGCAACAAAGTAACAGGTGACACCCGGTGCCTTGATCTCTCCCGTTTTGCCGGCCAGCGAACCGCCGACGATGTCCTCGCGAAAAGTCTCAAACACGAGCTGCCGCGTTTGGGGATTGTAGCGCGCGCCTTTGCCGTTCCACGCCCCCGCACCTCTTGGCCAGTCTCTTGGCTGGTTATGGGGTCTTCCCGATGCGTCAACTCCCACAATGAGTATCGGACTGGGCAAGCTCGATGTGGAGGCGGACAACGGTTGGGGTCGTTGCTGACCGTTAGCTGCCGACAACAGTAACGTTCCAACCGATACAGTGATCAAAAGCATATTAGACATGGTTTTCACCACTCACTCTATCCTCCACTCCAAAACTCCACCAGAGAATTTCGGCTGGAGTTGGACTTCGAGGCGGAGGGCGCTGGTGGTGACGGGCGCGAAGACGACTTTGTTGAACTTGTCCTTGGCGACACCGAAGTTGCCGGTGGTTTCGACGGGTTTCCAGTCGTTGCCGGATTTGTAGAGGAGCTTCCAGCTTTTTGGGACGCGGCAGCCACCGTGGCCGGAGTCGTCGAACCAATAAATTTCGGTGACGGAAAGCTTCGTGGGCTTGTCGAAATAACGCTCGACCCACTCGACGGTACCTTTGTGGTCCCACCACGTCATCCGCGGAATTTTGTGGTCGTCGGAATTCTTCGGCAACAGACCGTCGAAACACGCGCCGACGCTGTCGGACGGATGACAGAATGACGCCGCCCACGGCTCGGGCGGCGCAGGCTTGGTGCGGAACCAGACGGTCATCTCGTTCGGACCGCGGTTCTCCCAGAGGCAATACGGAATCAGTGTCAGCGCATCGCTGGTGTAGCCACGCCGCTCCGCCGGCGTGCCGGGAATGCGCGGCGACTGAGCGCCGCGGCTACAGAGAACCCGCACGGTGACGATGCCGCCAAACAGATCGCGCCGCTCCTGCGTCTCGAAGCGCACTTCCGTGCCCGGCACTCTCGCCAACACCTTGCCATCGTTGTCGGCACCCTCGGCACAGTAAACCAGCGGCCCGCGCTCGACGGCAAACTGATCGGCGTCGTCCTTCACCGCCGGGTGCGCCACGACGCGACGCACCGGCATCGGCAACTCCAGCGTCACGGTGTCGCCGGGCTGCCACGTGCGTTTGATCTGCGCGAAACCTTTCTTCAATGCGAGCATGACGGGTTTGCCGTTGACCGCAAGTTTCACTTCGGGTTTCAGGTTGTCGTCGTACCGGTAGAGGTCGCTCGGCACCGGCTCGTTGCGCGCCCAGCCGGGGATGCGGACGTTGAGCGTGAACGCTGTCTTCTTCTGCGGCGTGACGGTGAGTGTGACGTTGCCGTCCCACGGGTAACGCGTCTGCTGGCACAACTCGACCGTCGTTTTGCCGACGGTGAGCTTCGCGGTGCTGCCGGCAAACAGGTTCACGAACGCCTCGCCGCCGCGCGTGGCGTAAATGTAACCAGCCAGTTCCGGCAGGAAACGTACGACGTTGACGGGACAACAGGCACAGCCGAACCACGGGCTGCGTTTGTAGCGCGCATCGCTGGCAAGCGGATTCGGGTAGAAGAACTCGTCGCCGGTCAGCGCGACGCCGCTGAGGAAACCGTTATAGACGGTGCGTTCGAGAACATCGAGGTACTTGGCGTCGCCGTGAAGGAGGAACATCCGCTCGTTCCAGAGGGCGTTGGCGATGGCGGCGCAGGTCTCGTTGTAGGCGGTCTTGTTCGGCAGTTCGTAGTTCGCGCCGAATGCTTCGCCGTGACGCGTCGAGCCGATACCGCCGGTGAGATACAGTTTCTTCGACACGACGTTTTCCCAGAGCCGGTCAATGGCGGCGATCAGCTTCTTGTCACCGGTCAACGCGGCCACATCGGCGACACCGCTGTAGTAATACGCGGCGCGGACAGCGTGGCCGACGGCTTCGTCCTGTTCGTAAATCGGCTTGTGGTCTTGTTGTCCCGGACCGCGGAGCTTGTGGGTGTCTTCGCGGCCACGGAGTTCAACGTAGTACTTGGCGAGGTCGAGGTAACGTTGCTGGCCGGTGGCGCGATAGAGTTTGCAGAGGCCTATCTCGATCTCTTGGTGGCCGGGCGGTTCTTGGATTTTGCCGGGGCCGAAGGTCTTGCAGAGCATGTCGGCGTTCTTGGTGGCGACATCGAGCAACGATTTCTTGCCGGTAGCTTGGTAGTGCGCGACGGCGGCTTCGTAGAGGTGGCCGACGTTGTAGAGTTCGTGGCTGCCGGCGAGACGTGACCAGCGCGTTGGGCCGGACATGCCGGGCATTTTCTCCGGCGGAAACAGACGCCTCGCGGTGTAGAGGTAGCCGTCGGGTTCCTGCGCGGCGGCGATCTTGGCGATGAGGTCGTCGAGATATTTGTCCAGCTTCGGGTCGGGCGCGAGCGCGAGCGAGTAGGCCGCGCCTTCGATGACCTTATAGACATCGGAGTCGTCGAACGGGATGCCTTTGAACTCGCCTTTCATCAGGCCGGCGGCCTTCGCGAAGTTGTCAATGCGACCGGTTTCCTCGCAGCGTTTGAAGTCGTACCAGACAGTCGTTTGACGGTTCGTTTCCATGCGCGGCGTCCAGAAACCGTCGGCAACGTGGACGGCGGTGAACGGCACCGGCTGGATGGGATAATCTTTCGCGGCGAACGCCGCGCTGGCGAGAAACAGTGCGAGGAGTTTCATGGCGGCGATGGTAATCGGTTCTGGTTGAACTTTCGAGGTGAATGTGGCTATTTGTTGGCTCAAACAACCCGTCTTGCCAGAAGCGGGCGGGGGCAAAGGAGATCAGATGAGCAAACGACTTGGCGCGGAATTCTTCGGTACGTTCTGGTTGGTGTTGGGTGGTTGCGGCAGCGCGGTGTTGGCGGCTGCTTTTCCAAATGTCGGGATCGGTTTGTTGGGTGTTTCGTTGGCGTTCGGTCTGACGGTGCTGACGATGGCGTTCGCCATCGGGCATATTTCCGGTTGTCATCTCAACCCGGCGGTGTCGGTCGGGTTGTGCGTCGGTGGCCGGTTCCCGGCAAAGGAGTTGGTGCCGTACATCGTCGCGCAGGTGCTCGGAGCGATTGCCGCAGGAGGCGTGTTGTACGTCATCGCCAGCGGCCAGGACGGGTTCAGTCTCGCCGGCGGATTCGCCTCGAACGGTTTCGGTGAGCATTCCCCCGGCAAGTATTCGATGGCAGCCGGTTTCGTCACGGAAATCGTCATGACCGCCATGTTTCTGTTGATCATCCTCGGCGCGACCGATAAACGCGCACCGCAGGGCCTCGCTCCAGTGGCGATTGGGCTGGGGCTGACGCTGATTCACTTGATCAGCATCCCGGTCACCAACACCTCCGTGAACCCGGCCCGCAGCACCGGTGTGGCTGTGTTCGTCGGCGGTTGGGCGCTCACGCAACTTTGGTTGTTCTGGGTGGCGCCAATTGTCGGTGCGGCCATCGGCGCGGTGATTTACCGGTTCCTCGGCGACCAGAAAGAGTAGGTCGCGTTCAAGGTTTCTTGTTCTTCGCGAACCACGAGCGGAGAAGTTTCTCGCGGTCGGTTGGCGTCGGGCTGCGGTCTCGGTTTTTCCGGTCGGGACCGTGCTCGACGCTCCAGCCGTCCCACTCGCGGAAGGCGTGGTAGCTCCAGTCCCAACCGTGGCTCTCGAAGATGTCAATGCAGTCCTTCAAATACCGGCAGGCGCTGTCGCCGGGCGCCCAACGGATAGCGCTGAACTCGCCGAGGTAGATGTGGACGTTGTAGTTCTTTTGGAAGTCCACGACCGGCTGGAGCACTTTCTCCAACGCCGCTTTGTCCCACATTTTCTTCCCAATCATGCCGGGGTAATTCACCGGCTCGGCGTCGCGTTTATGAACGCCTTGGTGCGTGAACTCGCCGGGAACGTACATGTGGACGCTATAGACGACGTTGGAAACGGCAATTGGCGTGAACTCGGCGAGGCTCTCCGGTCCGCCCCACGGCGGCGCTTCGCAAATGATGGCGCGCGTCGGGTCAATCGCGCGGATGGCCTTCGCGGCGCGTTCGGCCAGCGCGTGCCAATCGTCACAGCCGTCCTCGACGAAGTCCTCGACCGGTTCGTTGGCGAGGTCGTAGCCCCAAACTGCCTTGGAGTTCTTGTATCGCTTGGCGATGCGATGCCAGACTTCGACGAACTTGTCCTGTATCTTGCGGTCTGTGAACAACCGGTCATCGGTGCCGATGTAACCGCTGACAGTCGCCTTGCCGCCGGGCGGCGAATGCAGGTCAACGGCCACCATCAAACCGTACTTCTCGCAAAGCGGCAGCGCCGCATCGAGCCGTTGCAACTCGCTTTCGAGCCATTCGTCGTAGTCGTCCATCGTGGCGTGGCGATGACGGATAAGCTGCCAGCGAACGAGGTTGGCGTTCCAGTCACGGCCAAACGTGCGCAGTCCATCCTCGTCAATGCGCGGCCCGATCATCGCGCCGCGCAGCCGCGGGACCGAGCGTCCCGTGAACATCGGCCCCGGCATCGGCGCGGGCTTCTTGGTCAGCGGCGGTTTGTAGGCGGAGATCTTCACGTCGTTGAACCAGACTTTGCCGGTGACTTGCTCCATGCCGAGGCACAACGTCACGGCGGTGGCGTTGGTCGGAATGCGCGCGGTGAACGCAGTTCGTTTCCAGTCGAACGTCCCGACATCCAGCGGCGCCTGCGGGTACAACTTGCGGTCGGGCGTTTCGGAGACGAGCATGAATTTGACGCCGTTCCACGGGTTCGGTTTGGCGGTGACGTTCTCGGCCTTGACCATCGCCGTGCCGCGCACTGTCCAACCGCGCATCTGCTCGACCGGAAGAGGGGACAATTTCAGCGCAGTCTGCTCGACCGCGATATTGTTGGTTTGGAAGAACAGAACCGTAAGAAGAATCAGTGTCATAGCAGCGCCACTTCTACCACAAACGCCGCCGGAACGAAACCGGAACATTGTGTTCGACATGTTGTTGTTGGTAGAATCAGCGGTATGAAGCTGTACATCGAAACAAGCGTCCCGAACATGTTGTTTGCCGGCGATGCGCCGGAGAAGAGAGCGACAACCGAAGTGTTTTTTCAGTGGCTGCGTATCACCGATGATGACTTGTTCAGTTCGGAAGTGGTGAAGAAGGAAATTGACCGCGCGCCGGAACCGAAACGCACACGGATGATCGAGGCATTTGCCCACTTGCCCATCACACTATTGGATATCAACGAGGAGGCCGTTGGGTTGAGTGAAATCTATGTGCGCGAAGCCATCATCCCCGTTCGCTACCAAAACGATGCACTGCACGTGGCCTTGGCGGTTTGTCACAAACTCGATGTTGTTGTAAGCTGGAACATGAAACACTTGGTCAACGTGCGAAAAGTGCAGCGGATAAACGCGGTCAACCTGCGATATGGGTTGCCCTCGATCCGCATTCACACGCCAGAGGAGATCATCCCGTCATGAAGAATTTGAAACAGCCCAAGGTATTGGAAGAACTTCATCAGATTCGTGAGGACATGGCGCGTGAAGCACGCAAAGCCGGCGTGGTGAACTATTATCTTGCGATGAACAAACGCAGCGGGTGGCAGCTTGGCGCCGAGCGCAGACCGCGAGCACAGAACCCTAAAGATTCACTTGTGGTTCGCGAGCGCCCGAGCAGGAAATACGGCGCAACTTGATCGGGGGCACATTTGAACACTACCGCCAAGACCCGTTCCATCCTGATTCTCTTCGTTGGTGTTTTGCTGTCCGCACTTCCGCTGAACGCGGCGGAGGTGTTGATCGTGGCCGATGAATTCCCGGCGATGGAAATTCTGGCGGGACGATTGAAACAGGACGAAGGGATTGCCAGCAAGATCGTCAAACAAGACGAGATGCCGGCGGAGTTGGGCAAGTACTCGGCGCTCATTGTCTATGTTCACAAGAAACTCGCCGACGCCCCCGCCAAGGCGATGGTGGATTACACCAACGACGGCGGCAAGTTGGTCGCGCTTCACCACTCGATCAGTTCGGGCAAACGCGAGAACAAACATTGGTTCCCGTTCCTCGGCGTTGACCTGCCGAAAGGCGACGTGGAGCAGGGCGGCTACAAATGGACCGAGGGCGTGACGCTGCAAATTATCAATCTCGCGCCACAGCATTTCATCACGACTCACAAGATCAACTCCCAGAGCTTCACGCTGGAAGACAGCGAGGTCTATCTGAACCACACGTTCACGGGGCCGCGCACGACGTTGCTCGGATTGAAATACACCGACGCAAAATCTGGCAAGACGTGGACGCAAAATACAGCCGGCTGGCTGAAACCATCCGGCAAAGGCTGGATCATCTATCTGATGCCGGGACACCGGGCGGAGGAGTTTCGGCATCCTGCTTACAGCCGGATCGTGGTCAATGCCGTGATCTTCAAGCCGTGACGCGTTGCGTTTGATGTGGTATAACCTGCGCCATGAGCTTGCGATGGATTCTGGCGGTGTTGGTTGCAACAAACCTGATGGCGATTGACATCGAGTCGCTGCGCAAAAAGGCCGAAGCTGGCGATGCAGCGGCGCAGTGCGATCTTGGTTACGCCTACGAGAAGGGAAACGGCGTGCCGGTTGACTACAACACCGCGCTGCAATGGTACCGCAAGGCCGCCGCTCAGAATAATCCGATCGGCTTGAACAATGTCGGCGCGATGTACGCCGGCGGGTTGGGCGTGGCGAAGGACGAAACCGAGGCAGTGAAATGGTATCGGAAAGCAGCTCTCCTTGGGGCCGAATGGGCACAGAATAATCTCGGCCTCATGATCAGTGAAGGCCGTGGTGCGTCGAAGGATCTGGTCGAGGCGTACAAGTGGTTTTACATTTCCGCCCGGCAAGGACACCTGCCGGCACGCGAGAATGCCCAGAAGACAGGTGCGCGCCTTACTGCGGCGGAGAAGGAACAGGCGCGGCACGCTGGCGATGAGTTCTTGAAAAAGCACAAGACCGCGAGCTCGGACATGGGCACGGGATTTTTCATCACGGCCGACGGTTACTTGCTGACCTGTCGTCACGTGATCAAGAACGCCGTGCGGATCATCGTGCGGCGAGGCTCGGAGACGCTGGTTGCGGAGTTCGTGAAGGCCGACGATGTCAACGATCTGGCGCTGTTGAAGGTCAACGGCAAGTTTCATCCGTTGCCGCTGGCGAGCAGCCGCGACGTGCGACTCGGCGAACCGGTGTTCACTGTGGGATTTCCGAATCCGAACTTGCTGGGCGTTTCGCCGAAACTCACCGATGGCACGGTCAATTCGCTCGCCGGCGAACTCGACGATCCGCGTTACTTTCAGGTCAACGCCGCCATTCAGCCCGGCAACTCCGGCGGACCGCTGGTGAACTCGCGCGGCAGCGTCGTCGGCGTGCTGGCACGGACCTTCGTGACCATGCACAGCGTGGAGCGCACCGGCGGCGCGTTGCCGCAGAACGTCAACTACGCCGTCAAGTCCAGCTACGCGCTCGCGTTCCTGGAGTCGGTGCCCGACGCGCTCGGCAAACTTGTCGCGCCGCGTTCTGGCACGAAGCGACCGCTGGAAGAACTCGCGCCCACCGTGCAGGACGCCACCGTCTTGGTCGTCGCCGAATAAGGAGAATCCCATGAGTATCATCGCCGTAATTATGTTGGCTGCCATCATTCAAGATGGCGCGAAGTTGGAGAAGATCGCCAGCGAATACAAATTCACCGAAGGCCCGGCCTGCGATGCCGCAGGCAATGTGTTCTTCACCGACCAACCCAACGACCGGATCGTGAAATGGAGCGCCAGCGACGGCAAACTCACGACGTTCAAGCAGCCGTGTGGCCGCTCCAACGGCCTTTGCTTCGACAAGCAAGGCAACCTCTGGGCGTGCGCTGACGAGAAAAACGAACTCTGGCGCATTGCTCCCGATGGCAACGTGACGGTTGTCTTGAAAGAGTATCAAGGTAAGCTACTCAACGCTCCGAACGACATCTGGATTCGTCCTGATGGCGGCATTTATTTCAGCGACCCATTTTACAAGCGCGACTATTGGAAGCGTGGACCGAGTGAACAGGACGGCCAGCACGTTTATTATCTCGCGCCCGACCACAAGACGCTCAAGCGCGTCACCACCGATCTCGATCAACCCAACGGCCTCATCGGCACGCCTAACGGCAAGACGCTGTACGTGGCCGACATTCGCGCCAAGAAAACCTACGCCTACGACATCCAACGCGACGGCACGTTGACGAACAAGCGGTTGTTCTGCGAGAGCGGTTCCGACGGCATGACGATTGACAACGAAGGCAACGTCTATCTGACCGGCAAGGGCGTGCTGGTGTTCGACAAAACCGGCAAACAGATCGAGCACATCGAAGTGCCCGAGCGGTGGACCGCCAACATTTGTTTTGGCGGCAAAGATCGTCGCACGCTGTTCATCACCGCCAGTGTCAGCGTCTATACATTGCGGATGCGCGTCCACGGCGTCGGCAGCCAGTGAGTGAAGGTTGGAAGGAAACATAGGCCATGAACACGACACGCAAATGCGTTCGATATGGCAGATTCAAGTAGATGATGCTGATCTGCTTCTTGAAGGCGGTGGCTTGACGTGGCGAAACGGAACAACACCGGAACACAGCGCCGGACTCAGGGTTTGGCAAACCATGGCTTGGCGAGCGGATCGATGGTTAGGAAATCCAAAAGAAGGTTGGCTACTTTCAGGCGGCCGGAGTCGTTGGGGTGAATGCCGTCGCCGCCGAAATCGTTGCGCTCCCAGACGAGCTTGTCGAGCTTGCGTCCCTTCGCGCCTTCGGCCCAGAGATACGGCCCCCAGAGCAGTAACGGTGAGTTGGATTCGTTGAGTTCGACGTCGCCTTTGATTTGGCGTTGAATCAGCCAGCGAACGGCGAAGGCGCCTTCGTAGGCATACGGTTCGGGATTGAGCGCGCCGCCGTAACCGCCATAGGTGCGGCTGCCGAGGTAGGCGATGCGGAGATTCGGGAACGGAGATTCGGGAACAACGCGCGGGCGTTGTGCAACACGGCGAGCGTGTCGCGTTCGAGTTTGCGACCGTGCTCCTGCAACGAGCCGCCCGGCGTTTTGTTGGCGAGCTTGATCCACGCGACCTGCACCTGTTGCGGCGAAACGCGCGCGGCCTCCAAACGCCGTTTCGCTTCCGTCCACGGACGCGCATCGGGCGGCGCCCATTCGGCCATCGCTTGGCCTCCTTGCGCGCAGTCAACGATGGTCACCTTTGGCGATTTGCGCGGCGACTGGTCGGCGACCTGTTTGAACTTGGAAAACTCTTGCGTCGCGTTCGACATGCTGATGGCGACGAAACCGATGGTGCCCTTGTCGTCGGGTTGCCCGGCGGCGTTGAGCGGACGGATGCGGGCGAGTTGCGCGAGTGCGGTTTTGCGGTGCGCGTCAGGCGGCGTGTTCTGCCCTGCGCCGTAGAGGCCACCGTCTTCGCCTTCGTAGCGGTCAGTGGCGGACATGTCGCAGAGCGGCGTGAGATGTTCCGGCGCTTTGCGTTGGTTCGCGGCGCGGCCGGCCTTGCCACTGCGCGCGGCCATGGCGCGTTGGAGGTAGGCTTGGTCGCCGGCGGAAAGTTGTTCTCCGCTTTGCCGGCGATGGAGCAGCGCGCGGGCTTTCTGGAAGTCAATCGGTTCGTTGGTGGATTGGCTGTGGAGGGAAGCGAGGCCAATCACGAGCAGCAGAGCAAGGAAGGTGGAGAGCTTCATGTGAAATGAAACACCGGGCGAGGCGCGTTGGTTGCGCACAAACCGGCGCTCGATCAGCGTGCCGGGAGCAACGAGGACGATGGTGTGCCTTTTCTGTTTGTGTAACGGCAAGCGTTTGGATTGGTCTCGCAGACAGCGTCTTTGTCAGTGGTTGATATTGCAACCAGTGTGGTTGCAATATCAACCAGCAGGTTCCGGTTTTGTTCCGGATGAGCGGACGAACGGCTGGGACGCCCGTTCCAATGTCATCGTCTGGCGCCGATGCACCAGAGGGCTTTGTGGGTGCGGATGAACAGGTCGCCGCGACTGGGCGCGATGGAGGAGTTGCTGGGTTCCTGGAGAAAATTGACTGCGACCAATTCGAACTTGGGGCTGGCCTTGAAGACGAAACAGTTGCCGCGTTGCGTGATGGTGTAGCAGAGGCCGCCGGCAAGCATGACGCTGCTCCAGTTGACGCCGCCCTTGAGCGGTTCGGTCCAGACATTCTCCCCGGTTTTCAAGTTGATGCACATCGCGGTGCCGGGATCATTGTGAATGTAGAGGTGGCCGTTGTGAATGACGCCGGAGCCGATGCGTTGCGGGGAACGCGGATGATGCCAGACGCGTTGGCCGGCGCGGACGGCAAGCGCCGCGCCGCCGAAACCACTGAGCGCCACGACGATGCCGTCGCCGTAAATCGGCGAGGTGTAAACGAGAGGCGTGAGGCCGTCGCAACTCCAGAGTTGCTTACCGGTGAACGGATCGTAGGCGGCGAGCCGGCGCGGCCAGCTCATGAGGAGTTGGTTCTGCATCAGGACGGGCGTGGTCCAGGAGCCGACGTAGTTTGGGTTGCGGGCATCGGGAGCGGGCTGGCCGTAGCCGGTTGGTTCGTCGTGTTTCCAGATGGTCTTGCCGGTGCGTTTGTCCATGGCCAACAAATATGTTGCCTCGCCGGGACCGAAGTTGAGGAAGCAGAAATTACCGGCGAGGACCGGCGAGGAGGCATTGCCCCAGATGTGAACTTGCCGGCCGAGATCGGTGCGACGCCAGAGTTCGCGCCCGTTGAGGTCGTAGCAGTAGAGGCCGTCGGAGGCGGACGAGGCGATGACGCGCTCGCCATCGGTGACGGGCGAGGCGGAACAGTAGGGATTGGTGTGGTGCGTTTGTTCCTTCCCGCGCGTGGCGACGCCGGTCTGCCAGAGTTGTTTTCCGTTGGCGCGCTGGAAACAGATGAGTGTGCGCCGGTCGCCAACGGGTTGGGTGAGGAAGACGCGGTCGCCCCAGATGATGGGCGTCGAGTTGCCGGGTTCGGGCAACGCGACGCGCCATTTGACGTTGTGGTTGGTGCTCCAGGTGGTCGGGAGATTTGTTTCGTCGCAAAGGCCGGTGCCGAGCGGGCCGCGCCACGCGGGCCAATCCGCGATGGCCAGGAACAGAAGGAGCGCGAAGTTCACGATGGCGATTATAGGAGTTCGACGGGGCAAAGCAAAAAAATTCTTCCGCTTCGGTTGACAGCGCTGTGACGGTGGCTGTATCCTGCGGTTGCCGCGGAACATTCATGGCAAGACTTGTGTTCAATCCAGACGGCGCTGACGCGGAAGTCGTGGTGCTCAACGTGGAGACGTTGACGGTCGGCAGCGCCGAAGACAACGACGTTCGTGTGGACGCCGAAGGCGTGGGGTCGCATCAACTCCGCTTTGAGCAACGAGACGGCATGGTGACGGTCTTGGACGTCGGCGAGGAGAAAGGGTTGTTCGTGGACGGACGGACGGTGTCGCAATTCGTGCTCGGTCATCGGGCGGTGGTGCAAGTCGGCGACCTGACAATTTTGTTTCTGGAGGATGCGCCGGCGATGACGACGGCGCTGGCGCGCGTCGGCGACGGTGTGGGAACGGAGTTGACCGCGCAACAGCAGTGTCCGCACTGCGGCGCGAGGCGGCTCGAATCGGAGCCGAATTGCACACGGTGCGGAATGATTCAACCGGCTAACGGTAGCGGAGCGCCGCTGGCGCCGACCGATCTGTACGTGGCGCCGGTCCAGACGCCGCAGGCGCGCGGGGCCGGGATTTTGCCGATGTTGAGTTTCTTTTTCGGGTTGTTCGGCCCGGTGGTGTTGGGGATCGGATGGTTGCTGGCGATTGTTTTCGGGTTCATCAGTTTGTCGTTGATCCGGCAGCGCGGTGGATTTGTGCGGGACCGTCGTTATGCGATGTGGGGGATCACACTGGGATTTCTTTGGATCGTGGCGATGAGCGCGGGCGGGTTCTGGTTCGAGCAGTACCGTCAGGAACGCAAGATGAAGAACGAAGCGGCGGCGTTGGTCAAGCTCAACGAGGACCAGGCGGCGTTCATGTTGAAGGAGATCGCCGTGGTCGAGGAATACCTGAAGGCGGTGCGCGCCATTCCGCTGGACAACGGCGGCAGCGCGTACGCGTCGCTGGAACAGTTGCGCACGTTGCCGAATCCGTTCGTGCCGAACGCGCAGTTTGGCGAGCGCGCGGAGGGTTATCTGTTCACGGTGAAAGCGCAGGGCGCGGACGGCTTCACGGCGTCGGCGCGACCCGACCGCCACGGCATCACAGGTCGGCTGACGTTTGCCATAGACCAGACCGGCGTCTTGCGCGGCGGCGACATTGGCGGCGTGGCGCCGTGGCATTCGCAGACGGTGTTGCGCGGACTGGACATGGGGCGCAGTGTGTATCTGGAGGCGCGGGAGCGGATCGCGCGCGAACTACTGGTCGAGGCGCGGCGGCTGGCAGAGGAAAAACAATTTGACCGCAGCCAGTTCATCCTGCGCGAGCTGCAGAAGAAATACATGCTGACCGACACGTTCAAGAACTTCGAGAGCGTCGCGCGCGGCGTCGAGCAGTTGATCGTCAACGCGCACTCGGAAGCGGCCGCCACCAAGATCGAGCCGCTGTTGAAGGAAGGCAAGAAAGCCGAGGCGCTGGCGTTGATGAAACAGATTCTCGGCGCGTATCCGACCGCAGCGAACGCGGGCGAGTTGAAGGCGAAGGCGGGCGTGATCGAGGCGGAGTTTGCCGCGATCCGCAACCAGCAGGCCGAGACCGAGTGGGCGCGGGTGGCGGCGCTGGACAGCACCGGGCAGGTCGAGGCGGCGCTGGCGGGATACCGCGCGTTTGCGGCGAACTTCGCCGACACCGCCGCCTGCCAGAACCGCAAGGCGACGTGGCAGGGCAGCATCGCCCGTCTCGAAGAGAGACAGGCGGCAACATTGTTGAGCATGCTCACAGGGTTGAACGTGCGGTCCAACGCGGTGCGCGCCGTCCAGATCATCACCGAACTGCAAGGCCCGTACGCGGTGACCCCGACCTCACAACGCCACGCGGCGTTGTTGCAGAACCTCGGCCAGCAGGCGCGCTCCTTCGTGTTCGCCGACGAAGGTTTGGCCTTGCGCCAGCAGAAGAACTACGTGGATGCGGCCGACCACATTGATCAGGCGCTGGTGTTGAACCCGTCGCTGGCCACCACGCTGGCCAGCGCAATCGAGGAATGTTACCTGAAAGCCGGTGAGGCATGCTTGCAAACCAACAAGCTCATCGAGGCCGCGGCGTTCTTCGGAAAATTCCTCCAGTTGACGCCGAACCCCGAGAAACTGGAGCGCGAGAAACTCAAGCAACTGTACCTCGCGCTCGGCGAAGTCAATCACTTGAACCGCAACTACACCAACGCCGTCTCCTACCTGAAGAAGGGCGCGGAGTTTTTCGGCACGGAACCGAAATACTACCGGATGTACGGCCAAAGCCTGTTGCGGCAACGGCTGTACGCCGAGGCATTGCCCGTGTACAACGCGTTGATCAGCCTGACACCCCAAGATCCGCAGGCACACTTCGAGCGCGGCCTCTGCGGAATGGGTGTGGGCCACGTGTTTCAGACCAACGTCGTGGCCTCCCTGACCGCCGGCGCCACCAACATCGTCGTCGCCGGCGCCGAGACGCGGCCCGGCGGCGCCAGCACCGCCCTGCTCAGCGCAATGATCGGAGCGTCGGCCACGCCGGTCTATTCGTCCACGGCCAAAGGCGTGCGCGCCCAGCAGGCCGTCATGCAAGGCAAACAGGTGGAAATGCAGACCAAGGCCATGGAGATGTTGCGCGATAAACAGTTCGAAGCCCGCCTCACCGAGACGCTCGACCGCGTCAGGGGTTACACCCCGCAGACACCGGAAGCGATCATCATTCGTGAAAGCGTCCGCCTCGTCAACGACATCCAGGGGATCAGCGACGAACTGAAAACGCTCACCCGTGACGCCCGCAATGACGAAACGCAGAACAAACTCGACACGGCCCGCAACCAACTGTTGTCCATCTTCACCACGCAACAGGACTACTTCGACAAGATCATCTCCGAGAAACTTGTCCTGAAACAGGAACTGCTTGCGAACCTCGACCGCTGGCGAGCCTCACTGGACACGACGGCGGCCGATTTCAAGGCAGCCGCGGCACTGGAAGTCTATCGCGGTCCCGTCGCGGAGATGGACGACCTGCTCCAGAAGAAACTCAAACTGTTTTCCGAAGCCAACGACCTGCTCAAACCCGCGCTGACCAGCGAGACCAAGGCGTTGGAAGAAGCGCGTGAATTGATCAAACTGGCCGTCAGCAAATTCAAGGGCTGGGCCATCGGTTGGGACCTCAACGACCGCATTCAGCAATTCTTCTTCTCTGGCTACAACGACGTTTCCGACAAACACAACGCCGGCGAAAAGAAACTGCGCGAAGCAGCCGCCATTGTCGTCCCCTTCGAGAAACACATCACCCCCTAAGCGCGCGGAATCACATCCCCATGATTTCGTAGCCGCAGTCCACGTACAGGACCTGCCCCGTCGTCGCCGTGGACATGTCGCTCGCCAGGAACAACCCGGCATCGCCGAGTTCGCGCGGCTCCAGGTTCCGTTTCAACGGCGTGTGTTCCTCGTAGTGCTTGAGCATCTGTGAGAAGCCGGAGATGCCGCGCGCCGCCAGTGTGTTGACGGGGCCGGCGCTGATGGCGTTGACGCGAATCTTCTGCGGACCGAGATCGTAGGCAAGATAACGCACGCAAGCTTCGAGCGCGGCCTTGGCGACGCCCATGACGTTGTAGTGCGGTATGACCTTCACGGCGCCGTAGTAGCTGAGCGCGATGATCGAACCGCCGTTGGTCATCAACGGCGCCGCCGCCCTCGCCAGCGCGATCAACGAATACGCGCTCACGTCGTGCGCAATGCGAAATGCGTCGCGCGACGTGTTGATAAAACGCCCCTCCAGCGCCGAGCGCGGCGCAAATGCCACCGAGTGCAGCAGGATATCGAGTCGTCCACCAAAGTCATTTGCCGCGGCTGCGAATGTCCGGGCGATCTCCTCGTCGCGCGTCACATCGCATGAATAGATCGGCGTGTCCGGACCGAACACGACGGCGAGTTCCTCGACGTTTTCCTTGATCCGTTCGCCTTGATAGGTGAACGCGATCCGCGCCCCGGCTTCGTACAATGCCTGCGCGATGGCCCACGCGATGGAGCGTTTGTTGGCGACACCAACAATGAGCGCGTTTTTGCCTTCAAGTAGTTTCATGGGGTTCGCAAGATGACGCGCGCGGGCGAACCGTCGGCGCCGCGCAGGCGCAACGGCAGCGCAATGAGTTCGTAGTCGCCCGTCGGCACCGCGCTGAGGTTCAGCCCCTCGACGATGATGACGCCGGCGCCAAGCAGGATGTGATGAACGGGATGTTGTTTGCTGCCGAAGGGCTCGACGGAAAGATAATCCACGCCGGCGAGTTTCACGCCGCGCTCGACGAGGAGTTGCGCGCCGTCGGCGACGATGGCGATGAAGTTTTGATCGAACGCCATCTCGCCGCGCGCCCAGCGCTGCGAGTTGCGCGTCTTGAACAACGCGCGCGTGACGCCGCTGAGGTCGCAACGCTCGACGGCAACGCGGTCAATGTGGCCGGGGATGTCGGTGAGGTCGAAGACACGACACGGGCCGATGATGGTTTCCAGCGGAAGCTGGTCAATGCCGGTGCCGTCGGGGACGAAATGGAACGGCGCGTCCATATGGGTGCCGGTGTGGGCGCCCATTTCGATGCGGGTGACGTTCGCGCCGTCGCCGCGGGCGATGCTGCGCGCCAGCGGCAACGACACGCCGGGATCCTTCGGCCAAACCGGCATGCCGGGGTGGATCGGAACGGAGAGGTCGTAGATTGTCATGGTGGGTTACTTACGACAAAGATCGTAAGCGCGCAACAATTCGGAGACGCTGCACGCGCGGAACGGACAGCCAGCGGGATAATGCGGCGAATCGGCGTCGAACATCTCCGAAATGCTGCCGACGCCGGCGTCTTCGAGGTGTTTGAGCAACGGTTGAAGATGTTGGAGAAGTTCGCGGTGTTGTTCCTTGCCGTCGCTGCGGACGCGAAGGAATGCGTCGGCGTAGGCGCCGATGAGGTACGGCCAGACAGTGCCTTGGTGGCGGATGGCGTCGCGCTGCCAGCGAGTGCCGGTGTAGCGGCGGGCGTATTTCTCGTGTCGCGGCGAGAGCGTCCGCAGGCCGTACGGCGTGAGTAACTGCTCAGTGACGACACGCAGAACGGACTGTTGTTGCTCCGCGCTCAACGGCGAGTACGGCAGGCTGACGGCGAAAATCTGGTTGGGCCGGACACTGGCGTCGCGATTGTCGCCCTGGACGACGTCGTAGAGGTAACCGCCATCGGCATACCAGAATGTCTTGACGAAACTGGTGGCGACGCGATCCGCAAACTTTCGCAACAGGCCAGCGGCGCGGACATCGTCGGCGATTTTCTCCTCGATCTCGGCGAGCATCAACAGCGCGTTGAACCAGAGCGCGTTGATCTCGACGGCCTTGCCATGGCGCGGCGTCGGGACGTAGCCGTCGAGTTTCACGTCCATCCACGTCAACTGCGAGCCGGGTCCGCCGGCGCTGATGAGGCCGTCGGCGTCAGCGTAGATGTCGAAGCGCGTGCCCTCCTGATAACAACGCGCGATGTCCCGCAACGCCGGCAACAGGTCGCGCATCGAGCCGGCGTCGTTGCTCGCTTTCCAGTATTTCCACGCGGCAACGGCAAACCAGAGCGGCGCGTCCACGGAGTTGTAGGCCGGTTTTTCGCCGAAGACGTTGGGGAGGAGGCCCCGTTCGCAAGACTTTGCAAACGTGCTCAACACGCACTTCGCCTCGTCGAAACGTTCCGTCGTCAGCGTCAACCCCGGCAGGGCGACCATCGCGCCGCGCGCGGAATCGCCGTACCACGGATAACCGGACAAGAGCGTCAGTCCGTCCTTGCCACGGCGCACGATGAACGCGTCCGCCGCGGCCCGCAACGCCGCGCGGACTGGGTCGCGGTCGTTGAATTGCTGGCGGCGTTGGCGTTCGCGTTCGAGCAATTCGGCGGCGTTGACGGCATCGTGCGGTTCGGTGGTGGCCGTGACGTAAACGGTTTCGTTGCCGGAGAGACGGAAGGTCAGCTCGAACGGGCTGAACAGGTCTTCCTCGTATTCGAGGCCGCGTTCCTGGTCGGTCGGGTAGGTGAAGCGCAAATACCAGTCGGCCTTGATGTCGGTGTCGCACGGCGAGAAATGAAAGAACAAGCGCGGCAACTGCGCGTAGGGCTGGACGGAGAGCACGTGGTCACGTCGTTCGACGGAGACGTTGGTGCCCGGGTTGCGTTTAGCGAGTTTATTGAAGTCGCGGAACGCCAACAACGGACGCACGGCGAGTGACAATGTTCCGGTTCTGTTCCGGTTGCGATAGGCGGCGACGAGCGTGTTCTCGCCGTACACGAGGCAGACGGATTTTTCGATCTCGAATCCCGCGCCGGCGTAACGAAACGTCGGCCACGGGCGGAGTCGGAACTCGTTTTGGATGTTGAAGCCGTGCGGGAAGACAGTGCCCGGATAGAGGTTGGTGCTCAGGTGCGCCTCGTGTCCGTCCTCCACGACGCGCTCCTCCAGTTTCGAGAGTAACACGTGGCGCGCGCCCGGCGGCTCGAGCGCGGCGACCAACAGGCCGTGGTGTCGGCGCGTGTTGGCGCCGATGATCGTCGAGGAGGCGTAACCGCCAAGCCCGTTGGTTTCCAGCCACTCGCGGGAAAGAGCGTTCTTGAGGTTCTGGCACTCCGTATGGTCCCAGGTTGCTCTCATCCGCTCGCATTATACAAAGCGCGCGTTCCGACGGCAATCATGAACTGACTATTGATTCGACGCGCTGGTTCGCGTAGGTTCAGCGCCGACATGAGCACCATCATCCGCGGAAAACTTTTCGTCGTGCGCGACAACATTGATACCGACCAGATCATCCCGGCGCAGTACCTGAGCCTTGTCCCGACCATTCCCGAGGAATACGCCAAGCTTGGCAGCTACGCGCTCTGCGGTCTGCCGCAGGCTGACCATCCGACCCGTTACGTGCCGGAAGGCCAGACGAAATCCCCGTACACCATCGTCGTGGCCGGGCGCAATTTTGGTTGTGGCAGTTCGCGCGAACACGCGCCCATCGCGCTCGGCGCGGCCGGTTGCGGGGCGGTCGTCGCGGAAGGGTTCGCCCGGATTTTCTTCCGCAACTGCGTCGCCACCGGCGAACTCTATCCCGTCGAAACCACCGTCCGCCTCTGCGACACGTTGCGCACCGGCGACGAAGTGGAACTTGATTTCGACGCGAACACGTTGCGCGTGGTCAGCACCGGCCAAGTGATCGCGCTCAAGCCGCTGGGCGACGCGAAGCCCGTGATCGAAGCCGGCGGCATCTTCGAGTACGCCCGCCGCACCGGCATGATCAAGGCGTGAGCGTTGTCATTACCGTCTGCGTAGAATCAGCCACAACACCAACAGCCCGCCCAACCCGTACAGCCAGTATTGTTTTGCCAGCGCGATGAGCTTGGTTGCCAAGCCGGGTTCTGGTGGGGAAAATTCAACGCCGCGTTCGGTGGCGCGAGCCTGTAACTCATTGAGCTTCTGTTGCGTGGCAACGGCCTCGTCCTTGAGTTGTGTCAGGCGTACAGTGCAGGTTTTCTGCTCGGCTTCTGCTTGCTGAATGGCGCCTTCATATTGGGCGAGAAATCCTTTGTAGCCGGCGATTCCCTCGTGATGTGTTTTCATCCACGTGGTCTGGTTCTGTCGAGCGCGGTCCGCTGCCGCGGCAGCATCCTGAAGCCGCTTCTCCCAGATTTCTATTTCACTGGTGATGTTCTTGAGCCGGGCACCCAGGTAGTTCTGCCATGAGACATAAAACTGGCGTTCATGACGGGAAGCTTCCTCAACAAGAGCGGACGGCTTCGCCGTTCGTAAGGGCTGGAGCAGTTGAATAGCTTCTTGAAACCTCCCTTGCGCCGCAAAGGCCTGGGCTTGGGCGATGACTTGTTGTGCTCTCTCTTGTTCGCGCAGGTCGTTGGCTTGCCCGGCGTCGAGCCATTGCCCGCGAAACTTGATCCGCCCGGCTGCCACCGTGTCGCGCTCGGCCTCCCATGAGGCGATCCGCTCGCGCACCTCCGCCGCGAAGGGCGAGTCCGGGTAATCGGCGAGGAATTTGCGAAACGAACCGTTGAGGACCTGCTCGTAGTAATCTTTCGCGAAACTGTTTTCCGGGTTGAGCTGATAACGTTTCGTCGCCTCGTAGGCTTCTTTCATCGCCGCTGCGGCCTTCTCTTCCGCCGTGGCGCGGGTGACCTCGGCCACGTCGCTCTTGCGGATCGTGTCCTTCGCCTTGATGGTGCCGCCGGCCAGCGAGCGTTCGACGATGTATTCGGCGCCGGTCTCGGCGATGATGGCGCCCTCGACCGTCGTGCCATTGTTGAGTTTCAACCTGTCAGCAAACGCGCTGACAACCATGCAGAAGAACAGCACAAGGTATCGCATATTCGATCCTATTGCGGTGGCGGCGTTGGTGGCGGAGGAGGCGCCGGGGACGGAGCCTTTGGTTTGATGTTCAGCGCCGTCATGCGGGCTTGGACTTGCGCGAGGTAGCGTTGGGTGACGGTTAACTGGGAGATGAGCGGCTGCTGTTTCTGTTCGAGGTCAGACACTTGTTTGTCGGCGGCGGCCATGGCCTTCATCTCGTCGGAGAGGCTGGCGCCCGTTTTCCCCATCTGAGCAGTGCCGCCTTTCTTGAAGCCGCCGAGTTTCTTGCTTTCGGCGTTGAAAGCCTCGCGCGCTTTGCGGGCTTCCTCCTTGGCCGCCGCGATGGCTGTGGCGTTGGAAGCGACTGTCTCGCTGAGCGTCGTCGCTGATTGCTGGAGCCACTGGTGCCAGTCCTGATACGTTTTCGTGCGCAACTCCTGCGCCACGCCCGCGATGATGGACGGCGGATTGCTGGCGATGACCTTCTCCAGCAATGGCGCCGCGATGTCGTAGCGGCGGTTTTCCAGCGCGCTCTGCGCCTGCTGGAGCTGCGCGCTCACATCGGAGGTCGTCTGGGCAAACGAGTTGACGGCCACGAAAGAAAACAAAAACAGCCAACGCATAGTTACAAGCTCCTTTGGAGTTCCACGGAAACGTATCCGGTGCGGGGAATGCTGAATTTCTTGACCTCGACCGTGACCGTCACGGCCATCCGTTTGTAGAGGATCTCGCGGGCGACCTCCAGCGCCATCGCCTCGATCAGCCGTCGAGGACGCTCCGCGATGGTGTCCTTGATGAGTTGGACCACTTCGTCGTAGGGCGTGGTGGTCGTCTCGGAATCCGTGCGGCCGGCTTCGCCGAGATCGCGTTCGAGGATGACGGTGATCAGGACTTTCTGTGAGCGGGCGCGTTCTTCGGCGGTGACGCCGATGTGCGCGTCCAGTTCCAGGTCTTTGATTGTGATTTTATCCACAAAGCCTCTGTTGCAGTTCGCCGAGGTGCTCGCACACCCAGTCCGGCTGCATGGCGTGGAGTTTCTCCGGATGATTGTATCCTGTCAAGACCGCACATGTTCGCACATGTTCGCACCCCGCCGGCCTTGCCGGCGGCGATGTCATGCTCCATGTCGCCGACAAACATCGTCTCGCCCGGCGCCAGCGCGTTGTCGGCGAGGATTTGGTGAATCTGTTCGGTCTTGTCCGAGATCGCCAAGTAAGGCCGCCTGACGTAGCCGGCGAGGCCGAAACGGTTCATCTGGAGCGAGTAGGTTTCCTCGTCGGCCGAACTGGCCACGAACACCGGCATCGCCCGCTCCGCACAGAACCGTAGAAACGACTCCGCGTGCGGCAACGGCGAAATCTCGTGCCGCACCTGCGCGTAATAGCCGATGAACACTTCCTCCAGCCGCCGCATCGGCACCTGCGGCAACCGGTCGGCGTAGAACCGGCTGATCGGCAGGCAGAACTCGCGTCGAAACTGCTCCAGCGTCAACGGCGGCAGCCCGAAGGACTCGAACACGAAGTTCGTCGTTCGCCACACCGGCGGCAAATCGTTGACGAGTGTGCCCGACCAATCAAGGATGACATTGCGAATCTGCACGCCGCGAGGATAACACATCAGTTGACCGGAACAAGCCGACGGAGCCGAAACGAAGTGGAGACGGCGCTGTCGTGTGCGCCAAACGCCGAGGGTGAGGGCGGCAAAGCAGAACATGGTGGCTTGATTTCTCTTGTCAGACTGGCGCATATTGCCGCCGGGCATGAAGCCGATTACCGTCTTCGAGTACGAGCGCATCGCCGGGCTTTCCGACGCGCAGCAGAATTTGCTGGAGAAACTGAACAAGTCCAGCGGCGAAACACTTTTCCGTTTCGACCGCCGCGATGCCTACGCAACTTCGTTTGTTGGTGTTGTCCAACTCGGCGCAGACACCTTGCAAGTCCTGCCGAAGATGTACCGAGAAGAGGCGGCAGCGGAACGTGATGCCACCGCCAATCTTCTGTTTCTGCTCAGCTACACCCGCAAGCTCGACATCACCGAACCGGAAATCAGCCGGCTGACCGCACAACGCGCGCTCTTCTCCGAAATCCTTTTTTGGATTTTTTTCCCAACGGCTTTGGGAAGCCGTCCACCGCGAAGTCCTGCGCGGCTGCGTGACCATCGAGGACCGGCTCGGCGTGCTCAAAGACCGCTGGCTCGTCGCCACCCAAGCCGGTCGCCCCGACGGCTGGCGACGCGACCGCTTCGATGTCGCCTACGACGAATTCACCGAGGACAACCTCCCCAACCGGCTCTTCAAAGCTCACCGTCCAACGCCTCTCCCGTTGGTCGCAATGGACCGACACCCGCCTGCGTGGCCGAAGCCACTTCGGCGCGGCGGAGGCCCGCCGGTGCCTGACGCAACTCCGCGCCGTGTTTGCCGACGTGGCCGATGTCACCCCGCAGCCGCACGATTTCGACCAAGCCGCCAACCCCGACATTGGATGTCGGGGTCGTCGCCGCGCCAACGAAGGCCGCCTCTATCGTCCGCTGCTGAAACTGGCCCAGATGTTCTGGACCGGCAAGCGACGAGAAGTGTGCTTGTGGAATGTCGTGCAGAAATCACAACTGTTTGATAGAGTATCCACATGGCAAAGAACCTCCTCGGCACAAGTACAATCAATTTGCGAACGCTGCTCGCGAACGGCAAGCGTTACGAAGTGCCCGCGTACCAGCGCGATTACTCTTGGACAGCCGAGCATTGGGAGGATTTGTGGATGGACATCGAGGAAGTCGAGCGCAGCTCCAAGCAGCATTACATGGGGGCGCTCGTCCTCCAAGAGGAGAAGGCAGACAACTTCCGCGTCATTGACGGTCAGCAACGGCTGGCCACATTGAGTCTTTTGGTGGTTGCGGCGCTGCACTCCTTGCGGGCGTTGATAGCAGCGGGAGTTGACCCAAAGGAGAATGAGACGCGGTGCAAACTGTTGCGAGACGCATTTCTCGGCTCGCAGCATCCGGTAACACTCAAGACAAGTCCCAAACTGACGCTGAATCAGTCCAACCGTCGGTTCTACGAAGGGACAATCCTTGATCTACGGACTCCGCCGAGTGTTTCGGCGCTCACGCCGGTTGAGAAGCCATTGTGGCAGGCGATGCAGTACTTTTGTGAGCGTTTGGGTGAAAGGTTTGTCGCTAAGAAAGACGGAGCGGGTTTGGCAAATTTCATCTACGAGACTGTCGCTACGCAATTGTTGTTCATCCAAGTGACGGTTGAAGATGAGGCAGGAGCGTACACGGTATTTGAGACCCTTAACGCACGAGGACTCGAATTGACGGCCAGCGATTTGTTGAAGAATTACCTGCTGTCTGTTGTTCATCCCACGGGCGACAGCCAACTTCGGGCGGCACAGCAGCAGTGGCAGATCGTAGCTGATCGGATACCGGCAAAAGTCATTCCCGATTTTCTGCGCCACTATGTGAATAGTCGCCGCGACCTGGTGCGGAAAGAACGTGTCTATCGGGCGCTTCGCGAGGAAGTTCATGAACCGCAGGCTGTGTTCGAGCTTCTGCATGAATTGGACACGGCATCTTTGGTTAGTGAGGCGCTGGAAGATGACACGCATTTGTTGTGGGATGAAGTACCGGAGGCCCGCGAAACGGTGCGGCACTTGAACCTATACCGCGCGGAACAGTTTCGACCGCTTATTTTTGCTGTCTGGCGCAAGTTGCCGCGTCCCGATCTCGCCAAGGTGTTGCGTTACTGTGATGTCATTACGTTCCGTTACACTGTGATTGGCCAGCGCAATCCGAACAAGCTCGAAATCACCTACAACAAAGTGGCCAATGCCGTCGAGAATAGTACATTGGTCTCAGCTACTGCTGTCAAAGAGGCATTGTCGCCTATCTACGTTTCTGACGATGAGTTTCGTGAGTCTTTCGCGCGAGTGGCTATGCCGGCAGGAAGTGTTCGCACAAAGTTAATTCGATTCATTTTGTGTGGTCTGGAAAAGCAGGAACACAACGTGGATATCGATTTCGAAGCAACGCCGGCCACCATCGAACACATTTTGCCGGAAAATCCAACGCCTGAATGGTCGCAAGCATTCCCAAATGACGTCCACGAACGCTACTTCAGCCGCCTAGGCAACTATCTCTTATTAGAAGCCAAGCTGAATGCTCGTGAGGCCACCAACAAGCCGCTGGAACAGAAGACCCCCATTTACCAACAAAGCCAATATCCGACGACAAAGCAGTTTTCCGCTGTCGAATGGACGCCACAGTCAATCGAGGGGCGACAAGCACACATGGCGAAACTGGCAACGGCGATTTGGCGTCTCTGAACCGAAGGCGCAGCAAGACCCGGCGCACACGTACGCGCTGGTGATTGACGAGATCAACCGGGGGAACATCTCGAAGGTCTGCCGCGGAAAAACAGCGTGCGGCGTCTCGTCGGACTCGGCTTCGGCGAGTTGATCACGTTGATCGAGCCGGACAAGCGGTTGGGCGCGGCCAACGAGATCAAGGTGACGCTGCCGTATTCGGGCGAGGAGTTTGGCGTGCCGGCCAATCTGCTCATCATCGGCACGATGAACACGGCGGACCGGTCGATTGCGCTGCATAACACCAGCAATTCATTCCGAGTACCAGCGAGGAATCTCTGGAATCACTCCGGTACGGCTCGGAATGAAGTTTGAGATCCCTCGCAAGCTCGGAATGACAACAATTGGCGACGTGGCGGGTGTGCCGCTCGGCCAACTGCTGACGGCGTTGAATCGGAAGCTGGGGGCGCATCTCGACCGCGACCACCAGATTGGGCACAGCTACCTGATGAATCTGGATACCGTCGCCGACCTGCGGTTCTCTTGGGAACACAAGATCGTGCCGCTCTTGCAGGAGTATTTCTATGGTGACGGCGAGAAACTGCTGGCGGTGCTCGGCAAGGAGTTCGTCAGCAAGGAAGACATCGCATTGGGAGAGGATGCTGATGCGCGGACGGTTCATCGGCTGAGGAAGCTGGAGCCTGACGCTGAATTCGTCGAAGCTCTGAAACGGCTTGCGGCAAGTTAGAGCGCAGGCTGCGTTGATACGCAACCGGAGCGGTGTGCAGCGGCAAAACACCGATACATCGCCAGGCGATATATCATCGGTGAGTGGCGCTGGCAGGGAAGCCAAGGGACAAAACAGCGACGCCAAATCACGGACGCGACGGACAGACTGTGTGAGAACTCTTGAACGGTTGACGGATGGGCGGCGTCTGAATCGAACAAGGAGAATTTCACGTGAGCTATCATCGCGGCCCAGATCGTTCGCAAACCCAGTTGCT
>Ga0233425_10000464_pt1 | contig 105458 bp, 104 predicted proteins | sample Watercolumn_Towu_2_FD_181712 | JGI IMG/M metagenome (GOLD analysis project Ga0233425, IMG submission 181712) | Freshwater microbial communities from Lake Towuti, South Sulawesi, Indonesia - Watercolumn_Towuti2014_140_MG | ecosystem: Environmental > Aquatic > Freshwater > Lake | place...
ACTGCTCGGTCCACGGTGTTAGCGTTGCCATGGGTGTAAGCCTCCTTCAGTGGAGAATGGGTTCGCCTCATCAGCGCCCAGCTTACACCCGTCTTGTTTTTACACAGAGAAGATTACATCACCACTGCCAGCCCGAATGGGCTACTGTAGTGCTCCCTCCAAATCAAGCCACCTGGGTTGATTGTTGCACCCGGTATTGGACCGGGCTTTGATAGCCCAGGGCACTATGGGGGCGCCCATGGTTGTACCACTGGACCCAGTTCTGAATGATCCGCCGCGCCTCCTCGAACGTCTGGAAGGTATGCTGCCAGACGCACTCCTCCTTGAGGCTTCGAAAGAACCGTTCAATGAGGCCGTTCTGTTCCGGCGTGTAGGGCGTGATGCACTCCTGCTGCAGGCGGTAGTCGTGGCAGGCTTGGCGAAACCGGCGACGCTGGAAGATCAGCCCATTGTCGCTGCGCCGCACCGGCGCACCCACGGGCCGCAGGGTCCCGAAGCGCTGGAGACACGCCGCTTCCACGGCCCGTTCCGCCTCCTTGGCCCGACTCCGACGGGCGAACTCGTAGCCGATGATCTCCCGATCGTGACAGTCAATGACCGCGGCCAGATGAGCCCCGCCATCGTGGCCACAAGGAATATGCGTCACATCCATCGCCCACCGTTCGTTGCTCCGGCGGGCCTGGCTCACCCAGCCCCGCACCCGGGGGCGTGCCGTGCCGACCCGCTGATGGACCAACCACCGCTTCAGCTTGAGCACCCGATACATAGCCTTCCGATTCACGCGGATCCCCTCCTGACCCCGCAACAGGGCCCACAAGTGCCGATCCCCAAACGTCGGATCCTGCTCAATCAAGCGGCGGAGCGGCTCGATCCAGGGCGGGTCCGCTGCCACCCGCCGTCGGCCGATCGTCGCCGAGCGATGCAAGCCTGCGCGGCCCACTCCCAACCCCCGACAACTCCGCCGTTCCGAGACACCCCCCCAGCGTGGCCCTCACGCGTCGGATGTCTTCCGGTCTACAGGGTACGGTTTCAAGGCCGCCCGTAAGATGTCGTTGTCCAGCACCAGGTCGCCGATCTTCTGCTTGAGCTTCTTGATCTGCTCGTCTTTGAGCGCCTCTTCCTCCTTGGGCCGAGCCCGGAGCCCGTTCTCCCCAGCCAGCAGAAACCGGTCCTTCCAATCCTCGACCTCCGCCACGGTCAGCTCATGCTGGCGGGCGGCTTCGGCCACGGACGTCTCGCCCTTCAGGATGCTGACTACCAAGGCCACTCGCCGCTTGGCCGTCCAGCGTGAGGTGCCCCCCCGCACGGTGCAGGGCCACTGGGAAGGCGACCTCCTCAAGGGAGCGCGCACTGGCTCGGCTATCGGCACACTGGTCGAGCGGACTACCCGGCTCGTCCTCCTGGCCCGCATGGACGGCACGGATGCCTGGAGTGCATACCAGGGATTTACCAAGAAGCTCCGGCAGATCCCTGCCGCATTGCGGAAAACGCTGACGTATGATCGGGGCAAAGAGATGGCAGAGCATGAGCGCCTCGCCCACCGACTCGCGATCCGCGTCTTCTTTGCGGATCCCCATGCGCCCGGGCAGCGCGGCTCCAACGAAAATACGAATGGGCTGCTGCGTCAGTACTTGCCCAAAGGCACGGACCGGTCGGGCTATACGCAGCGTGCGTTGAATGCCATCGCCCATCGGCTGAATACGCGTCCCCGCAAATGTTTGGACTTTGCCACGCCGCTGGCAGTCTACGCGCAGTTGCGCTATCATTCACCCGTTGCACTTGGAACTTGAAACCGCCCTGTCATAGGCGATAACTCGGTCGCCGAGCCAGCAAGGAAGGATTGCCTCGGAGTGTTCTCAATAAACACGTTAGTCTCCACACACCCTACTTACTTCGCAATATGATCGCACAAGCCGAGACAGGCATCGCTAGTTACCCTTGACGCTTCCTTGGCCCCTACCTATGCACCCAGACCGAGAATGGACAATCACGACCTAACCGTACATTGCCCAAGCGTACTCCGGTATCCACATAGGTGGCATTGATGAACCGAGCCAATTTGACATTCATCGGCCATCCGGTTATTTCTTGTCCATGGTCTTGGCAAGCCACAAGAAGCTCGGCACCGGTCCGATCCAAACTCTCAACCACTTCAGCTGCAGATAAATTGCTCATCGCGTGATATACTTCTGGAAAGCGGTTAGGAGGAGATACTCCGGCCAAAAAATAGTACACGCCAGCACCAGTTGCAAGCATGACAACTTTCTTGCCCTTCTCGGAAGAAACTTTGAGGTAGGCCAATGCCTCATCCTGTAAGTACAGCGGACGATCTCTCGTTAGCTTTCCTTCATTCGCCATTGTGATGTTGATCAGCTTTCCTATATCGCTCACGAGCTTCGGCTTTGTTAGCTGTGCAGATAAGACTTGCGGCTGAGCGTTGTTATAGAACCACGCCGCAACGATCACGGAAGCTAAGAAACAAGCGATACTTAGGTTCTCTCGCCACGGTTGCTTTGCTACCAATCCGATCATTCTGCTGGTTGCAACAGTCAAGATTATTAACCCAAGGACCGGGAACAACACCTTCGGGACAGCCTGCTTGGGCCCCCAGTCTCGGATCAAGGCATGGACAACCAGGCTAGACATTAAGAGCCCTGTCGTAGCCATTATCCATCGTTCCCCTCCGAACAGGTTTAGGCGAGCAGTGTGCCTTGCAAGCGGCTCACCCCTAAGACTTACGATACGCACAAGATATGTCACGGATACGATGAAAGGAAATGATATGACAGCTAGCTTGACATATGCAGGACAGCATCCCCTTGTCGCATAAATAAAGGACAACAATCCGAATAGAAGGGTTGGCAATATTGGCAGCCAGGCTCCTGCTTGACGACGCGATGACAGAATTAAGATTGCTGCCGTCAGCGTCATGTAGAACCCGGGGACAGCGTACCAAGTGATGTTCATGAGGGTAAAATCTGGATAGGGATCGCGCTTGACCACCGTATCTGAAAGAATTCTGGCTATCAAGTCACTCCCAAATGCCGCCCATGTTCCGGTCATCAGCATATAGCCTACCAAAGGAATCAGTCCGATCAATGTACCAATGAAAAGTGGCACCATCACTTGCCGGACAACTATCACTGCTGCTGCGGGAGCACCCGCCTCAACACAGGAAGTCCCCCGACCATCCAAGACATGCTGAACCGCCAATACAACAGGAAATGTCACAATCGTTCCAAGGAGAAACATCGCATGATCAAACGTACTGCCAATAAAAGCCAGTCCGGTCAGAAGACCAGCTAGGAATAGATATTTTTGTCTCGGCTCGTACATACAAGATGTCAGAATACCGAGTGCAAGAAATACGATAATGTGACGAGGCTCAATCTGAAGCGGATAAAGTCCCAATGTAATTAGCCCTGTGATCCGCCACCACATGTTCGGAAAAACGCTCCATACATAGAAAGCTGCGGCCACATAGGCTAGAGGTTCAAGCAAAATCCCTAGCAGGCGATCAGCGGCCAGCGATTGACCCAATAGCCAGAATGCACTGAGAGGCCGGATCACGTTTGAAAAGATACCGTGTGTCATGTAGACATCTCGAAATGGTAGGCCACCATCTATGACGAGCTGAGCCGTGCCTAATCTTTCCCCCTCATGTAACCAATCAATCCCGTTAAATAGAGGGACGCTCTCCCGAGTTGGGAGTCCGAAGTACAAAAGATACACAGCGATTAGCAGCGCACGTGGGGGGAGAGAATACATAGGCACTCTAGAAATAATCTTTTCCCTGCATCACTAGCGTCCAACAGGTTCTTATGGTCATCAGCTGCAACACAAGAACTGGCGTGGATTTCATGACTGTACTGACCCACTTAATTTTGGACAGGTCGGTTTGTGTTTTTGACTCTCCAGTCCGCGTAGAACTCCGCCGGTGACTGCATCCCCAAGGCTCTGTGCGGCGCCTGCTGGTTGTAATGGTCGATCCACACGGGGATTTTCCGTCCCACCGTTTCTAATGTCTCCAAGCAGACTTGAGACACGTAATCCCGCTTGAAGCTGCGAAGAACACCTCGGCCAAGCCGTTCGACTCCAGGCTCCGCCGGGGGGATGACAAGGGATCAACCCCCTGGCGCGCACAAATGGCCGGAACCGATGCGAGGCATACTCTGGCCCGTTGTCGCTCAGAAACTCGATCCCCTGAGCACGGGTCCGCGCCTCTCCAAACCGCCGGAACACGGCCTCGCGCAGCATCTCGGCCAGGTCCTCGGCCGTGATCCGCTTGGCGAAGCGTCAGGCGAGCGCCATCCGATCTGCACTGTTGATCATAATCGCCAACCGCCCCTTCTGTCCATCCCAGGCCCAGATGCCGGTAATGTCCGACGCCCACCGCCGGTTCGGATTGACTACCCGGACCTGTCCCGTGTGCGGCCGGCCTGGCCTCAAACCTTGTCGCCTTCGCCTGGCTGAGGCCGGCCCTGCCGTTGCATCACTCGCCAGACCATCTTGAAATTGCACACACCCACGACGCTTAAGCAGGACGTGGATCCGCCAATACCCTTAGGACACGGGGCTTGTCCCCAGGAGCCGACGGATCGCGGCTTCTATCTCTGGCCTCCGGCTCAGCCGCCAGGACCAGGGCTGCGGGCGATAGTAGAGCCAGCTTCTGGGCCTGCTGAGGACTTGGCATGCCGCCGCTAATGAACAGCCTACTACCTGCGCCAGCCATCTTACTTCCCTTCGGGGAAGTTGAGTCCCTTGAGTTCGAAGGCTTTTTAACACGCCCCCTCAAGCGCCTTCCACCCCAGGGCTTGATCCAACTCCTCGACCCGCTTCTGCAGCCCTACCACCCGGCGCTTGGGAATCAGCCCGCCTGGATCCTTGAGTCTTTGGTCAAGACTTCGCTTCCAGCGATACATCTGGGCCACGTTCACCCCGTATTTCCGGCAGACTTTCTCCACTGGCACGCAGAGGGGGCTCCGGAAATTCGGACAGTGTGGTAAGTGGTCGCCTGGCTTCACCCACGCCACCGCGAGGTGGCCTACGAGAGGAGCGAGGCAATGAAGAGACCGAGACGGAATCATGGAGCCACCTTCAAGGCGCAGGTAGCATTGGCTGCGGTCAAAGGCGACAAGACGCTGGCTGAGTTGGCCGAGCAATTCAGTGTCCATCCCACCCAGATCACCGAATGGAAGCAGCCACTGCTGGCCTGGGCGGCGGACCTATTGGGCGGGACGAAACCGCCGTCGGAGGCTCCGGATCTCAAGACCCTGCACGCCAAGATCGGGCCACTGGCTCTGGAGAATGATTTTTTAGAAGGGGCGCTCATCAAGGCGGGCTTGCTGAGCGCAACGCAATGATTGACCGAACGCATCCCTTGCCTATCGGGCGACAATGCCAGCTCCTGAAGCTGGCCCGGTCCACCGCCTACTACCCGCCGAGGCCGGTGTCGTCCGAGGCCCTGGCCCGGATGCGTCGGATTGACGAGCTCCATCTGCAGTATCCGTTTGCCGGAGCCCGCATGCTGCGTGCCCTCTTACGGCAAGAGGGCCACGCCATTGGGCGGCGGCAGGTGGCCACGCTGATGCGGCGGATGGGCATCACGGCTCTGTACCGCCAGCCCCGCACCAGCCAGCGGCATCCCGCCCACCGGATCTATCCCTACTTGCTGCGCCAGCTGACGATCACACGTCCGAACCACGTGTGGGCAGCCGATATCACCTACATTCCGATGCAGCGCGGCTTTGTGTATCTGTTTGCCATCCTGGACTGGGCCAGTCTCCGGGTGCTGGCGTGGCGGCTGGCCAACACGCTGACCACAGACTTCTGCCTCGAGGCCGTGCGGGAAGCGCTCACCCGGTATGGCCGCCCGGAGATCTTCAACGCGGATCAAGGCTGTCAGTGCACCAGCCAGGAGTGCACCGGGCTCCTGAACGATCACGGTATTCAGATCAGTATGGATGGAACTGGGCGCTGGCGGGACAATGTCTTCGTCGAGCGGCTGTGGCGGAGCCTCAAATACGAAGAGGTCTATCTCCACGCCTACGAGACCGTCCGCGAGGCCCACCAGGGGGTGGCGCGCTATGTGACCTTCTACAATCAGATCAGGCCACATCGCGCGCTTGACGGACGCCCGCCCGATCGCGTGTACTGGGAGAACCTGCCTGCACGGCCCACTGCCGCGTAGGCGCACGCCGCCAGGCACCACTTATGAACAGGCAACAACTGTCCACACAAGCGGAGCCACCTCTCGCCGGCGCCCACGCTCATTTTGGGCCGCCTTCACTGCCGTTTCCATGGCCCCTCCTGACTTAGGAAACCTGTCCAAATCTTAAGTGGGCACAGCACTTAGCCATACGATCGAATAAGCCGCCAAAAGCATCGCCAGCCGGTCTTGACGCTGCGCGCCCGTCCCAGGCTGAGCGCCAGCCCCTTCGCGAGCAGAGCACGTCCTTCTCGAACCTGTCCGCCCGCGATCAGATGTTTGCCGACATCACAGCAATGGAGCGCCTGCTCTCGGAACAGATACTGCCGTTGCTCCGGCAGATCGCCGAACCGTTTGATCAGCCGTTCGATGAGCAGGGCTCGATGCTCCAACGCGATCTGCGCCGGTTTGATTTCCCGGTTCCGATGATAGGTCAGGGGTTCCCCGATGTTGGCGATGGCGCACACGGCGGCGATCCTGGGCCAAAGATCATGGTCATCCATGCCGGCCGAGCCGAAAGCCTCGTCGAAGCCGCCCACCGCATCCAGAACCTTCTTCCGAATCATCGCCGCCGAGGGAGTCGGCACATAGCCCTGCACAAAGAGCCGGGCAAAGTCCTCGCTGGGATTATATCCGGCGCCGACGATCCCCATCGGCTCCCCGTCCCGATCGATGTGCGCCACATCCGTGATCACCATCCCCACCTCGGGCCGCGCCTTCAGCACCGCGACCTGCCGCTCCAACTTGACCGGATGCCACAGATCGTCATGGTCCAGGAGCGCGATCGCGGCACCCTCCGCTTCGGCAATGCCGCGATTTCTCGCCGCGGCCACCCCCGCATTCTCCTGCCGGAAATAACGGAGGCGGGGGTCAAGGGTCCGGATCAGGTCCCCGGACCCGTCGATGGACCCATCATCCACCACCAGCAGCTCGAAATCCTGCCACGTCTGGGCCAGCACGCTCCGGACCGTCTCCCGGATCACGTCCCGCGCGTTGTAGAGCGGAATCACGACGCTGACGCGCATCAAGCCTCTCGTAAGCCGATCACGGTTTGACCGCCTCCAGAACCACCGTCATCTCCTCGCAGACGTCCCACAAGTACCGGCGACAACGTTTCTGCAAATAGGTTGGCAGGAACTTGAACGGTTTGCGCATGTCATAGGCAATGGAGACAGTCCGGAAATTGGTTTTGAGCCCATAGTAGTTCGGAGATTTGAAATATTCGAAGCTTTCTTCGGTCATGAATCGGACGTGGGTCGGATCGACAAAAGCCTTGCGGGACGTGTAGTAGGGCGTTTTGATGAGCACCCGGGCGCCAGGGGTGCAGACACGATAGAGCTCCTCCATGAAGGTGATGAGATCGCGCATGTGTTCGATCGAGTGGATCGAATAGGCCTGCGCGACGCTGCTGTCCCGGAACGGTAGTCCGCGCTCGAAGTCGCACACCACATCCACGCCGGGCACCAACCGGCAGTCGATCCCGATCGTGCCTGGCCGCTTGTGGGCCCCGCAGCCGATATCCAGGATCAACCCCATGACACCATCGTCCTCATCCACCGCATGTAGGGCCGCAACCGCAACGGCGCCTTTCGGATCGCCTGTCGATACGATCGGCGCGCTTCGGCAGGCCGGCCCGCTCGTTCCAAGACCCCGCCCCGGGCCAGATAGTAGTTGGCCCATTCACGGTTCAGCGCCGCCCGCTGCTCGTCCGTCTGCGGGCCCATTCGCTCCAGGCCTTGCAAAAACCGCTCGCGGCTGGCGAGGATTTTTTCCTTGTGCCGCGCCTCGTCGAACGCCATGTCACGATAGCCGTGCCCGCGCTGCAGTTTGCGGACCAGTACGCGATCCACGCAAGCAAACTGTGTGGCGGCATAGAGCCGGATCGTCAGATCCGAGTCCTCCGATCCGTAGAGGTCTGGGTTCAGCACCCCCACCTTCTTCAGCACCGTCCGCCTGATCAACAGCGTGGACGGCAACGCCACGTGCCCCCCGCAAAAGGCTTGCACGAGCGGCTCTCCGCTGTGCCGGGCCTGCACCGTCTCCAGCACCCTACCTTCCTCGTCCACCGACTCGAAGTCGGCATGCACCACCCCCACCTCCGGGTGGTTGCGCATCAATGCAAGCTGCGCGGCAAGCTTGTCCGGAAGCCAGATGTCGTCGCAATCCAGCAACGCCACAAACTCCCCCCGTGCCTCGGCAAGACCCCGATTGCGGGAACGCGCCGGTCCCCCGTGATCCTGCTGAAACCAGGTGATCCCCGCCGTTTGTTGCAAGTCGGCCAGGATGGCCTGCGTGCCGTCCGTCGAGCCGTCGTCCACCACGAGCACTTCGACGTCACGGACCGTCTGAGCCCGCACGCTGGCGACGGCCTTCGCCACAAACGGCGCTCCGTTGAAGACGGGGATCACCACGCTGACCAGGGGCTCAGACACGTTCACCGATCCGCTCCCGCGATTCCAGCAACGCCCCGACGGCAGCCCAGACCTCATCCACGGCGATCCGCTTCATACAACTCTCCTCCCCCCGCTCGCAAGTGGGGTGAAAACAGCGCCGGCAGTCGAGCCCTTTATACAAAACCCGGCTCTGTGGGCCGCGCGGCCCCCATTCGTCCGGATTCGACGGGCCGAACAGTGCGACGACCGGAACACCCAACGCCGCGGCCATGTGCATGGGGCCGTTATCGCTTCCGACAAACAACGCACAACGTTTCAGGACCGCCGCATAGGTGCGCAGAGGTGTCCGCCCGGCTAGCACCGTCGGCGCCGAGCGGGCCTGATGCCGGACCTCCTCAGCCAGCTTCTGTTCCTGCCCGCTCCCCCCGATGACCACCCGACAGCCGAACGATTCGGTCACCCGGTCCGCCAAGGCCGCAAACCGCTCCGCCGGCCAGGCCTTGAACCAGTAGCGCGCCCCGGGCTGAAACATAACCAGCGGCCCCCCCGTCCCCGCCAGCCCCACCTCTTCAAGCAGACGGGCGGCCCGTTCGTCATCCTCGCGGGAGAGATAGAGTTTCGGCTGACCGGCCTTCGGCTCGATCCCCAGCGGCCGCAGCGCCGCCAAATCGTGTTCGATACGGTGAACCGAGGAGGGGCCCACATGTGCCACCGTCGTATAGAGCAATCCCCGCCAGCGATGCTCTTCGTTGAACCCGATCCGCAGCGGAGCCCCGCTCAGGCCCGCGAGAATGGCCGCACGGTCCCCGTCGGTCAGGTCGATCACCGCGTCGAAGCGACGGCGGCGCACTTCCCGGAGAAAGCGCAGCTGCTCCGCCAGTCCGTCCTTCTCGACTACCAACACCTCCTGCACGTCGGGGTTCCCTGCGAGCACCTCTTCCGTCCCACGGTTCACCACCATCGTGAGCCGCGCCTCCGGAAATCGCTCACGGAGCGCCCGGAGCACCGGCATGGCCAGCAGCACGTCCCCGATGTACCGAAGCTTGATGATCAGAATATTGGTCATAGACGTTAGCAAGTCGAAAAGTCTAGCAAGCTAGAAAGTTGAAGCTCTCCCCGGCTGCACCCATGACTTCGCACGCTCTTCTCGAACTGTAGACTTGAGGACTTTCAGACTTTGTGACGCTGTTATTGGCACAGTTCACGATAGAGGTTCATCGTCAGTATCGCCGACCGGTCCCAGGTGAAGTCCTTGACTCGCGCGAAGCCCTTGGTCCGGAGCGTCTCCCGTAACGCGGCATCGTCAAGCACACGCTGGAGCGCGTCACCCAACGCTTCCACATCCTCTGGATCGACCAGCAGCGCCGCATCCCCCGCGACTTCCGGCAACGACGTGGTGCTGGAAGTGATGACCGGCGCGCCGCAGGCCATCGCTTCCAACACCGGCATCCCGAAGCCTTCGTAGATCGACGGAAACACGAAGACCGAGGCCTGCGCATAGAGCAGCCGCAGATCGGCCAGGGGCAGCCGACCCGGGCAGGTCACATGCGAGGCAAGGCCCAGTTCACGCGCCGTGTCCATCATGTCGCCGAACCGATGCCGGACGTCGCCGACCAACAGCAGCGCACAGTCGCGCAGCCGATCGGCGTGCTGCGCATAGGCCCGGAGCAGCGCCCGATGATTTTTCCGTGGATCGGCGCCGCCCACAAACAGGATGAACCGATCGGCGGACAGCCCCAAACGGCGGCGGATCTGTGCCGGCGCATCCGGGTCCTGAACCTGGCGAAAATCATCGGACACGGCATTGGGGATGACCGTAATCCGGTTGCGCGGCAGTCCGTAGAGCGACTCGATGTCGCGGGCGGAGTAGTCGGAGACCGTAATCACGCGCTTGGCCCGCCAGGCGGTCCGCTTCGTCCGGTAGAAGGAGGCCCGCTGTCCCAGCAACTTCGTGCTGTATTGGGGGTATCGGTCCAGCCACAAGTCATGCACCGTCACGACCCCACCAAAGCGTCCGCCGGTGCGCATTTTGAAATTCGTTCCATGGTAGAGATCCAGCCCGTCCATCCACCCGCGCCAACGCATGCCGAATTTGCCCGCCTCCACCCATCGCAAGCGCCCCTCGGCCTCGGCGGCCCTGAAGGGTTCCAGGTCGGACGCATGAGCACCCAACGCCCCAGGACGGACATAGGCGACGAATTCAACCCGACCGCCATCGTCCTTGAGGTCCAGAAGCGCCTTGAGCAGATGGTAGGTATGCCACCCCACGCCGCCTCGGTCTCCGAGTATCGGAGCAGCATCGATTCCGATCCTCACCCGCCCCCCGTCCTGTTACGCTCCGCCTCGGCCTGACTCATTTCGACCGCCTTGGCATACTTGACGAACGTATGCATCCCCGCAAAGAGCGCGACGATGACCCCGTGTACCCCATCCCGATAGCCGCCCCGCAACAGATACGTTTTCAGGATCGTGCCCAGGTGGTTCCCGGCCAGGTCCAGCCAACCGATCCGTCTTCGATTCTTGAGTTTTTCCCTGGCTCCGAGAGTCGTATACCGAGCCATTTTCCGGACGTGCTCGCAGATCCCCGGCATGCTGTAGTGGTCGAGCGGCTGAGTCAGCCGCTCGATGCGCCCGGTCAGATGCAGCCGCTCGTGGAGCAACACGTCGTCATACCGGCCGGCCGACCGGCGGAACAGCCGCAACTGGTAGTCCGGATGGATTCCGCCGCCCCTGATCCAGCGGCCATAGAAAAAGTTCCGCCGCGGTACCTCGAACCCGCCGATCTCGCCCGAAGGGCCTTCCGCCAGCCGCCGCTGGATTTCCTCGCGGAGCGGTTCCGTCACCCGCTCGTCGGCGTCCACGACCAGCAGCCAGTCGGCCGTCGCCTGCTCGAACCCGAAATTCTTCTGCGGCCCGTACCCGGGCCAGGGCCGCACAAAGACCCGGTCCGTGTACTGGCGCGCGATGGCCGCGGTCCGGTCCCGGCTCTCCGCGTCCACCACGATCAGTTCGTCCACCCAGCGCAAAGACTCCAGACAGGCGGCGATGTTCCGCTCCTCGTCCTTGGTGATCACCACTGCTGCCACACTCATCCCCGAAATCCCCGTTTCACGATTGCCCGGTAAAACGCCGGCTCCAGCCAGCGATTGCGTCCCGGCTTGAGCACCGGATACCGACTCACCCGCTCCCGCATCACGGCCGGATGCGACCCGGTGAAGTTTTTCATGATGTCGTAATCCTCGAACTGATAGGCCTCCTGCGCCAGCATCCTGGCTTGTTCGGCGCCGGGATTGTCGCCATGGTGGCGGGCCACCTGGTAGCGGAACTTGTCCAGCAACACGCGCGGCTGCTTGACCCAGCCGTAATGATACACCGTCGCACCGGAAGGCCGGATGCGGTCCTTGTGCACGCTTTGCATCCACCCCTGGTCCGCCTTGAGCCAGAACCCGACTGCATCCCCGCAGGACTCCACCTGGCCGTCGTTCCGGATGATCCGCACCGCGCGATGATAGAACCAGGGGTGTACGGACCGATAATCGCCGTAGAAATGGAGATAGCGGAACGTGAACCCCAGCACCGTCGGATTCCCAAGATGCTCCCGCAACGACCGGCGGAGGACGTCGTGATCGGCCTCATGCAGCACTTCGTCCGCCTGGAGGTAGAGAGCCCAGTCCCCGGTGCAGCGGGCCAGGGCCTTGTTGGTCTCATAGGAAAACAACAAGCCGTCTTTTTTCATCGAATCGTCCCAGACGGAGTCCAGGATCCGCACCTTGTCGGAGCCGATCGAGCGGATCAACTCGCGCGTGCCATCCTCCGACTGCCCGACGTTCACGATGAACTCGTCCACGATCGGCAGGGCGGACTGGATCACCTCGACGATCGGATAGTCGAACGAGACCGCATTCCGGCAGATCGTGAAGGCGCTGACTTTCATCGGAGTCCCTCCCCGCCGGCCGCCGGCCTCCGCTGCAGCTCCCACAATTTCGCATACTTGATAAAAGTGTAATAGGCGTAGAGCCCGGAGAGGATCAGGCCAGGCCTTCCGTCCAGAAAGCCCATTCGCCCGAGATACATTTTCAAGAACGTAAAGACCGGATGACTGATCAGCTGGTGCGTGCGGAACCGCCGCCCCTGTTCAACCATGCGTCGGGCCATCAAATCGGAATAGCGGTCCATCTTGGCCAGGTACTGATCGATATCCTGGAAAGGGTACTGCAACACATGCTCCTTCAGATGTCCGACCGTGCCATGCAACTCAAAGGTCTCGTGCACTAGTTGATCGCAATAGTGCATCCGATCCTTGCGGAACAGCTGCGGCTGACGATAATCCGGGTACCAGCCGCAGTGGCGAATCCAGCGGCCAAGAAAATAATTCTTGCGCGGCACAAAGTAGGCGTCGGCCTCCGGGTCCCGGTCCAGGAGCCGCCGGATCTCGTCCCGAATCTCCGGCGTGGCCACCTCGTCCGTGTCCAGGCTGAACACCCACTCGTGCGACGCATGGGCCACAGCTTCGTTCCGGAGCCGACCAAATCCATGGAACTCGTGCTGGTAGACCTTGTCCGTAAACTCCCGGCTGATCTTCTCGGTGGCATCGGTGCTATGGGAATCCACTACGATCAGTTCGTCCGCCCAGCGGACCGATTCCAGGCAGGCCCGGATCGTCGCCTCATTATTGTAGGCAATGACGTAGGCGGACACTTTAGACATGCGCCACCGTGATCTCTTCCGGATGAGACAGCACCTGCCTGACCCGATTCACCACGTCCTCCACCGAAATACGGTTCAGACAGTCCCAGTAGGGGCAGGCCTCATAGACGCACTTCTCGCAGGTAGGCACGTCAGGTCGCAGCACGATCCCTTGCCCCAGTGGTTGCCATCGGGTCGGCAGCTGATTCCGTCGAGGATCGAAGAGACTGACGGTCGGCACCCCGATCCCCGCGGCGATATGCGCGGGGCCCGTCGAGCCGGACACCAGCGCTTGGCTCGCCCCGATCATCGCCATCAATTGCCGCAACGTCACGATTCCCATCACGTCCAGGATCGAGCCATGGGCCGCTCCCCTCCACCCCGTCTCCTCCCGAAAGCGGTCCCTTTCGGTCTGGCTGCCGCTCAGCACCACTCCATACCCTTCCTCAGCCAGGCGTTGAGCCAGGTCAAGGTAGTGCCGGAGTTTCCATTGGCGGGAGGAGAATCCTCCCGGATGCACCGCAATGCGAGGGACAGGAAGCGTCTTCAGTCTCATCGCCGCCTCCTGCCGCTCCTCATCCGTCAAGACCAGCCTGGGACGGACCGGTTCGCCCGGCTCCAGGCCCAACCCCCGCAACAGTCCCAGATTGTACGTCGCTTCATGCCGGGAAAAATCGCTCCGGTGTTCGTAGACCCGCCGATTGGCCAACAGACTGTACCAACGATAGCCGGTTGCCACCCGCACCGGAACCCGCGCCACGAAGGCCGCGGCCATCAAGCGGCGGAACGGCTTCAAGAAAATCGCCGCATCGAAGCCGCGCCGAAACAGCGCCACCACATCGGCGAACCGCTCCCGTCCATTCAGGGTCAGGACGGCGGCCACGTCCGGATGCAGCGCCAGCACCGGCGCCGCATAGGCGCTGGAGAGAAACGAAACCTTCGCATCCGGCAGCAACCGGCGCAACGCAGTGGCGACCGGAAGACAAAGAATCTCATCCCCGATCCCATCGGGCCTGACCAGCAAGATGTTCATCCAGACCGCCTGTTTGTCGTCAGTGGGCCAGCCTGACCGCCAACCGTTCTCGCACGGCGTCCAAGACCATGGCCGGCGAGAGACTCGTCAAACATTCGAGCCGGACCTGATTGCGACATTGTCGGTCGAAGCAAGGGCTGCACGGCACCCCGCTCGTGAGCACCCGATGCCGCGTGCCATACGGCCCGGTCCGGACTGGGCTCGTCGGACCGAAGAGCGCGACGACGGGCGTGCCGACCGCCGCCGCCACGTGCATCGGCCCCGAGTCGTTCGTGATCAGCAACGAGGCTTCTTGCAACAGGGCCGGCAAGAGCCCCGGCTTGGTCTGTCCGGTCAGATCGGCCGGCGCCGTGCGCATCAAATGCTTGACCGCCTCTGTGTCAGCCCGTTCATCCGTGCCCCCGATCAACACCACGCGCCCCGTCCCCTCTTGCTGCAGACGATCCGACACCTCGGCGAAGAATTCCCTGGGCCAGCGTTTGGTCGCCCAGCGGGCCGAGACGTTCATCGCGATCCACGGGGCGCCGGCCGGCACGCCCTGCCGGCTCAACAGATCCGCAACCAGGGACCGATCGTCGCTCAACGGACGGAACCGGAACTCCGGCTCGCTCCGGGTAGGCGCGCCGAGCGCCCGCGCCACGAGCAGATTCCGATCGACCGCATGCATCTCCGTGGTTGGGACCGGAACTCTGTGTGTGTAGAACCAGGAACTCCCTTCCCTCGCATTGGCAAAACCGATGCGCGTCGCGCAGCCGGACAGCCAGGCCATCCCGCCGCTGCGGAAGAGGCCCTGCAGGTCCACGGCCAGGTCGAAGCCCTGGGTGCGCAAACGCGGGACCTGCGAGAGCCACCCGGCAAGCCCCGGCTCCACCGTGCAGACTTCGTCCACCCCCTCCACCCGCTCGACGATCCCCGCCCACTGCCGTTTCACGAGCCACATGATGAAGGCCTGCGGAAAGAGCCGGCGTAGCGCCGCCGCGGTGGGCATCGCGTGCACCACATCGCCGAGCGAGCTCGGCTTGATGAACAGGATCCGCCGATAGTCAGTCATCTCGAACGCTCCCGGCACTCAGCCATCAGCTTTCAGCCGATCGGACCTGACAGCTGAACGCTGACGGCTGACGGCTGGCCGCATCGGCCACGATCCAGGCCGCCGCATCGGCCAGCCCCGCCGCGACATGATCCGGCTTGTGGCCCTCCCGCTCCAAAACCGCCAAGGCCTCCAGGCTCGTGGGACCCGTGGTCACCAAGACCCGGCGGGCCCCGATGCGGCTCCCCAACTCAATGTCCCGGCTCTGGTCGCCCACAACGTAGCTGGTCGAGAGGTCCAATCCCAGGTCCACCGCCGCCCGCTCCGCCATCGCCGTCCCCGGCTTGCGACAGAGACACCCGTCGTCCGGATGGTGCGGACAGAAATAGATGGCGTCCAGGGTACCCCCGCCCGATTCCAGCAGGGCCAGCAGCCTGGCATGGATGGTTTTGAGCATCTCGACCGTGAACAATCCCCGCGCGACCCCCGACTGGTTGGTCACCAGCACGAGCGTGGCGCCGGCCTGTTTCAACCGCGCGACCGCCTCGACGACGCCGGGCAGCAGGTGCAGCTCTTCCGGTGTCTTGATGTAGCTGGTATCCCGGTTGACGGTTCCGTCCCGATCCAGAAAGACGGCGACGCCCTTCAGCGGAGTTGAAAAGTTCGAAGGTCCGAACGTCGAAAGTTTTGAAACAGCCTCCGGCTGACTTTCCGACTTGACAGACTTTCCAACGTGCAGTTGCTTCACCGCCGCCGCGTGCACGTCGTCTACCGTGACCCTGGTCATGCATCGATGGTCGATCGGGCATTCGCGCAACAGACAGGGAGCGCAATCGACCGGCTGACGGACGATCGTATGGCGTTCGCCAATGGGGGACGTGGTCCGGTGATCGGTCGGTCCGAACACAGCCACCACCGGAACTCCGAAGGCCGCCGCAATGTGCATCGGTCCCGTATCGTTGGTGAGAAAGAGGTCGCATCGCTTCGTGACCGCCATGAGTTCCCGGACGGTCGTCTGACCGGACAGCAGAATCGCCGGCACAGACAGGCGATCAGCGATGCTCAACGCCAAGGCTTCCTCCCCCTTGGCGCCGACGATCACGACGTGAGCCTGACGACCAGTCCGGCGCTGATCGTCGGCGACACGCTGGACCGTCTCCGCAAACCGATCCGGAAGCCAGCGCTTCGCCCCGCCATAGGTCGAGCCGGGATTGAGGCCGATCACCAGGTCCCCTGCGCCCACCCCCCGTTCCGCCAGCTTGGCGGTCATCTCACGTTCTTCCTGTTCCGACAGAAACAGCTTGGGGGCGGCCGCCGATCCATCGGCGCCCAGCGGCCGGAGCAGATCCAGGTAATACTGGACTTGGTGCTTACGGACGGTATTGGGGCCGCGCTCGATGGGATCGGTGAGGAGCCACCCCCGTCCGTCCGTGGCATAACCATAGCGGCGGGCAATCCCCGCCAGAAAGGAAATCAACGCCGCTTCAAACGCGTTCTGAAACAGGATCGCCAGGTCGAACCGACGGCGACGCAACTCATCGGCCAAGGTCCATTTCCCGGCCAGCCCCGCATGTTTCCGGCGATCTTCGTAGACCAGGGTGTGATCCACGGCCGGATGGTGCGCCAGCAGCTCGGCGATGGTCGGCTTGACGAGCAGCGTCACCTCCGCTTCCGGGAAGAGTCCGCGGACCGCGTTCAGCGCCGGCTCGCACATGACCGCATCCCCGATCCAGTTCGGCCCCCGCACCAGCAGGCGCCTGACTCCAGAAGGCTGCATGCGGAATGCTGAATGATGAACCGGGGGGGGCTCTTTCATCTTCTCCATTCCACGTTCATCCTTCATCCTTCAGCATTCCCACCAAAAGCCCTTCCATCTGCTCCCGCCCGTCCATTATGTCCGTGCCCAGCCGCAAGGCCAGCACCCGATCGCCCGGCCTCACCAAGGGGGCCACCTTGCCGGCATCCTTCTCAGTCGTCACCAGCAGCTGCGCCCCGCAACGCCTCGCCTGATCGCTGACCCGCTCCAGATCGCTGCGCCGGTAGGCATGATGGTCCGGAAACCGCACCTCGTCCACCACGTTCACGCCAAGACCGGACATCGTCGTCCTGAAAGCCCCGCTATTTCCGATCCCGCTGAAGAGCAAGGCCGTTTGTCCCCTCACTCCCGCCAGTTCCTGCGCTCCTCCGCTCGCCACATCCACGAACAGGTCCGGCGTGAACCGCACGAGAATCGGCTGATCCCTGCGGCCCAAGGCTCGGACCATGTCTGCGACCGTCTCTTGCTTCCGGACCTGATCGACGCGGGTCATGAGCACCAGCGTCGCGCGGGCGGCGGCCGCGAGCGGCTCCCGCAGGCGTCCGGCCGGCAGCAGCGCGTCCAGGTCGTGGGGCGCCGAGGCGTCCGCGAGCAGCAGGTTCACATCGCGATGCAGGGCCAGATGCTGGAACCCGTCATCCAGCACAACGCAGTCGAGAGGAAATCGGCTCAAGACCCATTGCCCTGCCCGATACCGGTCTGCTCCCACCGCCACGACGGCGCCGGGACAGCGAACCGCGATTAAGTGCGGTTCATCCCCCGCTTCGGCCGGCCCGGCCAGGACGGCCTTCCCGTCCGACACGAGCAGGAACTCGCCCCCGCTCTGCCGCTTGTAGCCGCGACTCAGCACGCCCACGCGCAGGCCGCGCCTCAGCAACGATTGCACCAGCCAGATCACGACGGGCGTTTTGCCTGTGCCGCCGACGGTCAGGTTCCCCACGCTGATCACCCGGCAGGGCAAAGTCCAGGTCGGGAACCAGCCGGTTGCATAGAGCCAGACCCGGGCCCGGACCGCCAACCCATAGGGAATCGACAAGAGCCGCAGCAGCCACATGGGGCCCACCCGGCCCCTCACCCTCCCCGTTCTCCCGACAGAGGAGCCAGGGCATCTTTGCGAGCCAGGCCGGCGGAAGGACCGCAAACCCCGGCGCCCCTGGGCTCGACAGCCGCGTCAAGCACCTTGCCGATGTGATCCAAGCTACGCTGGAGTGCTCCGCGGTTCTCCTCCACAACCTGCTGCGCGGCTATTCCGACCTTTTGAAGGTCCTCTCTGTTTCTGAGCAGATGCGCCATGGCCTCGGCCAACTCCGCTCCGTTCCGGACAGGAATCATGCCTTCAGCCCGGCTCAATTGGGTCGCAATCTCGGCGCAATGGTCCGTGAATGGACCGAAGAACACCGGCTTGGCCCAGACGGCCGGCTCCAAGAGATTATGCCCCCCCACCGGAATCAGCGTGCCGCCCACGTAGGCCAGCACCGCCTCGCGGTAGACCGACGCCAATTCGCCCCGCGTATCCAGGATGAGCACGCGTGGCCCCGACGGGCCGTGATTGCCCCCAGGCGTCCCCAACAGGCTTCGCCTCAGAGCCGGAAGTCCAATGCCCTTGACCTCGGCTTCGACCTCCGCAGCCCGTTCGACATGCCGGGGCGCAAGTAAGAGCACCAGGTTGGAGAACTCGCGGACCAACGTTTGATAGGCGGTGAGCAGTGCTTCTTCCTCGCCTGGGTGTGTGCTGCCGGCCACGATCAATTCTTCGCCTTCCGCCAGCCCCAGCCTGGCCCACGACAAAGCGCCTGGGCCGTTGATCCGGTCGGGCAAGGGCTGATCGAACTTGATGTTCCCTATCCGAATCACCCGATCGGGCTGCGCCCCCAAGGCTACCATGCGCTCTGCGTCCCGATCAGATTGCATCAGACAAACGGTGACGGCTCCCAACACCTGGCGCAAGAACGACCGGATCAGCCGATACCGGCCGAAGGAGCGCGAGGACAGCCGGCCATTGACGAGAACAGCCGGAATGCCGCAGCGCCCGAGTTGCCGCAGCAGGTTTGGCCAGAGCTCGGTTTCGACGAACAGGAACAGGGAGGGTTTGAGGTGCCGCATCACCTTGGAGACTACCCAGGGAAAGTCCAAGGGCGCATAGTAATGGTCGGCAACTCCCGCCAGCCGCTGCTCGACCGCTTCCCGTCCTGTCTCGGTGACGGTGGAGACGATGATCCGGTAGGCGGGATAGCGGACATGAAAGGCCTTGACCAGCGGTGCAACGGCCACCGCTTCTCCCAACGACACGGCATGGACCCAGAGCAACGGCCGACCGTCCGCTACCCCACCGGGCAGGACCCGCCCCAGCCGCTGGGACAGCCCGCGTCGGCACCGGGGCTTGGCCAGCAGAATCGCGAGGATCACGGGGGAGGCCAGGAGCAGCAGAAGATTGTATGTCAGATACCACATGGATTCGAGGTTAACAGTGATCAGTGAACGGTGATCTGTTTCCGGATGAAGACCGCCTTGTCGGACTCTGCCGCCTGAAGCTCTGCACTCCGAAAGCTGATAACTGACCACGGTTCACAGTCTGCGCATCACCGCTTCATCCGCCTCAGCCGTCAGCCGGTTCAGCACCGATTCCAGCTCACGCCGCTTGGCTTCCATCTCCTCCGCCGAAGCTTGTGGCGTAACCCACATCGGCTCCCCCATCCGGAAGAGCCCGCGCCCGAACGGATAGGGGACCAGAAAGCGATCCCAGCTCGAGAAGAGTTTTTTTTTGAGCAGCTGAAGGTCACCGGGACGATCGGCAAGCCTGTTGCCTTGGCCAGGTGGATGACCCCCATCTGCGCCACCTGCCTGGGTCCCTTGGGTCCGTCCGGCGTAATGGCCAAGTCCGCCCCGGAGCGGCCGAGCTGCACCAGTTCGCGCAGCGCCGCCGCCCCGCCTCTGGTCGTCGAACCCCGAACCGCGCGGAACCCGAACCGGGACACGATGCGCCGGATCAACTCTCCGTCCCGATGCCGGCTGATCAGGATGTAGATCTGCGCCCCCCGATAGGCCAGCGGCATCATGAGCTGGCGGCTGTGCCAGAAGGCAAAAATACAGCGCTGCCCCTGCGCATACAGCGCCAGCATCGGTTCGGCCCCTTCCGTCCTGATCGTCAGGGACTTGCCCAGCAGCCGGACCAGCGCGGCCCCGACGGGCGGGAGCAGGTTCAATTTCAGCCAGTTCAACATAAAAGCAATGCCGAACGATGACTGCTGACCGCTGGATGGAAGATGAATTTCTTTTCCGTTCTCACGTTCATCCTTCAGCGTTCATCGTTGTTTCACTGAATTGGATCGCATGGAGCCGCTTATACAACCCGCCTCGCTGGAGCAGCTCTTCATGCGAGCCGGCCTCCACGATGCGGCCCCGCTCCAACACCACGATCCGGTCGGCGTTCTGCACCGTCGCCAGACGATGGGCGATTACCAGCGTCGTGCGATTCCTCATCAAGTTGGTCATCGCCAGCTGCACGATCCGCTCGGACTCGGAATCCAGGGCGGACGTGGCTTCGTCCAGTATCAAGAGCGGAGGGTCTCGAAGAATGGCGCGGGCGATGGCGAGCCGCTGCCGCTCGCCGCCCGACAACTTGACCCCGTTTTCCCCGATCAGCGTGGCATAGCCCTCTGGCAGACGCCCGATGAACTCGTCCGCATAGGCCGCCTTCGCCGCCTCCGTCACCTGCTCGTCGGTCGCATCCGCCCGGCCATAGGCGATGTTGTTCCGCACGGAATCGTCGAACAGGACCGTGCTTTGCGACACGATCCCGATCTGCCGGCGCAAGGACGCCAGCGTGCCGTCCAGGATGTCCTGACCATCCAGCAGGATGGCGCCCTCCGTGGGATCGTAAAATCGTGGCACCAGGCTGACCAGCGTGCTCTTGCCGCTGCCGCTGCTCCCGACCAGGGCAACAATCTCCCCGGCCCTGACCGTCAGGTCGATCCCGGCCAGGGCGGGCCGGTCGGTCCCCTCGTACTGAAACGTAACCCCCGTGAACGCCAACGTCCGACTGATGGCGGGAAGTTCTCGACGTCCATGATCCCGCGCCTGCTCCGTTTCCATATCCAGCACGGCGAAGACCCGCTCCGCTCCGGCCAAGGCCTGTTGGACCGTATTGTTGGCTCCGGCCAGGCGTCGGATCGGGGTATAGGCCATGAACATCGCGGCCAGGAACGAAAAGAACGCCCCCGGCGTCATGGTTCCGTGGATCACCAGATACCCGCCGTACCAGATGATGGCCGCTACGCCCACGACACCGATCACTTCCATGTGCGAAGAGGCCAGGGAGGACACTTGAATCGCTTTCATCGCCGTCCGCAGATAGGCTTTGTTGCTGCGCGCGAAGCGGTCCGTCTCTGCCTCTTCGCAGCCGAAGGCCTTCACGATCCGGATGCCGGTCAACGACTCCTGCAGCGAGGAGGTCATGTTTCCGACTTGTTCCTGACCGCTCGACGCCAATCCCCTCAACCGCTTCCCCATCCGAACCATCGTCAACGAGGAAATCGGCACCACCACGATCGAGATGGCGGCCAGTTTCCAGTTTTGGTAGAAGATCACCCCCAGCATGGCCAGAAACGTCAGCCCTTGCTGGAACAAATCCTTGAGCACCCCGGCGACGGCATTGGCCATGAGGCTGACGTCGTTGAAGACGCGGGACATCAGGCGGCCGGACGTATTGGCATCGTGGAAGCCGACGGGCAGCCGCATGAGATGGAGGAACAGCTCCTCGCGGATGTCCGCGACCGCGCGCGTACCCACATAGTTCATCAGGTAACTTTGCCCATAGTTGAACAGGCCCTTCAGCATCGCCACCGCCAGGATCGCGACCGGCAGGACCATGAGCATCCATTCGTCCTTCTTGATGAAGATGTCGTCCAGGACAGGACGGACCAGCCAGGCATAGGCGCCCGACAGGCCCGCCACCAGGGCCGAGCAGACGAAGGCCGCGCCCAGCCGCACCCGGTAACGGGCCAGGTACCGCATGAGCCGGACAAACACTTTCATGCCTGACACTCCGCCACAATCGCCTCCGCCGCGCGCCGGGAGGCGCCCGGGGCGCCGAGCGAGGCCCGGACCTCCTTGAACGCATCTTTCATGGCTCGACTCGCGGCCTCGTCGGACAACAGTCGACCGGCTTCCTCGGCCAGACGGCCGGGCGTCGCGTCGTACTGGATCAACTCCGGCATGACGCTTCGGCCCGCCACCAGGTTGGCAAGCCCGATCCACCGGACCTTCACCAGCGCTCGCGCGACCCGGTAGGTCAACCAGGTGGTCCGGTACACAAGCACCGTGGGCGTTCCGATCACCGCTGCCTGCAGCGTCGCCGTTCCGGAGGCCGCCAGCAGCAGGTCGGAGGCCGCCATCACCTCGTGGGGCTGGTCCCGGACGACCTGCACCTTCACGCCGGCCCCGGCGGTCAATTCGTCGATGAGCCCGGACGGCACCGAGGAGGCCTGCGCCAGGAGAAACGCGAGCGGTCCACCCGGCAGACCGGATCGGTTTATAAGCGACGCGGCGTCGAGCATGATCGGCAACAAGTCGCGCACCTCCCGCTCCCGGCTCCCCGGCAACAACCCGACGACCCGCACATCCGGGGGGACGCCGAAACGCTTGCGCAGCTCGGATCGGTCGTAGGCGGGCGCGACCGCATCCAACACCGGATGGCCCACGAACCGACACGGCACCGCTGCGTCCCGGTAGATCGCCTCTTCGAACGGCAGGATCACCAGCACCAGGTCCACCACCCGTTTGATCAGATGAATCCGGCTGGCATGCCAGGCCCAGATCTGCGGGGCGATGTAGTAGATGACCCGGTGGCCGGCCCGCTTGGCCGCCCGGGCCAGCCGCAAATTCAGCCCGGGATTGTCGATGAACACGACGGCGTCCAGCCGGTTTTCCTTGAAGAAGCGCGCCAGCGCCAGGTACGTGCGGAGCGCCTGGCGGAGTTGCGCCAGCCCAGGGAGCCCCATCGCGTCCAGCCGCTCGATGCCCTTCATCAATTGAACGCCGGCCGCGGCCATCTTGCTCCCGCCGACTCCGAGCAGTTCGAGGTCCGGCCGTTGTGCCTTCAGCGCCGTGGCCAAGTTGGCCCCGTGCAAGTCCCCCGAGGCTTCGCCGGTCACGATCAGAATCCGAGGCATGAACGGTCCCCTCTGGTCATGCCATTCCGTGGCGACGTGCAAATCCTCCGATCTGTTCCAGCACCCGATACGCCAGGTCCAAGGCCGCAGCCCCGTCCGCTCCGGTGACCGGAGGCGGCTGCCCGGTCGCACAGGCAACAAGAAACGCCTCCAACTCCAGCTTGAGCGGTTCGTCCTCGCTTCCCTTGACCGACTCCGTTTCGATGAGGGGCCGTTCCCCCGCTCCGGTTCGCCGGCGGCAGATCAGGCCCTGGCGTGTCTGGAAATCCACCGACAGGTAGGCGTCCCGCTGAAACAGCCGGAGCCGCCGCATGCGGGATGCGGACACACGGCTGGCCGTGAGATTGGCCACGCAGCCGCTTTGGAACTCGATCCGGGCGTTGGCGATATCGTTGCTCGACGTCAGGACCGGCACGCCGGCGGCGCGAATGTCCTCGACCGGCCCCGGCTGCATGGAGAGGACCAGGTCCAAGTCGTGAATCATTAGGTCCAGCACCACATCCACATCCGTGCCCCGCTCGCCGAACGGGCTCAGCCGGTGGCACTCGATGAAGACCGGCTTTCCGATATGGGGACGCATGGCTTGCATGACGGGATTGAACCGTTCGATATGGCCGACCTGCAACACCAGTTTCCGTCGCTGCGCCAGTTCGACCAGTTCCCAGGCCTCAGCCGGCGTGACGGCGATGGGCTTTTCCACCAGGACGTGGACCCCGGCTTCGAGACAGGCCTTGACGACTCCGTAATGGGCCGAGGTTGTCGCGGCCACGCTGACCGCCTCCACCTGTTTCAGCAGCGCCGGCAGATCCGCCATGACGGACGCGCCATGCCGCCCCGCGACCAGCTTGGCCCGCTCCGCATCGGTATCCACCAGGCCGACCAGGCGGGACCCGGGCAGGGCCGCATAGAGGCGGGCATGGTGCTGCCCCAAGTGTCCGACCCCGATGACGCCGACGCGCAACACGGTCACGGTCCCGGCTCACCCGCAAGCCCGACGACGGCGATCCCCGCCCGCTCCGCCTGCGCCAACATCTCGGCCCGATCCAACAGGACGCTGCGGCCGACCTCCAACACCAACGCCGACGCCTTGACCGACTGCATGGCGGCGATGGTCTGGGGGCCGGCGGCCGGCAAATCGAACCGGAGATCCTGTTGCGGTTTGCAGCGCTTGACCACCACCGCTCCCTCTTTCGCCAGAGTCCCGCCGCGCCGGATCGCCTCATCCGTTCCTTCCACCGCTTCCACCGCGACCACCACCCGGTCCTTGACGACCACGCACTGGCCGATGTCGAGCAAGCCGATCTCCCGGGCCACGTCCCATCCGTAGCGAATGTCCTCCCACTCCCGCTCGCTGGGCTGACGGGACGTTTGCACCCCCTCTTCCATCAGCACCCCGGTGAGTCCGAAGGTCGATTCGCGGATTTGAATGCCCTCCCGCTCCAGCTCCGCCGCGAATTCGCGCAGGATGCCGTCGTCCTTCCAATGCTTCAGCCGGCTGAACAGCGCCAGCGCCCGGAGGTCCGGCCGGACCGTCGTGAAGACGTGCGTCTTGCTGATTCCACCCAGCATCACCGCCTGCCGCACTCCGTCTTCCTTCAGCGCCTCGATCAGCTTGCTGAACTGGCCGACTTTGATCCAGTGGATCCGATCCACGTACTGCGCCAACTCGGGCGCCGTCTCCCCGATATGCGCCACGGCGGACACCGTGTAGCCCAGCCGCTTGACGTTCTCGGCAAAGATGATGGGGAACCGCCCGCTGCCGGCAATGAGCCCGATGCAATCTCCCTTCGCTTGCGGCGCGTTTCTCTGAGCGTAGGCCTCTGGCACGGGTTACTCCTCGTTCTCTTCGTCCTTGCCGGCCGCGCGGCACGTACCCCGCTTGGACCCGTCCAGGAACGCCACCAGAGCCACCACGTCCTGCCGGTCTTTAAACTCCTCCTTGACCTGCTTCACCGCTTCGGCCAGACGCAGCCCGGACCGGAACAAGACTTGATAGGCCTGCTTCAGTCCGCGGATGCGCTCCGCGGAAAACCCGTGGCGCCGCAGTCCGATGGAGTTCAGACCATGGAGCCTGGCCCGATCGCCGCTGGCCCGCGTGAATGGCGGCACGTCCTGCGCGACGGCGGCGCACCCGCCGACCATGGCATAATCGCCGATGCGCACATATTGGTGAATCCCCGCCAAGCCGCCGATGACCGCGTGATCGCCGATGGTAATATGGCCGGCCAGATTCGCCGAGTTCGCCATAATGATGTGGTTGCCAAGCAGGCAGTCGTGGGCGATGTGCGAATAGGCCATGAGGAAATTCATGTTGCCCAGTTTCGTCAGGCCGCCGCCTTCAACCGTGGCGCGATTGACCGTGACGTACTCCCGGAGCACATTGTCGTGGCCGATGACAACCCGGGTCGGCTCGCCTTTGTAGTGCAGATGCTGGGGCGGAGTCCCGATCGACGCAAAGGGCCACAGGGTGCACCGTTCGCCGATTTCCGTCCATCCGTCCACCACCACGTGGGACACCAGCCGGGTCGCCCGACCGATCCGCACATGCTCGCCGATCACACAATAGGGTCCGACCTCCACATCCGGCCCCAATTCAGCCTTTGGATGCACCACCGCCGTCGGATGAATCTGCACTCGTTCGCCCCCTCAGTCACGTCTCATATCGTTCGTCGTTCACTGCCGCATCGCTCGTTTCTCGTGAAGCGTATCTCGTGGTTCGTAGGGAAATTCTTTCTTCACGCTTCACGCTTCACGCTTCACGTCTTTTTCTTCCGTCACCATCGCCGTCATCTCGGCTTCGCAGGCCACATCGGCCTCCACGTAGGCTCTGCCTTGCATCTTCCAGAAGGGAGGCCGCTTCTTCAGCACCTCCACCTCCAACCGCAACTGATCCCCCGGCACGACCGGCTTGCGGAACTTGGCGCCGTCTACCCCGGTCAGATACACCACCGGCCGGCCGCCGGCCGGCGCAGACTTCAAGGACAGCACGCACCCGGCCTGGGCCAGGGCTTCCAGGATCAGCACACCCGGCATGATCGGACGGCCGGGGAAATGCCCCTGGAAAAAGGGTTCGTTGATCGTCACGTTCTTGATCGCGACAATCCGCTGGCCCGCCTCCCACTCCTTCACCCGGTCCACCAGCAGGAACGGATAGCGGTGGGGAAGGATGGCCAGAATCTCGTCGTGGTTCAAAGTCTTGCCCGCCTCGTCTCCGGCTCCCGTCGTCGCCATGCTACTTGTACCTCCGGTCAAATTCTTTGAGGACGGCCTCGGTCAGATCAACGGCCGGCTGGGCATAAATGACGATCTTGAGCGTCGCGTCGCTGCCTTTGTCCAGCACGGCCGTGAACCCCTGCTTCTGCGCCACGTCGCCGACCACCTCTTTGATCTTCTTCTGATACTCGTCGTCCAGCTCTTTTTGCTTGCTCTGGACTTCGCGCTGAAAATCCTGAACGCGGCGCTGATACCCCTCGTACTTGGCCCGAAACCGCTCTTGCTTTTCTTTCTTGCCGGCCTCGCTGAGGGTTGCAGCGGTCTCGCGCAGATCTTTCTCGATCCCTTGTATTTCATCGTTGTCGGAAGCCAGAATCCGCTGGCGGCTCGTCGAAAACTCTTTCAGCGTCTCGAGCGCCCGCTTCCCGGCCACGCTCTGCCCCACCACCGCCTGCTGATCCACCACCGCGACCTTGATCTGGTCGGCCGCTTCGCCGGCGCCGGCCAGGCCCAGCGTCAGCGCCATCCCCATCACACCCCATCCCGCTCGCCTCATACCCCTCTCCTTTCACCCTCCACCGGCCGTGATTTGGCCCTTTTCCTTTTGCCCTCTTTACGGCGTTGTCTTGTTCATTTCGTCGATGACTTTGGCCGTGATATCCAGCGACACGTCGCTGTAGGGGACCGGCGCTCCTCGGCCCTTCTCGAGTACCACAAGCAAGCCGAGCTGTTGCGCCACCTTCGCCACCGCCCGGTCCGCCTTCTCCCGGAACCCCTCCTGCACTTCCTTCTGCTTTTCCTGCACCTCGCGGCTCAACTCACCGGCTTTCTGCTGGAACTCCTGCGCGCGGCGGCGGAACTGCTCCTCCCGCTCCCGTTTGGCGGTTTCACTCAACACGCTGGCCTGTTTGGCGAAGTCCTCCTGCAGGCGCTTGAGTTCTTTTTCCTCCAACTCGACCAGCGCTTCGCGATTCTTGATGAATGAGTTCAACGACTCCAGCGTTTTCTTGCCCAGAGTCGTGTCGCTGAACACTTTCTGGAATTCGACCAGGCCGATCTTGGTTGCCGACGGCACGGTCCCTGCGGTCCCGCAGCCGGCGGACACCAGCAGGGCAAAGGCCAGAAACGGACCGGAACGCATCATACCATGCTCTCTCATAAGGAGGGATTCTCCTGACCATACGCTTAGAACAGGTTGCCGACGGAAAACTCGAAGACGCCTTTTTTTTCGCCCGGCAGCGGCTCCAGATTGATCCCGTAGGCCGCCCGCAACGGCCCGAAGGGCGAGATCCAGCGCCCCTCCAAGCCCGCCGCCTTGCGCAAGTTGAAGTTGATCTGCTCGTTGTCGTTGAACCCCTTGCCATAGTCGAAAAAGACGACGGCGTTGAGCTTGGCTTCCTGCGAGACCGTAAAAATGAAATCGTAGTTGAAGATCAGCTCGCGGTTCGCGCCGATCAAGGAGCCGCTGGCCGTCTTCGGACCGGCAAGACCGAACACGAACCCGCGCATGGTATTGATGCCGCCGACGAAGAACCGCTCCGTCAGCGGGATCGGCTTGTTGCCCAACCCCTCGGCCGCCCCGATCCGGAAGCGGAAGGCGTTCCGGATGTCGTAGGGAAGCGGGACGTACTGGATCACATCGAGCGCATACTTAATGTAGTTGTTGCTGCCGCCCAGGTAGGGCGTGCCGAGGTCGAAATTGACGGCGGTGCGGTTGCCGAACCGAGGATCCAGGTAATAGTCCCGGGAGTCCCTGGCCACAGAAGAGCGGAACCCGGTCGTCGTCTGGTTGCCGATCTGGAGCAAGATGATTTCCGGCGCATTCACCTGGGGGTTGTAATACCGAAGTTTTTCCGCGAAGAGGGCGAAGCTGGCGGAGGCATACTCGGAGTACCACCGGCCGAACGTGGCGCTGACGCCGCTCTTGTCTTCGAAGTACGTCAGATAGTTTGTGATCGAACTGTAGACATCCACCTGCATGGAGGTGAGCGAATCGTTCCAGTAGGGGTCTCGGAAGGTGATCAAACCGAGGCTGCGACGCTGCCCCAACTGGCCTCTGATCCGCCCCATATAGCCCTTGCCGCCCAGGTTGCCCTCGGTGATGTCGGCCACGGCCACGAACTGGTCCAAGGTGCTGAACCCGCCGCCGACGCTGAACTGACCGGTGGATTTTTCCTTGACCTTCACGTCCAGGTCCACCTTGTCGGCATCCACCGGCTTGGGCAGGATCTCGACGGTTTCGAAGAAATTGAGATTGTTCAACCGCTGGAAGCTCCGCTTGATCGCCACCGTGTCGATGACGTCCTGTTCGTCCAGCCGCAGCTCGCGCCGGATGACGTTGTCGCGGGTCTTGTCATTGCCCGTGATCTGAATCTCGCGGATCCGGATCAGTTCGCCCTCCTTGATGTGCAAGAGGACTCGGGCCGTCTTCTTGTCCTGGTCTGGCGTCACCGCCGGGCTCACATCCGTGAAGGCATAGCCCTTCCCTCCGTATAATTCCGTCAGGCGCGTGATTTCCTCCCTGACCTTGGCCCGCTGGAATACCTCGCCGGTTTTTATTTTCGACCCGACCATGAGCTCCGGCTCCTCGAACACCGTGTTGCCGCGGAACCCGACCTCCGACACCGTGAAAGGGTCCCCTTCGACGATCGGATAGGTGATGATGAACCACTTCTTGTCCGGCGTCAGCTCCATGGTCGGCAAACCCACCTGGACGTTCAGGTACCCTTTGTTCAGATAGACTTCCCTGATCCGCTCGACGTCGTTGTTCATCTCCTCCCGTTTGAGAATCCCCGCATCCGTGAAATTGGAGAGGAGGTAGATCCATTCGCGGGTGGCCATCGTCTTGAACAGCTCTTTCTTGGTGACGGATTTCGCGCCGTCGAAGATCACGCTCTTGACCTTGGCCCGGTCTCCTTCCTTGACGAAAAACGTCAGCCGCTTCCGATCCTCGTCCAAGGTCTGAATGATCGGAATCACCTGCGCGCTGTAATAGCCGTCCTCCTGATAGGCCAGCCTGATCTTCTCCGCGCTTTCCTTGGCCTGTTGCTGGTCCAGAAACGACTGGCTCCGGATCGTCGTTTTCTCCTGAAGCTTGTCGTCGCTCAACTGTTGATTGCCGTCGAACACGATCTCGGTGATGAACGGCTTTTCCCGAACGACGAACGTGAGGGTGACGCCCCCGATGACCCGCTCGGTTTCGATCTGGACGTCCTCGAAAAACCCCATCTCGTAGATGAGCCGGATCTGGGCGCGGATGGACTCGGCCGTGTACGGGTCCCCCGCCTTGAGGGTGATCCGGCCGCGCACAGCCGTGGTTTCAATGCGTTTGTTCCCGCGGACGTCGATGGCCTTGACCTTCAGCACACCGTCCTGGGCTTGCACGAAACCGGAGGAAAGGGCCAGCAACGCGACAGTCGCCATCGCCACAAGACCAATCCAAGCAGTCCCGAACCGATTGGTCACTGCGGCCTTTCCGCACAAACCAGCTGACCGCCAGCCGCCACCACCGATATGGACGCAGGGACGCCCCTGCGAGGCATGTGCGTATCAACCACCGTGTTGCTTGATGCCATCATGGCGCGACAAAACCTGCTCGCCTGAACCTCGGACGGTGCCGCGTGGGCTACGGCAAGCCCCGCCGTTCAGACCGGCCACGACCCGGCAAAAGAGTTTGAAAAATCTCAGGAATTATAGGGGCAGGCCGGTGTAATGTAAAGAGAAATTCGCCGCTCTGGCACAAGCCCATCGCCTGATTCTGGCCCTCCCGTTTCCTTGACTTTCTTTGGATGCTTCCCATAGTATCCACAGCATGTCGCCCGCCGCCGTTCGGAAAGCCGTTATCCCCGCCGCGGGCCTGGGAACCCGCTTTCTTCCGGCCACCAAAGCCTCCCCCAAGGAGATGCTCCCGCTGGTGGACAAACCGCTCATCCAGTACGCGGTCGAGGAAGCCGTCGCCTCGGGTATCGAGGACATCATCATCATCACGGGCCGCGGGAAACGGGCCATCGAAGACCATTTCGACCGGTCGTTCGAGCTGGAAGAAAATCTCACGGGCAACGGGAAATCCCAGCTGCTCAAGGACATCCGCCGCATCTCGGAAATGGCGAATTTTTGCTACGTACGGCAGTCGTCGGCCCTGGGCTTGGGCCATGCCGTCCTCTGCGCCCGGCATCTGATCGGCAGCGAACCCTTTGCCGTGCTGCTCAGCGACGAGGTCATCGACCACCCCGTCCCGGCGCTGCGACAGTTGATCCAAGTCTACGACGAAGGCAACGGGGGGGTGATCGGCATCCTCAAAGTGCCGAAGCCCGAGGTGAGTCACTATGGCATTGTGGCCACCGAACGCCTGGCCGACGGGCTCCATCGCGTACGCGACCTGGTCGAAAAACCGGCTCCGGCCGCCGCCCCCTCGCAATGGGCCGTCATCGGGCGCTATGTCCTGTCTCCGGACATTTTCGCCTGCCTGGAGGAGACCGAACCCGGAAAGAACGGCGAGATCCAGTTGACCGATGCGTTGCGCCTCCTGACCAAGAAGGCGCCCATCTATGCGCAGGAAATCAAGGGGCAACGGCACGATGCGGGCGACAAGCTGGGATTCCTCAAGGCGACGGTGGATTTCGCGCTGAAGAATCCCACGTTAGGCCCCTCATTCGCGCGCTATCTCAAGCAAGTGATTGATTGACAGACGGCAGCGTCACCCGTCCTCCGGTTGTCTCCATATCTGATGCCTCTATGAGGGTTTGACTTTATGTCAGCGGAACAGACCGAGCCCGAACCGCAGCCCGTTGAGATTCCGGACCAACTTCCCCTGCTCCCGGTCAGGGACATCGTCGTCTTCCCCTACATGGTCCTGCCGCTCTTCGTCGGCCGTGAGATGTCGATCAAGGCCATCGAGGCCGCGCTGGCCGGGAACCGGATGATTTTCCTGGCCACCCAGAAGGCCTTGGACGTCGAGAATCCCCAGCCGGAAGACATCCACCGGGTCGGCACCATCGGGATCGTCATGCGGATGCTCAAACTCCCGGACGAACGGATCAAAATCCTGGTGCAGGGCCTCGCCAAGGGCAAGATCCAGAGCTTCATCCAGACCGATCCTTATTACTCGGTCCGGCTGACGAAACTGGCCGAGGCCAAGACCGTCGGGGCATCGCTTGAAGCGGAAGCCGTGATGCGGACAGTCAAAGAGCAGCTCGAACGGATCGTGGGGCTCGGCAAGACCCTGATGCCCGACGTCATGGTCGTGATCGAGAACCTGGAAGACCCGGGCCGCCTGGCCGACATGATCGCCTCCAACCTGGGCCTGAAGGTGGAAGTTACCCAGGAGGTCCTGGAGGTGGAGGACCCCATCGCCCGGCTGCGGAAAGTCAGCGAGATCCTGGCCAAGGAAGTCGAAGTCCTGTCCATGCAACAGAAGATCCAGGCGCAGGCCAAGGGTGAAATGGACAAGACGCAGCGGGAGTATTTCCTGCGCGAGCAGCTCAAGGCCATCCAGAAGGAATTGGGCGAGTTGGACGAACGGGCGGAGGAAATCGCCGAATTCCGCAAGCGCGTCAAAGATGCCAAGATGCCGGAGAAGGTGCTCAAGGAGTGCGACAAGCAGCTCAAGCGGCTCGAAAAAATGCATCCCGACACGGCCGAGTCGGCGACGGTCCGGACGTATCTGGAATGGATGGTGGACCTCCCCTGGAGCAAGCGGTCCAAGGACAACCTGGACATCAAGGCGGCCGCCAAAGTCTTAAACGAAGACCACTATGACCTGGAAAAGGTCAAGGAGCGCATCCTCGAATACCTGGCCGTCCGGAAACTGAAAGAGAAGATGAAGGGGCCGATCCTCTGTTTCGTCGGCCCGCCCGGCGTGGGCAAAACCTCGCTCGGGAAATCCATCGCCCGCGCCCTGGGGCGGGAGTTCGTCCGCGTCAGCCTCGGCGGCGTGCGCGACGAGGCCGAGATTCGCGGCCACCGGCGCACCTACGTCGGCGCCCTGCCCGGCCGCATCATCCAGGGGATCAAGCAAGCCGGCACCAGCAACCCCGTGTTCATGATGGACGAAGTGGACAAGGTTGGGATGGATTTTCGGGGCGACCCGTCGGCCGCGCTGCTGGAAGTCCTGGACCCGGAACAGAATCACACATTCAGCGACCATTACCTTGGCGTGCCGTTCGACCTCACCGAGGTGATGTTCATCACGACCGCGAACCTCATGGACCCGATTCTCTCCGCCTTGCGGGACCGGATGGAGATCATCGAGATCCCCGGCTATACGGAGGAAGAAAAACTGGGGATCGCCCAGCGCTACTTGATTCCGCGTCAGCTGAAGGAGCACGGCATCACCGAAACCCACATCAAGATCACCGAGCCGGCCTTGCGCCAGATCATTGTCCAGTACACACGGGAAGCCGGCGTGCGGAATCTGGAGCGCGAAATCGCCAACCTCATGCGCAAGGTGGCCAAAAAAGTGGCGGAGGGGAAGGTCCAGTGCTACCAGATCACGCCGGCCAACTTGCACAAGTCGCTCGGCGTGCCCAAGTTCCTGCCGGAGTCCGAGCAGGAGAAGGACGAGGTCGGCGTCTGCACCGGCTTAGCCTGGACCGAAAGCGGCGGGGATGTGCTGTATATCGAGGCGACCTCGATGAAGGGCAAGGGACAGCTGACGCTCACCGGGCACTTGGGCGACGTGATGAAAGAATCGGCTCAGGCGGCCCTGAGTTACGTCCGCTCGCGGGAAACGCTGCTGGGCATCAACCCGGACCTCTTTGCGAAAACCGATATCCATATCCATGTCCCGGCCGGGGCGATCCCCAAGGACGGCCCCTCGGCCGGCATCACCATGGCCACGGCTCTCGCGTCCCTGCTGGCGAACATTCCCGTCCGTCGGGACGTCGCCATGACCGGGGAGATCACGCTGCGTGGGCGGGTGCTGCCGATCGGAGGCCTGAAAGAAAAGATCCTCGCGGCCAAGCGGGCCAAACTCTCGACCGTCATTCTGCCGAAGCGAAACGAGAAGGACCTGGAAGAAATTCCCAAGCACCTCCTGAAAGGGATCCGGCTCGTGTTCGCCCAGACGATGGACGACGTGATCAAGGCCGCGTTGCGGCACCGTCCGGAAACAGCCTCCAAGTCGGCCAAGCAGGGCAGCGTTCATCGAAAATCGGGACAGGCCGCCAGGCCCGCTCGCTCCAGATCCGGGCGGGGCAGAACGGTTGCCGCCGCTCCCGTCCGATCTTCCTCACCGGTTCGTTGACATGCCTCCTCACCATTCTCGTCTGTCCTCTGCCGGACGGCTGGCTGAATTTCCGCTCATCGAAGACCTCGCCGGCCGGTTCGGGGCAACCGGCCGGTCCGTCTTGATCGGTATCGGAGATGATGCGGCGATCCTGCGCCCCCCGTCCGGGGACCTCTTCCTGCTCACCACCGATCTGTTGGCTGAAGGGGTGCACTTCGATCTGACCACCGCTACGTTCGAGGCCATCGGTTACAAGGCGGCGGTCGCCAATCTCAGCGATATCGCCGCCATGGGCGGCATTCCCCGCTATCTGCTGGTCTCGTTGGCCATTCCCTTCGGCCATACTCAGGCGGAGATCCGCCGGCTCTATCGGGGCATGATGAGCGCCGGCCAGCCCCATCGTGTGGAATTAATCGGAGGCGACACCTCTTCCTCCCGTCAGGGCCTCTTCATCAACCTGACCCTCGCAGGGACCGCCAAACCGGACCATATCCTGACCCGCGGCGGCGCACGGGTCGGCGATCTCCTATATGTGACCGGAACATTGGGCGATTCCCTGGCAGGGCTGCAGTTGCTGACCGGTGCGCAGGGCAGGCCCGTTCGCGCCGGCACCAGCCTGAGCAAGAAGGCCCGACGCTACCTCGTCGAGCGGCACTTGCAGCCCACCCCGAGGCTGGTGGTCGGACAACTCCTGGCCAAACACAGACTGGCCACCTCCGCCATCGACCTGTCCGATGGGCTCTCGGGAGACCTGATACACATTTGCAAGCAAAGCCGGGTCGGGGCCGAGGTGGATATGTTGACCCTGCCCCTTTCGCCCGCTTGCCTGGACTATGCAGAGGCATACCGCAAGAACCCCTTCGAGCTTGCGCTGGCCGGCGGGGAGGACTATGAACTGCTCATCACCGTCTCGCCCAAGAATAAGACGAAAGTAGAACGGCTCGCCCGATCGTTCGGCTGCCGATTGTCCCGCATCGGCCGAATACAATCGCGGAAGCGGGGCCTGACAGTCATCGGGCCGGACGGGTCCTCGCACAAACTGGCGCTCACCAGCTATCGGCATTTTGAGGCAAGGCCGCAAGGCCGCTAGCAAGCCCGAGGGCGTATCATGGTGTCCATCGCCAACATCCGTGCACACCTCGAGCAGATACTGCACTTGCACGAATCCCCCCACCGCACGGCCCTCGCCTTTGCCGTCGGCATCTTCATTGCTTTCTCGCCCACGTATGGGCTGCACACTATCAGTGCCGTCTTCTGTGCCTGGGCCTTCCGGCTCAATGCCGTGGCGCTGATGACCGGCGCTTTCGTCAACAATCCTTGGACCGTGGTGCCCATCCTGGCCGCCACCTTCTGGACCGGCTTTCATATCATGGGCATGCCCGAAGGGGCTCCGGTCCAGTGGAGCCAGCTCACGCTGGAGGGGCTCTACGCCCAGATCCGGACCTATGCTCTGCCGTTTTTCGTCGGGGGAACCGTCCTGAGCCTCCTAGGCACCGTACTCGCTTATCCGGTCGCCTACTGGATCGTCGCTCAAGCCAGGGCTCGCCGGTCCGCCGAACTTGCCCAGAGGCCGGTTGCCACTCAGAACCCGCCTGAGCTAAGATGACGCCGTGAAGGCCCATCCTGTCGCTCCCAACGCCCCGTATGATGGCACGGCGCTCATCGCAGACCCGATCCACGAGTACATCTCCTTCACCGTTCCCTACGCGACATCGGGCTCCGCAGAGCGGACTGAAAAGGACCTGATCGACTCCCCCTGGGTCCAGCGGCTTCGCTACATCTCCCAACTCCAGAGTGCCCGCTGGGTCTACCCGTCGGCCGAGCACAGCCGGTTCGTCCACTCGCTCGGGACCATGCACGTCGCCGGCCGCTTTGCCCGCCACCTCTATCCGTTCCTGGCGCAAACGGTCCGCCACGTCCCCTCGGCCAACTACGTCGAAGAATTGTTACGGGTGACAGCGCTGGTGCACGACATCGGCCACGGCCCCTTCTGCCATTTCTTCGACGAGAACTTTCTGGAAGAGTGGGGCCTGACGCACGAGCGGCTCGGGCAAATCATCATTCGGGAGCACCTCGGCCCGATCATCAGGAAGATCCGCCGGAGTCCGACCGGGTTATTCGCAACAGGGGAAACGCTGGACCCGGAGCAGGTCGCGCATCTCATCCTGAAAGACAAGGGCAAAGACCATTCGCGGATGCCGGAATGGCTCAAGTTCCTGCAGCCGGTGATCTCCGGCAGCTACACCGGAGACAATCTGGATTACGTGCTGCGCGACTCCTACATGTGCGGGGTGGCGGTCGGGCCCGTGGACCTGACGAGGCTGATCCACTATACCCTGATCACGCCCAAGGGCTTCACGATCCACAAGACCGGCCTGCCCGCGTTGCAGATGTTTCTGAACACCCGGATGTACCTCTACTCCAACGTGTATTTCCACCGGACGACCAGGGCCATCGACATCCATTTGCGGGAGATCTTCGGCGACACGATGCGCCTGATTTTCCCCCATGACCCCCGCAAAAATATGGAAGCCTACCGGTCGCTCACCGACTGGTCCCTGATGGAAGAGGTCAGGGGATGGGGAAAATCCAGGCAAGCAACCAGACGGCGGCTCGGCGCAGAATGGGCGCGGATACTGGGACGGGACGTGAAATGGAAGATGGCCTACGCGACGGTGCTGAAAGAAAAAGGCCAGGAGCGGGGCATGGATTTTCCGAGCCGCGAACAGTTCGAGACACAGATTCGGAAAGAACTACCGGCGCACTTGCATCGGATTCCGTTCAAGGTGGATATGGCCCCCCTGGACCCTCGACCGGATCCCAAGGATCAACGGGGCATTCCCCTTTACGTCTACGATCATGGCACGGGCGCCGTCTCCACGGAGCCGTTGGAAGAGTTTTTGGACCTGCTGCCCACGCGCCTGGTGCAGTTCCGCCTCTTTGCCCTCTCCCATCAGCACGACGCAGCCCTGTCGCGGGCCGCCGCCACGGTGTTGAACAAAGCGCCGTCCGGTCTCACGACGAACACTGAGTGAGCGTGGGAACCCCGCGAAGCCGGAAGGTGACGTCTTACTGCCGTAGCTCCCCGACCGGATTGGACTGGATGTAGTTCGGGTCCTGCCTGTCTTCCCAGACGTCTATGTGCTGGTCTCCGGAGCCCCACCCTTTCAAGTACAGCCCGTCCAACACCAGCTCTCCGCCCTGGCTGCGATCATGTGCCGGGTCCGGCTTGGGCGGCTTCATATCCGAGACCCATCCCACCACCGTCACCCTGGCCCACTCGCGATAATGCTTGGGCAGGCTGTCCTGCTCCACAATCACCCAATAGAGAGCGGACTCGGACGGAATCAGCGTGGCATCCAGATGGGGGACATAGTCTGCATCGATCGGCCGGTTCTTCATCAGGAGCCAGATCCGGCCGGCCTCCTGTCGTTGCTCCACGATCACCCCGCCGAGGATCACCGTCTTCCCCCGATACGCAGCCGGTCTGGTCTTGAGCGCCGTCAGCGTCACCCCCGGTTCCGCCTGCTTGATGTAGCGGTTCGGCACTGCCGGGGCACAGCCCCACAGGCCGGCCACCGTGATACAGACCACACACACAGCGGGCAGGCTACGCTTCCGGATCGATGGTTGCCGCACGTCGCTCCTTCCTCGTGTTGGTTATTGCCGCGCCGAGAGGGTCCGGCCTACCGGCAGCGTCAGCAGCGCATAGGGGTTCACGCGGGCCCCGTTCAGCCGGACGCCCCAGTGCAGATGCGGGCCGGTGGCGCGTCCGGAGGCCCCCACCTTGCCGATCACCTGGCCGCGCTTGACTCGCTCGCCGTTCTGCACCGTAATGTCCGACAGGTGAAAATACATGGAGTAGAGCCCCAGCCCATGGTCCACGAACACCCCCTTGCCAGAAAAGAAATGGTCCACCGTCAGGCGCGCCACGCCATCGTTCATCGCCAGCACGTCGGCGCCCAGGGGCGCCGCAATATCCTCCCCATTGTGAGGGCTGCGCGCCTGGCCGTTGATGATCCGCACCCGCCCGAACGCGCCGCTGATCGTCCCGTGCACCGGTTCGATGAAGCCCCCCTCCCAGAAACGCTCGGGAGAGACCTCTTCCAGCGCGGTCTTGACTTGTTCCTGTTCGGCCTTCACACGGACCAGACTTTCGTCATCCAGATCGACCTTGTCCTTGGGCAAGGTCAAGTGCTGCACCGGGTACTTTTCCTTGCTGACCAGCACGTTGTAACTCAAACGCCTGCTTGCTTGCGCATCGGTCACGTCGACGACAAGCTCGTGGGTGCCCGGGGCATCTTGCATGTCGATGCCCAGTAAACCCACCGGGCCGGACGTACCCAGAAAGAACGGCACCCGCCGGCTTAAGAACCGGCCAACAATCTCCGTCGGCTGCCCCTTGATCGGCAGATTCACCAACAACACCTGTCCCTGCTTGCCGCTGAGCTGCCCGTCCGCTCCATGCTGTCCATGCGGCCCGCCCGGAAACAAGTCCACGGGAAACACGCTGGCCAGCAACACGATCACGACGACCGCCCACAGATCAGGACGTCGCCCATTTCCCGACCGCCAATATGACCGCGCGAATATCATCGGTAGAACCTCAGCCCCGAGACCTGTGCGACCAACTCCTCGACCCGCCGGTTGACCGAACTGAACGGATCCATGCACAGGATCGTTTCTTCCCAGTAGCCGTTGAGTTTCAAATAGGTCCAGTCCACCGTATAGGACCGGTTCTTGGCGCGGGCAAACCGGATGAAATCGCCGCGCACCTTGGCTCTGGTGGTCTGCGGCGGGACCGCCATGGCCCGCTGCACGGCCTCTTCATCCACCACGCGCTCGGTCAGGCCGCGCCCCTCCAGCAGGTAGTAGAGCCCGCGCGTCCGCTTGACATCGTGGTACTGCAGGTCCATGAGAAAGACCCGCGGATCGTCCATCCCGCAGCCTTTCTTCTCGACGTAGCGGTCGATCAGCACCTTCTTGCTCACCCAGTCCACCTCGCGCGAGAGCTGCATCGGGTCCTCCTCGAGCCGGTCGAGGATGTCCCTCCATTTGGCCAGCACGTCCTCCATAACCAGATCATGCACCCGCGTGGCCAGATAGTCCTGCGCCCGATCGAGATAGGCGCGCTGGATTTCGATTGCGCTCATTTGACGGCCGTCGTCCAGTTTGACCTTCTTCTTGAGCGTCGGGTCCCGGGAAATCTCTCGGATCGCCTTGACGGGATCTTCCAGCTCGATCCCGGTCACGGTGAAACCGTCCTCGATCATGGAGAGGACCAGCGTCGCGGTCCCGACCTTCAAGTAGGTCGCATACTCCGACATGTTGGAGTCGCCGACGATGATGTGCAGCCTTCGGTACTTTTCCGCATCCGCATGCGGCTCGTCCCGGGTATTGATGATGCTGCGGGAAGAGGTCGTGGAGGATGAAGTCTTTTCGTGGATATGCTGGGCCCGCTGGGAGATAAAATACTGGGGCTTGCCCGAGACTTTCAGCAATTTCCCAGAACCGGAGTATATCTGCCGGCTCACGAAAAACGGGATGAGTTGCTCGGTGACTTTCCAGAAATCCACGTCCCGGCGCATGAGATAGTTTTCATGGCAGCCGTACGTATTCCCCAACGAATCCGTATTGTTTTTGAAAATGTAGATCTCTCCCGAGAGTCCTTCCTCCTTGAGCCGTTCCTCCGCCGCCGGCAGGCAGGCTTCCAACAGCCGTTCCCCAGCTTTGTCATGGACCACCAGGTCCAGGATGTTGTCGCATTCGGGGGTCGAATACTCGGGGTGGCAGCCGGTGTCCTGATAAAAGCGGGCGCCATTGACCAGAAAGGCGTTGGAAGGCCAGCTGTTGGGAATGAGGCCTTCGAAGATATACCCCAGGACCTTCTCCATCGGCAGGTAAATGCGCCCGTTCGGAGAGAAGATCAGGCCATACTCGTTCTCGAGGCCGAATATGCGCTGTTGCATGCGGGTCTGACCAGCGGTGAATCGAACCTTCTCAGCATACACTCCCGGACAGGGTTCTTCAACAGCGGGAGCGAAACCGGCGGGAACGGCGGCGGTCGAAACAGCGATCAGGAGAGGAGCAGACGGGATTCGCTCACAGGAATACGCCGGAACTTGCGCCCTGTCCGGGTGCGGTCCAACGCCGCAATCTCGATCCCTTCGAGCGGCAGCTTCTGATTGGTAATGCTCTCGAGGGCCGACGTACACAAGGCCAGGGCCGCCTTCAGGGTCGGCGGCTCGCCCTTGTACCGTTCCTTGAGGAACGACTGCAAGGCTTCGGATTTCCCGCCGATGGCCGCATAGCCCCGCTCGTCGAAGATGCTCCCGTCGAAAGAGATTCGATACATTTGGTTCTGGCGACCAAGCTCCCCGACCTGCGCAACCAGGATTTCCACCTCCAGCGGCTTGATCTCCTGGCTGAAAATGGTGCCCAGTGTCTGCGAGTAACCGTTGGCGAGGGAGCGGGCGGTCACGTCCTCCCGGCTGTACATGAATCCCTTGAGGTCCGCATGGCGGATGCCGGCCTTGCGCAGATTCTCGAACTCGCTGTACTTGCCGGCTCCGGACAACGCGATGCTGTCGTAAATCTCAGAGATTTTAAAAAGGGACGCGCTCGGATTGTCGGCCACCAGGAGCACGCCTCGTTCGTATTCCATCGCAATGATCGAACGACCTTTGGCGATGCCCTTCTTGGCGTACTCCGCCTTGTCCTGCATCATCTGTTCGGGCGAGACGTAGTAGGGCAAGGGCATGGTCAGTTCTCCCTCTTGCGGGCGTCGATCAGCGTGGCATAGACCGTCGCGATCTGCGGCTCCTCCACGTCCTTGATGCCGGCTGCCGAGACATGTTTGGCCGTCGGATAGATGCCCCGCACCAGATCCGGCCCCCCGGTGCCGACATCTTCTTCCGCGGCATTGTAGAGCGCGAGCAGAGCGATCCGCAACGCGTCGGCTTCGCTCAAATCCTTGCGGAAATGCTCCCGCATGCTGTTGCGCGCATCCTTGCCGCCGGAGCCGATCGCATGATAGTCCGACTCCTCGTAGCGGCCGCCGGTGATGTCGTACTTGAAGATCCGCCCCTCGTCCCGCTTCTGGTCATAGCCGACGTAGATCGGAAGCACGACCAGCCCCTGAAAGACCATCGGCAGGTTGGCTTTGATCATCTGGCCGAGCTTGTTCGCCTTGCCCTCGCAGGAGAGCTGGACCCCTTCCAGTTTTTCGTAATGTTCGAGTTCGGTCTGAAACAGTTTCGCCATTTCGATGCAGGGACCGGCCGCCCCGGCGATCGCCATGGCCGAATGCTCGTCGATCTTGAACACCTTGTCCATCCGGCGGCCGGCGATCTGATAGCCCTCCGTCGCCCGCCGGTCCCCGGCGATCACGACTCCGCCCCGATACTTGATCGCCAGGACCGTCGTGCCGTGAGGCAAGGGCTGGAGCGGCGCCATCCGATTGTCATCGGGCAGGGACGAAGCGGCGGGCCACAGCCGGCCGGACGGAACCAAGTCCGGACGTTGCTGCATCAGGTAATCGAAGAAGCTGGATCCTTGGTCGTCAGGGGTCAAAGACACCGCTGGGCACTCCTTCTCCCCGACCGCGCCCGCAACGCCCCCTCGTGCGGGGTACGGAGCGGCGCGCGCGCATCGGTTGGAAATCAGCCGGTCAGTTTGGCGAGCAGCGACTCGGCCGAGTCGCACCCTTCGAGCAACTCGCGCGTGAGGGCCTCGGACCCGCGCAAGGGCTCCATCAAGGGAATCTTCTTGATCGTGGTGTTGCCGACATCGAACAACACCGAGGTCCAGCTGGCGGCATAGACCTGCCGGGGAAACTTTTTCAAACAGCTGCCGCGGAAAAACGCCCTGGTCCCGGCGGGGGCGTTCCGTTCGGCCCGGTCGATCTCGCTGTCCTGCAGCAGCCGGTCCACCAGATTGCTGCGCTCCAGGGTAAAGTAGAGCCCCTTTTCGGGCCGTACATCGTGATACTGGAGGTCCATGAGAAAGACCCGCGGGTCATCCCAGCCGCACCCCTTCCGTTCCATGTAGGACCGAATCATCTGGTGCTTGGCCACCCAATCCAGTTCCCGCACCAGCAGCAGGGGGTCCCGCTCCAGCTTGTCCAGCACTTCCTCCCAGCGCACCAGCACATCTTTGGTCACCTGGGGCAGTTCGTGGCAGGCAAAGTAGTCCTGCGCCGTCCGGAGGTATGCGCGCTGGATGGCGATCGCCGACGTGACCCGCCCGTCCGCCAGCTTCAACGTGCCCTTCAGATCCAGATCCCGGGAGACCGCTTTGATCGCCCGCACCGGCTCGTCCAACTCCAGTCTGGGGAATTCCACGCCGGCCTCGGCCATCTCTAGCACGATCGAGAGAGTCCCGACTTTGAGGTAGGTGGAGAGCTCGCACATGTTCGCGTCGCCCACGATCACGTGCAGCCGACGGTATTTGGCCGGATCGGCATGGGGCTCGTCGCGCGTGTTCACGATCGGCCGCTTGACCATCGTGTTCAGATCCACCAGACATTCGAAGAAGTCGGCTCGCTGGGAAATCTGATAGTCCGCCGGGCTCGTCTGGTTCTCCGCCCCGACTTTTCCCGAGCCGGCAAAGATGGGCCTGGTCACCAGGAACGGCACCAGCACTTGCACGATGTGCTCGAAGGGGAGGGACCGGGACAGCAAGTAATTCTCATGGTACCCGTAGCTGTTCCCCTTGCCGTCCGAATTGTTCTTGTAGAGGACGAACTTCTCGCTCCCCCGATCCCGGGCCAGGGCCTTCAGGCAATCGGCCATCACCCGCTCGCCGGCCCGCTCGAAGGCCACGACCTCGCGCGCGTTCGTGCACTCCGGCGTGGAATATTCCGGATGAGCGCCGTCCACGTAGAGGCGGCCGCCGTTGACCAGCAGCTTGTTCAGCAGCCGGTTGTAATCGGGGCCCGGACGTTCCCGCTCGCCCTCCACCTCGAAACCCCGCGCGTCGAGCAAGGGATTTTCGTTTTCGTAGTCCCAGAAAGCCTGAGGGGCCGGCAGGCTGGGGTAGTGGCCGATGAGCTGGATGGAGTTGGAGACCGGGTCCATCGCATCCGGCTCTCTCGCCGCAATGCCGAATTCCGTCTCTGTTCCCAATACCCGCGGCACGATCATGGTGTGGGTCTCCAGGCCCTGCTCAGAAATAGTGGCCGGTGCTGATCGTCTCGATGCTCCGGGATTCGTTGGAGCCGGCCGTGATCGTCCGCACGTGCACGATCTTCTCGCCCTTCTTGCCGGCGATCTTGGCCCAATCGTCCGGATTGGTTGTGTTCGGCAGGTCCTCGTGCTCCTTGAACTCTTCCCGGATGGCCCGGAGCAGGTCGTCCGCCTTGAGCCCCTTCTCGTTCGTGGCGATGGCCCGCTTGATGGCGAACTTCTTGGCCCGCGAAACGATGCCCTCGATCACCGCGCCGCTGGAAAAGTCTTTGAAGTAGAGGGTTTCCCTCTCGCCGTTCGCGTAGGTGACCTCCAGAAACTTGTTCTCTTCGGAGGCGGCGTACATAGACTCTACGGTCATCCCGACCAGCCGCTCCACCATGACGCTCCGGTCCCCTCCGTGCCGCTCCACCTCGTCGGCGGCGAAGGGCAGGTCCGCGGTCACATACTTGGCGAAGATTTCCCGCGCCGAGAGGGCGTCGGGCCTGGAGATCTTGATCTTGATGTCCAAGCGGCCCGCACGCAGCACGGCGGGATCAATCAGGTCCTGTCGGTTGCTGGCGCCGATCACGATCACGTTGCGCAACCGCTCCACCCCGTCGATCTCGGAGAGAAACTGCGGGACGATCGTGGATTCGATGTCCGAGGAGATTCCGGAGCCGCGCGTGCGGAACAGAGCGTCCATCTCGTCGAAAAATACGATCACCGGATTGCCGTCGGCCGCCCGTTCCTTGGCTTTTTTAAAGACCTCGCGGACCTGCCGCTCCGATTCACCCACATACTTGTTCAACAGCTCCGGTCCCTTGACGTGCAGGAAGAAACTCCGCAGTTGCTTGCCCGTGAGGTGGCTCAACTTCTTGGCGATCGAGTTCGCCACGGCCTTGGCGATCAGCGTCTTGCCGCAGCCGGGCGGGCCGTAGAGCAACACGCCCTTGGGCGGGTTCAGCTTGTGCTCGGCAAACAAGTGCGGATGGAGGAACGGCAGTTCCACCGCATCCCGCACCTGCTCGATTTCCTTGGCCAGGCCGCCGATGTGGTCGTAACTGACGTCCGGCACCTCTTCCAGAACCAGCTCTTCCGCTTCGGACTTGGGCAGTTTTTCGATCACATAGCCGGAGCGGGAGTCGTACAGGAGATGATCCCCGACACTGAGGTGCTCGATGAGCAGCGGCTCGCCCAGTTCCGCCACCTTTTCTTCGTCGAAGTGCAGAGTCACGAGCGCGCGCCGCCCCTCCAGCAGGTCTTTGAGGCGGACCACCTCGCCCTGCCCGTCGAACCCGCGGGATTCGATGATATTGAACGCTTCGTTGAGGACCACCTCCTGCCCCTTGCGCAAATTCTTGGCCTTGATCGAGGGATGGAGGTTGACCTTCATCTTCCGGCCAGTCACGTACACGTTGGCGGTCGAGTCGCTGTTCAGGCTGGAAAAGATCGCGTAGGTCGAGGGCGGCGCCGTGAGCTTTTCGACTTCGGCCCGCAGGGATTCGATCTGGGTCTTGGCTTCCTGGAGAGTGGCGGTCAGCCGCTCGTTCTGTCTGTGGACTTGATCCGCCTGATAGCGGGATTGCTGCAGCCGACGCAGATCCTCCTCCAGCGTTTGAATCTGGAGCCGGAGTTTCTCCACTTCACGGCTGTCGTCGTCGCTCTTTCTCACGGGGGTCGCCTCTCCATCGGACAGACGTTCGGTAAGCTTCTTGACCGAATCCCGGAGGGTTCGCAGACGGCCAGGGTTTCGTTTCGACTCAGCCATGATCCCCTGCGTTCATCGGTTCACCATGTCGAGCAGGCAACGCACCCAAGCCTTGGCGAATTCTATCATCGCCCCTACATGCGGTCAACTCTCGCGCATAGTTCCATGCGGCGCGGCCAGCAACGCGCGCGTCGCCGACGCCACCGAATCCGCCGACAGGATGGCCGAAATCACCGCCACTCCTTGGGCACCCGCGCGCCGCACCTCGCCCAGACGGGCGGCCGTGATCCCTCCGATGGCAAAGACCGGCAACCGGCACCGTCGCGCCGCCTCTTCGATCGGTCCGAGCCCGAGCGGCGCCCCGTAGGCCAGCTTCGATGGAGTCTCATAGACAGGCCCCAGCAGGGCGAAATCCGCCCCCTCCGATTCAACACGCAACGCCTCCGTAGCCGAATGGACCGACACCCCGATCAACCGGTCAGGCCCCAGCAACCGGCGCGTCACCGACACCGGCAAGCTGTCGGCGCGCAAGTGCACCCCGTCGGCCTCGACGGCCAGGACAATGTCCAGCCGGTCGTTGATGAGCAGCTTGGCTCCATACTCGCGCGTCAACGCGCGCACCTCGCGTGCCAATTCCAACAAGGCTCTGGTCGGAAGGTCTTTTTCCCGCAGTTGCACGGCACGCAACCCGGCCGCCAGAGCCTCGTGCAACAGGGTCAGGAGCGGCCGGCCGGAAGTCTGATTCCGGTCGGTGACGAGGTAGAGCGAGAAGTCAATGCGGGGCATTTACAGGCAGTGCAAAATGATGAATGGTGAACGATAAACTCGCAGCCTCTGCATTCATCATTCTGCGTTCATCATTCATCATTCCGCTTTACAGCATCCCCTCGATCGGGCTGCTGGCGGTCGCGTAGAGCTTCCGGGGAATGCGGCCGGCCTTGAACGCCAAGCGGCCTGCGTCCACGGCATACTTCATAGCCTCGGCCATCATGATCGGATCTTTTGCGCCGGCGATGGCCGTATTCATCAGCACCGCATCCGCCCCCAACTCCATGGCCAGCGCCGCATCGGATGCCGTGCCGACCCCCGCATCCACGATGATCGGAACCTTGACGGTTTCCAGAATGATCTTGAGGTTGTAGGGATTGCGGATGCCGAGCCCGGACCCGATCGGCGCGGCCAATGGCATCACCGCCGGGCAGCCGATGTCCACCAGTTTCTTGGCCACGATCGGATCGTCGTTCGTATAGGGCAGGACGATGAAGCCTTCCTTGATAAGAATCTTCGCCGCCTCAATCAACCCGGCCGTATCGGGGAAAAGCGTCTTTTCGTCCCCGATCACTTCCAGCTTGACCAGATCGGAGACCCCCGCCGCCCGGCCCAGCCGGGCATAGCGCACCGCGTCCTCGACCGTGTAACAGCCAGCCGTGTTGGGCAGGATCGTATATTTTTTCGGGTCCAGATAGTCCAGCAGGTTCTCCTTGGAGCGGTCGGTAATATTGACCCGACGCACCGCCACCGTCACCACATCGGCGCCGGACGCCTCGATGGCCTTTTTCGTCTCGACGAAGTCCTTATATTTTCCGGTCCCGACCCACAGGCGGGACTTGAATTCGCGGCCTGCAATCACCAGCCGATCGTCACTCATGGTTGGCTCCCTGGAAACGCTATCAGCACTCAGCCGTTAGCTCTCAGCTTTCGAAAACCCACTGCGGTCTTTAGCGGAAAACCGATTGCTGAAGTCTCTTGGCTCCCCCTCCGATGAAACTGATGACCTCGACCCGATCACCTTCTTGCAAGCTCCGCTGCGCAAAGACCCCTTTGTCCAAAATCTCAAGATTCACTTCCACGGCCACACGATCGGACTTGATGTCCAGTTCGCACAACAAGTCCGCCACCGTCGTGCCGGCCTTGGCCTCTCGAGATTCCCCGTTCACCTGAATCCGCATAGACAATGATGGTGCATCCTACGGGACGCTCAAAGTCCTTGTCAACAAAGGCCGGAAGGCGCTAGCAGAGCACCCCTTGCCCTTGTTACCATAGGGCAGGCCCCGTCCAGAAGGCAGCCGATGACCGCCAACAACAAAGCCTTGGCTCAGATCTTCGTCTCGATGGCAGATAGGCTGGCGACGCAGCAAGCCAACCCGCATCGGATACGGGCGTACCGGCGCGCGGCTGAATCACTCGTGGAGTTGGAAGAAGACGTGTCCCTCGTGGCTGAACGGGGTTCCTTGCAGGAGATCCCCGGCATCGGCAAAGACTTGTCCGCCAGGATTCAAGAGTTTCTCAAGACAGGAAAGATTCAAGCCTATGAAGAATTAAAGACGCCGCTCCCACCGGAAATAGCAGATTGGGCGACGTTTCCCGGCCTCTCGGACAACGTCATTCAGCATCTCTACACCAGACTGGGCATCAGGACGTTGGACGACCTGGAAAGCCTCGTCCGCTCCCACCTCCTGCGCACCCTCCCCGGCGTCACCGCATCGGACGAAGAGCTGCTGGCGGCGATCGCAGCCCGCCGAAAGATTGAAAGAGGAAACGGTTCCTGACACCTTTTCCCGTTCCCGGGATGAGCATTGCAAGACCTGCCAAAGCCTAAAGTTCGGCCAATAATTCGTCCAGCCACTTTTCGAACTCGTCATAATTTGTTACAGAGATAATTTTGCATTGGAATCGCTTGAGCTCATCATCCACTCTTGGCGGTACGTTGAGGCCGGAAGCGATGCGAGAACAAAGCTGGCGGCCTTTTTCACCATCCTGGTTTACAGCGGTTTGAGGTCCTTGAAGATCTTCCACGTCTTCAGCAACTCAACCGCCTTCTGAAGCTGGACGTCTTCTTCCAGCGAGGCCTCACCGGCCGGCTCGCCGGGAGTACCCTTGGCGCTGGACTCGTCGCCAGGCTTGGCGCCGGCCGGAGGAGCCGTCGGAGCCTTCGCAGCCGGATGGGGCGTCGCCGGCTTGCCCTCCCCTTCCTTGTCCTTCTCCGAGGCCTTGGCCACGATTACCGGAGGCTGGGGTTTCACGACGATGTCGGGGGTGATACCGGTGGACTGGATGGACCGGCCTTTGGGCGTGTAGTACTTGGCCGTGGTCAGGCGCAGTCCGGACCCATCGGCCAGCGGCAGGATCGTCTGCACCGACCCCTTGCCGAACGTCGTGGTCCCGATGATCACGGCCCGGCCCCAATCCTGCAAGGCGCCGGCCACGATCTCCGAAGCGCTGGCTGATCCTTCGTTCACCAGCACGATCAGCGGATACTCTTCGGGCGCGTCCTTCATCCGTGAGAGGTATTCGTCCTTCCGCCCGTCCCGCCCCTTGATGTAGACGATCAGCTTGCCCGGCGCGACGAACTGTTCCGACACCTCCACCGCCGCCGTGAGCAGACCGCCGGGATTGTTCCGCAAGTCGAGGATCGTGGACTGCAGCTTCTGTTCCTTGAATTTCTTCAGCGCCTTGCTCAAGTCCCGGCCCGAGGCTTCCTGGAACTGGGTCAGCTGCACGTAGGCGATGTTGCCGTCGATCACCTTCGTGCGGACGCTCTCGATCTTGATGATATCCCGCTCCAGCGTAAACACCAGCGGGTCAGGCGTCCCGTCGCGCTGGATCGTCAACGTTACCTTGGACCCCTTCGGCCCGCGCATCTTTTGCACGGCGTCCATCAGGGTCAGGTCCTTGGTGGACTCCTCGTTGACCTTGACGATGAAGTCCCCGGCCTTGATCCCGGCCCGCTGCGCCGGCGTGCCTTCGATCGGCGCGATCACCGCCAAGCGGTTGTCCTTGATGCCGATCTGAATACCCACGCCGCCAAACTCCCCCTTGGTCTCGACCTGGACCTCCTTGTACAGCTCGGGCGTCATGTAGGCCGAGTGGGGGTCCAGGGTGGAGAGCATGCCGCGGATGGCGCCCTGCACCAGATCCTTGGACTTGACCTCCTCGACGTAATGTTTCTGGATCTGGGTCAGAACCTCCGAGAACGTCTTCAGCTCCTCGTAAGTTTCCGTCGCGTGGCCGGTCCGCTCCCATCCTTTGCCGATCAACACGCCGACAAGCAGCGTGAGCACCACGAGCGGGCCCAGATACCACGATCTCCGTTGCGGGTCCTGTTGCATACCAGTTTGTCCTTTCCGTTGAATCGTACCGCTCACGCTTATCGCCGTTTGGCCAACCAGGTCAGAGGATCCACCGGCTCCGCGCCCTCGCGCAGCTCGAAGTAGAGCGTGCTTTCCCCGGTCAGCCCCGTATCCCCGGTCTCTCCGATCACCTGCCCCGTCTGCACCTGCTCCCCGACTTTCGCCATCAACTTGGACGCATGGGCGTAGAGGGAGAAGAAGCCGTTCACATGGTCCAGGATCACCACCAAGCCATAGCCCTTGAGCCAATCCGCATAGGCGACCGTCCCCGGCATGACCGCGCGGATCGCACTGCCCTCTTCGGTCCGGATTTCGATACCCTTCTTCTGCACATAGGTGTCGAACATCGGGTGCTTCTGCCGCCCGAAATGAGACACCACATGTCCGTCGGCCGGCCAGTGCAGGGAGCCTTTGAACGGGTGAATGCCCGCCATGTCCTTCCTGGGCTTGGCGGCCGCCGCCCGCCGGCGCGCCTCCAGGTCCTTGAGCAGCGAATCGATCCGACCCGCGGACCGCTCCAGCTCCTCGACCATCCGGTCATAGGCCTGCTTCTCATGCGTCACCCTGGCCAGAAAGAGATTCTTCTCCCGCTTGAAGCCCTGAACCTCTTTCAGCTTCTGTTCCGTATGCTGCTTGTAGATCAGCATCTCCTCACGGGCCTCCGCCCGCTGCCGCTCGATCCGCTGCAACCGCCCCACATCGTCCTGATAGGCGTCCAGTAGATCATACTCCCGTTTGGAGACGGCGGAAAGGTATTGGAACCTCCGCTGCAGGTCCCCATAGTTGTCCACGGACAGCAAGGCTTTCAGATAGCCGAACCGGCCCTCCATGTACTGGACGCGGATGCGGGTGAGGATCGAACTGCGGCGGTCGCCGATCCGCGCGCGGAGCGACCCGATCTGGCCGTTGATCTCCTCGATTTCCCGATCCTTCTGCGCCAGCTTGCGGCCGATGTCCTGCCGCTCGTGGCGGCTTTGCATCAGGCGCTCGTCCAGGTCCTGGATCGCCTGCATGGTAAACTCGCGCTTTTTTTCCGCCTCGACCGCGTGCTTCTTCTTTTCCTGGATCTCGTCCTTCAACTTCTCCAGGTTTTTCCGCTCGTGCTCGATCTTCTGGGAGATGGGGTCGCTGCGATCTCTCGCGGCCAGAGCCGGATCGCCAGCCGCCAACCAGCAGCCCCCCGCGATTCCGATCAGCAGCGCCAGCTTCGCAGCCTTCATGTCCGACTCCGCTCCAAGCCGACCAGTGAGATGAGGCTGCCGACGGTACCCAGGAACAGCCCGGCCAAGACCAGCCAGACCGACATCTGGAAGGGGAAAAAGCCGAGCTTCGGCGCGAGCCCCAGCACGCGGCTCGGCAGGCCCAGATGGAGGGTCATGAACTCGAACCCGCCCTTGAGCAGCGCCAAGGCCAACATCGCGCCCAACGCCCCCAGGACCGCCCCTTCCAGCAGGTAGGGGATTTTGATGAAGGCCCCGGTGGCGCCGATCAACCGCATGATCTCGATTTCTTCCCGCCGCGCATACAGAGTCAAACGGATCGTATTGGCGATAATGGTCACCGACGCCGCGGCCAACAACAGCCCCACCGCCACCGACGCCAGCTCCACATAGCCGATCATGGTCGCCAGGTTGTCGATCCAATCCCGGCTGTACTGGACCTGCGCCACCCCCGGCACCGCCTTGAGCCGATCGGTCCAGCGCTTGACTGCGTCCGCCGATCGGTACCGTGGCGCCAGCGTCACTTCGAACGAGGCGGGCAACGGATTTTCTCCCAGGCCATGGAGCAGACTCTGCTCCGACGGAAACTGCGCGCGAAAATCGGCCAGCGCCTTGTCCTTGGACACGTAAGCCAGGTCCGCCACCTCCGGTTCCCCGCTCAACCGTCGCTGGAGATCCGCCAGTCCCTGCGCCGACAGGTTGTCGTGCAGATAGACGATCACCTTGATGTCGTCCTGCAGCGAACTGACGGCGCCCCGCAGATTCAGGTACAACAGCAGAAACACGCCGAAGCAAGCCAGCGTAAAGGCCGTGGTCACGATGGCAATGAACGTGGTCGTCTGGTTGACCCGGATGTTGGTGCCGGCCTCGCGGACCCAATAGCCGAGCCGTCTCATTGCCCGGCTCCCACGTCCGAGACCAGCCTGCCTTCGGCCAGCGTCACGACGCGCCGGTTCACCTGCTCCACCACTTGCCGGTTGTGTGTGGCGATCAACAGCGTCGTGCCCCGCGCATTGATCGTCTTGAACAGGTCCATGATTTCTGCGGCGAGGTCCGGGTCCATGTTGCCTGTCGGCTCATCGGCCAGGAGGATCAGCGGACTATTGACGATCGCCCGCGCGATGCAGGCCCGCTGCTGCTCGCCGGCCGACAACATGGCGGGGCGGCTCTCCTTCCTGTGCTCCAGCCCCACGGCCTTCAACGCCTCGGAGGCTTTCCGCCGGATATCGAACGACGAGAGGCCCTGCACCAGCAGCGGCAAGGCCACATTGTCGAAGACGGTTTTCTTTTGGAGCAGCCGAAAGTCCTGGAAGACGAATCCCATCGTGCGCCGCAAATAGGGCACCCCCGAGGGTTTGATGCGGGCCACGTTCTTGCCCTGGATCAGAATCTGGCCGTCGTCGGCCCGCTCCGCGCAGAAGAGCAGTTTGAGCAGCGTGGTCTTCCCCGCGCCGCTGGGCCCCATGAGCAGGACGAACTCGCCCTTCTCGATCTGTAACGTGATGTCGGACAGGGCCGGCCGCTTGGCATAATATTTCCAGACGTGAAAAAGTTGGATCATGCCTAGCGCCACATCCGATCGAAGCGGCCGACGCGCCGTCCTGGTACGTGCCGGCTATCCCCGCAACACATGCGCCGGCACTTCAAAGGCATTCTGAATATGCTCCAACTGACCGGGCCGATCCCGGCCGCTCTGGCACACCACCACGTCAAACCGACAGACCGGGGCGACCAGCCCGCGTTGCGCCAGATACTGGGAGGCCAGCTTGATGAGTTTGGTCCGCTTCCGTCCATCCACCGCATGGATTGCGCCGCCCATGGCCTCCGTTTGCCGCGCCTTGACCTCCACGAACACCAGCACCTTGCCGTCCTTGGCGACCAAGTCCAGTTCGCCCACCGATGAACGGACGTTCCGACCAAGAATCTTGTAGCCCTTTCGGCGCAACAAGGCTTCCGCCTCCGACTCGGCTCGGCGGCCGAACAGCTGCCGCAGATCCGCGCTCACCGCCCCACCCCAAGACCTCCGGCGCCCCAGGACACGACGGCGGTCTCCGACACCGGACGGAAACTCCGGCGGTGAATGTCACAGGGGCCGTGCTCGGCCAGCAACCGCAGATGCTCGGGGGTCGGATAGCCCTTGTGCACGTGGAAATTGTAGTGAGGGAACCGCCGGTGGTAATCCAGCATCACACGATCCCGCGTGACCTTGGCGATGATGGAGGCCGCCGCGATGGAGACGGAAAGACCGTCGCCTTTGATGATGGGCCGCTGCGGCACGGACAGTCCCGGGAGGGCCAACGCATCGGCAAGCAGAAAGTCGGGCCGGAGGGAGAGGGCCTGAATCGCCCGGCGCATCGCCAGCCGGGTCGCTTCCAGGATGTTCAAACGATCGATCTCCTGCGGGCTGACCTGCCCGACTCCCAGCGCCAGGGCACGATCGGTGATCTCCGCATAGAGCCGCTCCCGTTCGTGTTCGGCCACCTGCTTAGAGTCGTTGAGCCCCCGGAGAACGCACCGGCGAGGCAGAATCACCGCGGCGGCCACGACCGGCCCAGCCAACGGACCCCGGCCGGCCTCATCCGCACCAGCCACCAGACGGTACCCGCAGCGCCGGGCTTCCGCCTCAAAGCAGTCGGTTGGCTCCACGCAGGCCCCCGTCACACGGCCACGCGTCCGGCGGCGCGGGCGCGCCCGTGGCAGAATGATCGAAACGCCCGGTCAGGCCTTGCCGGCTGGGGCGGCTTCGGCAGCCGCAGGCTCCGTCGCCTTGGTGGCCGCCGCGGCGGCAGCCTGGGCCCTGGACTCCGGTGAGAACTCGCGCTCGCCGACCTTCGCCGTCTTGCCCTTCCGGCCCCGCAGGTAGTACAGCTTCGCCCGGCGCACCTTGCCCTGGCGAACCACGTCCACCTTGGTCACGATGGGCGAGTGCACCGGGAAAATCCGCTCGACGCCTACGCCATACGAAACCTTGCGCACCGTGAAGGTCTCACTGTTCCGCCCGCCCTTCCGGCTGATCACCGTGCCTTCAAACACCTGGATGCGCTCTTTCTCGCCCTCCACGACCTTGACATGGACCCGGACCGTGTCCCCGATTTCAAACGACGGCGCCGTTTTTTTGGTCAGCGATCGTTGGATTCGCTCCAACCGATTCATGATAGTCTCCCTCCTCCTGAAACATCACAGATATGCGCCCGTTCCTGCATCACTTCATCCAACAACCGTCGATCTTCGTCGCTCAGCAACCGGTCCCGCAATAAATCCGGACGCTTGAGCCAGGTATTGCGCAGCGCCTCCTTCCGCCGCCAGCGGCGGACCGCCTCATGGTTGCCCGAGACCAGCACCTCCGGCACCGCCAGCCCCCGCACCTCGGCCGGGCGCGTGTACTGCGGGAAATCCAGCAAGGAGTCGGCAAAGGACTCGGCCAGCGCCGACTCCGGGTGTCCGAGCACACCGGGAATCAACCGCGCCGCCGCATCGACTATGACGAGGGCCGGCAATTCCCCGCCGGTCAGGACATAGTCGCCGATCGAGATCTCCTCCGGCTCCAGCCCTTGCCGCACCCGCTCGTCGATGCCCTCGTAATGCCCGCAGACGAACACCAGCCGGCGCCGCTCCGCGGATAATTCTTCAGCCACCCGCTGGGTGAACGGCCGGCCCTGCGGAGACGGCATCAGCAGCCGCATATCCTCTCCATAGTCGGCACGCAACGCCTCCACGGCTCGGAAAATCGGCTCCGCCTTCATGACCATACCGGCCCCTCCGCCGTAGGGCGCGTCATCCGCCACCTGGTGCCGGTCCAAGGTGTAGTCCCGCAGATTGAGGACGCGCACCTCCAGCAACCCCTTGTCCTGGGCCCGCTTGAGCATGCTCTGTCCCAGAACCGGCCCCACCAAGTCCGGGAAGAGCGTCACAATGTCGCACCGCAGCGTCATGCGTCCAGAAGCTCCTCGATGCCCCGCACCGTCATGGTCCGTCCCGCGACATCCACCGAGGCCACGACGCTGCGGGTTGCGGGAATCAACACTTCTTTGCCCTCTCGACGGACCGCAAACACGGGATGGCCGCCGGTCGCCACGATCTCCTCCAACATCCCCAGGACCAGTCCGGCTTCATCGCGGACCGTCATGCCGATCAGATCGCATTCATAATACTGGCCCTCGGGCAGGGGCGGCGCCTGATCTCGCGCGATTTTGATGAGCCCGCCGCGAAACGCCGCCGCTTCTTCGGGAGTCGAGAACACATCGAATCCGATCACGAACCCGCCGCGCTCTTCGCGAAGCCTGGTGACCGACGCCGACGCCGTCCGGCCGGACGGCGCCACCAGTATCACCTGTTTCAGGCCCTGGATCCGTCCGGGCACGTCGCTGAGCGATAAGACCCGCACGTCGCCCCGGACCCCGAAGGGCTTCACGATTTTTCCGACGGCGACCCAATCCGTCACGTCGGCCGTCGCCTCGGCGGACGACGCTACAGGCATGCCCATCGCTTGCGCCTTACGAGGCCGGTTTGGCCTTGCGCGATTCTTCAAATTGCTTCCAGAGGCCCGACCGGCGCAACACGGTCCGGACCGTCACGGACGGCTGCGCGCCCTTCTTCAGCCAGTCCAGCACCCGCTCCTGCTTGAGCTGGATCACCGGCGGATCCTTCAACGTGTCATAGGTGCCCAGCACTTCCAGATACTTCCCATCGCGGGGCTTGCGGGAATCCGCCGCCACCACGCGATAGAACGGGAGTTTGTGCCGGCCCGCCCGCGTCAACCGTAAATGAACTGCCACTGGATCCTCCTTAGTTAAAACGCTATCAGCTTTCAGCGATCAGCTATAACGCCATCAACAGGCCAGTTCCAATCTGCCCGCTGATGGCTGAGAGCTGACGGCTCTCCTCAGAACGACCGCAGGGCCTGCGCCAGCTGCCGCCTTCCCCCCCCGGCCGTCAGGGCTTTCATCATCTTGCGTGCGGCCAGATACTGTTTGATCAACCGGTTCACATCCTGCACCGTGGCGCCGCTGCCGCGGGCGATCCGCTTCTTGCGGTTGCCGTTGATGACCGTGTGGTCGCGGCGTTCGCGCGGCGTCATGGAGTCGATCATGGCCACGACCCGCTTGATCTCCTTGTCGGGCACCCCGCCCCCCGCCAGGTCCTTGAGTCGCTGGCCGCCGGGCAACATCCCCAACAGCTCCTCCATCGACCCCATGCGATTGACCTGGGCGATCTGGTCCCGAAAATCCTCCAGCGTCAGGGTCTTGGCCGTGAGCTGCTTCTGGATCGTCTCCGCCTGTTCCCGTGAATATGCCTCCTGCGCCTTTTCGATCAACGACAGGACGTCGCCCATTCCGAGAATGCGGGAGGCCATGCGATCCGGGTGGAAGACCTCGAGCGCATCGAGCTTTTCGCCGACCCCCAGAAACTTGATCGGCTTGCCCGTAACCGCCCGGATGGACAGGACGGCCCCGCCGCGCGCATCGCCCTCCACCTTCGTCAGGATCAGGCCGGTCAGGCCGACGCGCCGATCGAACTGCTCGGCCATGGAGACGGCATCCTGGCCGGTCATCGCATCCGCGACGAGGAGAACCTCCTGCGGCTGGACGGTTCGTTTGACCTCCGCCAACTCGCCCATCAACTCATCGTCGATGTGCAGACGGCCGCCCGTATCCAGCACGACTACGTCATAGCCCTGCGCGCGGCCCCGCTCCGCCCCCTCCGCGCAAATCCGCACGACATCCGTGGCCGAGACATCGACCCGCGAAGCGGAATCGGATGGTTCGGCCCGATAGACCGGCACATCCAGATCGGCGCCCAGACTGGCCAACTGGTCGCCGGCGGCAGGCCGACGCGGGTCCGCCGCCACAAGGAGCACGCGCTTGCCCTGCTGTTTGAACAGATGCGCGAGCTTGCCGCAGGTGGTGGTCTTGCCCGCCCCCTGCAGCCCGACCATCATGATGACGGTCGGCGGCTCGGACGCCAGGCGCAACCCGGCCTGGTCGCGGCCCATCAGTTCACGAAGTTCCTCCCAGACGACCTTGACCACCTGATGCCCCGGGGTCAGGCTCCGGAGGACGTCCTGCCCGATCGCCTTCTCCCTGACGCGCTCCGTGAAATCCTTGACGATCTTGAAATGAACGTCCGCTTCCAAGAGGGCCAGACGCACCTCTTTCAACGCCTCCGCGATATTGGCCTCGGTCAGGACCCCCTGCCCGCGGAGCTTTTTCAAGACCTTGTCGAGTTTTTGGCTCAGATTTTGGAACACAACCGGCACCCTCTTCGGACAGACCTATACGCTCGAAATATCTCAAAAAAGAGCATCGGGGATTCTAAACAACCGGGGCTTGAGAAGTCAAGGACAGAAGTAGGGCCGCCGGCCTTCGTGCACGGCCCAAACAGAGACATTTTCTCAGGGCGAGGCCCGGTCCATCTCAAGTTTTCCTGTGGTCAGGCCGATCCTGTATCAGATAGGCCCAGGCATGCCGAAGAGGAGATCTGAAGGCCGATGCCGCACAACCTGGCTATAGATGATGCGTACGAAGAAAAACGCGATTCGTTTCGCATCAATACGGTGCTTCCGCTGACCTTCCGACTCGAAGGTGAAGCGGCTCAACCGCTGCCAAGCCAACTCCGATCAATTTGAGCCTGGGAGGGGCAGAGTTGTTAACGAAACGATGTTTTGCCCCTGGAGATTCCCTATCCTTGGTCATCTTTCTCCCGTCGGGACCGCCGATCCAGACTCAAGCCAAAGTCGCCCGGAGCGTGCCTCTCTCTGAGCCCCGGATGGAACCGACCTATCAGATCGGCCTTCAATTCCTCACGCTCGATGAACGAACCCGTGAGCGCCTGAACACGTATATTTTTAAACTCCAGGCCGAACGGCGGCGCACCCGCTTCGACGTCTAACCCCCTCTCCCCCCTGAAACGCAGCCCCGGCAGCCATTTCTTGACTTCCCGCGGCTATTTCGCTATCGTATCTGCAATTTCCCTTAAGATAATCTGGGTTCCCGGCCGGACGGGATCGTATGAAGAAATCACCCTGGGTCTTACTGCTCTTCATCCTGCTGGGAGGCTTGCTCGGCGGAGTGCTGGGCGAAACCTTGCGGGCCATCGCTCCCCAGGGCGCAATCCAAAGCCTGTTTTCAACCGCCATCACGCCCGGCATCCAGCCGCCTCTGACCGTTGACCTCATCCTCCTCAAGTTCACGGTCGGGTTCACGCTGAAGATGAACCTCCTCACTTTTCTGGGCATCTTTCTGGGCATCTACCTCTACAAGCAGGCGTGAAGCCGGTCAAAAAAGTCGCGAAGTCTAAAAGTTGTGAAGTCGAATAGTCTTTGGAAGTTTGGAACTTTTCGACTTGATAGACTGTTCGATTTTCAAACTTCCAATTCTTTGAGCCGCAGCGCACGAATCCGGTCGCGCAGTTCGGCGGCCCGCTCGAACGCCAAGTCCTTGGCCGCCTGCTTCATCTCGGCCTCCAGCTTTTTGATCAGCTCGTCCGCATCCCCGCTGTAGGCGGTTTCGGGCTCGGCAGCCAACTCCAACTGCACATAATCCAGCTCCGCCATCTTGTATTCCAACGTCGGGATGCTCTTCTTCACGCTCTCCGGCGTGATGCCATGGGTCTCGTTGTAGTCGGCCTGGATACGGCGGCGACGCCCCGTTTCCTCGATGGCCAGCTGCATGGAATCCGTCATGCGATCCCCGTAAAAGAGCACCCGGCCCCCGCTGTGCCGGGCCGCCCGGCCGGCCGTCTGGATCAACGACCGATGCGACCGGAGGTAGCCTTCCTTGTCCGCGTCCAGGATCGCCACGAGGCTGACCTCCGGAATGTCCAGTCCCTCCCGCAGCAAGTTGATGCCCACCAAGACGTCGAACAGGCCCCGCCGGAGGTCCCGCACGATCTCGGCCCGCTCCAGAGTCTTGATGTCGGAATGGAGATACCGGACCTTCACCCCCAGGTCGTGATAGTACTCGGTCAGGTCTTCCGCCATCCGCTTCGTGAGCGTCGTCACCAGCACCCGGTTGCCGCGGCCCACCTCGGCCTTCACCTGGCCGAGCAAATCGTCCACCTGCCCGCGCGCCGGCCGCACCTCAATCTGGGGGTCCATCAGGCCGGTCGGCCGGATGATCTGTTCCACCACGGACGCGCCGGCATGCTCCAGTTCATACGAGCCGGGCGTGGCCGACACATAGACGACCTGATGGATGATGCGCTCGAACTCCTTGAAGGTCAGCGGCCGGTTGTCGAACGCCGAGGGCAGGCGGAACCCGTAACCCACGAGGCTTTTCTTTCTGGACCGGTCGCCTTCGTACATTCCCTGCACTTGCGGGATTGTCGCGTGGGACTCGTCGATGATCATCAAGAAGTCCTTGGGGAAATAATCCAGCAACGTCGGCGGAGGTTCGCCGGCCGCACGGCCGCTCAAGTGGCGGGAATAGTTCTCGATGCCGTGGCAGTAGCCCATGGCCCGGATCATCTCCAGGTCGAACTTCGTCCGCTGCTCGATGCGCTGCATCTCCAGCAACTGGTTGCGGGCTTTGAACTCGGCGATGCGCGCGTCCAATTCCGTCTCGATGCCGTTCAAGGCCCGCTCGTAGCGATCCGGCGCGATCAGATAGTGGGTATTCGGATAGATCGGCACTTTCGGCAGCTTGGCCAGCGACTTGCCGGTGAGCGGATCGATTTCGTGTATCGCATCCACGGTATCGCCGAACAGCTCGATGCGCACCGAGTGGGCATCGGAGGCGGCGGGAAAGATTTCGATCACGTCGCCGCGGGCCCGGAAGGTCCCCCGGTGGAAGTCCGTATCGTTGCGGGCATACTGAATCTCCACCAGCTTGGCCAGAATCTGCTCGCGCCGGATTTCCATCCCCTCTTCGAGATAGAGCAGCATGTTGTGATAGACCTCCGGCGAGCCGAGGCCGTAGATGCAGGAGACGGAAGAGACGATCAGCACGTCGTTCCGTTCCAAGAGCGAGCGGGTGGCGGAGTGCCGCATCTGGTCGATCGCGTCGTTGATCGACGCGTCTTTGGCGATGTAGGTGTCGGTCTGGGGGATATAGGCTTCCGGCTGGTAGTAATCGTAGTAGCTGACGAAGTACTCGACCGCGTTGTGCGGGAAGAAGGCCTTGAACTCCTGGTAGAGCTGCCCGGCCAGGGTCTTGTTGTGGACCAGAACCAGCGTGGGCTTCTGAACCTGCTCGACCAGGTTGGCCATCGTAAAGGTCTTGCCGGAACCGGTCACCCCCAGCAACACCTGATGCTTCTTGTCGGCCCACACGCCGGCCGTCAGCTTTTCGATGGCCTGGCCCTGGTCTCCGCAAGGCCTGAACGGGGCCTCCAGAACAAACTGATTGTCGGTGGGCATGGTTACTCCCCGGCCTTGATCAAGCCCGGCTGATGTCCTCTAGCACATGTCGCGACTCAGAGCTCTCTCTGCCGCCTGCATCCAGGTCGGCCGAGACAAACAGGCCCAAGAGGTGTTGAAACCGCTCCGCCGGACCCAGGACCGCAAACTCCCCGCCACTATCCGTTTGACGGCTGCATTCGCCTGATTGGCATGGCCGTCATCTTACCACAGAACGCTTCCTTGACAGTACGTAGAGATCGGCAGAGAATACGGCAACCGAAGCGCACCGATTCTGCCCATGCCAACTCCTCGACAGACAGCCTTGTCGACCGACCTACCGGCGACGTTCCCGCATGACACGGTCTTCAACGTAGCCTTATGAACGACGACCAGTACATGCGCCTGGCCATCGCCACAGCGCGGAAAGGGATCGCCGCGGGACAGACGCCCTTCGGCGCCTGTCTCGTCAAGGACGACCGTGTCGTCGTCTGCGCCCACAACGTCGTGTGGGCGAGCCTGGATAGCACCGCGCACGCCGAGGTGCAGGCTATCCGCGACGCCTGTGCCGCTCTCAAGACGATCGACTTGAGCGGCTGCGTCCTCTACTCCACCTGCGAACCCTGTCCCATGTGCTTCAGCGTGGCCCACTGGGCGCGCCTCGCCCGGATCGTCTACGGCGCGGAGATCGCCGACGCCCGGCGGGCCGGCTTCCACGAGCTCACGATCTCGAACCTCACGCTGAAGCAACTGGGCGGGAGTCCGGTCGAGCTGACCGGAGGCCTGCTCCGCGAGGAATGTCTGGGATTGTTCGACGTTTGGGGCAAGCGCCCAGACAGGCGGCCCTACTGACTGAACGCCCGGCTCAGTAGGCAGCCGGTTTCGAGAGGGGTTTCTGCGAGTAGAGCTGGATGGCGTGGAAGTTGTCAAACCCGATGGCGGCGTCGCCCCTGGTCACCAGCCCGATCTGTCCCCCGAACTGGGCCTTGTCCCAAGTGGAGTAGACGATCTTGCCGTCGAAGGCCACCTCGATCAGGTCCTTGCTCAGAATCGTATCGTGGAGGACCCGCAAGAGATGCCAGGGACCGGCTTTCGGCTTGATCGGTTCGTGCGTGATCACCGTGACCTGCCCGTCCTCAACACGGATGAGGTCCAGGCTGTTCGTGGCCAGATCGGCAATGGCGGCATAGAAGTTGCGGGCATCCTTGGCGCGGAAGATGACTCCGCCGCCCCCGGTCGTCTGGGGACGATCCCCAGCGGGGCGGAGTCGCACGGACAGGTCCACATAGTCGTAGGTCACGCCATCCGCCAGCAGGATCTGCAGGCCTTCTTTATTCGGACTCGACTGGCCTTGCGTCAGGCGGTGCGGCGCGGTCGGGGCCTGGGCATCCGGCTCGACGCTCCATTTCCCAGCCGGCCCTTCGCCTGTCGTGCCGGCCAAGAAGCCGGCCGGCGGTTGCCCCGGCTTTTCTCCGTCGAAGTTCCAGAGGTGCCGCCGGTCTAACTCCGGCTGGATGGCATCATTGGCATTACTCCCTCCTTGTGCCTGGACCGATACGGGTCCCGCACTCGACATCAGACACCACCCCAGCAAGAGTCCCGTCAGGAGGCCATACTGTTTCACGTCCACGATCCTCATCACAAGCCGCCGCCGCTTCGCGGGCGCGATCATCGATCACGCCGCCGTTCACTATTGCCACGTCCTCGCACGTCCCGTCAAGCCCTCGCCTGACAGCTCGGGCTAGGCTGGCACGGTCCCGGTCCCCGCCTCCTTCAGTCTGGCAACGGCGACCGTCTCACCCAGCACCACCAAGGTGTACCCAGGCCTCAGCAAGGCGTTCGACGGAGGCACATAGAGAAACTTGTCGCCCCCCGGCTCTTTCAGCGCCATCACCAAGACGTTGGAGCTGGCGATGATGCGATCCACCAATCGCGTGCCGGCCAACTCGCTTCCGGGCTGCACCTCCACTTCTTCCACGCGCATGGCCTTGTCCATGTCGCGCAGCATCAAATCCAGAAAGCTGACCACGGTGGGGCGGACCATCTCGCTGACCAGCCGCATGCCGCCGATGAACTGCGGCGACACGACGGCGTCGGCCCCGGCGCTTTTGATGCGATGGGACAGCTTGACGTCCTGCGTCTTGGCCACGATCCGGATCTTGGGGTTGGCCTGTCGGCAAGTCATGGCCAGCACCTGCTACTGAAGCCGTTGCAAAACGTCCAACCCGACGGCTACCCGCACCGCCCGCCTACCTCTGAGCGTCTTGGGGAGCGGCTTGCCCTGTTGCGCAGCCTGCGCCACGACCGCCAGGGCCGCCGGCTCGATAAATCCGAAATCCAGATAGGCCATGCCTTGCGCGACGCTGACCGTCGCATAGTTGGCCAGGACCGGCTGGTCCTGCCCTTCCGACGTCAGCTCGACCGCCAGCTGGATTTGCTGCGGCTTGGGATTCGGCGTCTCAGGCATGTCCGCCCTCCTGTGATGGCTCGGTTGTGAGTGGCGAGGCAAGCCGGTTGGCTTGGCATCCGAGAAGGCTCGGTCACCGTTCGCGGGGCGACGGCCCCTTCCGCATCTGCACGATTTCCTGCTGCAATTTATCCCGTTCCTGGCGAATCGTTTTCATCCGCCGCCAGCGGCCCCAGGTCCACCAGCGCAGCTTCTCCCGAAAGGTGACAACCGGCGGAGAAGCACTGCCGGCGGGGGCATGTTGAAACTCATAGCCCTTCACCGCCTCACGTTGCTTGAGAAACTTCTGGTAGGGTTTGGGGAACAATCCGTCGTCGCTCATCGCCTTGACTCTCGTTTTTATTTCACAGACCGAGCCCGCTCGCTGTGCCCATGCCGATCGAAGCGTCCGAATTATAGCAGTTTCTTCGCTTTTGCCAGCATCAGGGACTTTCCACTTTCAAACTTTTTAACTTTTTGACTTTTGGGTCTTTTCGCCCAACCCACCCCATGCTACCCTGACTCCTCACCACAGGCGATGAGGCAATCCATGCGTCATATCCTAGCCCTGGCCGGCTCTGTGCTTCTGCTCGCGACGGCTGCCCCAGCGGCTCCCGACCCGCGCCCGGCTCCGGATGAACTTGCGGCAGCATTGGGCGCGATCTCCGGGCCCAGAATGATGGAAGATGTCGCGCGCCTGAGCAGCCCCGCATTCAACGGCCGGCAAACCGGCACAGCCGACGATGTGCGCTCGGCTCATTTCGTGGCCGAACGATTCGAGTCGCTGGGATTGTTCCCGGTCGGCGGCCGTCCGCTGCCCGGCAGCGCACCCGGCCCGCTGTGGTTCCAGTCGGAAGCCTTCGCGGGCAGTTCCATCCAAGCCCCGGCCCTCATGGAGTGGATGGCGAAGGATGTCACGACCCCAGCCCGCTTGGGCCCTGATTTTCTGCCGATCCTGGACTCTCCTTCGGCCAGCGCCAGCGCGCCACTGATTTTCGTCGGATACGGCATCTCCGATCCCGCCCATGAGTTCGACGAGTATGCGGACCTGGATGTGCGCGATCGCGCCGTGCTCTTCCTGCGGGGGAAACCGGAGGGCTATTCGGCGCCGGTCACCCATGCGGACAAGGAGCGGGCGGCGCGGAAACACGGCGCGATCGCCTTCCTGACCGCCACCGGGCCGATCATCTCGACCTATGAAATACGTCGCGGGATCGGCAGGGCGCCAGCCGGCCTCTACAGCCAGTCAAACGGCGAGCGCCCGCTTCCCGGCGCCTGGATCAGCACAGAGCTGGCGGAGCAACTCCTGGCCGTTGATGGCCGGTCGCTCCGCGAGACGCAAGAACGGTTGAACCGGCAACGCAAGCCCCACTCCGCCCCTATCAACGCCACGCTCCATCTCGCCTGGGAAAGCCGGCAAGAAGCAGGCACATTGGTCAATGTGTTGGGGATGATCCCCGGGCAAGACCAGGCCCTGCGGGAACAAGCCCTGGTGATCGGCGCACACCGCGATCACTTCGGCCGCCAGGCCGGCCTCTTGTTTCCCGGCGCCGACGACAATGCCTCCGGGACCGCGGTGTTGCTCGAAGTGGCCAAGGCCTTGGCCGAGTCCGGCCTCGCGCCCAAACGGACGATCCTGTTCGTCTCGTTCAGCGGCGAGGAGCAGGGCCTCTTCGGGTCCCGTCTCTACGTGGGCAAGCCCCCTTTGCCGCTGAAGCAAACGGTCGCCATGCTGAACGTGGACCATGCGGGAATCGGCAATGGCCGCTTGACGGTAGGGCTGACGGGACTCTCGAAAGAGGGGGCGACAGAGGCGGGAAAAACGGCCGGCGTCGCGGAACTGTTGGACTTGTACGGCTTCTTCCCCGGAGGCGATCACGTCCCGTTTAAGGAAGTAGGCGTACCCACGGCCGCCATCGTCAGCGCCGGGCCTCACCCCTATTTTCACCAACCGTCGGATACGGCCGACACGGTGAAGCCGGAGATTTTGGAGAAGACCGCCCGGTACCTGTTCGCCCTGGCCTGGCAACTCGCGAATGCGCCGTAGGGGCAAGGCGCCCGATGATCGCGGCACGCCGGCCCTCCCTCAACATGTAACTTTTTATGTACGATGTGCGACTGTGGTTAAGGGATCTCGTCGGGATTGTCGTTCAAGAGGGTCGATTGAATCGGAGGAGCCGGTGTCAACTGGCGGGGAACGGGCGGGAACACGACCGGCGAACCGCTTTGGTTCGCGCCGGCGATCAGGCCGACGCTCAACTGGGGGCCCAAGGTCATCTGCGCCCCGCTCCAGGCCTGGCCGCTGGGAACACGGTAGCTGTAGGACTCGAAGTTCACGCCGGGCGTGTAGATGTACCCTTGAATCCCCGCCGTATCCACATAAAGGTTGGCGGGACCGGTCAGGTTGAACAGGGCGCCGACCCCGCCGGTGATGCCGCGGACGCCGGACACGGTCTGGGCCATGACCGGCTCGGCGGTCACATGCTCCACCGCCGACAGGACCAAGGCCAAGACCAGGAGTTTTCCGACCGTTGTTCGCATCAAGATTCTCCGTGACAGAAACTGCCGACGAACAGTATAGTATTGACGCATTCCGCCGATTCACGCAAGAGGAATTTCATGTTCCGCTTCCGAAACAACCGGGCCGCAAGACGGCGGCGGAGTTGCGCCGCCGTCCTCGTCCTCTGCTTAGGGGTCGGCCTCACGGGCTCCTGGGCCGAAACGCCGACGGCCAGGCCGACGGAGCCCCGGAAGGAGGCCATCTCGCTGGTGGACGCCGTCCTGCAGGCGCTCCAGCGCAATCTGGACATTACGATCAGCCGCCAGACCAAGGAGAGCCGGATTACCGACATCATCGCGGAGCAGGCCAAGTTCGACCCCACGGTCAGCGCGAACGGCCAGTACAACCGCCAGGTCTCGCCGCTCAATCGGCCGGTCTTCGGCTTCTCCGGCACGGCGGACTTGACCAAGATCCAGACCTTCGACCAGAACCAGTCCACCGTCACCTTCGACATGACGCAAAACCTGCTGACGGGCGCGAACTACGATATCAATTTCAGCCCGCAGCGAACCTTCGTGGCCGGCAATACCGGGTTTTTGTTCAACCCCGGCTATACCTCCGGCCTCGCCTTCACGCTCACCCAGCCCTTGCTGAAGAACTTCGGCGTGGATATCAACAAGACCTTCATCGCGGTCGCCCAGAACAATGCGAAGGTGGAGGAGCATGTTTTCAAAGACCGGGTCCTGACCGTCATCGCGACCGTGGAGCAGACCTATTGGGAGGTGGTCTTCACGAACGAAAACCTCAAGGTGGCCCAGTCGGCCTTGAAGGCGGCGGAGGAATTGCTGGCAAGCAACCGGGCCAAGGCCAAGGCCGGCGTCATGGCCATCGTGGACGTCCTGCAAGCGGAAGCGGCGGTGGCCGCCAGGATCGAACAGGTGATCATCGCGGAGAAGGCCATTCGGGACCAGGAAGACCAGCTGCGCCGGCTGTTAAATCCCGCCGAGGAGGAGCTCCGCCAGGACATCCAGCTGGTGCTTCTGGATCAACCGGTCAAGGCCCTGGAGCCGCTCAGTCTCGAGGAAGCCATCGACGTCGCGCTGAAGTTGCGGCCGGAAGTCCTGCAAGCGGGCAAGAACACGGAAACCGCCGAATTGAACACAAAATTCGCCAAGAATCAACTCCTCCCCAACCTGGCCTTTCAGGGCACCTCGGGCTTGGCCGGCTTGGGGAAGGACGGCCCCGACATGTTCAGTAGGAATTTCGGCGGAGACTATTATAACTATGGCGCCGGGCTCGTGCTCAGCTATCCCCTCGGCAACCGTTCGGCCGTGAGCCAGTTCAACAAGCGGCAGCTCGAGGGGCGCAACGCCCAGGCCTCGCTGCAGAGCGTCCGGCAGCAGGTGATCGTCGGGGTGCGCGAGGCGGTGCGGCGCGTGCAGACCGATTTCAAGCGGATCGAGACGACCCGTTCCGCGCGGATCATGGCCGAGAAACAGCTCCAGGCCGAGCAGGAACGGCTCAACGTCGGACTCAGCACCACCCGGTTCGTGCTGGACTTCCAGCGCGACCTGGCCACCGCCCGGGGCAACGAACTGCGGGCGGTCGTGGACTATAACAAGTCGCTCTCGAACCTGGCCCGCACCAAAGCCACGACGCTCGAACGCTACAAGATCGAGCTCCAGTAGCCTCCGGTGCCCATCCAGCCAGGACTGTCTTCACAACCACCCGTCGGCCACCTGCAGGACGCGGCCGGGGAACGGTTCGTCTGGCTTGCGCTGCTTCCGCTGTTGAGCACCGGCCTCTACTATGCCCTCCCGCTCCATCTTCAGCAGGACCTCACCATCCAGTTTCTGCCGCAAGCCCTGGCCTGCCTCGGCCTGATCATCTGGGCCGGCCACAATGAGGCTCCCGGTCGGCGGCTGGGACTCGCGCCGGGGCGGATCGGGCAAGGCTTCCGCTGGGGACTCGTCACGGGGTTGTTCTTGGGCGGACTGAACGTGGCGGTCATCCTCTACCTCGTACCCCTGCTGGGCGGCGACATTGCCTTTCTCCGCCAGACGCCGCATGCCCAGATTCCGACCATGCTCATGCTCCCCTGGTTCATTCTCTTCGTCGCCGTCCTCGTGGAACTCCTGTTTCGCGGGTTCCTTCTGGGCCGGCTCCTGGCCCTTCTATCCGGGGGGCCACAAGCGTCGCGGCGACCCGGCGCGGCATTCGCCATCGGCCTCTCCGCGCTGGTCTTTTCCTTCGACCCCTTCATGGTCGCCACCTTCAAACATTTGCATTGGATCGCTGTCTGGGACGGGCTCGTCTGGGGTATCATCTGGGTTCGGCTCCGGAACCTCTATGCGACGATCATCGCCCATGCAATCGAGGTGATCGTGATGTATTCGGTTCTGAAAGTGACCCTGGTGTAGAGTCTATCAAGTCAGAAAGTTCGAAGGTCATAAAGTCACCGGGCTTGATGACTCTCGGACTTTCAGGCTTGATAAACTTGATACGCCGTCTTGGACTTTCGAACTTAAGAGACTTTCTGACTGGTAGGCTTCTTCTATGACCCCTTCCTTTTCCAGCTCCCTGGTCAACGACCCGTTCGGCGACCCGGGCCTGTACGTCGAGATCAAATGGACCAGCCGCGCGCTGCTCTTCGATCTCGGCCAGAACGACTCGCTGGGGCCCACTCGCCTCCTGCGGGCCAACGATCTGTTCATCTCGCATACCCATATGGACCACTTCATCGGCTTCGATTCGATTCTCCGAGTGGCCTTGGGACGCGGCACCACATTGCGCCTCTTCGGCCCGCCGGGCTTGATCGCCAATGTCACCGGAAAACTCCGGGGCTATACCTGGAACCTGGTCGACGGCTATCCGCTGACGATCGAAGTCCGAGAGTTCTATCCCGAAGAAGTGCGGTTTGCCCTCTTTCGAGCCGCCGACGGGTTTCAAGCCGTCGCAATGCCGCCGCAACCCCGCCCATCGGATTCGTCTCTGCCCTTCTCCGTGCTGGAAGACCCGATGTTTACGGTCAAGGCGATCGCCTTGAACCACCGGATCCCTTCCCTTGGCTACGCCCTCCAGGAACAGTTCCACATCAACGTCAACAAGGAGAAGCTCCGCGCAGCCGGCCTGCCGGTCGGCTCCTGGCTCAAAGACGTGAAACAGCATCTCCGGCAGGGCCGCCCCGACGACTTTCGCTTCGCCGCGACTCTCTACTTCGAGCACCGACGCGAGGAGCGGGAGTTCCGGCTGGGGAACCTGCGGGAACAATTCTTAACGATCACGCGAGGGCAGAAACTGGCGTATGTCGTGGATGTCCGCTACGATGAACAGAACGAAGCCAAGATCGTAGAGCTGGCCAGGGGGGCCGACATTTTTTATTGCGAAGCCCCTTATCTCGAGGCGGATGCGGAAAAAGCCAGGGAACGATACCATCTCACCGCCAGACAGGCAGGCCTTTTGGCCAGAAAATCCGGGGTCCGACATCTGGTGGTCTTTCACTTTTCCCCCCGTTACACAGGCCAGGGACACCTCCTGATCAGGGAAGCCATGGAAGCGTTCGAGGGGACAGCAGTGCGCGCAGGAGAGGAGCCCGCATGAACGAGATCATCAAGCCGATGCTGTACTTTGTGCTGGGGGGCACCATCGTCAGCCTGTCTTCGTATGTCGGGGCGCAAGGGCGAGGCTTTCTCGCCGCTTTCGTCAGCACCTTCCCGGCCATCACCGGCGTCACCCTGATCCTGATCTATCTGAACGGCGGCGTCGATCCGGCCGCCAACTATGCCCGGCATTTGCTCTGGTTCGTGATCCCCTGGGTCGCCTATGTCACCATGCTGATCGTCGCCCTGCCCAGGACCAACTTCTGGCTCGCCTGGGCCGGCGCGCTGACCCTCTACATGATCTTGATCGCCGCGACCAAACTGACGCTGCGGTAAATGGATGGCACGCCTATGCCCAAGGCCCGGTGGTCCGGCGACCTGATCATCGAAGGCGCCCGGCAACATAACCTCAAAAACGTCAGCTTGCGGATTCCGCACAATGCAGTGACGGCCGTTACCGGCGTGTCCGGCTCCGGCAAGTCCTCGCTGGCCTTCGACACCCTCTACGCCGAGGGCCAGTGGCGCTATGTCGAGTCCCTCTCCACCTATGCCCGGATGTTTTTGGAACGGCTGGACCGTCCCGAGGTGGACCGTTTGGTCAACATCCGCCCGGCCATCGCCATCGAACAAAAGAATCCGGTCCGGACCGCCCGCTCCACCGTGGCCACGGCCACGGAGATCGCCGATCTCCTGCGGTTGTTGTTCGCCAAAGTCGGGCGTCCGATCTGCCCTGCCTGCAAAGAAGTCGCACAAGGATTCCATCCCGGCACCGTCGCGGATGACCTGCTGGCCCGCTTTCCCGATGCGCGGGCGATGATCCTGTTCCCCATCAAGGATCCCGGGCCTGGTCACGACCGGACTTTCACCGCATCCCTGCTCACGCGCGGCTTCGTCCGCCTGAAGCAAGGAGACGAACTGATCGACTTGCAGGCCGACGGGACCATTCCCCGCGCACCTGGCGTCGACATCCAAGTCGTCCTCGATCGGCTGGTGCTGCGCCCCGACAATCGAAGTCGGTTGATCGAGGCGGTTGAAACAGCCTTTCGCGAAGGCGACGGGCAGTGCCGGGCGGACGTCATCGGCCAGGGGCAGCAGAGCTACAGCGAGCGGCTCCAGTGCCAGCGCTGCGGGCGCAGCTTTCCTCCGATCAGGCCGCTGCTCTTCTCCTTCAACCATCCCTTGGGCGCCTGTCCCGAGTGCAAGGGCTTCGGAAACATCCTCCGATACGACGAGGCACTGGTCGTGCCCGATCGCAATCGCTCGCTGGCCGACGGCGCCATCGAGCCCTGGACCAAACCCGGCACCGACTGGTGGCAAAAGCAAATGCTGCTGGCCATGAAACGACGCGGGGTCAGTCTCACCACGCCTTACGGCAAACTCTCGGACCAGGAACGAGCCTTGCTGTGGCAGGGCGAAAAAAAGTTCGAAGGGGTCACGCAGTTCTTTGAACACCTGGAACAGAAGCGCTACAAGTTCCACGTCCGGGTCTTCCTCAGTCGCTATCGCAGCCCGGTTCCCTGCGCCTCCTGCGGCGGCAGCCGGCTCAAACCGGAATCAAGGGACGTGCAGCTGGCCGGGCGGGCCATCCACGAGATCATGGGGCTGACGATTCAGGACGTCGTCGGGTGGATCGAGACGCTGGCCCTGTCGGAATTTGAAACCCGCATCGCCCAGGATCTCTTGCGCCAACTCCAGATAAAGCTGGGCTTCCTCCTGCGTGTCGGCCTCGGCTACCTGACCCTGGCGCGGCAAACCCGCACCCTCTCCGGAGGCGAGGCGCAGCGGATCGCTTTGGCCAATCAACTGGGGTCGCGCCTGGTCGGCACCTTATACGTGCTGGATGAACCGACCATCGGACTCCATGCCCGGGATACCGCCACGCTGGCGGCCATTCTCTGGGACCTGGCCGACAGCGGCAACACGGTGGTCGTCGTGGAGCATGACCGGCAGATGATCCTGGCCGCCGACCATGTGGTGGAGATGGGCCCTCGGGCCGGCGCGCTGGGCGGCGAGGTGGTCTGCGCCGCGCCAGTGAAGGAATTTCTGGCGGACGAGCTGGCCCTCACCGCCCGGTACTTGCGGGGGGATGACCGGATCCCGCTGCCGCGGGTCCGGCGCCGGGGTTCGGGGCAGGCGCTGATGCTGGCCGGCGCCAGCGAACACAACCTGAAGGACCTGACGATCCGCATTCCGCTGGGCATGTTGGTCTGCGTGACCGGCGTCTCCGGCTCGGGGAAAAGCACGCTGGTGGAAGACACCATCTACCGCGCGGTGGCGCGGGCCTTCCAGACCGAAACCCTGCCCATGGGCCGCTTCCGCGCGATCAAAGGCTTGGAGCACCTCCGCGGGGTCCGCTTGATCGACCAGCAGCCGATCGGCCGGACCCCTCGCTCCAACCCGATTACTTATCTGAAAGCCTTTGACGACATTCGCCGTCTCTTCGCCGCCCAGCCGGCTGCGCGGCGGCAGGGGCTGACCGCATCCCACTTTTCATTCAACCAGATCGGAGGCCGGTGCGAACGTTGCCAGGGAAACGGGTATGAGAAGCTGGAGATGTACTTCTTCGAGGATATCTACGCGACGTGCGAAGCCTGCGCAGGCCGCCGGTTCAAGCCCGAGGTGCTGAGTGTCCGACTACGCGGCAAGACCGTCCACGAGGTCCTGGGTTTGACTGTGAGCGAGGCCTTATCACTCTTTTCCGGCACTTCGTCCGGCGCCGGGAAACTGGGCGAGAAGCTGCACTTGCTGATCAGCATCGGCCTCGGCTACCTCCGGCTCGGACAGCCGGCCACCACCCTGTCCGGCGGCGAGGCGCAACGGCTCAAGATCGCGGCCGAATTGGCGGGGCTGAAAAACCGGCCGTCGCGTGCCAGCGTGACTCCGCCGACGGAGCGCCAGCGGGGGCAGACCCTCTACATCATGGACGAGCCGACGACGGGATTACATTTTGAGGACATTAAAAAGCTGTTGGCCGTCATCGGCAAGCTGGTGGACGCAGGCAACACCGTGTTGCTGGTCGAGCATAACCTGGACGTGATCAAAGCGGCGGACTGGATCATCGACCTGGGGCCAGAAGGAGGCGATGCAGGGGGCAGGATTGTCGCGGAGGGGCGGCCCGAGCAGGTGGTGCACTGTGCCGAGTCGCATACAGGACGCTTCTTGCGTCCCTTGCTCAGCCTCGGCTTGTGATGGTTCAGTTAAGCCCGGGATCGGCCGGCATCTCGGCATAGACCGCATAAGGGCCGCCGAGCGCCTGCACGATGTCCGGCCAGACCCGCTCCGGTTCCTTTTCAAACACGACGGTCGGATCGGCCGGCAGGGTGATCCAGGATCCGGTCTTCATTTCATTTTCGAGCTGGCCCGGCCCCCAGCCCGAATACCCCATGTAGGCTCGAAAGGCGTCGGTCCCGGCCGGTTCGGTCAGCACCCGCTCGAGCGCCCCCACATCCCCGCCGAGATACACCCCGTCGAACACATGGTGGGTATTGCCGGGCTCCTGAGTCATGCGATACAAGAGCAAGACGTGATTCGGCTGGACAGGGCCTCCGGAAAAGAGCACATGGCGCTGCCCCTCGAGAATCGGCACTTGCGGCAACGCTTCCGACACCGACACGCCGGTCGGACGATTGACCACCACCCCGAGCGCCCCCTCCGGCCCATGCTCGCACAGCAACACCACGGTCTGCCGGAAGTTCGGATCCCGCAATGAAGGGGCTGCGATCAGGAAGATGCCTTTGACGAGAGAAGTCACCATGCTCTTATCCTACCCGCTGAACGGACGCTGTTCAAGAGAGGAGCCTCACTCATAGAGTCCCGGCCGCCGATCACGCAGGAGATCATTATACCGATTGAGGGTTTTGTTGCGGGCTTCGCCCGGGTCGATCTCAAGGACCGTGAGCTCCTCCTGATCGCGAGCCGCCCGATGGAGAATGCGCCCTTTCGGCGTGACGATTTCGCTGCTGCCGATAAAGGTCAACCGCTCCTTCCCGCCCCGTTCCTCCGAGCCGGTCCGGTTGGCCGTGACGCTGAACAGGCGATTTTCAAGACATCGCGTGACCATGGCATCGGGGCAGTGAGGCAGGACCAGATTGGAGGGGTGGCAGAGAATCTCCGCGCCTTTTAAGGCCAGCGTCCTCGCCGACTCCGGATAGAACCAGTCGAAACAAATCATGACTCCGACTTTCGCCGGCCCGATGTCCCACACCAGGAACCCCGTATCTCCCGGCGCAAAGAACAGCGTCTCCTCAAAAAACAGGTGGGCTTTGCGGTACACACCGACGACCCCGCCTGGCCCCACCAGCACGGCGGAGTTATAGCAACGCCCCTGGTGCCGTTCCGGAAGGCCGGCCACAAGATGACACTGCTGCCTGCGAGCGATCTCCAGAAGCCGCTGCGTGGTCGGCCCGTTGGGGATCGGTTCGGCCAACGCTTCGACTTCCTGCTTGGCAACGAACTGGTAGCCGCTCGCAAACAGCTCCGGCAGGACCAGCAGGTCGCACTGGGCCTTGGACAGCCGATCGGTCACAAGGTCCAGGTTCCGTTTGACCTCGCCGAAGACCGGATCGAATTGAAAATATCCCACGCGCATGCGCGAAGCCCCCAAACAAAAACGGGCAGGGAATTCCCTGCCCGTTCGCGTGCTCTTGGATCGGAATTACTTGACTTCTGACAGGTGCATGACCGCATTCTCCGCCGCCTTGGTGGCGACGTCCGCATGGCCGGCCTTCCCATGCTCCACGGCGTCCTTCAATTGCTTGATGCCTTCCGCCAGGTGAGGATTGGCCTTCTCCTTCTGCGCCGCCTCGGCATGCTTCAGCGCCCCCTCCGCATGCTTCACCAGCGCATCCGCATGGCCCTGCTTCCCGTGCTCGACGGCTTCCTTCGCATGCTCGACGGCTTCGGCCGCATGCCCCTTGTCGGCCAGCGCCACGGAAGAAAGAGACGGCAGGCTCACGAGCACCGTCATAACACCAAGGACCATCGCTCCCAACAATACTTTCTTGCCCATCGTTGTATCCCTCCTTCTCCGAATGCGTTGCGTCGTCTTCATTCCAATGGTTATGATTGCGGAACCGCGACTCTTGCTGGGACGATACCAGCGAAAACCGTGGCTGTCAAGACGGCCTGGCCTCGTCCGTATTGATGATTTTGTGCAACAACCTGACGTCCGTCTCGACCGGAGCGGCAAAATCCCGGCTCCATTCCCACCAGGACCCGGGATAGTTCCGAACCTTATCGTATCCGACCAGCTTCAGCACGACATACAGCCAGGCGGACCGGACGCCGCCGGTGCAATAACAGATCACCTCGCTGCCGTCCTGAACCCCCTTCCCATCCAGGGCGGCTTTGAGTTTCTCCGCGTGCTTGACCGTCGCGTCAGGGTTGAGGAACCCGTTCCAGGGCACATTCACGGCCGAGGGGATATGCCCGGGCCTGGGAATGCCTTGCACTTCCTTGCCGGCATACTCCTCCAAACTGCGCGCGTCGACGATGATCGTCTCGGGATGGGGCCGCTTGACCAGCTTTTTCAATTCATCCTTCAGGACGATCAGCTCGGGCTTCGGCTTGGCGGTGAACGAGCCGGGCTTGACGGTCACGTTCATATGCTCGAACCGGCGCTTCTCCGCCACCCACTTGACCCAGCCCCCATCGAGGATCCTGAGCTGCGTCAGCCCCAGATACTGGAGCATCCAGAACATGCGCCCTTCGTCCCCCCAGTTGTCGAAGGGATTCGAGTATATGACGATGTCGCTGTCGTTGTTGATTCCCAGAGCGCGGATTGTCTGCTCCAGGCGCGACACGTCCGGGTCCAGAAGCCCCTTGGCCGCCGCATTCGGATCGCTGAAATCATGCCAGGTGGCATGCACCGCCCCCGGGATATGACCGCCGAACATGTAGGCCGCCTTACCGCGCACGTCGATCACCACCAGGCCTTCCCGGCCAAGATTTTGCTCCAATGTCTTGGTATCGATCAAAAACGGATGGATCATGATGCTCCTTTGTGAATCGCCGCCGGCTTGCCTGCCGCCTCAGCGCCCGGCGCCGCACAGGCCAGTTGCGCCTCGGAGTCGGACCGACGCAAGGCCATTTTCAAATCGGCCGTCAAAGGCAGATGGCGTTCATAGATCGTGAACTCATAGGGAGCCTGCCCGGTCAAGCCATACTGCTTCTCCAGCATCGCATGCTGCTTATCCGTCAGGATATGATAGCGCACGCGGGTTTTCAAGACGAGCCCGGCGCTCCCTTCCGCCGGTCCCGGCAGACGATACGTAAACCGATACTCGCGGCTCGCCAAGGGCACAAGCCGATTATCGTACAGCTCCACGATGGCCGGCTGCCAAAGGATCCACCGCCCCATCGTATCCACCTGATGGGCCAGCTCTTTCCCCTGCCCGTCTTGCACGGTGAACTCGACCGTGAAGTACCGATCCGGATCGCCGGTCGGAATCTTATGGCCTGCGCCGGCATTGATCAGAGTCAGGGTGAACCGGGTCTGGTCCCCCGGCTTCGGGTCCGGCGGATCGGTCTGCACCTGGACCGCCACGGCCTGCTTGACCATCTCCGGATCATGGCCGCCACGCCACAGGTGCCGCCGGCCTGGCCGGATGGGCCCGCCCTTCGCCACCGGCCGTTCCACTTCCGGCATGTGACAGCTCTGGCAGATGAAGCCCTTTTCTTTCATGAAAAACTTGCCTTCGTATTCGGCGTAAGTCCCGCAAGGGCCCACGTTGTAGAACTGTGCCGGCCCGGAGACGACGTTATGGCAGCGAGAGCAAATTTGGGCCGTGCGAAAATTGGGATCGAACTTGGTCGGATGCGGCGCAGCCGAGTCGTCGAAGGGCCCCAGGACGACCCCGTCGCGCACGTGGCAGGCGGCGCAGGTGATCGCCTCCTGTTGATACTCGGGATCGTAGTGAGGATTCGGCTCCTGGCCCGCCTTTTCCACGCGTCCTCGCGGGATGTCCTTGATCAGCGTCGGCTGCTGGTTCTCCAGCGGGGCGTGGCAGTTCAAGCAGACCCAGATGTTCTTGTCCTTCTTCCAATAAGCCTGAAAGAAGGGGTCATCGTAGGCCTGGGCATGGATGCTGGACTTCCACTCCTCGTAAATCTCACGGTGACAGGTCCCGCACGACTCCGCCTTCAGACTGTCAAGACCGGCCGGCACCTTCTGGAAGGGGATCGCATGCGCATAGTCGGACCGGAGGCCGAAGATGACGACGGGCTTGACCTCGGTGTAATAGAAGTAGGCCGAGCCGGCCGCGACGATTATCCCCCCCAGCCCTATCCCGAGTCGTTTCATCGGTTTGCTCAGTCTCACGCCTCGATCAGGGCCAGTATATGTCGCTCGACGGAGGCCGACAGCGCGTTCAGGTTGTAGCCCCCCTCCAGACAGGACAAGACCCGCCCCTGGCAGTGCCGACGGGCGATATCGAGCACGATCCGGCTCAAGACTCCATAGCCCTCTTCCGTCAAGGCCATCCCGGCCAGCGGATCGTCCCGATGGGCGTCAAATCCCGCCGAGATCATCACAAACTCCGGCTTGAACGAATCGGCCGCGGGCCGGAGAATCGTCTCAAAGACTTCGCGATACTCCTCGTCCCCCTCTCCCGACGACATGGGGACATTCACCGTCAGCCCCTCCCCCTTCCCTTCCCCCTGTTCCGTCGCCCGCCCCGTGCCAGGATAGTGGGGATACTGGTGGGTGCTGAAGAAGAGCACCGACGGGTCGCTGTAGAACGTCTGTTGCGTGCCGTTCCCATGGTGAACGTCCCAGTCCACGATCAAGACCCGTCCGATCCCGTGCCGTCGCTGCAGATGCCGCGCGGCGACGGCCACGTTGTTGAACAGGCAGAATCCCATGGCCCGATCCCGCTCGGCATGGTGCCCGGGGGGACGCAGGGCGCAGAAGGCGTTGTCCACTCGGCCCGCCATAATGGCGTCGGCCGCCGCCATGGCTCCGCCTGCCGCCACATAGGCGGCGCGGAGCGAGCCGGGCGACATCGAGGTGTCGGGATCGAGCGATGCGCGGCCTTCGCGCGGCGCAAGGGCTTTCAGCCGCGCCAGATAGGCCGACGCGTGGACCCGGGTGATCGCCTCATCGGAAGCCTCGATCGGATCGATGCGCGTCACACGTGCCAGGAGGCCGGACGCTTCGAGCTTGGCCATGATCGCACGCAGGCGGTCCGGCGATTCCGGGTGCCCAAAGCCCATGTCGTGCTGCAAGTAGTCCTGGTGGTACACGAATCCGGTCTTGGCCATAACCGAGCCCTCAGCATTCAGCCATCAGCTTCAAAAACTTCCAGCCTTTGATTCGTCTTTGCTGACGGCTGCACGCTGAGAGCTGATAACTTTTGCTGGGCATCGTAGCACGGCCCAAACGCGATAGACAATCCGACGAAAACCGTGCTACCGTCGTGGCACTTGGAGGATCGCATGGCCAACCCTCGGATCGAGCCGCTCAAGAAAGTGTTGGGGATAGACCCGAACGACGACGTGGCCTGGTTCGGCCTGGGGAAAGCGTATATGGAAGATTCGAATTTCGAAGAGGCGGTCCAGGCCCTGGAAGGGTGCCTCAAGGTCAAGCCCACCTACTCAGCCGCCTACTATGCCCTGGCCCAGTCGCTCCACAAGCTGGGACGGATCGAAGACTGCCGCCTGATCTGCGATCGGGGGATCGAGGTTTCGACGAAAAACGGCGATGCGATGGTCACCAAAAACCTGGGACTCCTCAAGCAATCCCTCGGCTAACACGGACCGCCGCTCCGATCACGCCTCTTTGGGCGTTTCGCCCAGGACCATGTCGCACATCTGATCCAACCACCGGCCCGCGCACCCGAGAATTTCCCGGACGAGCGGCTCCGGCTGCCCCGTCCGCTGCATCGTCCAGCGGCACACATACTCCATAAGAGCATCCCGCTCAAACGTCCGATGGGTAGACGTGGCCAACGCCTCCAGCTCCCCGAAGCCGGTCTTGAGGATGCCGGCCACGGTCTCACGGTCATAGGAGGTGCTGGCGGTCACATACTGGATGGCCCGGTTGATTTCCTGGTCCGTCACCGATTCCTCCCCCCATATCCCGTCCCGGCATTGTAGCACCCTATGGTAAGATGGCAAGGACTGACCAAGCAGGCTCCCTGGCAGGCTTTCTGGAAAGACGGACCATGAAACGGACGGATGGGAAAAATCGCCGCGCAACACCGGCGCCACAGCGCAAGCAGGCACGCATGCAGCCGGACCGATGGGATCTGTCCCACCTGCTCAAGCGGCCCGAACATGACATCGACCGGCTGACAAAAGATTTGGAGCGTCGGGTCGGCCAGTTCGAGAGTTGGCGGGACCGTTTGCACCCCGACCTGCCCTCCCAGTCGTTTCTGGACTTGTTGAAACAATCGGAAGCCATTGCCGCCGACAGCAACAAGCTGGGCGCCTACGCCTACCTCTGGTTCTCGGAAAACACCCAAAATCCGAGAGCCAGAGCCTTAAAGGCAACGGTGGAGGAGCGTCTCACCGCTCTTCACAATCGCCTGCTGTTCTTCGACCTCTGGTGGCAGTCCGTGGACAAGGCCAATGCCGCCCGTCTGCTCGACGTCTCGGGCGATTTCCGCTATCACCTGGAGTCCATCCGTCGGTTCACAGCTTACACGCTCTCGGAGCCGGAGGAGAAGGTCATCAACCTGAAAATCGTCACCGGACGGAGCGCCGTCAATACGCTGTACGACGTGCTCACGAACGGCTTTACGTTCACACTCACCGTCAACGGCAGGAAGAAAACCCTCTCACGCGAGCAGCTGTCCGCCTATCTCCGCAGCCCAAGTCCGCGGCTGCGGGAGGCCGCGTACAGGGAACTCTACCGGGTCTTCGACGCCAACCACGATGTCCTCGGTGAGATCTACGCGACGCTCGTCAAGGACTGGAAGGGCGAGAACCTCGAGTTGCGCAAATATGCCTCCCCGATGAACGCCAGAAACGTGGGGAACGACATCCCGGACGAGGCGACGTCGGCCCTCCTGGCCGTCTGCGCCGGCAATGCCGGCGTGTTCCAGGAGTATTTTCGCCTGAAAGCGCGCATCTGCAAGGTTACGCCTATGAACCGTTTCCACATCTATGCCCCCCATCCGGCCGACCGGAAACGCTACCGCTATGCCGACGCGGTTCGAATGGTGCTGGAAGCGTACCGCAGCTTTTCTCCACAGCTGGCCGATCTGGCGCGCCGGGTCTTCGACGAGCGTCACATCGACGCTCGGACCCAGCCCGGGAAGCTGAGCGGCGCCTACTGCTATAGCATCGTCCCCGGCTTCACCCCCTACGTGTTGTTGAACTACACGGGCGAAGCGCGAGACGTCGCCACGCTGGCCCATGAGCTGGGGCACGCGGTGCATGGGATGATGGCCGAGCGGCATACCGTGTTCACGTTTCACTCCACCCTGCCCTTGGCTGAAACCGCCTCCGTGTTCGGCGAGCGGATTCTGTCCGATGCCTTGACCGCCCAGGAACGCAACCGGTCGGTCAAGCAGGGCCTCCTCCTTGCCCAACTGGACGACATCTACGCCACGGTCCTCCGCCAAGCCTACTTTGTGCTGTTCGAACAACGCGCGCACGAGATGATCGCCCAGGGCGCCACCGCCGAGGACCTGGCTGCCGCCTACCAGGCCAACTTGCGCGAGCAATTCGGGAGGGCGGTTCCGGTCCCGGCACTCTTCCGCTGGGAGTGGCTGACCATCCCCCATCTCTTCGGCAGCCCCTTCTACTGCTATGCCTACAGCTTCGGCAATCTCTTGGTCCTGGCCCTCTACCACATGTATAAGCAACAAGGCCCAGCCTTCGTCCCCCAATACCTCGCGCTCCTGGCGGCGGGCGGCTCGCAAAACCCGGACTCGATCCTGGCCCACATGGGCGTCAACATGCGCGACAAGGCTTTCTGGCAATCGGGCTTCAACACCATCAAGCACATGGTGGAGGATTTGGAACGGACGATCATCTAACTCCCCGCCTTGCCCTCCTCCTATTTGAACCGCTCCCCTTGATTGCCGGGCACGAACAGATCAGCCAAAAATCCCGCTTGACACCCAAGGCAAAAGCAGCTATTCTCTAGTCATTAATGATAATGGTTATCATAATCGTTCCTGACAGAAACCGGCCATCCTGGTAAACGTCCAGCGAAGGAGCCTGCCGCCATGTATGTGTGTCTGTGCAAAGGGCTGACGGAATCGGATGTGAGGCGGGTCACGCTGTCCGAGCAGGCAGCGGGACGGCTCGATGAGGATCGGCTGGCTCAGGCCTTGGGCATCGACGATGAAGAGTGCTGCGGGCGCTGCGTCAAGAACATCTGCCGCTTGATGACCATGGCGGGCGATTGCCGGGGTTGCAGCAATGCCGCCCGCCCCTCCTCGCCCCAGGCGATCCTCGCGTCCCCGCAACCTTAATCCTTCGCACCTTTCTTCACCATCGCCGCAACCTCGGCCACGCGCTGGCCGAGCGCCCTGGCGCTGGCCAGTTCCTGATCGTCGATTCCGGGACTGTTCCCTTCGGTCGTGGCCGACGCCCCGAACGCCCCGCCGCCGCTGAGGACGATCATCTGATTCCCCAGCATCGCGGCCAGAATCGTGAGCATCGTCACTTCTTTTCCCGCCGACACCTGCCCTCCCGTGGCAAATGCCGCCCCAACCTTGTTCCGCATCTTGAACTCGGGGAAGACTCCGAACTTGAACTGCCAGTCGTCGAAGAACGTCTTGACCGGTCCGGCCATGTTGGACCAGTAGACCGGAGACCCCACGATCACGGCATCGGCCCCCAACAAGTCTTCGGCCGTCACGACCTCGACACGCTTGAGCGCAACCACCGTTCCGCTCACCTCGCCCGCGCCTTTCGCAACCCCTTGCGCCATCTTCTCCGTATTGCCTGCCATCGAATAGTAGGCGACAAGCACTCGGACTGCTGGCGAGGGTTCGGTCGCACGGGCACAGGGAGCACTCAGGACCATCGGCCCGGCCAAGGCCAGAACAAAGACAGCTGTTGCGCGCATCGGGCACCTCCCCTCTCGCGACAACGGATTGAAACGGATGGACGGACAGACCCTACGCACGTGACGGGACCATGCAGGCGAGACAGGCACGCGGGCTGAGCAACCGGCCACAGGCGGAATCGAAGAGAGCAGACGAGCGTCGGCCGGTGATCAGCGCTGGAAGGTTTCCTCTTCCATCCGCTCGTCCACTGAAATATCGGTCAAGGTCCCTCGATAATCGCACTTATGGCAGCGAATCCGCCACTCCTCGATCCATTTATCCTGCACGTAAGACTGACGACATTTCGGGCAGACAAACACCCCTTTTTTGTAATGCACCAACCGCTTTTCTTTCATCGCGCCTCCTACTCGTCCGGACCGTGGAACATCGCCACAAAATTACACAGGCCTGCGGGCAAATGCAAGCGGTCGTGCTGTCCCCCGGCCGCTCACTCCTCTTCGTCGCCCGCCTTCAGCGCCCCTTTCATCCGCTCTTCTTCGATCAGCACGCGCCGGAGCACCTTGCCCACCAACGTCTTGGGGAGGTCCGGCCGAAACTCCACCTTCTTGGGAACCTTGAATTTCGCCAGGTGCTGGCGACAATGCTCCAGCATCTCTGCCGCACTCGCTTGTTCCCCGTCTTTTAAGACGACATAGGCCTTGATGAGCTCTCCGCGCAATCCTTGTGGCAGCCCAACCACCACCGCATCCTTCACCTTGCCGTGTCGGAGAAGCGTTTCTTCAACCTCGCGCGGATACACGTTCTCCCCCCCTGATTTGATCATGTCCTTCTTGCGATCCGCGACGTAGAAAAACCCTTTGGCATCCATCCGAGCCAGGTCTCCCGTATACAGCCAGCCGTTCCGGAGCACCTGCCTGCTTTCATCTTCACACTTCCAATAGCCGGACATCACTTGAGGCCCCCGCACCACCAACTCTCCGACTTCTCCCGGAGGCAGCTCCTTATCGCCGGTCTCCATATCCACGACCTTGGCCTGGGTATCCGGCAGCGGCAGCCCGATGCTGCCGGTTCGTTGCTGACCCGGCCGCGGGCTGATCGGGTTGACGTGGGTCACCGGACTGGCCTCCGTCAAACCATAGCCCTCGACCAACCGCGCACCCGTAATCGCTTCAAATCGCTCTTGGACCGACGGCGGCAGCGGACCAGCCCCGCTGATGCAGATGCGGATGGACCGGAGGTCGTAGCGCTCCAAGTGCTGATAGTTATTGATGGCTTGATACATGGCGGGGATGCCGGGGAATACCGTGACCCGTTCGCGTTCGATGGCCTTGAGCACCTCGGTCATCTGAAAGCGGGGCAGCAGCACCAGGCAGCCGCCGACTGCGATCGCCAGATTTTGGCAGACACTCATGCCGTAGACATGGAAAAACGGGAGCACGGCGAGGAACACTTCTTCCCCTTCTTGCAATGACGGCATCCAGTTCCGGCACTGCCAGGTGTTGCTGAGCAGGTTCCGATGGGTGAGCCCCACTCCCTTGGGAACGCCGGTCGTTCCACCTGTATACTGCAACAGGGCCAAGTCGTCCGGCTTCATCAGCGCTTCCAGCGGCGCATCCGACCCGGGCATCAGATCCCGCAGGCGGATGGTCGCAGGGCCCAGCGACGCGGGGGCACGCCGCCCCTCCCACATGGCCTGCCAAGGGTACAACAGGCGCTTGACCGTCGGCAGGTAGTCCTCGACACCGGTGACAATGACCCGCTTCAATCCGGTACGCCCGATCAACGGCTGAACACGCTGACACAGGTGGTCCAACACCACGATCGTCTCACAGCCGGCATCTTGCACCTGGTGTTCGATCTCGCCTTCGACGTACAGAGGATTCATCGGCGTCACTTTCGCACCGGCCCGCAGGCTCCCATAGTAGCCGATGACCGTCTGGGGCATATTCGGCAACATGAGCCCGACCGCGCTGCCCGGTTCCACCTGCAACTCTCTCAGGGCGCGGGCAAAACGATGCACGAGTCGGTCCAGTTCGGCATAACGGATGACGTTGCCGTAGAAACGGATAGCCGCTCGGTCCGGATAACGGGTCGCGGTCTGGGTCAGCAGATCGGGAAGGGTGCTGTCGGGATAGGCAAGAGAAGCGGGAACGCCGGGGTCGTACTGTCCAATCCAGATCGGGTCCATTCTGTCCACGCAAACTCCGGGTACCCTAGCCCGCCCCCGCAACGATTGTCAATGCAGCCTCTGCTCCTTGACAGCCTGTCAGCGGGCCGCTAGGATTCGCCCATGTCCGCCAGCACTTTCCGCCTCCGCTCCACGTGGGTCCGGCCGACATTCGGCTTGACTGGCCTTCTCTGGCTTACCCTCTGCATGGGAGCATCGCCGGCCCTGGCAGCGAGCGCGCCGAACACAGGACCGGAAGACCCGGTTGTCTCCGTGACCACCCCTCAGAAAGACACCATCCTCGCAGAACTGGCAGACACGACGGAAAAGCGTGCGCGCGGCCTCATGTTTCGTCAATCCTTGGCCCAGGACCGGGGGATGCTCTTCATCTTTCCCGAGCCTCAGCAGTGGACCTTCTGGATGAAAAACACGAAGATTCCGCTGGACATCATTTGGATGGACCAGTCCAAGCGCATCGTCTACATTGAGCGGAACGTTCCCAGCTGCAGCCGCAGCGACGACGGCTGTCCCCAGTATCAGCCCATCTATGACGCTCTGTATGTGCTGGAAGTCGCGGCCGGAATGGCCGATGCCTTGAAACTGCAACGCGGGGCAAAGCTGCAGTTCCAGCTCCCCCCTTCTGCCCAGAGCCGTTGAACGCGGAACTACCGGGCTGTCGAAGGCGCCGTTGCGCCTGGCCACAGACGGCACCCTCTGGCCCCCATGACGGCATACCGTCTCCGGCTACCGGGCCTGCCAGGCGCGGATACGCCGTGCGGTGATGACCCCCTCCACTCCTTCGATGGCCTTCAGCACACGCCCCAGGTGCGCCGTGTTGCTGACCTCAACCACGAAATCAAGGACCGCTTTGCGGTCTTCCCTGGTGGCAATCTCAGCCCGGCTGATATTCGCTTCCGCTCCCGAGATGGCCGACGAGACGTTGGCCAAAACCCCCGTCTTGTCCACCGCCAGAACGGACACCTTCACCGGATAGGTGCTGGCAGTCGCCGTATCCCAGTCGACCTCGACCAAGCGTTCCTTGTCGTAATCCAACACCTCCAAGTTGGGACATCCGACCGAATGAATCGTGAGCCCCCGCCCCCTGGTGATATACCCCATGATCCGGTCCCCAGGGACCGGGTTGCAACAGCGGGACAGCTGCATGAGCAGGTCGCGCCCGCCCTTGACCTTGACGCCCTTCTCATCCGGTTTGCCGACTTGCGGACGAGACGGCTGCAACTCTTCCCGGCCCTCGGCCTTTCCCTCCTGGGGAACGGCCGGCGCCAAGCGATTCAGGACCTGCCCGGTCGAGAGCCGCCCGTAGCCGACCGCTACGCTCATCTCATCTACCGCATCAAACCCCAATTCATGAGCCACTCCCAGCAACTGCTCGGACTTCAGCATTTGCGCCGGGGCCATGTCATGCCTCCGGAACTCCCGTTCGAGCAGCCGGCGACCGATTTCAAGGCTGCGCTTCTGCTCTTCAAACTTGAGCCAGTGCTTGATCTTGGCCTTGGCCCTGGGCGTCCGGACGAACTTGAGCCAATCCTTGTGCGGCACCTGAGTCGGAGACGTCAGGATCTCGACAGCATCCCCGCTGGTCAACTGATGCCTCAACGGCACGATCTTGCCGTTGACCTTGGCGCCGACGCAACGATCGCCGACCTCGGTATGGATGGCATAGGCGAAATCCACCGGGGTCGAGCCGAGCGGCATCTCTTTGACCATACCCTTGGGCGTAAACACATAGACCACGTCGTGAAACAGGTCGAGCTTGACCGAGTCCATGAACTGCTGGTTGTCGGTCAGGTCCTGGTGCCACTCCACGAACTGGCGGAGCCAGCTGAAGACCTTCCCGTCTTTGTCGTCGACCTGACCCCGCTCCTTGTATTTCCAATGCGCCGCGATGCCGTATTCGGCAAGGCGATGCATCTCCTCCGTGCGGATCTGGAATTCGACGTGCTCGCCCTTGGGGCCGGCGACCGTGGTATGCAGGGATTGGTAGAGGTTCGACTTCGGAATCGCGATGTAATCCTTGAAGCGCCCCGGCACCGGACGCCAGAGCGAATGAATGAGGCCCAGGAGCGCATAGCAGTTCATCTTGGTGTCGGTGATGATTCGAATCGCGGTGAGATCGTACACTTCCTCAAAGGAGATGGATTGCCGCTCCATCTTCTGATAAATGCCGTAGAGGTGCTTGGGCCGGCCTTGCACTTCCCCCTTCATGCCCGCTTCAGCCAGCGCCTGCTTCACGAGGCGAACGACTTCCTCGATGTACTGCTGACGATCCTCATCGCGCTTGGCCACGCGCAGCTTCAAGGTGGCATAGACATCCGGTTTCAGGTATTTCAGGCAGAGGTCCTCCAACTCGTTTTTCATCCACCCGATTCCAAGCCGGTTGGCCAGCGGCGCGTAGATCTCGAGGGTTTCCTGCGCGATCTGCAGCCGTTTGGCTTCGTGCAGATGCTCCAGCGTTCGCATGTTGTGAAGACGGTCGGCCAGCTTGATCAGGATGACCCGGATGTCATCCGCCATCGACAGAACCATTTTCCGGAAATTCTCGGCCTGCTTTTCCTCATGGTTCCGGAATTGGATCTTGCCGATCTTCGTGACTCCGTCCACCAAGCGGGCGATATCCTTCCCGAACTCCTGCTCGAGGACTTCCGGCGTCGTCAGTGTGTCTTCAAGGGTGTCATGGAGCAGCCCGGCCACGATCGCCTGCACATCGGACCGAAGGGAGGTCAGCACGCCGGCCACGGCCAGCGGGTGCTGGAGGTAGGGTTCCCCGGAGCGCCGGGTCTGGCCTTCATGCGCCTTGGCTGAAAAGGCGTAGGCCCGGCAAACCAAATCCACGTCGGCGTCCGGATTGTACGTCCGGATCTTCATGATCAGTTGATCCAGGTCGGTGATCGTATCACTCGGCATCGCCACGCACCGTTAGAGCGGTTGACTGGCCTTCAGGTCCCGAATCCTGAGCTGAATCCGATCCAGGCCATTCCAGCTATTTCGTTCAGGCACGAACGCCAGATCCACCGATTGCGAGGCCGACAGGCCGCAATCGGCCAGTGAGCCCATGCGGAATCCGATCCCGTCGAACGGCTTGGAATTGCCATGGCGGACAGTCAGCTTGAGATGACGCTCCCCGACCACCCGGCTCCCCAGGATCGCCAGGTTCCTGACCGCCAAGGTCGGCTCCGGATTGCCCGCTCCGAAAGGATGCAGCAGGGCCAACTCCTGCACCAACTGGTCGTTCACCTCGCTGAGGTGGACTTCTGCATCAAGGTGCAGCAAGGGCTGCTTCGGCGTGCCCCCCTCCCAACGAGCCGCGACTTCGGCGAAACGCTCACGAAACTGCTCCAAACGGGATTCCCGAATCGTCAGGCCGGCGGCGCAGGGATGCCCGCCGAAGGCGTCCAACAGATCGCGGCAGGCCGACAAGGCCTGGTAGAGATCAAATCCCGGGACGCTGCGGGCGGACCCTTTGCCGATCCCCTGGTCATTCACTGCAATCACGACAGCGGGCCGGTGAAAACGCTCGACGAGCCGAGCCGCCACGATTCCCACCACCCCGAGGTGCCAGTGCCCGGCCCAGACGGCCAAGGCAGCCGGGTCCGTCTCGGCCTTCGCCATCGCAACGGCCTCCGACGTCGTCTCTTCTTCCAGGCGTTGCCGAGCTCGATTCAGTTGCTCAAGTTGATCGGCAACTTCCCCGGCCTCCGTATCGGATTCCGTGGTCAGGAGTCGAACCCCCATCTCGGCATGGGCCATCCGCCCCGCGGCGTTGATCCGTGGCGCCAGCCGAAACGCCACGGTTCCCGTGTTGACGTCGCGGCCGACTCCCGCTGCTTCTTTGAGCGCGCGAACCCCGCAACGGGTTCCGCGCGCGATCAAGTCCAGCCCCTCTCGGACCAGAATCCGATTCTCGTCTTGGAGCGGAACGATATCCGCCACCGTCGCCAAGGCCACAAGATCCAGCAAGGTTTCAGGCTCCGGCCCGCTTGGCCCATACTTGTCCTGATAGGCCCGGGTCACCTTGTAGGCCAAGCCTCCGGAACAGAGGCCCATAAACGGATAGGCGGAATCGGGCCGGTGCGGATTCAATAGAGCCAGAACCGGCGGCAATTGTTCGTCGCATTGGTGATGGTCCGTGATAATGAGGTCGAGCCCGAGCTGCTTCGCCGCCTCGGCCTCCCGATGGGCGGTCGTGCCGCAGTCGGACGTCACCACCAGGCTGACACCCTGCCGATGAAGCCACCGCAAGGCCGTTTCGTTCAACCCATACCCTTCCCGGACTCGGTGCGGGATATAGCTGAGGACCTGGCCTCTCTGGCCACGAAAATAGGTCAGGTAGAGGCTTGTCGCGGCCATCCCGTCGACATCGTAATCGCCGTAGAAACAAATCCGCTCCCCTTCCTCCACGGCCCGGTGAAGCCGATCAATCGCCGGCTCCATGTCAGGAATTAAAAACGGATCGTGCGGGGCCACCAGATGGGGGGCCAACCAAGTTTGCGCCTGGGCTGCGGTGGTGACCCCTCGCGCCAGAAGCACGGCCGCTGTGATGGGAGAAATGGAGAGTGCCCTGGCCAGAGCCGCCCGTTGCTGCTGGTTCACCTCGCGCAAGACCCACTGCTTGGTTGGCATGAAACCTCCGCCCTTCCACACCGGACAAACTTACGCAACCCTCTGAAATTAGAGTAAAAGCTTATAGTGCGGGACGGACTTTGTCAAACCAGCCGGCGAGAGACGCCGCATGAACTGCCGGGCAGGACAATCACGGGAAAGGAACGGCTGGAACCGAGGGGAAGGCCTGCGGCTCGCCGAAAGCGAGCCGCATAACGGACCTAACTTAGGCCCACTTGCGGGAGGCTGGAAGCGGAAGCTTATTCCCCTCCCTTTTGGACATAATTCTTGACGAATTCTTCGGCGTTTTCCTCAAGGACCTCATCAATCTCGTCGACCAGCTTGTCGATATCCTCTTTCAGCTTCTTCCCGGCTTCAAGCACCTTGGGATTGGGCTTGGCCTCGTCTCGAGCCTGCTGGTCCCGTTTAGACTCCGCTTTCTTCTCCTGTCGTTCCATAGGAGCACCTCCAAGCGTCGTCGAATAATGGCCGGATCACCTGCCTTTTGAACTGGGGCCGCTCACAGAGTCAGGATACCCCAGGCCCCCGACCGCGTCAAGCCGAGCCCACCTTCAACAAGCTCTTATACGATCAAGGACACGATCAAAAGCGCCACGATGTTGATCACCTTGATCATCGGGTTGATCGCAGGCCCGGCCGTATCCTTGTACGGATCGCCCACGGTATCGCCGGTTACGGCCGCCTTGTGCGTGTCGCTCCCCTTCAGCCCCTGCTCCTCGATGTACTTCTTCGCGTTGTCCCACGCGCCACCGCCGCTGGTCATGGAGATGGCCACGAAGAGGCCCGTGACGATACTGCCCACCAGCACACCACCCAGAGCCTGCGGACCCAAGACCACGCCAACGACGATCGGGGAGAGTACCGGGATGAGACCGGGCACCATCATCTCCTTGATGGCGGCTTTCGTGACAATGTCCACACAGGTCCCGTACTCGGGTTTGCCCGTTCCCTCCATGATCCCCTTGATGGTTCGGAATTGCCGCCTGACTTCCTCGACAACCAGCCCGGCGGCCTGGCCGACTGCCTTCATGCACATCGACCCGAAGAGCAAGGGCAGCATGCCTCCCAGGAACAGACCGACCAACACCTTGGGGTTCGACAGATCGAAGGTCATCCCCTTACTCTGCCCCTCCACGGCCCTCGCGTACTCCGCGAACAGGACCACCGCCGCCAAGCCGGCTGACCCGATGGCATACCCCTTGGTCACCGCCTTCGTCGTATTGCCCACGGCGTCCAGCGGATCGGTGATGTCGCGGACTTCCTTGCCCAGGTGGGACATCTCCGCGATCCCCCCGGCATTGTCGGTGATCGGCCCGAAGGCGTCGATCGCCACGACAATGCCCGCCATGGACAGCATGGACACGGCCGCAACGGCCACGCCGAAGAGGCCGCCCTGGTCCGCTCCTCCGCAAAGCCAGTAACTGCCGAGGATGGCCGCCGCAATCACCACCACCGGCCAGGCCGTGGCTTGCATGCCCACCGCCAGCCCCGCGATGATGTTGGTCGCGTGACCGGTCTCGCTGGCTTTGGCGATCTCCTTCACCGGCGCATAGCTCTTGGACGTGTAATAGTCGGTGATGAAGACCAGTGCCAGCGTCACCGCGAGACCGACCAGGGCCGCCAGGTAATAGCTCATCCCGCTGACACCCCCGACCCCATCCATCATCTTCATGGTCACCGGATAGAACGCCACGGCGGAGATTGCGCCCGCGACGAAGAGCCCTTTGTAGAGCGCGGTCATAATGCCTCCGCCGGGCCCCACTTTCACGAACATGATGCCGACGATGGTCGCCAGGATCGACAACCCGCCCAGAGCCAGCGGATAGAGGATCGGCGCGGCTTGGCCCCCGAACAGCGTGAAGGCCAGCACCATCGCCGCCACCGTGGTCACGGCATAGGTTTCAAACAAATCCGCTGCCATGCCGGCACAGTCCCCGACATTGTCGCCGACGTTGTCCGCAATGACGGCCGGATTCCGCGGATCATCTTCCGGGATACCCGCCTCCACCTTGCCGACCAAATCGGCACCCACATCCGCCGCTTTCGTATAAATGCCACCCCCGACGCGGGCGAAGACCGAGATCAAACTGCCGCCGAAGCCCAGGCTCAGCAGCGCATGAATCGCCTTTTCCTGTCCGGCAATGGCCGAGGCAATGGTGTAGAAGCCGGTCAGCGCCAGTAGCGCCAAGCCAATGAGCAGGAGCCCGGTCACCGCCCCGCCCCTGAAGGCCACGGTCAACGCCGCATTGAGCCCTTGATGGGCCGCTTGCGCCGTGCGGACGTTGGCCCGAACGGCGATATACATCCCCACGTAGCCGGCCAGCGCCGAGGCACTGGCTCCGATGAGAAACCCGACCGCCGTCAGCAACCCGAACTTATCCGACCAAATTCCGGCCAGCCACAGAACCGCGAACAAGCCGGCCGCCACGACGCCCACGGTCCGGTACTGCCGATTCAGATAGGCGCTCGCCCCTTCCTGGATGGCCTGGGCAATGCGCTGCATTTCCTGGTTGCCGGCGTCGCGCTTAAAGACCCAAAACGCCAGGTAAAACCCATAGCCGATTCCGGCAAGCGCCGTGACGATCGAAAACCAGATAACCGCTGTTGCATCCACTGAGCAATCCTCCCCTTAGCGACGCGTCTACCCGTCTCTATGCGCAAGCCCCAGCCCCACGGCAAGGCACCAGGCGGGACAAAAGTGCGACCATTGTATACAGACAGGTGGCAATGATCAAGGCGAAATGCCGCCCGCTGCCTCGCCAGACCTTGCTCGTCAGTTCCTTGCGTCGCCGGAAGAGGGTCTGCTATAGTTGGCCGCCGGAGGAGATGCGTATGGGGCTAGGGCCTGAGTACATCCTGGTGGAGGGCAAGACCTTCAAGGAAGAACAGCTGACGCTCGACAACCACGTTTTCAAGAACTGCGCCATGGACCTGTGCCGGGTCTATTACAGCGGCGGACCGTTCGAATTGATCGATACCCACATCACGAATTCGACCCTGATCCTCAATCAGCCGGCCAAGAACACCTATGCCGCCATCCAGATCTTCAAGATGAAATCGCCCGGCTCGAAGATCGCCACGGATTAGCCGACCAGCCCGTCGCATCGCGTCCTTACTTCAACGGCACATTCACCGCCTGCTTCACGATCGGGATCGGCTGGAACGCCGGATCCTGTGCTCCTTTGGGAGACTCCGCTTCGACCCGCTGCAGGAACTCCGGGGGCCCCATCACCGGCGCATAGCTCAACGACACCTCGACATCAAACGACCGTGTATCCTTTGGAGTCGGGAACGTGAAGGTCTCCGTCCGCGTTTCTTCCGGCTTCAGCACCGTATCTTCCAGCACCTTCGTAGCCTTGAAATCAAAGACGGTTTTTTGCCCCTTCGCGTCCGCGAAGACACGCCCGTAGACTCGTTGGCCCGAATAGACGGTCTTGAGATTCTTGCCTTTCACCGCCAGCTCCAGCACCACCTTGGCCCAGGCCGGATGAGTGGTGGGCAGGTTGTGGGGCACCAGGCTCTGGACGCTCACGACTACCGTGGTCTGATTGCCCCTCACGGACGTGTCGACCACCAGCTTCGCCGCCTCCTGCCGCAGCTTCCCGATCCGGCCCGGGAACGAATGGTTGGCCACCTTGCGCTTGTTCTCGCCGTTCGCCGACTCTCCGACTTGCTCCGGCATGTGACAGGTTTGGCATTCCTTGCCACCCTTGACCGCCTGGCTGCTTTCCCATGGCCCCAACAGCTCGGTCGACTTCCCCAAGTTGGCCGAAGCCGGCACGGACTGGTGACAGTTCATGCAGAGGTCGGACTTGCGGAACAGCTCCAGCTCCATGGACTGGTGGGCCAGGTTCTGGACGAAATCCTTGTACGGGCCGTACAGTGTCTTCCCCGGCTCGTACTTCGGCACGGGAGGATGGCTGCTTCGATCGACTTGCTTGATCAGATGGCATTGGGTGCAGCCCACTCCGTCGATGGCCGGATCTCCGGATTGGACTTGCGCCACGAACATGGGCGCCTGGTCGGCAAATTCGCTGACGTGGGGCGCGTGGCAGCGAAAGCAGAGGGCCTTGTCCTTGCCGGCGGAGAAGGTCAGGTACTCATCGAGCGAGGCCCGAAAAGCAGGGGAGTGAATAGAGCGCGAGAGGGGCGATGTTTCCCACTCCTCGAAGACCCGCTCATGGCAACGTTTGCATTTGTTCGAGTTCGAAAAGACTTTCTCCAGTGTCCCTTTGGATTTTGACGGCTCCTCGGCCATCCCGATCGGCGCGGACGCCCAGACTGCCACGATGACCAGCAGCCCGAGAAGGGCCAGGATCAATCCGATCCGTCGCGTGAATCGCATCGCCACTCCGACTTCGTTCCCCGTCTCGTTACAGCGCCGCCTCTTGACCTACAGAGCTTTGTTGCGAAACGTCAGCACCCGCGGTTGCGCATAATCTTCCAGCAACTTCGCGGCGGCCGCCCGTTCTTTTTCCCCGGGCAACGTGGCCAGGTACTTCTTTTGCAGTTCCGGACTCGGCTCCGGAATCAGCGCATAGGAGAGCAACGCCTCCACCGTGGCAGGAGCGACCCCGGCGGGCAACGTCAGGGCGAAAGGCACACGTTTCGTGGTCCCTCCGCGCACCAAGGGCTCCGGAATGGAGCCTCTTAATATCTGCTCGTACGGCAGACCGAACCGCTTCTGCTCGCTGGCCAACACCTGCCCCTGCGCGTTCTTGATCGTGATCGTCACCAGGAATTGTTTGAGCACCGGGTCTCCATCCGGAAAGCTGTGCGGGAGACTGCCTGTCCGCACCAAGACAGTCCCGTCTACGGAGGCTTGAGACTTGGTCGCTTCAACATCCACGCGGGGCATCCATTCGGCTTGCAGATTGCGGTTCTTCAACATGATGCCGGGGATCACCACGCCGCGGAACCAGTGACGGCCGATGGATCTGGTCATCGCCCCGCGCTTCGAGGTCGAACTGCCGGTCGAGGGTTCCATGTGGCAATCCTGGCAAATGGTGCCTTGCAGGATCTCGCCGGGCAACTCCCGCTTGGTCACGTCCTTGACCTTGTCGAAATGGCATGAGGCGCAATAGTTGGCCCCGCGGTACAGGTCCGATTGGCTCGCCGGATGGACCAGGTTTTCCTCCGGCTCCGCGTACGGCCCATACATCACCTTGCCCGGTTGCAGCTTGAAGGTCGGCGGAGCGGACGACGCTCCGGACACGCCGTTGATGAGGTGGCACGAGGCGCAACTGATCCCTTCGACTTCCACCTTGCCGGAGAGTACTTGCTGGCTGATCTTGTCCGTGTGTTGCGGGAACACCGTGACCGCCGGCACATGGCAAGACAGGCAGCGGGTCCGCTCCTCGGCCGTGGGATTGGTCTGCAGCCAGAGCCCGAGGACGGTCTTGAAGACAGGGGACTCAAGGGAAGTTCCGTGGAGCAGGGCGGCATCGACGCGTCCGAACGTCTTCAGGTCGGGAGTCTGCTCGCGCATGCCTTTCCATTCTTCATAGTGACGATCATGGCACTGCTTGCAATCCTCGGATCGGATAAAGACTTGTTCGATTTCGGCCACCCAAGGGCTTGCCGGATGGCTCTCCGCCTTCTGGGCCACCGCCCGATCGTGGTACAGGGCGTTGAGGGCCACGCCACAGGCCACCATCGCCACGATCGCCAACTTAGGCATTCGTCCCATACGTACTCCCCGGGCCTGCCCAGGCCAAAGATCAGTCTTTTACAATCCGCACGAAATGAAAATTGATCAGACCGCCCACCCCCTGGACTTCCGGGTCCGCGGGCTCGTAGCTCCCGACAGTGAAATTTCCGGTGGGGATGGCCCGCTTGAGGGCTCGTCCGAAATCGAGCAAGGTGCGCACCTCGACTTTGTCGATCTCCTTGATCACGGCCCGCACCTTGATGCCGGCCAGGTCGGCCGGCGTGCCGCCGATCACCTCGAAGACCACCACCCCTTCGGGCCGTTGCATCTTGAGTTCTTTTTGAATGTCCTCATCGACGGGGCCCACTACGATGCCGAATTCTTCCCCGAGCCGGACTGCTTCGGCTTCCGTCATCGCCGCTTCCGGAGCGGCGGTGACGACCGATCCCGCAACCCACATCCCGCAGCCCAACGCAGCCAGGCACAAGAAAAAAGCCCTACCCGCGGGGAGGGCTCGTCCTTGTCTCAACCTGTTCTGAAACCGCCGACCTCCCATTCAGGCCCCAGCACACACACGCGTCGACGCATACAGCGGCCGGCCGGTCACAGCTTCACCGTGGGATCGATGGAGAGTTGGAACCAAGGCGCCACGGCCTTTTGCCCGTTGCGCTCCTTGTTCTCGCCGTTCCACACCGCAAAGGCGACGGCTTGCAAGCGACCCGGCTCCAACCTGGCCTCGTTTTCCGGATCGGTGCTGGCCAACGGCCGCCTGATGACCACACGCCAGACCCCATCCTTCCAGATGGCCTTGCCTTGCACCCTGCCCTGTGACTGCTTGCTGGTCAGGGTGCTGAAGCCGCCGCCGACCAGGTCTTCAACGGAAGAGGCTCGGCGGGGAATGACCTCGAATCGCCGGACTTCCCCGCTTTCTCCCTTGCGCTCCGCAGCCTTGGCGGCCCGCCGGTCGATGTCGCTCTGCCAGTCGGCCTTCCAGTGCCAGATGTTGATGTAGTGATCGAGCTGACCCATGCAGAAAAAGGCGGGCGCCTCCCCCAGCGGAAGCCCGATCGCCACACCGTCACGAAACGTGCCAGGGGTCAACCGATCGTTCTTCGTGTTGTCCTGCCATTCCAGCAGAAAGGCGATCTCAATACCGTTGTGGACGGACCGGACTCCCAGAGCCTTGGCGCTAGGTTCAGGCCAGACGGGTCTTGTGATCACCTGCCCGCTCAACGGCAGCGTCAACGGCGGGATCTTCTCCCAGGCGGGATCCTCCGGGGCGGACGGGACCTCACCGGCAATCAGGTAGGACCGAACAAAGAGGCCTTCGGAACTGACGACGGGAATCCCCAGCCACCCGAGAACCGCCGCACCAGCGAGGAGCCCGGCGAACAAGGGAACGATCGAAGCTATCCGACCTTGCCGACCCCGAGCTCGCTCGAATCGCGCCATACCGACGCCTCGTTTCCACTTAAATAACCGTTGCGGGAACAGCGCACCGCTCACGGGCGGACGACCAGATCCGTCCGGCTGAGACAGGGTTTCACCACAATTTTGCGCGCCTGATCTTGTTCTCGCCGCGCTCGCAGATATAGAGAAATCCCTGTGAGTCGAGGGCCAGTCCGACCGGTGAGTTGACCACCGCCTCCACCGCCGGCAAGCCGTCGCCGTGCTTGATCATGCCCGCGCTTTCCTTCGCCACGAATTGGGCCGCCCCGCATCCGCCCATATTCTTGTCCTCGTACCCGCTATCTCCGTTGCCAGCTACGGTCGTAATGAGGCCGGTCGCGATATCGACCTTTCTGACCCGATGGTTCATCGTATCCGAGATATAGAAGTTGCCGGCCGGGTCGAAGACCACCCCCTCAGGCGCGTGCAGCATGGCCTTGATCGCCGGCTTGTTGTCCCCGTCGAACCCATAGCGGCATACTCCGACCACGGTGGAAATGATCCCGCTCCGGCCGTCGATCTTCCGGACCCGGTTGCTGCCTTTGTCGACGACATAGACGTGCCCCTGGGCGTCCACGGCGATCCCGACCAAATCATACAGCCTGGCTTCCAAGGCGGACCGGCCGTCATCCAGGTAAAAAGACAGGTCCAGACCATCCGAACATTCCGGCCTGAGCCATCCGTGATCGTCGCTGAAATCAATCCCGATCGAGTCGCCGGATAGCACGACCAGATTTCTCGCCACCAAGGGCTGCTCGCGCGCATCATCCTCGGCGGACCAAGCCCCTGCGATCGTGGTGACGTGGCCGGTCCTGGGATCATAACGGCGGACCCGGTGGGCCTGGGTGTCGGCGATATACAGGATGTCGTCCGCATCGAACGTGATCGCCGCGGGGTAGGTGAGATTCACGTCGAGGGCGGGTCCGTCGCCGTTGAAACCAAACTGCCCCGTTCCGACGACGGTGGTAATGATGCCGGTCTCGTGGTCGACTTTTCTGATCCGGTTGCTGCCCGAGTCGCAGATGTAGAGATCGTTGCGGGAGTCGAACGCGACGCCGAGGGGAAGATAGAGACCGGCCTCCCCGCACAGGCCTGAGTCCCCGCTATAGCAGGTCTCCCCGATCCCGGCAAAATTATGGATCGTCCCTTCATGCAGGTCGATGCGTCGGACCCGGTCCGACCCGGATTCGGCGAAGTAGAGGTATCGCTCGTCTTTATCGAGCGCCACATGGTGGGGAAGCGGAATGCCGGACTTGACCGCCCGCTTGCCGTCTCCCGTGCTGCGAGCCTTGCCATTGCCCGCAAAGGTCTCGATATAGCCGACCGGCAGTACAACTCCGGTTTCCATAGTCACGTGCTCCTTCCGCCAACACCGCGACTCAGACCAACACCGCACCGCGCAGACGACCTGAACACGGCAAGCGTCATGCGGAACCTGCTAGGCCTTTGAAGACGGCGGCGTAGACGCGGCAGGCTGCTCCGGCGCAACGGCCGGGGACGGGGCAACAGCCCCCGCGCCAGGCGCCGGAATCTGCGGAGCCTGGCCCTGCGCCTGCTCGGTCATCTGCGCTTGCGCCTGGGCTTCCGCTTCGATGGCGTCCGCTTCGTGGACGGATTTCTTGAATCCCTTGATCGCCTTGCCCAGCCCCTCTCCGAGCTGCGGCAACTTGCCCGCGCCGAAAATAATCAGCACAATGACCAGAATCAAAATTAACTCGGTGAACCCAAGGCTCCCAAACATGGTGACCCTTTCTCCTTCAGAATGAACGGCTGTTAGCCCTTCCCCGCTTCCTTCGTCCGCTTGGCAAAACGATCCTTGAGCTTTTGCCTGGCTTGCTCCGCCTGTTCGAACATCTTGCACTTTTCATAAGCGCTGATCAGGTTGTAGTAGACGAGCGGCTCATCGGGGTTGTGTTCCACGGCGTCTTCCATCACCTTGATGGCCAAATCGGTCTTCTTGTGGTTCAGGGCAATGTCCATGAGCTTGAAGCTGGCGTCCAAGTGCTGCGGGTCGAGTTCGAGGGTCCGCAGATAACACTGCATCGCCATATCTATGGTGTTGTAATCCGACACCGCCGGATTATCCAGCTCCACATAGACGCTGCCGAGATTGTACCAGGCGATGGGATCGTCGGGCGTGACCTCGACCAGCCGCTCATAATAGGACTTCGCCTCCATGAACTGCCGTTTCTCGCAATAGACACGACCGAGATTGAAAAGGGCAAGGACATCGTAGGCATGGACGGCCAGCGCTTTTTTGAATTGCGCCTCCGCTTCGTCGACCATGTTCTTGGTCGCATAGATCGTGCCGAGATTCGAGTAGTACATGGCCAGCGAGCGGTTCATTTCTTCCCGCAGCACTTCAGCCATCTCAATGGACTTCTTGACCTCGGCGAGAGCGTCGTCCATCCGACCTTTGCTGAAGTACAGCTCGCCGAGACGACAGCGGGCCTGGAAATCGTCCGGTTCCTCGCCGAGTAACTTCTCGAGCTCGGCAATCTCTTCATCGGGGGTCAACTGCGGTTCCGGTTGTTCGACTGTCGCACCGCCGGTTTCCGTCGCCTTCGTGGGATCCTGTTCACTCATAGTGCCAATCCTATCTGTTCCGTTTAGGTTCGTTCACCCAGCAACGTCAGCGTCCCTTGTGGGAGCAACCCTTCCGCAATCCCCGTTTCGCCGGCCGGCGCCATACCCCGGCGCTTGTCCAAATTCAGCAGCATCAGACCGAGTACCACCATAAGGGTCAAATGCGAGAGTTGCAAGGCATAGCCGGCGATAAACATCAATCCTAACCCGTACCCGGCCAAGCGGCCGATGGTCAATAACTTGATGACCGTATAGCTCCAGCACAACAGGCCTGCCACATAGAAGGCGAAGGGCAGGTAAAAGGTGTACCCCATGCCCATTTGAAAGATCCAGCCGATCCCTTCACCAGCCTTGCGGACGCTTTCCGCCACGGTCGGGTCATAGAGCCCCAGCAGATAGTCGAGGCCCAGCAACCCGAAGAACACGCTGCCGCCGGCCAGCGCAAAGATCGCGGCCCGGCGACGTTGCCTCTTGTTGCTGGTCCAGAGGGGCGTCGCGCCATAGGCCCAGAAGACCAAAATGCTGGCCAGAACCATCAGCGCTTCTCCGATCCGATTGACCTCGTGCACGAACGGCGGCGCCGCAGCCAGCTTGAGCAAACCATAGGTCGTGGAGAGCGTCTGATAATAGAGCCATCCCCCGATACCCAGCACAAAGCACAGGACCGTCGCACGCTGGAGCCACGAGTGGTTGGCCGCCAGGTGCTCGGCCACGAGAATGGCCAATACCACAATAAAGGCTGCGTTGTAGAAGACCGATCCGAGCATCGTGGGAGGGAATAACAAGAATGCGACGGTCAGCAGCACGAGGAAGGATACGGAGGGGAGCAACAGCGAGTCATAGCGACCGCTTCCGATCGACCGTGTTTTGTTGAGCAACAGAAGGAATAACGCCAGGAAAACGAGCATCGATACAAGATTCAGCAGGGTAAACCCGATAGACGACAGGGTCTTGAGGGTGATCCGCACCGAGTCATACTTCTGCGCCAGCTTGCTCAGATGCATGCCCAGGCGCGAAACCAATCGGTACAAGACTAGCTCGAGAAACCCGGCTAACAACAGAAACTTGGCGGTATATTCGAAGAGAAGGCCATGGTCCTCAAGCCGCCCCCCTCCTCTCTCTGAAACCGCTGTCCCGACCATATCCTCTTGATCCTTTGCTGACCGTAAACTCTAAGGATACCGATGGATTATAGCCAGAAGCGTCCAAGAGCGTCAACCTAAGGCCGGGCGCGGCGAGGAAACAGCCAGGGCTGCAGCCAGGGCTGTGGAAAACTTAGGATCCGGCAGGGAGGGGAATGCGCTGCGCTTTGGTTTTTTCCCGAGCAATGTAGAGGAGCCCGTCCGCCATCGAATAATTAAACGGCAACTCGCAGACGACCTCGCTGATCTTTCCGTAAATCTCCTGGTAGACCCGTTCGGCCTGTTCCGGCGTCATACCTTCCTTGACCTCATAGAAAAATCCAAGGCTGAGGTCCTCCGACGCCGGCCGCATGATACGTTGGATCCCATAACTGCCCGGGTCATTCATGATGGGCGCTTCTTTCTCAAGGTCGAACAGGCACGGCTGGCAGGAAAATCCATATGACTGGTTAAGGCGCTCGTTATGAACGACAAAGTTGGCCGTTTCCATGGCCTCTGCCTCGGTTTCGGTCGGGAAGCCCGCGATGATATAGCAATGGATGGCGATCCCCAGAGCGAGGCAGTCCTCGGTAATGCGCCGGACGCTCGCCTGGGAAATCCCCTTTTTCATGAAATCCATCACCCGTTGATTGAACGATTCGAGGCCGAAGACGATCTTGAGGCAACCCGCATCGCGCATCTGCGTCAGCAACTCGCGCGACAGATTCTTTTCGAACCGCATCTCGCAGGTCCAAGAGAAATTCACGCGGCGATCGATCATCTGCTGACAGAGTCGCTTGGTCGGCGACAGGGCAAAACATTCGTCGGTGAAGAAAAAATACGGCGTATTGTAGCGAGCCGAGAGCCACTGTAAGTCGTCGATCGTCTTGCCTGGGTCCCGCTGGCGGAAGTTTTGATGGTCGAGCGTCAGGGCGCAAAACGCGCAGTCTTTATAGTAGCAGCCTCGGGAAAACTGCACAGGCAAGACCGTGTGGGGCGACAGGTAGCGCCCCAGGGGAAAGCCGTCGTAGTTCGGAGCCGGGAGCTCGTTGATATTCTCGGAGTAAAACGGCTGGTTGACCGTGATTTTGCCGTTCTGGCGATGGATCAGGTTCGGAACTTTGCTGAAATCCCGCTTCCCATCAAGCTGATTGACCAGCTCCAGCAAGGCCGTTTCACCTTCAAAAACGATAAAGTCGTCGGTCAGGTCGAACAACCACGGACACCGGCGCAGATTATCGACCAGCCGGGTGAAGATACTGCCGCCGATCGTCAGATGCAGGTTCGGGTTGGCTTCCTTGATGAGGCGGCAGAGGGTCAGGCCTGGAATGATCTGGCTCGTGGCCGTGATCGAGACCCCCACCAGGTCGGGCTGATCCGCCAGAATTGACTGGAGAAATCGGTCTCGGAACAGGCTCAGATAGGGATTTTGCTCTTCGTCACGAATGGCCTTGAGCAGGTCCTTGGACGAGTAGATGGAGTAGGTGCTGAACTGATTGTCGACAACCGTCAGCCGGGTCGGGAAATAGAGCGTGGACACGAGCTCCAACCACTTGTCGATCAGGAAAAGACACTCCCGGTATCGCTCGATGTCGTAAAACTCTTCTCCCCGCAGTGACTCCTTGGCCGGCTCGATCGCATCGATCAGATATGGGAACCGGTCTAATGACTCGACCAAACGCGTGTAGTGTTCCGCGCTTCCAGGCCCTGTCTCCCCCGTCCGCGCTTGCTCCAGCTTCTTCACCTTGTCAACGAGCCGCTGGTAGATTTCCGCCCCATACTCCTGCGTCAGAACGGCGTCCAGCACCTCGATTCCGAGGTCTCGCTGCCGGACGTTCTTGACTCCGGCCTTGGTCAAGAACCCCGTCAAAGAAGGAAGGCTCAAATAGGGCTGCGACGGATGCCAGGTTGGTGGAAACAACAGGGATATCTTCACAGAAACCCTTCGGTTGCAGGCTTGTTTGACGCTCTACCGCAGGCTATTTCTTATACACCTGCGGCTTTCGCAAATGCAACTGCGCCCGCGCCTGCCCGGCTCGCAACCATACTGCGGCCCGGCCTTCCATCGAGGGAAAAAAAGCCCCGAATCACCTTCACAGGCGACTCGGGGCTGTTTCTGTCACGGCCTCTGGTGGACGCCCACCACAAGGCCCTGTCCCAATCCCCTGACGGGGACCTAAGCGAATCTCAGGGCAACTTGAGCGTAAACCAGGTCGAGATGCCCTTCATGCCGTTCCGCTCGACGTTGGTGCCGTCCCAGACCGCAAACGCCACCGGGACCGAAGCACCGGCCTTGAACTGGACGTCGTTCGCATCGCTGGTGGTCAACGCGCGCTTCACCACAATCCGCCAGGTCGGCCCCGTGCAGCAGCCGCCCTTGACGGAACCAGCCGGCTCCCACACACCATTGCCAATCACATCCTGGTGGGATTGAGTGGTCAGGGTGCTGAATCCGTTGGCATTCAGGTCTTCCACCGAGCTCACGCGCAGCGTCGGATCCGACATGATGTTGCCGGACCAGATGCCGGGATTGAAGGGCCCAAGGCTGCGGCCGATCCGATCCGGATAGGTCACACCGCCGGCGGGCTCTTCAAAGTAGTAGTCCCAGAAGATGCCGGGGTACTGGTCGTCCACGTCCCACAACCCGGCGCTGTCCTTGCCCAGGTCCTTCTGCCACTCCGCATTCCACCGCCAAATGTTGACGGTCCCGCCGGACTGCCCCATGCACTGGAACGGCGGCGCCCCGGAGGTATTCACCGGGAACTGGATCGCGGCCTGATCACGGAAGTCCTGCGGCCCGATCGTCGTATTGTTCATGGTCTGGTCCGCCCAATCCAGGCGGAAGCCCAATTCCTTCCCGTTCGAGACCGCCTTGACGAAGACGGACTTCACGGAAATGTTCGGATGCATCGGCGTCGTGATCGTCTGCCCGCTCAGCGGGATGACTACGCCCGGCACTCCCTCCCAGATGGGATTCGCTCCGTCCATGGGGATCGGGCCCTTGATGGCCTTCACCGGGATCGTAACCGGCTGGCTCACCGCCAGAGGCACCTGACCCAGCGTCAACATGACGCCCACGACCAGCGCCGAGAGAAGAATGCCAAACACCACTTTCTTGTTGCGTGTCTGCACCACTCTCATATGAATATACCCTCCTCTCAATTAATGATTAAAGACTGCTCGCAAAAACGACCAACTTTTCCGCTTCCCGTGAAAAAATGAAACGGCCCGTCATGCCGTGCCGACCGGCCCGGCTTCATCTTTATCCTTGTCCTTGTTCTTATCCAAGAAGGACGACGCGCCGACCTCGTTGAGCAGGATGCTCAATTCGTTCCCCTGATCTTGCGCGCCGCACTCGTAGGTTTGCCCTTCCGGAGCATTAAACGTGGCCGGACGATAATCGGCCTCGGAATAAGGCTGGGGGGTCACCCCGAGGTAGGCCGCTTCAAAGTCCATCCAGTCGGAACCAAAGTCCGCCATGTGCCGGAAAAACCCTGAGTCTGCTTTTTTGACCAACATGCGGCAAAACAGCGGAACCCACCGGCCGATGTGCTCTTTCACGAATTTTTTTTGCGCGTCCACCACGATCTGCGTTTTGTCGATGCCATCGTGGCAACGGGCATAGGATTCTTTGTAGGCTAGAAAGTGCATGAACTCGAGCTCGACGCTCAGATGATCCATGCGTTCATGAATATCCTTGGAGAGCTCGACCCCGAACGCCCGATAGTAGCCGGCGATATCGCCCATCACATGCGCTTGGCCGAATACGTGATCGTTGCCGAAGAGGGTTTCGTAGGGGGGACAATCCAGGGTGATGACGTTGCTGAACACCCGCCGGTGCTCGGCTTGCAGATCGCTCAATTGCCAGTTCACGCACTCGGATGCCACAAGGGCTTCGACCTGGTCCAGCGACTTGGCGACGGCGGAGAGTTTCGTCCGCGCCCGCTCCCCGCCCATTCCCTCCAAGCCCTGGCGGAGACTCTCAAGCGCCGACCTGGCATCTTCTACGAATTCCCCGGATTGCAGATAGTCCAGGAACTCATCGTCTTCCGGATAGAGCATGCTCCACGAAAGCAAGAGGTAGAGCTTGCTGCGACCCAGTGCTCGTTCAACGGCCGGGGAGTCCTTGATGGCGACGGAGCCGGCAGGCATCGCGAGAAAATCCGCTACTCCCCGCTGACTTTCCTTCGTATTCATCAACACATTCTCCGACAAGTCCTTACCACCGTTCAGGCGTAAGCTCGCGTATGATAGGCAATGCACCAGGGGAAGTCAAGCCCGAACTCAGCCCCCTATTATGTCTATGACAACCCTATGATTTTCCAGTCGAACCTGGTTCGCACGCAAGGATGCCGCTTATCTGGCGTTCCCCCCGGATGCCAACGCCCGTGCCGGTGTGATCGTGATGGCGACTTTGTCATTCACGGTTTTGCACGTTTGCTCGCAGAGACCGCACCCCACGCATCGTTCCTCCATGACGATCAAACGGAACGACTCAAAATCCATGGCCAGAGCTTCGGTGGGACAACGGGACACGCAGGCGTGGCAGCCCTGGCCTGCGGTACAGATTCGATGAGCCACCGTGGCGACTCCCATCGCCACCGCTCTCACACCGGCCACAGGGAGTAAGGCGTCGGTCCCGCAGGAGGCAATGCAAGGAAAGTCCTCGCAGAGATGACAGGGCATTTCATCCGGAAAGATCACCGGAGTCCCGGACTTGGGCTCCAGCTTGATGCTGCCGTAGGGACAGACCTTGAGACAATCGCCGCAGCGGGTGCATCGCTCAAGAAAGAGCGCTTCGGCGACCGCCCCCGGCGGCCTGAGCCAGTCGGTTCTGGCAGGCGGCTCCTGCCTGGCCTGCTCCGGCGGCGCATCGCGATGCTTCACGAACTCCTGCGCCGTCTTGGCAACGGACAGGACGGAATCCTTGAGGAAGTGGCGGCGGCCGTAATTCGGATCCGTGGCCATGAGCCTTCCCTTCGCTACATCACGCCATCGGCGCGGAGCTTGTACACTTCGACGCAACGATCGCAGGCCCCGAACTCTGTATCCCACCCAGGATGATTGTCCCGGATGAAATCCAAGACATGCTTCTCCAATTTATTTTCGAGATCCTCAACCCATGAATAAGTCGGAAAGCGACAGAGCGGACAGGGGAAACCCGGCATCAGCATAACCTTGTTTTGAACCTCTGGGAGCTCTCCCCCTTCCACATCCAACGCCCGGTCCATGACGCGCAGGGTGTCGGTGGCCATCTCGACGAGCTCCGCGTGGGTCAGCTGGTCCGCCTGCCACAATCCCTCGAATACCGATTTCAACTGCGCCGGAGGAATCTTGCGATACCAGGAACGGAACTCCTTAAAACGGTCCTCCCGGGTCAGCATCGATTCCTTTCCCTCCCGCAACAGCCGGGAATCGATGTGCAGGCACCAGAGCACCCGATAGCGATGCAGGATCAGGGTTTCTTCGCCCGGATTCTGCCCGACTTTGGTGTCCGGATCGTAACCGAAAGTCTCGTCCAGAATGTCGGCGATGTGCATGAGTTCATGGCGGCAATAGCGGGTCAGCGCCGGATCATAGAATCGACGCGGGATCAACTTGATCCCCACTCCTTTGAGCCCCTTTTCCTCGAACTGTTTGGCCAGGTCCTGTTCGACGGAGCCCCATTTTCTCAGGATGTCGACGCCCTCCTGGTCCTCTTTCAGAACCCCCTTGATCAAGACGATCCCGATGCGCTCCTTGAGCTGCGGGAACTCGTCGAACGCGTCCCGGACGATGTCCGAAAACCCCCAGGTTCCGAACAGATACTGGTACAGTTTCTTGAACTCCGCCTCCCGATCGTCCAACGAGAATTTCTCGTAGATGGGGTCTGCCAGTTCGTGAAACTCCTTGTAGTAGGTCGGATCGCCCTCTCGCTCCGTTTTCTCCACGAAGGAGTCAATGACTTCCTGAAGAAGGGCGGGCTGAAATCGAATCTCCATGGACGGGTGTCTCCTGCTTGTTCGCGGCTGCGCTTGGCCTTAACCGACTACGTTAACACGAGAGAAGGAATCTCAGGGTTGACCGGAGGCGTGGACGGATACGGCGGCTTGACTTGCTTGCAAACCATCTTTTATGATCAACGCAATCCTGCGCTGATTATAGCCATCCAGCCGCTGTATTTGCAAATACCCGGCAGGCCCCCCGCGGCTGCCGCTGTTAAGGAGTACGTGCGTTATGACCGAAATGACCCAGCCCCTCCCCTCCAGCAGCCAGACCGGATCTGTCCCGGCGGGAGCATCGACACCGCCGGCCGACCTCCTGGAATATTGGAAGGCCGACACCAGGGAGGTGAAGACGTTTCGCGGCCATTCCCACGGGATCTGGGCCGTCGCCTTCTCGCCGGACGGGCTCACCTTTGCCAGCGGAGGCGCGGACCGGCTGGTCCGCATTTGGGATATCGAAACCGGACGGCTGCTGCGGTCCCTGCGCGGCCATACCCACGACATCCGCGCCATCCTCTATACCCCGGATGGGCAGACGCTGGTCACCGGCAGCGAGGACCGGACCATTCGGCTCTGGAACCCCACGACGGGGGAACCCACCAAGCTGCTCTTCACGCGCTACGATCACAACGTCTGTAGCCTATCGCTCTCTCCCGACGGGCTCATGCTCGCCCGGGGCAGTCACAACAAAGACATCAAGATTTGGGAAATCAGCACGGGCACCGAACTCATGACCCTGCTCGGAAAGGATCAGTTCGACCACCATTGGTCTCCGGTGGTCGCCTTCTCTCCGGACGGCTTCCATTTAGCCAGCGGCTCCGACATCGGCAAGATCAAGCTCTGGGAAGTCCTTCCGAGCGGCGAAGAAAAGATCCTCCACAACGGCCACTGGCAGGAGATCGAGGACGACGACACCACCGAATACCGCGGGTACTTTGTCGAGGACGAGGGCGGGTTTCAGAAACCCATGCTCTATTGGATCGGCGCGTTGACCTTCACCCCTGACGGCCAAGTGCTGATCAGCGGGAGCCGCGACGCCACGATCAAGTTCTTCCAAATGCCCCAGATGGCCGAGATTCGGACGCTCAAGGGCCACGGGGGATGGGTCCGGTCCCTGGCTGTGTCGCCGGACGGCAGGGTCTTGGCCAGCTCCGGAGACGACAACCAGATCAAGCTCTGGGACCTGGCCGCCGGCCGCCATTTCAGAACGTTGAAGGCCCATACCGGAGCGGTGCGCGGCGTCGCCTTCTCCCCCGACGGACGACGCCTCCTCAGCGCCTCCTGGGATCGCACGGTCAAGCTCTGGGAAGGCGGGGCCGAACCGCAGGAATAGTTCTACCCATCTTCGAACACAAACGAGGGGTCGGGAGCCTGAACAGCCGCTCCCGACCCCTCGTTCTTTTCCACACATTCCGACAGAGGCTGACGAAGAAGAGGCGGGAGCGAGGCCATTGGGAGCAATCTCTGTGCTCGCAGAGGCCGCACACTCAGAAGGTGCTCCCTCGATGCGCGCAGTGGAGATCGCCCCCAACGACCTCGCTTGAATAACAGAGCCACCGAAAAGAAAAATAAATAGAAAGGCGACGGGCCGCTTGAAAGCCCGTCGCCTTTAACGCTTCGCCACGTTCAGTGGGCTACGTAGATAGTGATGCCCACCGGAATCTCGTTTGAGCGGAAGCTGTTTTCAGTCGCTAGCACACCGATTAAGTTAGACAAAGCGAAAAGGGAAAGTTGTTATTACGAGCTCTCTAAACTTGGATCGCCTAGAAGCATCTGCCGCTATAACACTTGCCCTTTGAACCTCAGATTTAAAAAACGGACCATCGTACTGCTGACGAATGAGTGGGTGTGCGGCGTTACTAACGACAACGGAGATTCGTTTCGTTGCCAGGTTGACCTGGCCGGGCCAATTGGGTCCAGGGTGAATGTTAGACTGGACCGTCACCGGGGAGGTCAGGATCATGCCCAAGAAACGGTATACGCCTGAGGAGATTATCCTACATCTGCGGACGGTTGAGC